>Ga0181573_10003659_pt1 | contig 13448 bp, 8 predicted proteins | sample 101ome_25_FD_148643 | JGI IMG/M metagenome (GOLD analysis project Ga0181573, IMG submission 148643) | Coastal salt marsh microbial communities from the Groves Creek Marsh, Skidaway Island, Georgia - 101409BT metaG (spades assembly) | ecosystem: Environmental > Aquatic > Marine > Intertidal zone...
TCCGTTTGAACTGCCGAGGAAGTTTTGGGCCTACCTGCTGGAAAGGGCAGACGTGCAGGCCGACGCGGTTTGGGTCGACCTAGGCAAAAAGGCGAGGAACAAGCTCCTCAACACCCTCCTCAACGACGTGTACGACGTGCGCGGCAAGACGACGTTCAAGGAAGAATTCGTCACGTGCGGGGGCGTCGTCCTTGGCGAGGTCGACTTCAGCACGATGGAAAGCCGCGTGGTCCCAGGACTGCATTTCGCAGGCGAGGTCCTCGACGTGGACGGCGTGACGGGAGGCTTCAACTTTCAGGCGGCCTGGACCACAGGGTTCCTCGCCGGCCAGTTGTCCTCGAGCTGACGAATCGGGTACTGCATACACAACCGGGGGCCTGAACGGGCAGCCCTCTCCCTGTTCGATGGGGCAAAATCCAACCTCAAGGATTAAATTCGCTCCGCTGTTAACGCACGGCACGCAGATCGCATTCGCTGTAAAGAAGACACAGATTGAATCCGCGATCTCACGACATCCGACCACCACGTTGAAATGAGCTCCACGGAGAACCGCACATCCATCTACCTCGGGCAGCAGCCCTACCAACCATCCCAAGCCCCCATCACCGGGGAGGAAATCACCCTCGAAGGCGAAACGTACTACAAAATCAGTGCCGTGGATCGGATGCGTCCGTTCTTCATGAGCATTGTCAGCCATTCGGACCACTGGATGTTTTTGGCCAGCAACGGCGGACTGTCCGCAGGAAGGGTCAACAGCGATTTTGCCTTGTTCCCGTATTACACGGACGACAAAATCACGGAATCGGCCGAGACCACGGGCTGCAAGACCGTCTTGCTGGTGGAAGCGGGCGACCGCCGCATGCTTTGGCAGCCTTTCTCAGACCAAAACAAGGGCGCCTACGCCATCGAACGCAACCTGTACAAGAACGCGTGCGGCAACAAAGTCATGTTCGAAGAGGTCAACCGCGACCTCAACTTGACGTTCCGCTACCAATGGGCCGCGAGCGAGTTGTACGGGTTTGTGCGCGAGGCGCGCCTCACCTCGTCTTCCAACCAACCGGTGCGCGTCAGTGTGCTCGACGGCCTTCAAAACGTGCTCCCGTACGGCGTGCCGGAAGGCCTTCAGCGCGGCAGCAGCAACCTCGTCGACGCCTACAAAAAGTGCGAGCTTGAAGACGGCAACTTGGGGATTTTCGCCTTGAGTGCCATCATTTCAGACAAGGCCGAGCCCAGCGAGTCGTTGAAGGCGAACGTCGTGTGGTCCGTGGGGTTTGACTCGCCTGAAGTGCTGTTGTCTTCGCGGCAACTGGACACCTTCAAAACGGGCGGGGACCTCGTCACTGAAACCGACGTCAAAGCCGAGCGCGGCGCGTACTTGATCCAACAATCGTTGGAGTTGGCGCCCGAGGAAAGCAAGGACTGGATGATCGTGGCCAATTTGGGCCAATCTATACGGGGCGTGGTGGCGTTGAAGCGCGACCTCCAATCGCCCAAAACCCTCCGGCAAGCCGTCTTGAAGGACGTCGAAGAAGGTTCCAACAGCTTGATTGCCCTGGTGGCCGCAAGCGACGGGTTGCAGCTCACGGCCGACCGCCGTAGAAACATCCGCCACTTCGCCAACACGATGTTCAACATCATGCGCGGCGGGATTTTTGACGAGAACTACACCATTGAGCGCGCGGACTTCATGGCCTACATCGACCGGGCCAACCACAAGGTGTTCTTCAAGAAGTCGGAACTCATGGCGTCGTGGCCGGAGAAGTTTGATTTGTTCTTCCTCCAAGAACAGGTTCAACACGACGACGACCTCAATTTCAAGCGACTCAGTGCCGAGTACCTGCCGCTGAAGTTCAGCCGGCGTCACGGCGACCCGAGCCGCCCTTGGAACAAGTTCTCCATCAACCTTCGCAACGAAGACGACGGTTCGAAGATCCTGGATTACCAAGGCAACTGGCGCGACATTTTCCAAAACTGGGAAGCCTTGGTTCACGCCTACCCCGAGTTCATCGAGGGGATGATTTTCAAGTTCCTCAACGCCACGACGTTTGACGGGTACAACCCCTACCGCGTGTTCAAGGACGGGTTCGAATGGGAAACCATCGAACCGGACAACCCCTGGTCGTTCATCGGCTATTGGGGCGACCACCAAATCATCTACCTGCTCAAGTTCTTGGAGTTTTTGCAGGCGTACAGCCCCGAGAAGCTCGAGGAGTATTTCCAAAACGACTCCTTCGTCTACGCCAACGTGCCCTACCGCATCAAGCCTTACGAGGCGCTTTTGGAAGACCCCAAGAACACGATTGACTTCGACCACGATCGCGAAGAGAAAATCGAGTTCAAAAAAGGAGAAATCGGAGGCGACGGCGCCTTGCTTCGCGAGACCCACGTCTTCATCTACAAGGTCAATTTCATCGAGAAGATCCTGGCGACGACGCTCGCCAAGGTGGCCAACTTCATTCCGGAAGGCGGGATTTGGATGAACACCCAGCGCCCGGAATGGAACGACGCCAACAACGCGCTCGTCGGAAACGGCGTGTCCATGGTGACCCTGTACTACTTGCGCCGGTTCTTGGTCTTCTTCCAAGGCGTGTTGGCCGAGACCAAACACCAGGAAGTGCCCATTTCCGAGGAATTGCTCGCGTGCTTCGAGCGCATGAGCGCGACCCTTTCCAAATCTCGGTCGGCGACGTCGGGAGCGATTTCCAACGCGCAACGCCGCGGCATTTTGGACGGCTTGGGCACGGCGGCCAGCGACTACCGCCAGCGCATCTACGAAGAAGATTTCTCAGGCCGCAAGGCAACCCTCTCGTTGGCGGACCTCGCGACGTTTGTCGAAACGGCGTTGGCGCATTTGGAGCACACCATCTCCACCAACAAGCGCGCCGACGGCCTGTACCACGCTTACAACCTCATGACGGTGGAGTCGGACGGAGGCGTTGCCATCACGCACCTGCCTGAAATGCTGGAAGGCCAAGTGGCCGTGCTCAGCTCAGGGATGCTAAACGCGTCGGAAAGCCTGGCTGTCATGGACGCCCTCAAGGCAAGCGCCCTGTTCCGGGAGGACCAGTACAGCTACATCCTCTACCCCAACAAATCCCTGCCACGCTTCCTGGCCAAGAACAACCTCGACGCCAAGGACGTGCAAGGCTCTCAGCTCTTGTCCCGGCTCCTCGACGACGGCAACGTCGACGTGGTGACCCAGGACTGCCTCGGAGGCTTCCACTTCGGCGGCAACCTGCACAACGTCAACGCCCTGCGCAAGGCGTTAAGCAACCTGCCACGCCAATACCAATCCCTCGTTGCGGCAGAACAAAAGCAGGTTGAAGCGATGTACGAAGCGAACTTCAACCACAAGGCATTCACGGGCCGCTCGGGCACCTTCTTTGGGTACGAGGGCTTGGGGTCGATCTACTGGCACATGGTCTCCAAACTCCGTTTGGCCCTGTTCGAAGTCACCAAGGCGGCGGTCGAAGAGGGCGAGAGCCCGGAAGTCGTGGGACGCCTGTTCGACCACTATTTCGAGGTTAACGCCGGCATCGGCGCCCACAAATCCCCGGACTTGTACGGGGCGTTCCCAACCGACCCGTACTCGCACACGCCAGGCGGCAAAGGAGCGCAACAACCCGGCATGACTGGGCAAGTCAAGGAGGACTTGATGTGCCGGTTTGGGGAATTGGGCGTGCGCGTCGCTGGAGGACAGCTCCAATTTGACCGGGCCCTCATGCACGCCGAAGAGTTCTTGAAGGACCCCGCGGAGTTTGCGTACGTGGACGTCAAGCAGCAACGCCAAATCCTTCACCTCGACGCCGGCAGCCTCGCGTACACCGTCTGCCAAGTCCCGGTGGTTCACCGCCAGGGCGACCAACCTCACATCGAGGTGGTCCTGACCAACGGGGACACGCAGCGCGTCGAAGGCTTGGTGTTGGACCGGGAGGTAAGCCGTAAGATTTTCCGCCGGACACACGACGTAGCCCAGCTCACGGTGGTGGCGTGACCTCGACGTGATGCGACGATTGTCAATTTTCAATCCTAGATTCACGGGAAGTGACCGACTCCTCAAGGGGTGGGCTTTCCTTTTTCTGTTCTCGGTGCTTTTCGCCTCGTGCGAAGCCCCCCAAGACCGACAACCCATGCCCAACAAATCCGCCTCTGAACTCCTCGGCAACCCCGCTTACACCGCCATCTCGTACGGCGGTTACCGCGGGCTAAGCCGCTCCGAGCAACCGACCGTGGACCAGTTGAAAGAGGACATGCGCCTGATGCACGCCATGGGGATCCGGTTCTTGCGCACCTACAACGTGCAGCTTCCGCACGCGTCGAACGTGGTGAAGGCCATTGCCGAATTGAGGGAAGCGGATCCGACCTTCGAGATGTACGTGATGCTCGGCGCGTGGATCGATTGCGCCGGTGCGTGGACGGACGCCCCCAACCACGCCGAGCAGGACTTCGAAGCCAATGCCGCAGAGATTCAGCGCGCCGTGGCGCTGGCCCAAAAGCACCCCGACATCGTCAAGGTCATCGCCGTTGGAAACGAAGCCATGGTGCATTGGGCGGCGTCCTACTTCGTGGCACCCAAAGTCATCTTGCATTGGGTCAACCATGTGCAGGGACTCAAGCGCGAAGGCAAGCTGCCGAGCGACTTGTGGATCACCAGTTCCGACAACTTCGCGTCGTGGGGCGGCGGTGGTGCCGAATACCACAACGCCGACTTGGACAGCCTGATCCGCGCGGTGGACTACGTGTCGATGCACACTTACCCGTTCCACGACACGCACTACAATCCGGTGTTTTGGAAGGGCGACGTCGACAGGGCCATGGCGAGTGCGGTCGCTTACAGCCAAAACCAATACGCGTCGGTCGTCAAGCACGTGCGTCGCATCGATCCGGACAAACCCGTGCACATTGGCGAAACCGGATGGGCCAGCGTCTCCGACGGCTTTTACGGCCCCGAGGGTTCTCGGGCCGCAGACGAATACAAGCAAGCCCTGTTCTACCACGGCATGCGCAAGTGGACCCAGTCCTCGGGCATCAGCTGCTTCTACTTCGAGGCGTTTGACGAGCCGTGGAAAAGCGCGGCCAACCCCACCGATTCGGAAAATCACTTTGGGCTCTTCACACGGAATGGGGAAGCCAAGTACGCCATTTGGTCCCTCGTGGAGGAAGGCGTGTTCGAGGGTTTGACCCGCGACGGGCGCGCCATCACACCGACGTACTCCGGCCAGCGCGAATTGCTCGACCGCCACGTCTTAAATCCCGCCCCATGACCTTTTCGCGCATGCCCCACTCCCGTCGCTTTCTAACCCCTTTCCTGATTCTTTGTTGGGGAGCGGTGTCGTGCACGGCCATTCCTGAGCGCAAGGTTTGGACCGAAGGAGGACAAATCCACACCGCAGAAGGCGCCTACTTCGTGAAGGGCGTGTGCTACCACCCCGTGCCTGTCGGGCAGGACAAGCGCAGCTTCGAATCCCTGACCCAAGACCTCGCCCTGATGCAAGACATGGGCGTCAACACCGTTCGCGTGTACGAACCCATCGCCTCGGAAGCGGTGCTCGACGAGATGTACGAGGCGGGCATCTCGGTGATTGTCGGCATCGGGTACAACCAAGGTGGATCGCACGATTTGCTGTCAGGGACCTACCTCGACTACGTCGAGCGGTTCAAGTCGCATCCCGCCATCCTGATGTGGGAGCTTGGGAACGAATTCAACTTCCACCCCGAGTGGTTTGGGGGCTCGCTCGACCTCTGGTACGAGACGTTGCGCACGGCCTCAGCCGCCATTCAGGCCGCCGACCCCAATCACCCAGTCGCGACGGCGCACGGCGAACTGCCGGAGGAAGCCTTGATTGCGGAGATGACGGACATCGACGTTTGGGGTTTGAACGTGTACCGCTGGGACGTGTCCTACACGGCCGCGGTGGACTTTGCCAAGCTCAGCGACAAGCCCATGTACTTCTCCGAAATCGGAGCCGACAGCTACATGTCGACGGCGATGCTTGGGTACGAACAAGGACCCAACCAACGTGCGCAAGCCGACGCCACCCGCAACTTGTTGGCGCCCCTGTTCACAGACTCTGTTCCGTGTGCGGGTGCCGCGATTTTCTCCTTCACCGACGGATGGTGGAAGGCGGGGAAGTTGGACGTCCAAGATGCCGGTGGGGTCGCCCCTGCAAGCAGCGGCGTGCCCTACGACGCCGACGCCAACGAAGAGCACTGGGGGCTGGTGGACATTCACCGCAACCCCAAGGAAGCCTACCACGTGGTGAAGTCCCTTTTTCAAGCCAACGAATCACGTGCCATGAAGAATCAAGCCTTCCAAACCACGGTCTTCGAGACCTCCCGCCACGGAGGCCGGTTCCACGAGGTGGACAAGGCCAAGGTGGACAGCTGGGGCGAGTCGAAGCCAGGGGACTTGCGCATTCAGGTAAACCTGAACGAGCGCAAGCAGCGCATTGAAGGGTTTGGCGGGTCGTTCACGGACGCTTCGGCCTACCTCGTGCATCAACTGAGCGAGGCGCAACGCGCCAAGGTCATGGAGGCCTACTTCGCCGAGGACGGGGCCAACTACAGCCTGACGCGCACGCACATGAATTCGTGCGACTTCTCGAGGTTCCACTACAGCTACACGCCCGTCGAAGGCGACCTGGACCTCGAGCACTTCAGCATCGACCAGGACCTCGAGTTCCTGTTTCCGATGATTCACATGGCGCAGGACCTCTCCAAGGACGGCTTCCACCTCATCGCCTCCCCGTGGACGGCGCCGCCCTGGATGAAGGACAACAACGACTGGGTGGGCGGACGCCTCCTCAAGGAGATGCAACCCACGTGGGCGCAGTTCTTTGTCAAGTACGCCGAGGCCTGCAAGGCGCACGACATTCCGCTTTGGGGCTTCACCGTGGAGAACGAACCTCACGGCAACGGCGACAACTGGGAGAGCATGCTTTATTCGCCCGACGAGATGACGACGTTTGTGCGCGAGCACCTCGGCCCTGCCTTGGAACAAGGCGGCTTGGGTGACTTGAAGATCTTGGGCTACGACCAAAACCGCGCCGGCCTCGACGAGTGGACGGCTTCGATGTACCGCGACGCGGAGAGCGCGAAGTACTTCGCCGGCACTGCCATCCACTGGTACGAAAGCACCTACGAAGTCTTCGGCGACGACCTCGACCGCGCCCACGCCGCCGCACCCGACAAGCTGCTCATCGAGACCGAAGGGTGCATCGACGCGGAAGTGCCGGTTTGGCAAGACGACGATTGGTACTGGCAAAAGGAAGCCACCGACTGGGGCTACACGTGGCGCGAGGAGGAGAAGAAGTACCTGCACCCCAAGTACTCTCCGGTGCACCGGTACGCGCGTGACATCATCGGTTGCCTCAACCATTGGGTGGCCGGCTGGGTCGATTGGAACATGGTGCTCGACCGCCAGGGCGGGCCCAACTGGTTCAAGAACTGGTGCATCGCGCCGGTCATCGTGGACCCGGAGCAAGACGAGGTGTACTTCACGCCGCTTTACGACGTGATGTGCCACTTCAGCAAGTTCATCCGGCCCGGTGCGACCGTGCTTGCCAACGACTGCGCCGACGCGGACGTGATGGCCGTTGCGACGGAGAACGAAGACGGCTCCTACACCGTCGTCTGCTTCAACCAAGGCGATGCGCCTCGATGTGTGCACCTCGAAGGCTTGCCGGACGACGTCCGCATCGAACTGGACGCTCAGGCCCTTCAAACGATTGTCCTCACCCCTTACGACCTCTGAAAACCTGACGTCCCATGGCTTCTTCACCTTCGACCACCGCCGTGCCTTTGGGCCAAAAAGTTGCCTTTGGCTTCGGCATGCTCGCCAACCAAATGTTTCCGGCCGCCCTCGGCGTGTTCATCATCGTGCTGGTGCAAGACCTCGGGTTTGCCGCTCTCCTGTGGGGGATCATCCAGTTTTTGCCGCGCGTCTTTGACGCCATCACCGACCCCATCATGGGGTTCGTCTCCGACAACACCCGCTCGAAATGGGGCCGGCGGAGGCAGTACGTCTTCATCGGCGCCATCCTCATGGGCCTGGCCTACGTCGCCATGTGGCAGCTCCACAAAGGCGACGGCGTCACCTACAACTTCATCTACTTCCTGAGCTGGTCGCTCGTGTTCTACCTCGGGCTGACCATCTTCAGCGTGCCCTACGTGGCGATGGGGTACGAGATCAGCGAGGACTTTCACGAGCGCACCCAAATCATGGCCGTGGCCCAATTCATTGGGCAGTGGGCGTGGGTGATTGCGCCGTGGTTTTGGGTGATCCTGTACGACCCGAGCTGGTTCCCGGAGGGCGCCGACGCGGGGGTGCGAGAGTTGTCCGTTTGGGTGGCCATTCCGTGCACCTTGTTCGCCATGATTCCGGCCTTGTTCCTCAAGAGCAAGTCCACCCTGGACCGGACCGACTTCGCCCCCATCAACGTGTCGGCAGTGTTGGGAAGCGTGGGCAAGATTTTCAAGTCCGCGTTCGAGGCGTTCCGCATCAAGGAGTTCCGCCAAATCGCCGGCGCGACCTTCCTCATCTTCAATTCCTTCAACGTCATCGCGGCCTTCACCTTTTTGATCATCGTTCACCACATGTTCAACAGCGATCCGGCGAGTGCGGGTACTTGGCCGGCGATGCACGGCTCGGTGGGCGCCTTGATCACGACCTTCCTCGTCATCCCTGTGGTGACGTGGATGTCCAAGAAGCTCGGCAAGAAGAAGGCTTTCATGGTGTCGCAATTCATTTCGGTCTTGGGGTACGTGCTGTTTTGGTTCCTCTTCATTCCAGGGAAGCCGTACCTGTTCTTGTTTGCGTTGCCGTTCCACTCGTTTGGGATTGGCAGCCTTTTCACAATCATGATGAGCATGACGGCGGACGTCTGCGACTTGGACGAACTCCGAACCGGCAAGCGCCGCGAAGGCGTGCTCGGCGCCGTGTACTGGTGGATGGTCAAGCTCGGATTTGGCGTGGCCGCCTTGTTGAGCGGCGCCATCCTGTCGGTCGTCGGGTTTGACGCCAACAACGCCACCGAATCGGCGGTCACCGGCATGCGCGCCTTCTACTCCCTCCTCCCCATCGCTGGTGTGATTGGGGCGGTGCTTCTGATGAAGAACTACGACATCACCGAAGCGCGCGCTGTGCAGATCAAGGAACAGCTTGTCGCCAAGCGTGCCAAACTCGCCAAAGAAGCCTGACCATGAAACTGATGAACATGTCCTACCGCGAAGACAAGGTCCTCTCGCTGGCAGGAAACGGCCCGGAAGGACTCAATCGAGAAGAACTCCAAAAGCAATGCGCCTCCTTGGCGGACGCCAAGATGCATGGCCTGTGTTTCAGCCCGTATGAGGGAGACCAAAAACCCGGCGACACCTTCACCGAGGCCCAAGTCCGTCGCAAACTCGAATTGCTTCAACCGCACACCGAGTGGATCCGGATTTTTTCGTGCACGGACGGCAACGACATGATTCCGCAGCTCGCCCGGGAATATGGGTTCAAGACCCTCGTCGGCGCATGGCTTGGCGAGGAGAAGGACAAGAACGAGGAAGAGATGGCCCGCCTCATTGAATTGGCGCAGGCCGGTTGTGTGGACGTGGCGGCCGTGGGCAACGAGGTGCTGTACCGCGAGGAGATGACGGAAGAGGAACTCATCGCGTGCATCGACCGCGTGCGGAACGCGCTGCCCGACATCCCAGTCGGGTACGTGGACGCATACTACGAATTTGCCGATCGGCCGAGGTTGTCGGAGGCGTGCGATGTGATTTTGGCCAACTGCTACCCCTACTGGGAAGGCTGCCACATGGACTACTCGCTGCTCTACATGAAGCAGATGTACTACCAGGTGAAGCAGGCGCAACCGGGCAAAAAGATCATCATAACCGAGACCGGCTGGCCGAGCGAGGGCGAGGCGTTGGGTGCGGCGGAGCCGGGCTACGAGAACGCGCTGAAATACTTCATCAACGCGCAGGAATGGACGCGTGCCGAGGGCATCGAGATGTTCTACTTCTCGGCGTTTGACGAGGCGTGGAAGGTCGGTGCGGAAGGCAGCGTGGGGGCGTTTTGGGGGCTTTGGGACAAGGACGAGGTCCGGAAGTTCTGAGGATAACCTGCCACTCGACACGCTCAGAAGACGATTACAGCAAGGCGGTAGGAACGATGCCGCGCAGCCATGATTGGAACTGCTTCCATTTTCCTGCCTCGGCATCAGGGTTCCAATTTAACGTGGTGTGCCAGGCGTTTTCCGATGCCAATTCCTCCAACATCAATTCCTCTACCTGACGCGCCATGGGAGTTGACTCCATGATGGCGACGCACTCTGTGTTGAGGTTTGCACTTCGCGGATCGAGGTTAAACGTGCCGATGACCACAGTGCGGTGGTCAACCACCATGGATTTGGCATGCAGCCCAAAGACGGGGACGTATCCTGCACGCTTTTGTTTCGCGGCGGTGATTAATTGCTTGCGGATGGCGGCGTCGGGACGGTATTCGTAGACCTCAACACCCGCCTCAAGGAGATCTTCCCGAATGCGCTGGTAGCCATTGAACGCCTCGAGGTTGTCGGTGGAGCAGAGGCTGTTGGTCAAAATGGTCACTTCGACGCCACGAGCCACGGCCTCTCGAAACAACCCCAAACCTAGTTCCGTCAACACCAAGTACGGGCTCTGAATGACCACCGATTCCCGTGCGCGACGGACTTCCCCGAGCAAGGCGTCGGTGCTCGTACCTCCGCCGATGAACCCGCCGCTGGTGTTCTTGCCTGGCACATCAGAAACAAACCGAAAGTCCTCGAGTTCGTGCAGCCGACCCGACGCAAGAATGTGGGGAATGGCCTCGGGAATGCCGTCAATCAGGGCGCGGATTTCAGGCCAAAAATTCTCCGGGTCGCACGAATAAGCGCCAATCTGGTTGTGCAGCTGGGCCACCCGCTCTTCTTGCACAAAACCTGCAATTGGCTGAGCCAAAGGGTGATTCCAAAAGGACTCAAATGACGCCTGTACGGACTTGACCCCCGCCCCAATCAGCATCACATCGCGGTCGCGGAAGTTGTATTCCTGATCGTAGTCAAAATACTCGTCCGCGATGTTGCGTCCACCGGTGATGGCAACATGACCATCGACCACAAAGGTTTTGTTGTGCATGCGCTGGTTGAAGCCCTGAAAATCACGGGCGACATGGACCATTCTCTGTACGGCATTCTTTCCTTCCGCAGGGTTGTAAATGCGAATCTCGATGCCCGGATGAGCATTCAGCGCGGCCACATCGTCCAGGGACACGTCGAGCATGATGTCGTCCACGAGCAACCGAACGTTCACCCCCCGATCCGCCGCACGAAGCAGGTAGTCGAGCGCAATGATGCCGACGTTGTCCATCGAAAAGATGAAGTACTGAACGTCGATGCTACGGGTGCTGTGGTCGCTTAACCACGCCCGGGAAAAAACGGCCTCCTCGCCCTCTTCCAACACGTAGGCCCATGTCGACTTCGAATCCAATACGCCCGAAGCTTCGAGCTGGGATTCAATGGAATGACTCCGCGGGATGTGGCATTCCATAGGAAATTCGCCGTCATAGGCTTCCAATCGGGTGTCTAGCCCTGGGGAACCGCAGCCTGAAAAAAGGACGACGAGCATCCCACAGAAGTAGGAAAGACCGGACGATTTACAGAGGTCCATGGACGCAAGGTAGGGCTCGGTCTAAAGCGTCCAAAGTGAGGCTCTTTCTGATGGAAGCCTCGACTTTCAAGCAGCGAGGACAATGACTGGAATCACAACCCAAAAGACATCCCTTCCCGCGCGACGTGAAAACCCTGGGCTTCCACGAATTGACTTGCCCCACTGTTGGGATCCAAAAGCGGGTTGGTGTGGTTCATGTGGATGAAATGGATCTTGGAGCGGTCCTCGGGTGGCAGTTGGCTCAAGGCGTCCATCGTTTCGACCACAAAAGGGTGAGGAATTTCAGACATGTCACGGTGGTTGACCTCCGCTGAATCGTAAAATGTGGCGTCCACAAACGCGTAGTCGACGCGAGACAACTCCTCCACCAAAGAACGTTCCCACAACGTCCATTTATCAATGTCGGGGATGAAAAGGGCACTGCGCATGGGCCCATCAATGCGGTAGCCCACTGTTTCACTGAATTCGTCGCGGTGTGGAACACGCAGGGGAGTGACTTGAACCGTTTCTTCCAACACCGGCAAGGGCCGGTTGTCTTCTATGGGAACCAACTCAATGTTTCCCAGCTCGACGAGCTGGCTCCACGGTCCATTGGTCTTCAAGAATTCAGCCATGCGAGGCATCGAGGCCACACGAACACCTTGAGCGCCCAAGGCTTCCCTTCCGAGATGCATCAAGCCTGAATAGTGCCCCATGTGCGCGTGCGTCAGAAAAATGACAGAAGGCTGGCTCGCAAGAGATTGCGCTTTGAGGGAGGCCCACTGACTGGGAAAGTCTGGAGTGGCTTCAAACATGACCGAAGCGCCTAGGCCTCGATGAATCAGGCCCAGTGAAACGACGCGGCGCTCGGATCGGGGTCTCAAAAACAAATTGCGACAACACGGCCGGCCACATCCGATGTGGGGAGATCCACCATCCTGGACATTGCCTAACACAACAAGCTCCACCTGACTGTTCGTCTGAGAGACTGCCGGAATTCCCGTCATGCCCCCACAAAGGGCCAAAACCAAGGCCAATTTTGCACCAAGTGTCATGCAGCCCCGCCAGGACTCGAACCTGGATCAAGCGTTTAGGAAACGCCTATTCTATCCCTTGAACTACGGGGCCCTGCCACGCCGCTTCGAACCGCGGCTTGCGGCCGCAAAGATGCAAATCAATTGTAGTTTGGGCACATGAAGAACGTTCTCCTCGCCCTGGCGGTGGCTTCCGGGCTCGCCGCGTGTTCCTCGTCCAACCCCAATTCCCTGACATTTGTGCGAAACGCAGAGACTGTAGAGCGGGTTTTTCGGGCGTTTGAGGCGGAGGACGGGGAGGCGTTTTGGGAGGAGTTTGCGGCGACGGCGGTGTGGCGCGGGACTGGTGTGAATGCGCCAACGACGTTGACACGAGAGAAGATGACGGCGGTGTACGATGCGCTTTGGGAGGAATTCGACTACGAGATTGTGGGGGACCTGCACTTCCTGCCGGGCGTCAACCCCGAGACGCAGTTGCCCAACGGCAGCGTGAACGGCATGTTCCTGTGGGAGGTCTCGCGCATGGCGCCGGACAGCAGCGAGCGCCGGTCCGTGCAGCTTTGGATCTACGAGTCGTTTGACTTCAACGACGAAGGCCAAATCGTTTTCACCCAAGTCTTCTCCGACCTCGCCTCCGCCTACCGGCAGCTCCGCGAAACATCCGCCGGGGAATAACCCTCCCCGACCCTTCGGTAAGGTGGTCGTGATTGGGCACCACCTTAAGTCATGGATGAGCGCGCCAAAGCATGCCATGCAGAAATGGTT
>Ga0181573_10003663_pt1 | contig 13441 bp, 8 predicted proteins | sample 101ome_25_FD_148643 | JGI IMG/M metagenome (GOLD analysis project Ga0181573, IMG submission 148643) | Coastal salt marsh microbial communities from the Groves Creek Marsh, Skidaway Island, Georgia - 101409BT metaG (spades assembly) | ecosystem: Environmental > Aquatic > Marine > Intertidal zone...
CAAAAAAGTCACAAATCCAAGTCCAACAGAACCCCCTAGTCATCGTCTTCGTCCTCAAGCTTCACGTCCTTCACATCCAGAAGCCCAGGGACGGCGGTCATCCGCTCGATCTCGGCCGCTTTCGCCGCAGCGACCTCCTCCGCGTACAGGTCGGCGTTATTCTGGTCCATGAACTTGTTGCTCTGAACCAAGAAGTCCCGCAGGTGCTGCTTGAAGGACCCGATCTCTCTGAGCTCCATCATGCCAACGACGGCCGCTTGCACCTGCTGAGGAAGCAGGTTCGGGAAGGACGTCGAGAGCATCTCCGACACGCGCTGCTGGATGTACGCCGCGTTGCTCGGGAATGCGCCAGGCCCCAAGCTGTCCTCCCAGAGCGGCACCTTGATCACATCCGACTGGACGACGGAGAAGAGGTGGTGCAGGATGTGCGCCTGCAGCGTAAAGCCGGGCTTGTGGAACGTGTCGGTCAGCACCGCAAACACCTCGGTCAGCAGCTGCAGGTAGTAGGCCTTGTAGAAGGCCGACGCCGACTCGCTGTTCCTGAAGGTGTTGAGCATCTCGTAGAGGAGCCGGAGCCCTGTCTCGGCGATGTTCCGCTCCGTATGCCTGAACGCCCAGATGACCGAGTCGATGATGAGCTTCAGCTGTCCCTCGCTCATCGTGAACAGCGTCCGCGGGCAGTGCCTGGTCACCGCCCGCAGCAGGCCGAAGAACTTGAGCCGGTGCTCCGGATAGTCTTCCATGTTCTTCGTGATCATGTCGAGGGTGCACTCGAAGACGGCCTCGAAGATCTTGGGGACCTCGTGCTCCATCTTGTCCTTCATCCGATCGATCATCGCGGCAAACAGGGAGAGTACCTCGGCGTCCCGCGCGTCTGGCACGTTCCGGGTGTAGTCCCCCAGAATAGGATCGATCATGGCGGGCACGTGCTGCTGGACGAATAGATCTAGGTCGTTCGTCTTGGCGACAAACGTCTCGATGAGCCGGAGCGTGGCCTTCTTGACGCTCCTCATTGCCTTGACGCCCGAGCTCTTGGCCGCGTGCGGCCCTCCCGAAAGGATGTTCATACCGATAAGCTCGGAGTACATTTTGTAGACGTTGAGCATGTCCACGAAGATCTTGTTGAGCTGGGACCCAAACGGGCTCCCCAGGCTGGAGCACACCGAGACGTTGGTCTGGAGGAAGTGCTGGATGTGCTTGACGGTGAGCGTATCCTTGAGCGAGTTCAAGTCGACGCCCGCCTGGACGAGCATGGACTGCCAGAAGTCGTTGGCGGGCTTCATCAGCCTGTCCAGGTACTCCTCCTGCTTCCTGCCGTCGGCCTCGGCCGCAATCATGATGCCGACCGCCTCGTAGAACATGTGGATCTGGTGCAGCTCGAGGTCCTTGATGGTCTCGGTCAGGTTGTCCAGAAGCTCGCATACGAAAGGCTGGCTCTCTCCCACCTGCAGCCCGACGAACTTCTTCCGACACTTGGTGACAATCTTCAGGAATGTCTCGCAGGCCATGTCCTGCACGCCCGGGTGCGGCTCGTGCATGAACTCAAACTGCTTGTTGACGACCGTCTTGAGGAACTTCCAGTGATTCCGCAGGAACCTCGGGTACTGTCCCACCACGTACATGATGTTGGACGCGATGACCGCCTTGTTGTCCTTGCCGCGGGTAATCTCGCACAGGTTGAGCAAGTCTCGGATCACCGTCACCAGGAAGCGGTTCTCCTGGTCCTCCAGCATGCTTCCCGACACCGACCCAATGGCCCAGCACAGCCTGTTGAGCGCGCCCCACCCCTCGCTCCCGCGCTGGTTGGCGCCCGCCCCGTTCGCGCCAAACCCAGACATCCCCCGCGAGTTGATCTGCAACCGCAGCGACTCGAGCATCTGCTTCTCCGTGTCCTCGTGATCCAAATGGCACAAATACACCAGCGTCTCGTGCATGGTCTTGTACCTCGCCAGCACGTCGGTATCCTTCATCGTCTCGCGGACGACGTTGCCGTTCTCGTCCTCCACCACGATGACCTCCTCCGGCTTGGCCATCCTGGCGATCATCATCGCCCGCAAACTGCTAGAAATCCCCTCATAAAACGCCTTCCGCCCCGTCCGGATCTTGCTCGCGTCGCTCCCGAACGGCGCGTAGGCCGCGTTGGGCTCCTGCGCCACCGACGAGTAGACGTCCGGCACGAAGAAGTTCCAGTAGTCGAGACAGATCTTGAGCACCTCGTCGTCATCCACGTACGATATCTGCACCAGAACCTCCATTCCCTGCAACAGAATCGCCCTCGTCTCCTCCGCGTTGGGCGTGTCCCTCCGCTCCAACGCAGCGATGTGGCTCTTGAAGAAGCTCGAGAAGAACAGCGCCAGGTTCTGCACGAACGCCTGGTCCGCATCCGACCCATTCGCGTAAGCCTGCGGGATATTCGTCCCGGGGGGCAGCATCGCCGCCAGCTGCCGCATGAAGATCGAGTACATGCCGACAAACTTTGCGTCGTGCTCTTCCCCGACCTCCAGCATCCCCACCTCGGTCAAGCACTGGATCGCCGTGTTTCGATACGCTTCCTTGCTCATCAGCGAGAGCAGAATATCCACCATATTCGACTCCATAATGTACCCCAGCGGCACCCAACTCAGGAACGAGTTGAGCGTTGACAGCGTCGCCTTGATCAGGTCCGGCTTGGTCGACGCATTCAGCACCATCAGGCACAGCTCATGCACGGACGCAAACTGTTCGTTGAACTGCCCCTTCATCTCCTTCGTCTTCGCTTGCTGCAGGTGGGAGTCGTCGTGGTACGAACGAACGAACGAACGAACGAGTGAGACGGCAGCGACGGAATACTCGACAACGACACCCCCCTTCTTCTTCGAACAACGACGACGACGACTACGTACCGTCAGACTATTCTTCGAAAAGTCAAACACCTCTTCGCTCAACAGCCTGAGAATCGCCATGCTGTTCTCGCACAGCCCCTCGTTCGTCTTGCTCGCCCCCACGATATCCGGTATAAAGCTCGGCCACCGATGCGGCCAGTCCTGCTTCAACACGTCCACCAGCACCAGATTCAGCTTCCCGAGAAACGTCCTCTGACTCCGGAAACTCCCCTCATCCGTACTGATCTTTATTATCAGATTCGACACGTACGTCTTGATCCCCTCCCGCTGCTCCTCCGGCAACGCCCCCCACCGCGTCGTAATCACAGACTCCAGTATCGACAGCGCATAAAACTTGGTCTGATTATTCTGCGTCGTCTCCAGAATAGAATCCACCCGCGTCCACGCGTCCGGGTGATTCTGCAACGCTTTGAGCACCTGCTCGGACCGCGTGCGCTGAGGAGGAACGAGCGAGCGTGTCAGTGAGTGCGTGTGCGTGTACGAGCGAGCGCGCGAGCACCCTCGATGGGTAGAGAGGGTTGTAGAGACGCATGGAGCGAGGCAGGGCGCCGGCGCCGGCCCCACGGCGGGCGCAAGATATCCGTGGACCCGGGAGCCAGCGATCGGTACAAGGACGATCCAGAACAGGCCGCTGGTTCCTGCTTCCTTCCGCTCCTCGCTCCTGGCTCCCCGTCCCTTCAACGGAAAAGTCAACCGATCCATTCACCATTCCATTCACCATTCCCGCCCACCCAACCGGAAATTCCCGTCGAATCCGGCCATCTTCGATTCCAAAATTCCACCGTACCTGCTCATTGCTCACCGCCCCGTAGAACATGTCCACGGTCCTATCCAACAGCTCCACATTCGCACCCTGTGCACTCAGATTCAGTATCTGAAGCACCTCCGTTTCCGTTTCAGAGGCCATGGTCGCCTTAATTGCTCGAGAATTTGCCGAATTTGCAGTCGCAGACGCGACCAGAGACCACCAAAGCGCGGAGGACAGAGAAGGACGACGAGGAGGACCTCGGTGGTGTAGGTATATACGAAAGGAATGCGCGTAGATCGAAACGCGTGGAAACGTTTAACGGTTCGGCTCCGGACTCCGTGCAGCCAGACGAAATTCCAGCTCATTCATTCATCGCCTCCCGTGTCTATCTGCCCGGTGGATAGATCTGACTGGTTTGTAGCTGCGTCGCAAACGCCGAGTGTGCGGGGACGCTGGAGGGGCTGCTTTCGCTTTCGCTGCCTACGAAGAATTTCCCTCGAGGATCTCTCGCGCTGCTATGCCGCAGCCGCAGCCGTCTGGGCGGTCGGCGTCGATGGCCGCAGCCATCGCTGTCGCCGTGGGCATCTCCGTCGCTGCCGTCTTGGTGGCCAACGCCAACGCCAGCGTCAGCGCCCTCTCCTCCCTCTACCTCGACCTCGACCTTGGTGCCGTCTCCCGACTCTTCTCGGTCTTCTGGCTGCACGTGAAGCCTGGCGGTATCTATCATCCGAAGGAGTTTATTGATACGTATCATGGGCATTACTATATAGAGGCAATACTGGTGGTGATTATCGCGCGGTATATGTTGCAGTCGTCGAGTAGCGGGAAGGCAGAGGCGCCGTTGACGGAGGACGAGGTGGACGCGTTGTGCGGGGAGTGGGAGCCGTCGGGGTTGGTTCCGGAGGGGGGGTTGGGTGGGTTTCAGAGGCGGTGGTTGGCGTGGGGTGTGTGTGTTTGCGAGAGGAAGCCGAGGGGAAGGGTAGACGTGCGTGTCAATGGGGTGGATGGGAAGACTCGGGTCGTCAGGGATGCGCTGGATATGGTGACGACGGATTTCTTGTCGGTGCATCAGGAGGCTGGGCCGAAGGCTGCGGGACAGAAGACCTTGGACGTGATCGGGGTGGGGAGCTGTGGGCCTCGTGGGTTTTACGGGACGGTGGACGTGCATCTCGAGCTGGAGGATACGTTGGCGAGGTTTCTGCGGACGGAGGAGGCGATTTTGTACTCGTATGATGCGGCCACTGTGCCGAGTATTATTCCGGCGTTTGCGAACGCGAAGGATATCGTGGTGATTGACGACGGGTGTGCGTACGCGGTGCGGCTGGGGTGCCTGCTGTCGAGGGCCAAGGTGGTGAGCTTTCGGCATAACGATATGGAGGATTTGGAGAGGGTGCTGCGGGGGATTACGGAGGGGGAGCGGAGGAAGCGGAAGCCGTTGAATAGGCGGTTCGTGGTCGTGGAGGGGGTGTATCACCACACAGGGGACGTCGCAGAGTTGAAGCGGATCGTGGAGATTAAGAACCGGTACAAGTTTAGGTTGCTTGTGGACGAGAGTTTGAGTATTGGGACGCTGGGGGCGACGGGGCGCGGGGCGTGCGAACACTGTGGGGTGGCGCCGGAGGACGTGGAGATTGTGGCCGGGAGCCTGGGGCACGCGGTGGGGTCGATCGGCGGGTTCTGCGCGGGCGCGAGGGAGATGGTGGATCATCAGCGGTTGAGTGGGTTGGGGTATTGTTTTAGTGCGAGTCTGCCGCCGTTCCTGGCGAGCACGAGCTGTGCAGTGATCAAGGAGTGGATGGACGATACGGTGAGGCTGCGCGGGCTGCAGAAGCGGCTGCGGGGGAATGGGAAGGCGTTCCGGGATGCGTTCCGGGCGGGGGATTCGACTGGAAGGTACGAGGTGGTGGGGGACGAGACGAGCCCGCTGCTTCACGTGCGGTTTGTCGGCGAGATCGGGGTCGGGGATCCGGATGCAATCGACCGGCAAGAGCTCACGCTGCAGATGGCCGTGGAGCGCGCTCTGGACAAGCGAGGCGTGCTGTTTACCGTTTCAAAGTACTCCAAGCTGGATGCGGCCTACAGACCCAAGCCGTCGATCAAGGTGGCGCTCAAGAGCAGCCAGAGCGAGGAGGACGCACGGGTCGCCGGCGCGGCGCTGGTCGAGAGCCTGAACGAGCAAGTCCAGTGAGAGGAGTGCGTCGAGTGAGATTGCTGTTTTCTCCGTGTGTGAATACAGGTTGAAGAATGAAAGAATGGAAAGGACAAAGGATCGGTGTAGGCGAAAGACGACACCATCAGGCAGCCGGCGGCCGGAGCTTTTCGTCCTCCGTAAGGTTTGATGGCGGCAGGTACGCGCGGTTTCCCATGTTGTTTGGCTCCATGGGATAATCCTTTGCGGGCACACGTAGCAGGGGGTATCCGCCATACCCGCCGCCGTACCCGCTCGGGCCCGCGTCGGCACCCTGGAAGTTGGAGTATGCGTCCGCCATCCGCCCTCGCTCCAACTGCCCGACTCGCTCCTCCATGAACTTGTTCAACTGTCGCAACTGGCCCACCTCCACTCGAAGGGCCTTGACAATCTTGATGGCGTCCACGATGATGCGAATCCTGTCCGTCTTGAAAATCTCGCCGTCGTTCGTGACGGGGCCTTGGAACGGCTCGGCGCACGCCTGCGCGAGCTCCTCGAAGCACTTGTTCAACCGCTCTCTCCGCTTGCGCTCGCGGTCCGCCTTGACCACCGCAGCCTCCTTCGAGAGCGTATGCTTCTTATGGGGGTGGGGGGTGGTCGCGTTGTTGATGTTGTTGTTGTTGTTGGTGGTGTTGCCTGCGCTGGCCGGCGACGGCTGTCGCGGGAGGTCTTCATGCTGCTGCTCCTCAGCCTTCCGCTTGTTTGCACCCGCCTTCCCGTTATTGGCCCCCGCCTCACCGCCCGCTCCACCTAAGTTCGAATGGTCCGGACCCACGTGGGCCACGTGGGCCAGGTCCGCCGGAAAGATGGGCTCTCCCAGCTCGTGGTCCCCGAGCGGCAACGGGTCGTGCTTGAGCATAAAGTGGTTCTCCTGGTCCAAGTCGAGCAGAAGCTGCGTGGTACCCGGGTGCATATCGTTCCAGTTCCTCCCCAGGACGCCATCAAATTCGGAGAGCGAGCTGAAGAGCGGCGTCTCTGGCGTCCCCGACGACGGGACGGGTTCATTGTCGGGCTTGTCCAGGGGTGGCGTGCGGGCCCCCCTCTTTGACCTGGTATTGCGAGGCATCCAGGCGCACGCGCGCACGATCCGCGTCGAAAGCCGGCCGAGCGCTGAGCGAGAATGCGCGTGCCACGAGCGTGTGCCACGAGCGACAATTCAAAGCTCGGGCGGAGGCGAAATGGAGACCGCTGACGATCACGGGGCTCGCAGTGCGTATAAATGAACGAAATGTACCTCCTCCCGACGAGCGAGCGAAAAAGACGTGAAAATTTACGACCTTCGCGTCGCGTTCAGGCCGCCCGGCTGGCCCTCGCGCGGCGTTCGTACATGCACCCGATGGCGGGACAAGAGGGGCCTAGGGGCCGAGGCCGTCGTGAGACAGGGATCGAGCCGGGATTGAGCCGGGATCGAGCGGGGATCGAGCGGGGATCGAGCGGGCCCGTCGCCGTCGTCGCCGTCGGCCGCATCGATCGATTGATCGATCACAGCGGTAGCCCCATAGCCACAGCCAGCGACGGCGGTGCGCGATCGACGATCGACGATCGACGATCGATTACCGCCTCGGCCCCAGCATCCCGAGCGAGTCCAACTGCGCGATGACCCCCCCGCCCGAGTCTCGAGATCTCTCGAGGGACGCCTGCGAACGAGGCCAAATTCTTCTCGTTCTTTTCCATGGGTTCCTCGAAATCGAAGATGAGCACCAAGAAACCTGTCAGAATCGTTGTGACCGGGGCCGCTGGTACGTTCCGACGTCGCCGGGGCGCCATCCGATTAAAAAACCCAAGCCCGCCGTTCCCTGCCCGCTCGTCCGGCTCGTCTGGACGGGCCCAGGCGACGGCCCCGTTTCGCTGTATATGCCCGTGATACACTGGCGGGCCGGCGGGCGAGGGTTCGCCCGGACGCGACTGAAACTGCAACCTCGTGCGACGATCTCAACTCGATCTCGAGCGCGCTCACTCTTTCATCGTTCTCGCACCACGTATCACATCGCGCCACCACAGGCCAGATCGGGTACGCCATTTGCCCGCGTATCGCCACCGGCGCCGTGCTCGGGCCGGACCAGCCGGTCATCCTGCACATGCTGGACATTCCGCCCGCCGCCGGGGCGCTCGAGGGCGTCCGCATGGAGCTGATCGACGCCGCCTTTCCGCTGCTGCACGGCGTCGTCGCGACGACCGACCCGGAGGTTGCGTTCGCCGGCGTCGACTATGCGATCCTCGTCGGCGGCTTCCCGCGGAAGGCCGGCATGGAGCGGAAGGACGTGATGGCCAAGAACGTGGCCATCTACAAGTCGCAGGCGTCGGCGCTCGAGCGCCTCGCGTCCAAGGACGTCAAGGTGGTGGTGGTGGCGAACCCGGCCAACACCAACGCGCTGATCCTGAAGGAGAACGCGCCGAGCATCCCCGCGGAGAACATCACCTGCATGACCCGCCTGGACCACAACCGCGCGCTCGGTCAGCTCTCGGAGAGGAGCGGCGTGCACATCAGCAAGATCAAGAACGCGATCATCTGGGGCAACCACTCTTCGACGCAGTATCCCGACGTGAACCACGCGACGATCGACGGCAAGGCGGCTCGGCTTGTGATTGGCGACGATGCGTACCTCGACGGCGAGTTCGTCGACGTCGTCCAGCAGCGCGGCGCGGCCATCATCAAGGCAAGGGGTCTGAGCTCGGCGCTTTCTGCCGGCAGCTCGGCTTGCGACCACATCCGGGACTGGGTGCTCGGCACCAAGGCTGGCGAGTGGGTGAGCATGGGCGTGCTCAGCGACGGGAGCTACGGGGCGCCCGAGGGCATCATGTTCTCGTTCCCTTGCACCTGCAAGGATGGCAAGTGGGAGATTGTGCAGGGACTGACGCTGGACGACAGGAGCAAGGAGAAGCTCAAGGTGACCGGAGACGAGCTGGTCGAGGAGAAGGCGCTGGCGATGGAGTGCCTGGGCGAGAGCGCTTGAGGTGGTGGTGGAGGCGGTGGAGGTGCTGCAGGTGCGTATGATAGATCGAGAGAATAGAAACGTATCAACCGTGTAAGAAAAAGAATGACGTTGATTGATTTCTCGAGAGACGGTCATCGGGTGTCGCGGCGAGCACAAAAAAAGGGCAAAAATTTGTGCACCAGGCGGGGCTCGAACTGTTCGAGGGGGGTGGGGGTCGACGACGGGTGAGCGTGCGTGCGTCCGTCAATCGCGCGTGCGCTTGGTAACGTACCCCGCGATCTTGGGTACATAAGACCCAGGCCTTGACCAACTTGGCCACAGGTGCTCCGAACCGGGGACGGCTGGGCAAAAACGAAACAGAATCGGATTTTGGCGAAATAGAATCATCTGGCGTGGTAAGAACGGCCCAATCGCCTCATCTGCGCCCCTTGGCAGCCAGAACACAACCACAGACACGCACGGACGCGCCAGTTCGCGCAGCAGCGATGCATGCGTTACATCGACCCGAGCCCCCCCTACCTCCTATCTACCCCACCTCGCGCCAACACGCGCTCCCCGCCAGCGCGTTGGCATAGACACGTTGCGGCACGTAGCGGAGGCACCCCCACGTCCTTAGCAGCGCCCCCTTGGTCACTTACGATTCGAGCAAGGCGCGCTCGTGCGGCTTGAAAAGCTCACCGCCGACAGACATCGGGGCGCCCGTCACGTTTGGATGCGCCGCCCGAATCTCCTCCACGAGCTTCTTCAAACCCATCGTCTTCCAGCCAGCGAGCCAGAAGTCCTCGTCCTTGAACTTCCACGTCCGCTTGAAGTAGCTCTCGATCAGGTCGTCGTCCGTCAGCAGCCCCTTGATGGTCCGCAGCTCCAGGACGTGCTGGAGGTCGCTGAGCTTGTACGGGTTGAACGACTTGAGGACGTTGAAAAGGATGAATCGCTCGAAAAGCACGTCCTCCGTCAGGGTGGTGTCCAGGACCTCGGGATCGGGATCTTTGACCGGGCCGATCGAGTCGATACCATCCTGGGCGTGGGCTGGCTTGTTGTCGGAAAGGGCCTGTCCTACGTGCTGAGTCAACGTGGGTTCCATCGTCGTCATCGTCATCGTCATCGTCGTCGTCGTCATCTTCGTCGTCGTCCTTTTGAGTTTCGTTTTGAGCGGTCAAAATTTGACGCGAACGCGTCAACGCCCGCCGCGCCCCTCGAGAGCGGCTACTCCCGCTTGGGATCAAGTGATCACTTGAGCCCAAATCCAATTTTCATCCCCACCCGCGGGCCAAAACGCATTCATTGGCGACACAATGACGGCTGGCCCTCCCACGGGCGGCCAGGAAGCCAGTGGGGCCGAGAATGAGGCGAATTCAAACGTTCATTCGATCCTGTCGGGCAAAACCGTCGTTCTCCGCGATGTGGTCGGCAGTCGCGTCGTCGTCCATCCTCCAGATATCAATAGGTACGTCTGTGTGCCGCCCGCGGGTCCATTCCACCCCGGGAACGTCCCGATCATGAACTGAGTGTGCTCGCTCACTCTGTCGCCTCCTCTCCAACGCACAGCGACTCGCTCCTGATCAAGAACTGCATGGATACGCGCATATACATCCTGGACCACTCGTCGGACGTGGAAGTGATCGGCTGTCGCAACGTCGAGATCTACATCATGCGCGTCGTCGACGGCCCGGCGCTCCTCGAGGACTGCGCCGGCTGCAAGGTCGTCGTGGCGTCGCAGCAGTTCCAAGCCAAGCGGTGCGAGGACTGCTGGTTTGGAATTTACTGCGCGACCGGACCGACCCTGAGCGAGTCGACCGGCATCAAGATCTCCCCGTGGGGTGGCGAGCTTGGAAATAGTCTCGGCAAGGTCGGTAAGCTCGATCCGTCCGGCAACCAGTGGCTGAACGTCTACGACGCCAGCGAACCCGTGATAGGAGAGGTGGAAAAGAACGGGGACGGGCCGCGGCGGAATTTCGAGCTGGGTTTTGACCCCGTCCACGTGCGGATGCTGAACGGGCGAAATCGAGAAGACGGCGACGATGACGGCGACGATGCCGACGGGAGCTTGATGGTCTTCTCATCGCCGCCAAATGTCGAGTCGAAGCAAAGGAGGCAGTCGGAGGGCATGGGCGCTCCTTGCGACGTGTCAGGCGACGTTTCCGGGGACGTGCCCGGCCCCGACGACTCGATCAAGGCGATCAAGGCCGCAGAGCAGTGGAAACAGACAATCGATCTGATCGACATGACGAACAATAACAACAAGCACCTCACGCGGTTCAAGAGCGTGCTGTTGAGTATGACGGCGGAGAGCGAGACGACCGCCGATGCCCAAGCCCCCCGATGACTCCGATGACCACCACCCCAACGACCGAACAATGCCATTTTGACGACTTGTTCCACGGCTTCATCCTCTCTGTAAGAATAATACGAGGGATACGGAGAGATACGGAGGGAGAGAAGGGCTACATTACAAGCCAAACACGACAGAGGGCTTGGTCGCGCCGCCCTCCTCGGCGTCTGGCCACGTGTGGAACGACGGATCGACGAACCGCTTCGGGCTCGTCTTCTCCAGCTCGTCCAACGCGCTCTTCTGGTCCCACGTCAGCTTCCAGTCGAACAGTCCCTCCAGATTGTCCCGCAGGTGGGCCTCGCCGGTGGCCTTGGGGATGACGGCAACCCCGCGCTGCACGTTCCACTTGAGCAGCACCTGCGCGTTGCTCTTCCCGGTCTCCTGTGCCACCTTCGTCACGACCGGATGCTCCAACAGCTCCTTGCTGACACCGTGCCCCAGCGGCGAGTAGGCGACCGAGTGGACGCCCTTGCGCAGCATCACGCCGACCAGCTTGCGTTGCGGCAGCATCGGATGAAGCTCGATCTGGTTGACGACCGGCTTGTGCGTGCACCACGACAGGACATCCTCCACCTGCGCCAGGCTGAAGTTGGAGACGCCCAGGAACTTGACCCGCCCCTCGTCCACCAGCTTTTCCATTGCCAGGTACGTCTCCTTGATGGTCACCGTGGTATCGGGCTCCTCCTGACCACCAGGCACCCACGCGTCCGGCCAATGAATCAGCAGCAAATCCAGGTACCCGCATCCCAAGTCGCCCAACGTCGCCTCGACCGACTTGAGCATCTCTGCTGGACGGTGCGCGTCGTTCCACACCTTGGAGGTGATCCACAGGGACGACCGCGCGCTCGCGTCCGTGGCCAAGTAGTCCTTCAGGCCCTCACCCACCATATCTTCGTTGCCGTAGATCCGAGCGCAGTCAAGGTGCCTGTAGCCCAGATCGAGCGCCTTTTTCACGTCTCCAGCGTCCGTCATGCGGAACGTCCCCAGGCCCACCAGCGGCATGCGGACACCGCCCCGCAGGACAACGCTGTCCGGCTCCCGGACAAGCTTGACGCACCCATCGGGAATCTCCGGGTTGTCCTGCGCGTGGCGCGGCGCGATGCCGTGGCCCTTTGGCGCCGGCCCGTCCCACGTTCCGACGTTCCCTCGGCGCTTGTCGTGAAGGGAGGAAGAATCGCCCCCGTGAGAACCACCGTGACCGCCCTGCATCCGCAGCTTCTCCGCGTGGTAGGAGTCGCCGTGGGCGCCCGCCACGTCGCTGGCCAAACCGCCCGGATGGTGCATCAGGTGGGGAAAGGCGGACGAGCCACCCTTCCAGCTCACTGGCTGGCAACCGTCAGATGCCATCAATGAATGATGAATGAATGTGCGTTGAGATCGCACGCAAGAGACCGAGAGGTGGTGGTGGAGAGAGAGATTGACCGTGTGTTGGGTCAATCAGTGGAGGAAGAAGCACCAACGCAAACGGGGTGGTGACTTGTCGTCGTATTCCGGTGCAGAATGGGCCTGTTGTACGCCAATACTACGATAAGCTAGTGGCTGGTGCAAGGAGAGGAGGAAAGACTGGCATGCATCACCCACCAACACCCACCAACACCCAACCGAACGAGTGGCCAGGGGCATTCAAGTTCGATGGGTCGACCCAGTCACGTCACTGCGGGAACGCTGCGACATCAAGGCGGCGACTGACGCCGTGAACCATTTACTGACGCGGCTCTGGCCGCCGATTTCATGAAACACGTATCGTTCAATAGCACCTGTCAATGTCGACGCTCCCGTCGTACGAGTCGTTGGCGTACTTCCGGGCGAGCACCTGCAACCTTTGCAGCTCCTGCGCCCCCGGCTGATGCTGCTGCCACTTCGGTCCTCCGATGACGGACTCGGTCCGGTCGTGCACGATCTCCTCCCTCTTCAGCGGCGAGGTGGTGGCGGCCTCAATGGCCTCGTCGTCGGTCGACGAGCTTGCCCTCTTCAGCGGCGAGGCGGTGGGGGCCGCGGCGACGGGCGTGTCGCAGCCGGCGTCCTCGACGGCCTTGTTGGGCTTGTTGATCTCCTCTCGCAAGGACGTCACCAACCTCATGGACTCATCGAGCTGCTTGCTGAGCGAGTCGATGATCTCCTGCTTGGACGCCACCAATCTGAGAGTCTCCGCCTCGCGCGCAGCAAGCGCTTCCTTGAGCGACCTGATCTGCTCCTTGAGCTCGACTTCGACACCCAAGGACGCCGGCTCGGCGTCCTGCACCTGGGCCGGCTCGGCAACGGTGGCCTTGGTGCTCGGGGCGGGGCCAGAGGTAGACGGGTTCTGCTGCTGCTGCTGCTGCTGCCTCTTCTTCTTGTTCCTCCTCTTCTTGTTGG
>Ga0181573_10003668_pt1 | contig 13437 bp, 7 predicted proteins | sample 101ome_25_FD_148643 | JGI IMG/M metagenome (GOLD analysis project Ga0181573, IMG submission 148643) | Coastal salt marsh microbial communities from the Groves Creek Marsh, Skidaway Island, Georgia - 101409BT metaG (spades assembly) | ecosystem: Environmental > Aquatic > Marine > Intertidal zone...
AGGCCGACGAGCCACGCGATGTCGTCTCCGATGACGTCGTCGGCCCACCAGTCCTTGCTGCCCACGGGGGCGAGGCTCATGGTCTGCGTGTTGAACCGCTGGCGGTTCTCGTTCAGCTTGTTCTGGCCGATGTCGTACAGTCCTTTGCCGTAGGAGTAGTGGGGGATGAGGATGGGGAGGATCACGGAGAGCGCGTCGTAAGCCTTCTTGGTGTCGTCGTTGACGTTCTTCAGGAGCTCCAGCACCATGCCGGTGGCGGTGCAGATGACGGACAGGAACAACTTGGCGCCGGTGACGCCGACGAAGGCGTAGAACTCGTTCTTGAAGTAGAAGCCCACGAGGTGCGTGTAGGTGATGGAGCAGAAGATGAAGCAGAGGGTCAGGACGAAAACGGCGTCGAGCTGCCCGCGGTACTGCTCGATGTTAAAAGCCGCGAAGATGATCATGATGGTCGCGATCGGGACGATCATCTGCGCCGCGTCCGCGAGCCAGTGGCAGAACCAGTACGCCACCTTGTTGATGCCGCTCACCATCTGAAGGTGCTTGCTGTTGTTGCGACGCTCGTACACGGGAAAGATGACGATGGACGCGGTGAGGATCGACGCGCCCATCACGATGAACAGCGAAGTGATGAACGTGGTATCGTTGCCGCTGTCCACCACGTCACCATCCACGTACCGCTTCACCTCGGGGAGCCACTCGTTCACCACCGATATGCCGACGTAGGCGCCGCCGGTCCTCTTCCTCAAAATCGCCGAGTTGGCCTCGTTGACGGTAGCCGGGATGCTGTGATACGCGCTCTGATGCGCGTACATCGTGTGCCGGTACCGACCCGTCGCCGCGTCGTACCCCTCGACGTGGAGGGCGTCGCATCCGATCGTCTCCTGCCTGTCGCACGTCACCCTATCCTCGGTGACGCTCCACAGGTACGCGTCGAAAGTGTCGCCACCCCCCGCGGCGCACTGGGGGCTGACGTCCATGCCGCCCACCGTGACGCCGCACGAAGCCTGCGCCGAGCCGAAGAAGCCGCTCTGAGCCGAGCCCGCGCAGTACCCCAGGGTCATTTCCGCGGAGATCCCCGCCGCGGCGGCGCGCGCGACGGCGGCGGTGAGGTTGTGCATGCAACACGCCGCCGTGTCGAAAACGGCGTTTTGCCCCTTCGCCGGGCAGTTGCACGCGCAGTCGATCATGGGCTGATACGCGCGGGTCGAGACGGTGCCTTCGGGCCACTGCGCGAAAACCGCGGCGGCCTCCGCGTCGGTCGCCTTGACGCTGGCGATCGTGGGTCGGTATCCAAGCATGCGGCGGGTCACCTCCATATTTTGAAAATCCTTGGAGTCCTCGTACTCCAAGCCCGCGAGCACGAGGGCGAGCACGAACAACAGCACCGGAAACGCGAGCTGCACCAGTATGCTCTTCCAGTCGCGCTGCCAGTTGAGCCAGCGTTTCCACAGCAGCCCCTTGCACTGGCGCGCGACGAGCGGCCAGCCGGTGACGTAACCCGCACGAATCTGATGGCCCGCCTCGTCGAGGTCCTCATCCGGGTCGTCCATCAGCGGCTTATTAGACTCGATAACGTCGGTAGCGGGTCTCGCCGCGTCCAGAGACTTTCTGGTCGCCTCCAAGTTGCCACCGACGCCGCCCCGCGCGATGGAAAGGAATACTTCCTCCAGGGTGGTGCACGAGATGCCGTAACTCTGGAACCCGAGCGAGTCCAGCTTGCCGTCCAGCTCCTTGAACAGGTCGGGAAATTTGGCAGTGGACTCAAACGGCAGGGTGAAGGAGAGCTCGGCGCCCACGTCGGACGCGAGCGTCGCGTTGTCTCCGACGTATTTGCGCACCAGCTGAAGCACCCCGTCCGCGTTACCGGCCGATATCTTCCCCTGGGAGGCGCTCGCCGACTTACGCGCCAGCGTCAGGTGGTAACCGGCGCCGTATCGATTCTTCAAAAACACCGGCGACCCCACGCACGCCAGCTTGCCGGCGCTCATGATGGCGATGCGGTCGCACAGGAGGTCAGCCTCGTCGAGGAAATGCGTGGTCAGCATGATGGACGACGTCGACGCTCGCTTGCGGATGACCTCCCAAGTGAAACGGCGCGAGTACGGGTCCATGCCGCTCGTGGGCTCGTCCAGGAAAACCACGGCGGGTTTTCCGATGAAGGAGATCGCGAGCGACAGCTTTCGCTTCTGCCCGCCGGACAGCAGCCCCGTCTTGTAGTTCAACTTTTCGGACAACGCCACCTCGTTCACCGCGGAGACAATCTCGGACGGGATCGCGCTCTTGTCCATGCCGCCGAACGCGGCGTAGAGTCTGAGGTGCTCGCGCACCGTCAGCGTGGGCCAGAGGACGTCAAACTGGGGGCAGATGCCCAGCGACTCGCGAATGCGTCCCATCTCGGTGCGGATGGAGTTACCGTTGATCACGGCGTCGCCGCCGGTGGCGTTGAGGGTGCCGGTGAGCATGCTGATCGTGGTGGTCTTTCCCGCGCCGTTGTGTCCGAGCAGCGCGGAGACCTGGCCGGGGACGAAGGTCACGGTGAGGTCGTCTACGGCGACGACGCCGTTGCTAAACTGCTTCTTCAATCCTCGAATCTTGACCGACGCCTTACGCAGCTGGTCGTCGGTCAGGGGCTCGAAGTTCTCGCCGAATTCGGTCTCGTCCTTGCCCGTCGCGCTGTCGTCGTCGACGTCGCGTGACTCGCCGAGCCAGTACTCCTTGGTAAACGGGAAAAGCGGGCTGAGCTTCTGGCCAAACTCTGTGGGCCAAACTTTGTCGAGGTACCACGTCATCAGCGCGTACAACACGCAGTCCAGGAACACCATGCCGATGACGGACGCCGCGGAGAAGTCGCCGTACTTGTTCATGCGTTTGCCCGCGGTGTCGAACGTGATCCCTTCCTTCGCGAGCTCGAGCCTCGCGAGTATGTCCCCCCACATGTTGATGGAGGACCCCGGCAGCAGACAAGTGGCGAGCCAACCCGCGCTGCCCTGCGGCGACACGATGCGCACCGCGATCGCCGGCGCGATGGACATGACGTACACGAAGCATCCCACGACGCTCGCCGTGATGCTTCGGCTGAACACCGTGGATATCATGTAGTTCCACAGGATGCAGCTCGTGATCCAGAGCGTGTAGAACACCAGCTGCAGGAAAGGATTCGTGTACTCGAACGGGTACATGCCGATAATCACGATGAGAACCACGGTGCACATCGCCGTGAGGAAGTGGGTGTAGAACCACGACAGCCAGTACATGTTAGCAGACATCCCCATCATCTGCATCCCCTCCCTCAGACGCAGCTCCTTCTCCACGACGACGGACTTCATGATGATCACCACGTTTGACATAAACGCAAGAGCGCCGAGGATGGAAAAGACGCCTGCGGCGATGATACCGCCGATGTTGTAGTTGTAACCGAGCCAGGGGAAGGGCTTGACGGACGCGTCGAGCGTGACGCCGTAGTCGACGCCGTCACCGTCCTTCTCGTCGATCAACGCCGCGTCGATCGCGTTTTGCACCCTCGAGAAGACCCCGTAGCCGCGCCACGAGGGGTCCTCGCCCTCCGCCTCCCACCGGTTCATCGTGTACTCGCGGGTGCGATACGCGCAGTTGCCGCTGTCGCTGTCCGGGCACTGGTCGCCGTCGTACGCGGTTGTGTTCGTGTGCAGGCTGTACCTCACGCGCGTGGCGGAGGCGTCGTCGCTTCCCTCCACCCCCGCTTCAAAGGCGACAAACGCGAGCGTAGGTCCCGGGTTGGCGTCGATCCACGCCAGACCGTCAGCCTTGGTTGAAAAGGTCTTGACGACGTGGGGCAGGACGTGATCGCCCCACGTGTCCTTGTAGCAGCCGTTGGTGTCGCGCAGGCACGCGTCGGAGCACAGCTGTCGCATGGTCGTCGTGGAGTTGTTCGCCTTGCCGTGGTAGATCTGGTACTCCTGGTCGTTGACGTCGGCGAGCCTGGAGGATCCGGTGCCGTTCCAGATGAGCGCCGCGAGCGCGGGATCGTGGTGCACCATTGGTTCTGACGGCGTGTTCATCCCCCCCCACGTCTCGCACCCGATCGCCCGCAAAAAGTTGCCCGCCCAGCTGTCCACGTACAAACTCCTGGGTCCGCTGCAGATCAAGTTCATCGCAGCCTTGTTCGCGATGCGCGTCGCCTCCGGGGTGGCGGGCGCGACGAGGAGCTTGTACCCGTCGACGCAGTAGGACCCCTGCCCGCCGCTGTACTCTGTGGAGCCCCACGGAGTGGCGATCTGGTAGGGCTTGGTGACCACATCGTTGTTGACGCTGTCCTCGACGAGCGCCTTGGGCAGGCAGAGCACGGCGAGGAAGAAAACCGGGAGGATGATCTCGACGCCGGTGCAGCAGCAGAGGACGCCGCGGGTCTTGAGCGTGAAGTTCTTGCGCACCAGGGCGAAGAACTGCGCGGTGGACCTGTGCGCGAATAAGGGACGATAGGAGGTCAGCGCGGGCATCGCCGTCCGAGCGTTCGACCCGGATGTCTGCGCTGGAAAAGGAACATTCGGTGACGGGGGATAAAGGACCACGTGGTGTAATGATGCGTCGCGCGCGCGCGCTGGGTTTGCGTCGGGGACGCACCGCGAGGGTCCGCGCGCCTTCTCCATCGTGCCCTCTCGCGGGTGCACCGAGTTACGGGATGACCACGTCGTGCGCGCCTTCCGCGTCGACCGCCGCGTCTCCCGAGTGGTCGTTCGCGTCGTCTGAAAACACAATATCGCGTCGCCACAACACGTGCACGGCGGGCGCTGCATGTCCCACTCGGACCGACTCGACTGCCCGACTGTTGCTTTTTAGGGTTGCCGTGGCGCGCGTCGCCCCCGCACTTCCACCTGCCGACACGCCTCGCGTTCGAGCGCTCCTCGCACCGCGTCCACCGCGTCCACCGCGTTTCCGGTCGCCGGCGCACGAACCCGGCCGCCGAGGCGACGCGCATCGTCCGCGCCCGCCGCGCGTTCCTCCGTCGGGTCGCGCGACGCGCGCCAATCTTCGTCGTCGATCGACACCGATCGCGCGCGGTGAGCCGCGGAACATGGGCGACGACGGCACCCCCAACGCCGGCACCCAGACGCACTACCTGAACAAGGAGGAGGAGTTCAGGGTCGAGGTCAAGATCGGCACCAGCGTCAAGGTCACCCTCACCGACGGCACCGCCGAGATCTTCGGCGCGGAGCTCCCGAAGGGCACCCCGGTGACGCTGCCGGGCGGCAAGCACGCCGTCTTCTCGTGGCACGGCGCCACGATCGACGTGCTCGGCGCCACCGAGCTCGAGTACGTCGCGAGGGACACGCCGATGACGCAGTACCTCAACCTCGACGGCGTCCTCGAGGAGAGGCGCAAAGCCGCACAGCTGGCGGGGATAGCGGGAGACGCGGGATTCGCATCCGACGGACCCCGAGTCGCTCTCGTCGGCCCGACGGACGTGGGAAAATCATCCATCGCGAAGATCTTGACCAACTACGCCGTTCGCAAGCGGTGGGCGCCGCTGTTCGTGGACCTGGACCTCGGGCAGGGCGGGATCACGTGCCCGGCGACGATCGGCGCGACGCCCGTGGACGCTCCTATCGACGCCGAGGAGGGCGCGCCGCTCGAGATGCCGCTGGTGTACTTCATGGGGGACACGTCGCCGGGGAACAATCCGGACCTGTACAGGTACCTGGTGGAGAGGATGGCGACGATGCTGGACGCTCGGCACGCGTCCAACCCCGCCGCGAGAGCCGCGGGAGTGGTGATCAACACCATGGGGTGGGTCGAGGGCCAAGGATACAAGCTGCTGCTGCACGCGCTCGACGCGCTCAAGGTGGACAACGTCGTCGTCGTCGGCCAGGAGCGTCTGCACTCGGAGCTGACGAGGGATTTCCGGGGCAAGCGAGTCGGAGGGGACTGTTTAGCCGAGGGGACGCCCGTGAAGGTCTGGAAGCTCAACAAATCCGGAGGCGTCGTTGAGCGGTCGCCGGAGTTTCGCCGGAGGAGCAGGGACCAGAAGATCCGCGAGTACTTTTACGGATCCCCGGGCGCCGAGCTGCAGCCGCACTCGCAGACGCTGCCCTTCGGCCAGGTGTCCATCTTCAAAGTCGGCGGGGGCCCGAGAGCCCCCGCGACGGCGCTTCCCATCGGGCAGCAGAGCAGCAGCGACCCGCTGAGGGTCACCACCGTCGCGCCGTCCATGTCGCTCCTCAACTCTGTGCTCGCGGTGTCGCACGGGAAGAGCAACGCCGACCTGCTGTCGTCCAACGTCGCGGGTTTCATCTTCGTCACGGAGGTTGACATGCGGAACGGGCGGTTCACGTTCGTGTCGCCGAGCGCGGGGGAGCTGCCGTCGAGGAACCTGCTCGCGGGATCGCTCAAGTGGATAGAGATGCCGTGAGAGGAGCGGCGTACAAGTAGTAGATTTTGCGTTTTCATCATCGACACGCTCGTCTTCATGATCAACCCTCGAACGCTTTCCCGCCCCGCAGATCGGGATGGAGCAGCAGCCGCTGGGGAAGCTGGCTCCGGCGCAGCCGCACGGCGCGTCCAGCCTGCGACCCGCGCATCTCGGCCCTCCCCCGGGCGATGCGGCCCCCGTGAAGCGCAAGAGGGGCCGCCCTCCGGGCGCCAGGAACAAGAAGACGCTGCTCATGGAGGCGCTCGGCCTGCGCAAGGGCCTGGACGCCTGGACGCCCCAACCGAATCGACCGCCGGCGACGCTCTCGACGCCGCTCTCGGCGCCGTTGCCCGCGCCCTCGTGGGACAGCCTCGAGGCGACGCCGCCGATGGTCGCGGCCGCGCCCGCGCCGCCTCCGCGCGCGACCGACCCGAAGCCCGCGCCCGTCTCCGCCCGAGCCGATCTCGCCCCGAACCACCGCCGGGGCTTGGCGCACGACATCGAGGCGGCGACCGCGCTGCGCCAGGTGTCGCACGGATTCGTCGACCTCCGCGACGTCGTGAGGCGCGCGCGGGAGGAGAGCGCGGCGGTGGAGGAGTGGAGGTACGGGGCCGCGCGACGCGTGGACGCCGAACGGGAGGCGGCGGAGGACGAGGCGGAGCGACGGCTGCGACGCAACGCGGAGCTCATGGCGGAGGTGGTGATGTCCGCGGAGGGTGATTCGAGATCGCGACCCGCCGGCGAGGAGGACGATTCGCGCGAGGAACGACTGAGGGCGGCGTTAGCGGCGGCGACGGCGGGAAAGACGTCATCAGCGCGAACGTCGCCGCGCGTTGATGACGGCGACGACGCGAGTCACGCGGCGCTCCTCGCGCGGGTAGACGCCGCGGCCACCGTCGAGGAGGCGCGCGAAGCCGTCGCGGCGTTTCGCGTCCGATTCGGAAAAGCGATGATCGATTCGGGTCACAGCTGTGCGGAGGCGCGCGTCACGGGCGCCGCGACGCTGCGGAGGGTCGAGGGCGGCGCCGACGTTCCGCGCGGCTGGACCGCCACGTCCGTCTCGCTCTAGCACCAGGCGGCGCGCGTCATGGAGGGCGCGAGTATAGTTTTTAGTGGCGACTACAGTTGAAAGATACTTTAGGTAAATTGGAGACGACAACGATTCACGATCCGAACCACGCCTTGCCGAACTTCCCGCTGCTGGGCTCCTCCCCGAGCTCGCCCTGCACCTTCTGGCACTTCAACTTGCCGGGATCCTCGCGGAAGCAGGTGTCAATGGCGCTCACCGCGTTGGAGATGGACGCCTCCTCGCCGTTCTCCTGCCAGTAAAACTTTGTGCCGTACTTGCCGCTCAGCCTGGTCCAAAACGACGGAGGCACCTCGAGGTCCACGTTGTGACCGACGGAGAAGTTGAGGATGTTCCCCAGGCCGGGGTCCGCGACGAACACGACGGTGTCGTCGTCGACGTTCCAGTAGTCCTTCACCGCGAGCCCCGGGGTCTTGGGATAGGCCTGCGCCAGGACCCGCAGCTTGTACCCGGTGTCCTTCTCCAGGTTGCGCACCTCGGTGGTGAGCCGCGCGATCTCGCCTTTCGTGAGGTAGCCGGCGACGTCGAGGACCTCCTGGGGCGGGCCGGGGGGGAGCATCTGGGGGTTGTTGACGCCCTCGAGCCTGGCGTGCGCGGGTCCGATCGGGGCGGCGAGAAGAGCCGCGGCGGTGAGGGTGGACGCGGCGAGACGCCCGCATCGATCCGCGAACGAAGTGCCGACGTCACGATCGTCTGTGGATGACGCGCGGCATGCGACGGGGACGCGCGGCGCGCGGCGGGTCGCGCGGGCGACCTTCGCGGGCGCGATAGTGGTACGGGGCGCGGAAGCGGCGACCTGCATCCTCGCGTGCGTCGAACGGCGCGTCCGCGATGGGCGCGTCGGTGTTATGCCGCGCGCGATAGGGTTAACTTATCCTCGTGGTCCAGTCAGCACTCTCTGGCAGTCTGGCCATCCTGCTGTCAGGCTGTCCTGCCATGCTGGGAGGAACAGAGATCGAAAACAACGACGACGAGTGAGTGCAACACATTCACAAACCGATCACTACGCCGTGTTCGCCGCCTCCTCCTCCTCCGACTCCGCCTCTTCCTCCCCAAACTCGTACTTCTCGTACATCTCCCGCAGCATCGTCCTCGCGGGCACCCTCGCGCCGATCCTCATGCACGCCAGAAAAGCGCCCGATAACTTTCGGTGCAGCGAGTACGCCTCCCTCGGCGGCGGCGTCAGTCGGTGCTTCAGCATCACCTTCCCGAGTCCCGCCACGCGCCGCGTCATGTCCCGCTCGGCGCCGAAATCGTACACGCCCTCCGCGGCGAACGGCCTGCCCACCTGAAAGCCAGCCTCGGCGTGGGCGTCCATCAGCACCGGGGACTCGTCTCCGGTTAGAAACCCGAGCGAGATTGAGGCGTCGATGAGCCCTTTCCTGTCCCTCTCCGCGCACGCCACCACCATTCGAAGGTAGTCGTCGACGAACTTCTTCGGGAACTCCTTCGCGGCGCCGAAGTCGATCAGGGTGAGCCTCCGCGTCGGGGAGTCGTAGAGGAAATTTGCAAAGTTTGGATCCGTCTGCATGAACCGAAACTCGAACAGTTCCCGGAGCGTCACCCTCAGCAGCTGCGTGCCGATGTAGTCCCTCTCGTCCTGGGGTAAGTCGGCCGCCTTGTCGATCGCCACCCCCGGCGCGTACTCGGTGGTGATGACCCCCTCGCTGCACAGCGCCGGGATCACCCTCGGGACGTGCCAGTGGGGATCGTCCTCGAGCAATCGCGCCATGCGCGTCTGCGACTCGCGCTCGTACTCGTAGTCGCACTCCAGCGTCAGCTCCTCTTTCGCCACCGCCACCGCGTGTTCCACGTACAGACCCTTGGGTAAGATGTCCGTCAGGGACACGAGTCGCATCAGGTTGTCGATGTCGCTGTGGATCGATCGCGCCACCCCGGGGTACTGTATCTTCATGCACACGTCCAACGAGCGAGCGCCCTCCGGGTCGTCCGGATCTCGCACCGTCGCCAGGTGCACCTGCCCTATGGACGCCGCGGCGAGGGGCTCGGGGTCGAACCTCGTCAGCGAATCCTTCCACCCGACGCCGAGGTGCGACTCGACGGTTTTCTCGAGCTGGTCCGCGGGCATGACGTCGGCGCCCTGCCTCACGCGCTCCAGCGCGCGTTGCACCTGGGGCGGTATCACGGACTCGTCCTGGATGGAGAGCATCTGGCCGAGCTTGAGCGCGGCGCCGCGCATGCGGCAGAGCGCGACCGCGAGCCTCTCCGCGTTCGCCTCGGTCATGAAAATCGAGTCGCCGGGGATGATGGACTCCGCGGCGGCGGGAGAAGATGAATCGCCGCCTTTCGAGTCGTTCGAAGGCTTTCGTCCCCTCCACGCTCGCCTGGCCGATTCGGATATCGTCCCAGCCGCGAGACCCGCGGCGAGGGACCCGAAGCCGATGACGCGCTGGATCGGGGACGACGGCACGGCGACCGCGCGACGCTCGATCGGCGCCGACGGCTTGGTCGGGACGGCGCGGGCGCGGGCGGGGGCGGGCGTGGGCGTGGACGTGGACGCCGACGCCGTCGCGGAGGATGCGCGCCTCTCTTCGGCCGTCCTCGCGTCATCGTCGGGACCGGACGCGACGGGATCCACAGCCCTCGGCGCCGCCCTTCGCTCCGGGGCCCTGAACGGCGTCGCGACGGGCTCCGCGTCCCCCGGCGGTGCCGTCTCCGGCGGTGCCGTTCGCGCGCCGCGCCGCGCTTCGGTCGCGGCGACCGGCGCCGCGACCGGCGCAGGCCTCCGCTCGTGTCCACCGCTCATGACGAGCTCTGCCGCCGCTCTGAGCGCGGGCGCCGAGCCGCGACCGAAAGCTCCGCTCTCCGCCGCGCCGTTGAGCGCCACGCCGAGGACGGCCCTCGCGACCCGAACCGCCGCGTTCGCGCGCTCGGACATGGCGTGAACTCGAGTCGGCGCGCGCGTGGATGTGCGGCCGAACGGTGGACGTCGGCCACGTCCACGTCGCTGAAACTGACGGTCCTCGTCGAAAGTTGGAGTGTTTGGGCAGTTACGAGGAAGTTCTCTCTGTTCTGTTCGATACAACCGGTTCATCGCCGGCCCGTGCTACGCTAAGAATGCCGCCGCGAACGATCGCGCCCCGCGCGCGGCTCACGGCCCCTCGTACTTTCGGAGCTTGTGGCACGGTTTGCCCTCCTCGCCGGCAGCCTACGGACGCGAAGGGAAAGCGCGGGTCACGACTGGAAAGGGTGGAAAAACGGAACAAGATTGAAACAAGATTGAAAGTGGGACGGTCGACGCACCACCGCGGTTGCGCACGTCGAGTTACACCCGAACGTCAGCGCCTCGTCCTTCTCGATCGGCGGCGGCGTCAGCCCGAAGTAAAAGTCGCAGCTCTTGTCCTCGAAGTTGGGCTTGATCGTCAGCGGCAGCCCGAAATCGTTTACGAAGAAATCCTGCGTCGCGGTTTTGCACATGTTGACGCACATGCCCGTGCACCCGCTCTCCTGCAGCCACCTGCACTTTTTGATGTGAACCTTGCTCGCGATCATCTCTCCCAGGTCATTCTCCGTCGTGGACTCCACCGTCATCGGTCCCACCATCCACGCGAACACGATCTTGCAAATCACCGCGTTGAGCTCGAGCGAGAACTTGTTGGTTGGGAAGAGCTTGCGAAAGATCTTGTCCCCACCCGGGGGCATCAACGAGCGCATGATACCCAGCGTGATGTCCCGCTGACCGTCGGGGTCGCGCCCCTGCATCTGAAGGAAGCACAACGCGATGAACTCGTCGTACGAGATGTTGGAGGGCATCGGGGTATCTATGGCCATCGCGATCTTGCGCATGAACCACGCCATGAGCGCGAGGTCGAGTGGGGAATCGGCGTAGGACACCCTGGCGGTCGGGGAGGTCCAATCGCTCGGGAACTCGGCTGTGGCGAGGTTGAAGAACGAGTACGGCTCGATGTGCGCGTCCGAGTCGACGGTGGACGCGGCGGAGACGGAGGCGCCGCCGCGGGGCCCCGAGGCGCGCGCGGAGACGTCCCTCCGCGACCACCGCTCGTCGGCACAGCTGTCGTCCTGTTTAGCTCGCGTCGGGGCGGGGGCCCGCGCGCCGCGGCGTCGCGCGCGCCGCGGGGACGACGCGGTGGCGACGACCGCGCGGGACGCGATGAGAGACGCGCGCGCGTGTGCCGTGGACATCGACGAATCCGCGAAGAGACCCTCGCGGTCGAGTGGGTCGAGAGTAAGTGGGTGGGTCCAGGCTGGCGCTTCCAGCTGTGAGACTCGTTTTCCGAGAGTCGGCGCCATTTTCTACTCGCGCCGCCGACGCTCGTCACGGGCGCGTTGAGCGAGTAGATATGGGGAAGATTCAGCGCTCGGTGATGCCCAAGGGCGGTCGCCGCGGCTCCACCGGCCTGAAGGGCAAGATCCATCGGTCCGTGAGCCGCCCGCCGGTCAAGAAGACCATCAGCCGCGACCGGAGCAAGGACTACCACGGAGTCGACAAGCTGGAGCTCAAGATTCGCGCTCTGGAGGAGGAGGAAGCGGCGGGGTGGCCCGGGTGCAACGCGCTCATCATCAAGGCGAAGGTGAAGGAGCTCAAGAACGCCCGCGCCAAGCTAGCAATCAAGGACCAGAAGCAGGAGCGTTAGGCGGAGATCGGCTGGGAACTCGCATTCGTCACAGTCGTCTGGAAACCCTCTGTAACTTTAATAAGACTCACCCGTAGGTTCACCGCGGCGCACTGAACGAATCCTCGTGATGTACTGTTACAATCTCAGCCGCCCGCCGCGTCTCCCGCCACCGCGGACACGCGCCTTCCCAGCTGAGGGATTAGTATGTATTACGCGCCAATCCCGTCCCGCGGGTCTCTTCCCACCCGCCGCGAGACAACCGAAACACCGAAACCAAAATCCTCCGCCTCCGCCCCTCGCTCCTCACAGGAAGTAAGGCACCGAGCTCCTGGGCGCCATCATCGTCGAGTTCTCCGGCGTCTCCGTGAAGTACTTCACCGTTCGCTCCATCTTATCGTCGAACGCCAGTATGCTCGCCACGTTCCCGCACCTGTAGCAGTAGTTGGGCGCGGACCACACGGTGACGAGAGACTTGTCCGGGAACATGTACTTCAAACCCTCCTGCACGAGCTGGTGCGCCCGGCAGATGAGCTCCAGGCCGTTGATCTCGTTGAACTCCTGCGTGACGCGTCTGCCGAACAGCCACCCGGCCCCGCGCGGGGACACCGCCCACGTCTCCAGGTCCTCCGGGTCGCTCCACATCATGTCGCAAAAAGGCCCCTCGTGCGGTATCTCGCACAGCCTGTCGATGGTTCGAACCTGATCGAGCGTGCGAATGTCCGGCGACAGGCCGCCGTGCACGCACAGCACCCTGCCGTCGATGACCGCGGATAAGGTGAGGTAATCGAAGACGTCGGTGCACCACCTCCACGCGTTGGCGTTGCCGTACTTGCGCTGGCACTCGTCGTAGAAGCCGTACACCTGCGTGATCTGCCTGCTCTCGTGGTTACCCCGGAGCAGGGTGACGCACTGCGGCCACCGCGCTTTGAGGAGGAGGAGGAGGGTGAAGGACTCGAGGGAGTTGTACCCGCGGTCGACGAAGTCCCCCATGAATATGTAGTTGGTGTCCGGGACGTCCCCGCCCGTCTCCAGCAGCTTGAGGAGGTCGTGGAACTGTCCGTGGATGTCGCCGCAGACGGTCACCGGCGAGCTCACCGGCTGCACGTTGCTCTCCTCCACGAGCAGCTCCTTGACGTAGCCGCAGAGGGACTCCAGCTCGGACTCCTCCAGCGGCTCGCACTGCTTGATCTGCGTGAGCGGGACGCGAGCGGGGCGACGCGGTCGAGGTCAGCGGACGGGATCGACGGGGGAAGGGGGAAAGGGGAAGGAGGGGCGAGCGGCGGCCCGGTCGCGGGGCAGATCTGAGAATGGCCTCCACAGGAGGATGAAAACCCGGGCGCGGGGCGGGGGGGGACGCCGGCGGG
>Ga0181573_10003669_pt1 | contig 13437 bp, 7 predicted proteins | sample 101ome_25_FD_148643 | JGI IMG/M metagenome (GOLD analysis project Ga0181573, IMG submission 148643) | Coastal salt marsh microbial communities from the Groves Creek Marsh, Skidaway Island, Georgia - 101409BT metaG (spades assembly) | ecosystem: Environmental > Aquatic > Marine > Intertidal zone...
GCGGGGGCTCCCCCCCCCCCCCCCCCTGCCCCCCCACGTCCTTTCCGCGCCCCTGCCGTCGCTGTCTCAGCCGCCCCCCCTCCCCCCCCTCCCCTACCTCCCATCGCCCCTCGCGCGACGTCCCCTCCCCCCCGCGACCCTCTCGCCCTCCCCCGGCCCGGCTCCCCTCCCCCTGGCCCCGCCTCGGCCCCATGGGTCGCCATTGTCGCCGCTCAAGAGGGGCCGGGGGCGCCCGGGGCCGACCTTGCTCGGTCCCTCCTGACAAAAAAGGTTCGGGCGAAGAAATTTGACTACAAGGAACGGTGCGCCCAGGCGAGAAGGCCATCCATCCATCCATTCATCTATCCATCCATACATCTCCTCTCCATCTTATTCCTTGTGCGGGTCCCCATCTTTGACAATCCATATATGTCCGTCCATCTGTCAGTCTCTGTCCGTCCATCTCTCTTCCAGGCAATTCCCCTGGCGAGAGGCCTCCAGGCGCTCGGAATGCACCTCGTCTCGGAATTGGAGACAGCATGGGACGCACTTGCGCGCGCCCGGGCTGAGGGGGGCGCGGTGGCGAGGGCCGAGGCGGAGGTGGCGCGTGCCGAGGCCGAGGCCGAAAGGACGAGGCGGATCGAGGAGGTGGCTCGGGCGAAAAAGGAGGGAACTGACCGGGCGGCAAGGGCCGAGGCAGCCGAGGCACGGGCAAGGGCCGACGCAGCGTCCGCGGCGTCGGCCGAGGCGGCGCGGGCGGCGGCCGAGATGGAGCGGCGCGCAGCCGAGGCGAGGGCCGAAGGGCGGCGCGAGGGGCGCGAGACGGGGAGGGCCGAGGCACGGGCGGCGGCCGAGGCCGAGGCGGCGGCGGCCGAAGCCCGGCACGAGCAGAGGGTGCGTGTCGAGGCTGAGTCTGCCGCTGAGCGCGAGAGGGAGCGGGCAGCGTCAGTGGCGCGCGAGGCGGCGGCGGCAGCGGCGGTGGCGATGACCGAGGCCGTGGCACGGGCCCGGGCCGAGACCACGGCCGAGGCGACGCGGGCGCGCGAGGCTGAGCGAGGGCGGGACGCCGAGGCCGAGGCCGCCCGCCGCGCTGACGCTGATGTCGCCCTCGCTGCGGCTCGCAGCGATGCGGCGCGGGCGAGGGAGGAGCGCGACGAGGCCCGGCGCCGCGTTGAGGCCCTTCTCGAGGAGAAGGGCGACCTCCGGGCAGCCGAGGCGGCGGCACGGGAACGGGAGAGTCAGGCAAGCCGCGACGCGGCGAGGGCTGACAACGCACGGCGGGAGGCTGAGGCCGAGGCGGCGCGCCGCGCCGAAGAGGCAGACGCGAGGGCTGGCGAGGCCGCCGCACGGGCCGAGGCGGCCGAGAGGCAGGCGGCCGAGGCGCGGGCGACGGCGGAGCGGAGCGAGGTGGCGCGGGCCGCGGCGGCGTCCGAGGTCGATGCTGTCTCAAAGTCTGCCGCTATTGCTGCCAACGCAGCCTCGGCCGCCCTTGCCGCTGCCCATGCAGATGCTGATGCCCGCCTCGCTGCCGCGGCTGTCCAGGCCCGTGAGGCCGCCCGTGCCGCGGCCGCCGAGGCCTCGGCCCGTGCCGAGCGGGCCGAGGCCGAGCGCGACGCCCTGTTTGCGCAACACACCGAGAACCGGAAAGCGGAGGATGTCATTGTCGAACTCGAAGCGCTCAAAGACGCCGTGGCCGCTGCCGCTGGTGCCGCCGGCAGCCCGCGCGACAGAAGTTCCAACGACAGCGACGCCCCTCGGAGTGCCTTATCTGCCCTCCTGGCTCGGCTCGCGTCACTCGAGCGTGCGGCGGCCGAGAACGAGGCCGCGCGTCGGTCGTTGCATAACGACCTGCTCCGTCTCAAGGGCAATGTCAGGGTGTTTGCGCGGCTCAAGCCGCAGTCCTCGTCCGACGCCGCCGCTGGTCCCCCCGCGCCTCGGCCCCTCCCAGGTGGACGCGCCCTCGCCCTGGCTCTCCCCGCCAAGGCCTCCACCGGAGGGGGCTTCGCCGGAGCGGGCCTCAGCAGTCAGGGCGCCGGAGCGGCCCCCCCCGAGCACCGATTCACCTATGATCGCGTGTTCGGCCCCGACGCGACCCAGGCTGACGTCTTTCGGGAAGTGTCCGAGCTCGTCCAGAGCGCTCTTGATGGGCATCGCGTTTGCTTGTTCAGTTACGGGCAGACGGGGGCGGGGAAGACGTGGACAATGCAGGGCGACCCACGCGGAGGCCCCGACGCCCGTGGTGTGACCCCGCGGGCCGTCGATCAGATCCTTGACACGGCGCGGAGGCTCGAAGCCCAGGGGTGGCGGTACTCTCTCCGGGCCTCCTTTGTGGAGATATACAACGAGCGGTTCCGGGACCTGTTGGACGGTGGGAAGGCCCTCGACGGGGGTGGAGGGGTGGGTGGAGGTGCAGGACGGGACCCGGTGCGGCATGATGGGGCCGATGACCTCGCTGTCTCCGAGGGGGGGTTGGGGTGCAAGGACGTCGCCTGTGGGGCCGTCTCCAAGGGACTGGGGCATACGTACGTCGTCGGCGCCCGCCGCATCCCCGTCGAGACGCCCGAGGACGCCCATGCCATCTGTGTCGATGCCGCCGCCGCCCGGGCCACGGCCAGCACAGGCCTCAACGACGCCTCCAGCCGGTCCCACGCCATCTTCATGCTCTCCATCGAGGGCCGCCACGACGCCACGGGAGCCCATCTCCGCGGCGCTCTCCACCTCGTCGACCTCGCTGGATCAGAGCGCCTTGCCAAGAGTGGCGTCCTCGACGACGCGACGCGGCAGCGGGAAGCCATCGCCATCAACAAGAGTCTGTCTGCCCTGAGCGACGTCTTCGTGGCTTTGTCGTCGCGGTCGCGCGGCGGCAACTGTGGCAATGGGACCGGGCACGTGCCCTACCGCAACTCGCAGCTGACGCGACTGCTGCAGCCGGCGCTGGGGGGGGACGGCAAGACATTGATGTTTGTGAACATCGCCCCGGAGGCTGCGTCTGCCGGCGAGAGCCTCTGCTCTCTGCGCTTCGCGGCCCAGGTCAACGCGACTGAGCTACGGGGGCAGGGTGGCGGGGGGGGGGGCAGGCTCGCTTCAGCGGCACGTGTGGGCCCGGGCGTGGGGGAGGGGGGAGTCAGCGCAGGCGGGGCGCCGCCGAGGGGCCGCATCGCTGCCGCGCGGCCGGGGACAGCGCCGAGGTGAGGGCAATGAACAACGATGAGGGTTCCGTCCAGAGACTCATCCGAATGATGAAAAATGTGAATGATCGCAACAACAACAACAGCTGTGTCTCTCGCCCTAACCCGAACCCCGAAGCGAGTCATTCTTTCCGTCATGGATGAGCCGCCCCTTGTCCATAAGCATATGATAGCCAACTGTTGGCAGGCTGAGCGCTCTCCTCACAGTATCGACCGCCATCGCGTCGCTTCCCTCGACGAGGGTCGGCGGCCGGTCCGTCCCGTGCTTTTCTTGGAAGCCTGCCACCCCGCCGTGGTGATCTCGCATGGCCTGACGTTCCCACTTGTTCGGGAGGAGGCCTGGACCGACGAGAAAACTCGGCGTGCCGTGCACGCCTAAGTCCGCCGCCAGCCTACTCAGCGCCTCAACCTCATCCCGATGGCGCTGAGAGGCGTGGCACGAGAGAAAGGACTCGATGTCAAGGCCGGCGACTTCCGCAACATGTCTCAGGACGGCCCCCGTAAAGATTGACGGACGGTGGCCCAGGCCTTGGTGGGGGCGGTGGCCCATCGAGTGGGGTCGGTCAGGGCCGGAAGTAGTAGTCTGGTGCTCGAAAGAGAGGTCGCCACCGGTGTCAGCCCCACCCTCGTCGAAGCCGCCGCCGACTTCGCTGGTGCCGTCGCCGTTGACGTCGAAGGCGCCGCCGTCGTCGTCGGCGCCGTCGCCGTCGTCGGCGCCCCCCCGGCCGCGCCCCCAGGCGAGGGCCTCGCCCTCGTTCCTCTCCGCTTCTTCCCTTTCCAGCCGCTCGGCCGCCTCGCCAACGCGCCAGTGCCCCCGGTCCTTCCCCCCCCACGCCCCGTGGGCCCCCGCCTCCTCCGCCGCGGCCTGCTCTTTCGTCAACGGCCGTGGGTCCAACTCGGGGTGCCCCCGTGTCCCATACAACCCCAACCCGCAGTGGAGCGTTCCCGTCCCATCCCTCTTGCACTCTCCGCCGTCGCTCCGCCCACGCGTCGTGCCATGGGCGGGCGCGTGGATGGGCGGCGGTGGCACCTGAAAGAGGAGGTCTCTCACCTCCCAGTACTTGTGCTGCTCCTGAGCACAAAGGGCGGCGTGAGCAGCCCGCATCGAGTCCTGCGACAGGAAGGCGACTGGCACCGACTCGACCCGCAGGGGGACGCGAGGCGGGCCTGGGTGGGGGGACTCATTAAGATCGTGGCCGTCAGGGTCGACGACCGACGGGTGGTCGTGGGGGCCCCACCCCTCGGTGGAAGTCCACCCGTCGGGCCGGCCCTCGGCGTCGCGGGGGCCGAACCACTCGAGCAGCAGGGGCTCCATCACCCGGTCGTGGCCTGCGCGGCAGTGCCCGCAGACGAAATCGGTAAATTCGATGACCCAACGGTCGGCGTCTGCGGGGCCCAGCGCGCGGTTCTCGCCGTGCAGGACACCAGCCCGAAAGTGGATGCCCTCGACGGGGGATGCGTGACTGGCACGGGTCGAATGCAGTGGCAGGACGAGGTCGAGCCCCGTGCGGATGGCGAGGTCGGCGATGGACTCAGCGCGAGTCTGACGCTTCCTGAGTGTGGGGAGCAAATGGTGAAAAAAGGGCAGGCCAATGGCCAGTAGGGAGACGGCGCCCTGCGAGGAGAGCGCGACATCGGTGAGTGCCTCAGTGAAAAGGTGCGCTGGAAGCCAAGGTTGATGGTCTCACCACTCTCTCCGGTCTGTGCAGCGAGCTTTCAGAAGTCTCCCTGTCCCTGCCTCTTCCCGCAGCGCGCGCTCGCCATCATCCACGGCGCCATGAGAAACAGAGGAGGAGGGGCCTTCCTTCGCATCGTCGTCGGCCTCGGTGCGGCCTTTGATGATATCTTCCGTTCACCGGGGGCAATCCGACGGTAAGCTGGGTTCCCTGCGTCCATTATCGACCTGACGACGTGGGGCGGGCGGGCGACCATCGACCGAGGAGGTCAGGGTCGTCCTCGAAAGTCCATGCCGAAGCGAGCCGAATCACGTGCAAAGACCGACCGCATCGCCATATGGCTTGCAAGGTGCGCTGCTGAGACATCATGTCCGGAGCCACTCGCCTGGCCGCCGCCAGGGGTGTTGTCGCCCTCAGGTGAGCCGGGAGAGGGCAGCCGACCTCGGGCGGCACGGCGTCCCGGCCGGACTCCACAAGCGCTCTCCGGCGCCTTCGGACGCCCTCATACGTTGTCGAGTGTCCTCTTGCCCTCCGTCATCCTTAGATGCCCACGCCCCCCCCCCCCCCCCCCCCCCCCCCTCCCCCCCCCCCCCCCCCCCCACTTCGCAGCGGCGTCGCCTCCTCCTCAGCGAGGCTCCCTGTGGCCACCACAGGGGCTGCCTTCGCCGCGCAAGCTGCGCCTGCCCCCGCCGTGTCTGCTCCCGCCGAGCGGACGTCATTCGGCGGCCTCGCCGACCAGGACCGCATCTTCACCAACCTCTACGGAGAGCACGACCTCAGCATCCGTGGCGCCATGAAGCGCGGCGACTGGTACCGCACCAAAGACCTTGTCTTGAAGGGCCGCGACTGGATCATCGACCAGATGAAGCTTTCCGGTCTCCGCGGCAGAGGCGGCGCCGGCTTCCCCTCAGGTTTGAAGTGGTCCTTCATGCCCAAGCAGACGGACGGTCGCCCCTGCTACCTTGTCGTCAACGCGGACGAGAGTGAGCCTGGCACCTGTAAGGACCGTGAGATCCTCCGGCACGACCCCCACAAGCTGGTAGAGGGCTGCCTCCTAGCCGGCGTCGCTATGGGCGCCCGCGCGGGCTACATCTATGTGCGCGGAGAGTTCGTCGCCGAGCGTCTCGCGCTCGAGAGGGCGGTGGACGAGGCCTACAAGGCGGGCTTCCTGGGCAAGGACGCGTGCGGCACCGGATTCGACTTCGACCTCAACGTCCACTACGGCGCCGGTGCCTACATCTGCGGGGAGGAGACTGCCCTCATCGAGTCCCTTGAGGGAAAGCAGGGAAAGCCGCGCCTGAAGCCGCCATTCCCGGCGGGTAGCGGCCTTTGGGGCTGCCCCACGACGGTGACCAATGTGGAAACCGTCGCCGTGGCACCCACAATCCTCCGGCGCGGTCCCGAGTGGTTCTCCTCATTTGGGCGCAAGGGCAACCACGGCACTAAGCTGTTTGCCATCTCTGGTCACGTCAATCGTCCCGTCGTGGTCGAGGAGGAGATGTCCATCCCGCTCAAGGAACTGCTGGAGCGCCACGCGGGCGGCGTGCGTGGCGGGTGGGACAACCTCCTCGCCGTCATTCCTGGCGGCTCTTCTGTGCCCATGCTGCCTCAGTCCATGTGCAACGATGTTCTAATGGACTTCGACGCCCTCAAGGCGGCCCAGTCGGGTCTCGGCACCGCCGCCGTCATCGTAATGTCCAAGGAGGCGGATCCCATCGACATGATCGCTCGGCTCTCATACTTTTACAAACACGAGTCGTGCGGGCAGTGCACGCCGTGCCGCGAGGGCACGACGTGGCTCTACGACATGATGAAGAGGATGCGATCGGGAGACGCGCGGCTGGAGGAGATCGACTCGCTTTGGGAGGTGACCAAGCAGATCGAGGGGCACACTATCTGTGCCCTCGGGGACGCGGCGGCGTGGCCAGTGCAGGGGCTCATTCGGCACATGCGTCCAATGATGGAGGAGCGCATCCGGAGGAGGCAGGACGAGCTCGCGGGGGAGCAGGCCAAGCTGGCCTCGGCGTAGTGTGGTTAGTTGGCGTAAGCGGGTATTGAACGGAACGAACCAATCTGCGAAGCCAGTGAGCGACCGGCGCCTGCAAGAGCGACGAGGCGGGGTCGCTGGAGGAGGTCGGCTGTGGGCGATCAGAGGGACCTCTCGCCCATTTCAGCACCGTAAAGAAGACATCTGTGACTTCTACAGGACTCCAGGGCGTAGCCCGTCCTGCGATGGCCCCCCAAGTTGGTGGGGGGCTCACCCCGGCCGTCGGAAGGAGCAGGGGCGACCCGCGTTTCCTCCCCCTGCATCACCTCGCTATCGGTCGCCCCCTTCCGGCGTTGGCCTGTAACACGAAGTGCAGATCGTCTACATTACCCTCGACCACTGAGAAGTCTCTCCCCGTCCGTCGTCGTCGCCTCCGGCCCGCGATGGGGCCGGCGGCGGCCTCGTCGGGTGCCGCCTGGTTGTCACAACCGCCTCGCCATCGCCTCGCCGCCGCCGCGGCCATCTTCGCCGCCGCCGACCCTCCCGACGACCCCGCCTCCGCCTTCTCCATCAGCGATGCCGGACCCACCAGCGGCAGCGAGCGCCCTCCGACCGCCGATATGGACCTGTGGATCGTGTGGTCGCTCTGCTGCCTCGTGGAAAGGGGATGGAAGTTCGGCTTCGCCTTGGTCGCTGGAATGCTGGAGGGAGGCTTTCGTACAATGGCCCTCTGCGGCCTTGGCAGCCATGTGTCCGCCGTTGTCCTGGGCCCTGCTCTCGGCTCCGCCCTTGACGTCGCGATGCGCAATCCTACAGGTACGCCGCAGGGCCGAGTGGCGTCGCTTATGCGCCGAGAGCGCGTCCTCGCCACGGTTCTGCTGGTTCAAAACGTCACGGCAGCGGCAACGGCCCTCCTTATCCTGGCCGCCATTTGCGTCGCGGCTGAGAACGGGGTTGCGACGGCGCCCCTTGCCCTTCCAGGCGTCGTGCCCACCCTCGTGCTCCTCCAGGTTGCTCAACGCATCGCCAACGCTCTCTCCGATGTGTGCGTCGAACGGGGCTGGGTCGTTGAAGCCAACGATGCTGCAGGCGGGGCTGGTGTCGAGGGCGGCGGGGCCTTGGGGTTGCTTCAGGCCAACTCACGGGTCCGCCTCGTGGACCAGGCGTCCGACCTCGTGTCCACGGCTATCCTCGGACTCGTGGCATCGCGGTCTGGCCTTCGGGGCATTCTGGTGTTTTCTGCGGTCCTCGCCGTCGCCGCCATCCCGGTCCAGACAATCGCCGTGGCCTCACTGGGGCGCCGGGTGAGGGTCGGGGTCCGGGGCACGACGGCGCCTCCCCCACCTCCCCCGCCGTCCCCGCAAGCCTCCTCGCGCGACCCTGATGGCTGGACTGCTCCAGCGCGCGCATCACCTGCTCCCGTCCGTTCCGCACTCGTCGGCATCGTCCGCGGCTTCGCGGCCTGTGCCGCCTCATCCGGCTGGACCCGCGCCCTTGACACTTATCGGCGCCAACCTTCCTTCCTCCCTAGCTTTGCCATCGGCGTGCTCTTCTTCAACGTGGCCCTGTCTCCCTCAACTGTTCTCACAACGTGGCTCGTGTCGTCCGGTGGGGCCACGGGCGCCGAGGCCGCCGCCTTTCGTACGGCGTGCGCGCTGGGCGGCTCCGTGGGCATCTGGCTGGGGACGCGTATCATCGCCCGCGTGGGGGTGGCCTATGCGGGACTGGGAGCGGTGCTCGGGCAATCTGCGCTGTGCACGGCCGCAGCGGTATGTTATCTGGCGTGGCTGACAGGCGCTTGGCCGGGCGTCGTGGCAGGGCCGGGGACGGGGCTGCCCCCGGCTCTCGCCACCATGGCGGTGCTCGTGGCAGTATCGCGGCTAGGGCTCTGGACTTACGACCTCGTCGTCGCCCAGGCGAGAAGATAGTCGAGGGTTGCCCTTGGCCCTGCCCGCTGTCCAACCCCCCCTGCTGTCCTGTCCCGGCTCGTTCTCTATCTTGTTCTCCCTATCGACAACAACAACCGGATGGAAATGTGACGTATCTCTATCTTTTGCAGGTGGCTCAAACGCTGGTGCCGCCCGGGGACGCGCAGGCTGTGGCCACGTCCGAGGCTGCCGTTTGCAGCCTCACCGAGTTGTTGTCGACGGCCCTCGTAGCTGGTGCCGGGGCGTCGGCCGCCGCCGAGGGTTTTACAAGCATCATAGCTTTGAGCTGGGCGTCGACGTGGGTCGCTGCCGCCCTCTATATTCACTGGATGGGTGGGGGTCGGTGGCTGGAGCGCCTTCACGAGCGCGGGCAGTGGTCGCGCGGGTCGCGACGGCTCGCCCGGTGGCGCGACAGGGGTGTCGAGCAGCTCGGCCTCCGTGCCGGTGGCTGGTCGTGGGGGCCTGATCTTCTCGCCAGATGCGAGGACTCGGAGGAGGGCTGTGGAGACCTCAGCGTCTGGGACGACCCGGAGTCCATCGACGAGTCGCTCGCGCTCGCCGCCGAGCGCGAACGAGAGGACGGGGACGGGCCGCCCTCGGTCTTTGAGCGGATTGACTCGGGTGAGTGGACGGAGGAGGGGGATTTCGCGTGGTGAAGTGTCGAGGCATTGGTATGCTCCCTCTGCTTTTGCCCTCGGTCACCGTCTACCCCCGCCCCTCTTGCGCGGCGACGGCGACACTGGTCCGACGCCCGAGGTCATCTCAGGTCCGCGTAGTGCGAGGACTGGGGCCAGAGCCACAATGGCAAGGACCGCGGCGACAAGGCCGAGGCCGCGCATCGCGACGCCTGATGGGAGGAGGGAAGCAAATCCACCCCGAAGAAAGTCGAAGGTTCCAGGGGCCACCACCGGCGGGGGCGGGGGCGGGGGCGTGGTGCAGGCCGCGAGAAGGGCGGACCACCCAGCAGCGGCGCGGCCAGGCGCCGCGGCTGCAGCGAGGCCCAGTCCCGAGAGGAGGCGGCGACCAGCCTCGGCGTCAGCACGCGCCTCGCGCACCGCCGCGGCCCAGGCATCAGCGACCGCCGACGCAACCAGGCGGGATCCTATGGCGACACCGTCCCGTGCCGCCTCGACCCACCCAGGAGGCGGCACCGGCCGACCCAGCAGAAGGGCGAGGACCGCCTGGAGGCACAGGGCGAGCATAGAGCCCCGCGCCAGCCCCCTCAGGGCAGCCCGGCGCGCCGCAGAGCCGTGGAAGCGCCCACCCGGCCGGCGTAAGTCGGCCACGGCGGCAGCGGCGTCGGCGAGGGTGGCCTCGAGCGACGCGACACGACGTTCGAGGGCGATGACGGGGTCCTCGACAGCAGTGCCTGACGACGCCACGCCGAGGCGCCTGAGCGCCTCGCGAGCGTCGCGGGCCGCGGCGTCCGCTGTCGCCATCGCCGCGCGCGACTGCGACGCGGCCACCTCGACGGCGGCGCGGACGGCGCTGGCCCCCCCGGCAGTTGCGACGAGGCTCCCCCCCGGTGATGATGTGCGGGCCCCAGTCGCTAGCGACGCAGGGGCAAGGCTGCTTGAGGGCCGAAGTGCCCCGACCCCACCGCCGCCACCCGGGGACGGAGCCAAGCCCACGTCGAAGCGCTCCCCCTGCGTTCCAGGGGTTGCGGGGTAGTCCTTGAAGACTTCCCGGAACACAGTGCGGCCGAGGTCGCCTCCGGGGCGGGCCGCCACAGCGGTGGCCGCAGTCGAGCCGCGGGGGCGAGGGGGGGTCCCTTTTGATTCCATTTTGCCGGCCGGAGAGAATTGCGTGGGACTAAGGACCACGACGGGGGGGGGATCTGCGGAGATGAATGGTGGGAGGGGTCGGGCTCGGTGGTGTGGCCGACCCACAGCTGACGGTGGCGTGCGGCCCCCATCGGTCGGTCAGCATTGACGACCGGAGCTGCGTGATCGCTGAGTGATCGAGGCGCGAAGCCGGCGTATGGAGCTTATCTTTCACTCCCTCGCCAGTCATCAGTCGCGACCCCGTGTGAACGCCGCTTGGCGTTCAGGGAGAGCTCAGCTGGGCGTCCCAGGAGTTCTCGTGGCGCTGACCTCCGCGATGGCAGCAGACGCAAGGTGGACGGGTACGCGTCGGTCTTTTTTTGGAACAGAATGATGCGAGATTTCAGATCATCTGCGTTTTGCAGAGGCGAAGGGCTCGAAAGGCCGCTGTCTGCAGCCAAGGAATGGTGGAAAGGGCCGCGGGCCCGCACGCCACCGCTATCGCCCCCCCTGGGGCGACGTGAGGGGGAAGCGTGACGGTCCTCGTGAGGATTGACAGCATGTCGAAGGCCTTCGACTGGGCCACGGGTGACCTTGTGGTGTCGACGTTGGGCGTGCCTCCCAGCGCAGTCCCTCCCGCGGCCTGGGGCCTCGCTCTCTTGCCCCCACCAATGGATGAGCCTGAAGAAATGGCTTACCCGCCACTCCCGAGCGTCACGGCGGTCCCCGTGGCCGAGGCCGAGAGTGCCGAGTACGAAAGTGGTGACGCGTCGTCGCGCAAGGCTGCCCCGCGGCCGACCGAGGCGCCGGTCGAGGATGAGGCCACGATGCTATCATCGCGCCCCCCGACGGCCGCACCATACGAGGACGATGAGGCCGACGCCGACGCCGCCTCCTCGTGGTCGCGTTATAACCCCAGGGAGTTTCCCGGAGCCAAGGCCGATGCCGAGGCCGATCCCACCGCCTCCCCCCCCGTCCCCAATCCTGAGCCTGCCGGGCCCGCTTCCGACTCCCCCAAGCCCGAGCCTGTGTCCGACCTCGAGCGCCCCCGGACCCCCCCGGCCCTCGACACAGTCCCTGGCGGGCATGGCGGCTGGCCCGGCCCCGATGCCCCCGCGCCCTCAGCCCACGCCGCGGCCGGCCGCCGGTCCATCCGCCTCCACGTCGTCACCTGGAACTGCGCCGGCGAGGGGGTCTGGGGTTGGGGGGGGGGGAGCCGCGGCAGAGAGTCAATGGGGCTCCCGTCACGTGGTCCGCCGCTGCGGACGCCCGCCCGCCCGCCTTCCCAAACACTGCGGTTTCCTATCTCCCAGATGCCGCGTATTTTTCGGCGGGGGGACTCGTCGACGGGCCCACGCCGTTGACGTCGTCGCCACCGTACCCCCAACCCCCTTCACCTCCCCTGCGGCGCCTGCCGCCCCGCCTGCTCGGTGGCGCATGGGCGGGCTGGGGCGGCGAGGCCAGAGGGGGGGGCGAAGGGGCCGTCTGGATGTCTCCGTCGTCCCTTGAGGCTGACATCGTTGTCGTCGGGGTCCAGGAGACCGGGGGAGCGGCGGGGTGGGGGGCCGTGCTAGCCGCGCTGGACCGCGAGTGCACCGCTCTGTCGCTTGAGCGGCCCGACGTGCCTCCACTGGTTCGGGTGTCGTCCCGGCGTGTGGGATGGGGGCTGGGGATCGCCGTCCTCGCCCGCCCGGGCGTGCTGGTCGGTCCGGACGGATTTCAACCCGGAAGCGTGGGTTTCGGCGGCCGCGGGCTCGAATCCGCGACGGCAGCCGGGGAGTCGCGGTCGCATGCGGGAGTGGAGATGCGGGGGCACCTGCTGTCGGTGGCGCAGGCGGTGAACCCTGCGACCAAGGGCGGCGTCGCTGCGCGGCTGCGGATCCGGGCCGGAGAGGCAGGCGAGGAGGCCTCCGCCGTCGTCGTGGCGTGCCACCTCCCGGCCGGGTCGGGCGAGGGCAAGGGCCGCGCTCGTGACGATGCTGTTCGCGCTGTCGCTCGCGGCATTGGCGTCCGCCTCTGGGGCTCGGACGACGTGGATAACGACGACGCGGTCTCTCGCAACTGCGGGTGGGCTGACGCTCCTCTCGTCGTGTGGATGGGTGACCTGAACTATCGCGTCTCCTGCCCCCGTGCCGTGGCCGACGCGGCGCTGGGGGCCGGTCTGCCGGAGGCCCTTCTCGCCAACTGCGAGCTGGGTCAACGCTTGCGGGGGGGGTGGTTGGGGGGCGGGTTGTGGGGGGCCGAGGGGGAAAAGGAGGAGGAGGGCGATGGGCGAGGGAGGGGACTGGCGTCGCACTCGGCAGCGTCGCCGTTGGCGAGCCTGTCTTCGGTGCGGCGGCATACGCCACGTGGCGCCGGGGCTTTGGCGTCAGCGGCGTCGTGGCGGGGCGAGAGGACGGATCCGCCGCCGCAGCTCGAGGCGCCCCCACGCCGCCGCGGAGGAGTTGGGGGGCGCGTGGCTCCGGAGCCGACATCGACATCAGGGCGATCGGCGGGTGGCGGTGGGTCTGCTTCCTTCTCCGACGGAGGCCTCGCGGCATCGCCGTGGGCCCCAGCCTCGGGGTGGGCTGAGGCGGGCCCGGTCCGCTTCGCCCCCACCTACAAGATCGATCCCCCTGGCGACGACTGCGGCACTCCCCCCACCTTCCCCCTCCCTCTCATCTATGACACGGGCCCTAAGCGCCGGACTCCGTCGTGGACGGATCGGGTGCTTGTCCGGGTCGGCGCTGGGGCCCCTGGTCCGGCGGGGCGGGGTGTGTCGTGCGCTTCCGTCGCCTGTGAGGGCTACGGCGCCGTCGGAGGACTTCACGCGTCGGACCACCTTCCCGTGGCTGCAACGCTGCGGATCGACTGGGACGAGCCGCAGGAGGGGGGGGGGGGGGGGAGGGGGGGGGAGGCGGGGGGGGGGGGGGGGGG
>Ga0181573_10003672_pt1 | contig 13429 bp, 11 predicted proteins | sample 101ome_25_FD_148643 | JGI IMG/M metagenome (GOLD analysis project Ga0181573, IMG submission 148643) | Coastal salt marsh microbial communities from the Groves Creek Marsh, Skidaway Island, Georgia - 101409BT metaG (spades assembly) | ecosystem: Environmental > Aquatic > Marine > Intertidal zone...
ATAGTAAAGGTCGGGCAGAATCGCGACATAACCCTGCGCGGCAATATGTCGGCACATTTCCCGCAGTTCCTCGCGAATACCGGGCACATCCATGTAAAACAGAACGGCCGGGTGGGCACCTTTATCGGGGTGGCAAACGAAACAATCCATCTGCCCGTCAGGCGTTGCGACATTAGTTTGAAATTCGATCATTAGAAACCTGCAAATTAATTGCCAATTCAGCATTATGCATGAAGTCCGCTGCCGAAACCCTTTGCAGGCGATGCGCCAAGCGGCAACAATAATCAGAAATCGTCCAGCAGGAGAGAAACGCCATGGGAGAGTACAGCCTCGTCGAAAAAGAGGGACATCTCACGATCATTACCATCAACCGGCCCGATGTTATGAACGCGCTGCATGCGCCGGCCCACGCTGAATTTTCAGCGATTTTTGATGATTTCGTAAGCGACCCCGACCAATGGGTTGCGATTATCACGGGTGCTGGTGATCGCGCCTTCTCCGCCGGTAATGACTTGAAATACCAGGCCTCAGGCGGTGATATGAGCATGCGTCCAGCAAGCGGGTTTGCCGGCATTACAGCTCGCTTCGACAACCCCAAGCCCGTGATCGCCGCGGTCAACGGCGTTGCCATGGGTGGCGGTTTTGAAATCGCCCTGGCGTGCGACCTGATCATCGCCTCAGAGAATGCCATCTTTGCCCTGCCAGAACCTCGGGTTGGCCTTGCCGCCCTCGCTGGCGGCGTGCACCGACTACCCCGCCAGATCGGCATGAAGCGCGCCCTCGGGATGATGCTGACCGGGCGCAGGGTTTCGGCTGAGGAAGGTGAACACCTCGGTTTCGTCAATGAGGTGGTGCCTGCCGGCGAAGCGCTGCAAGGCGCGAAGGCCTGGGCAGAGCAGATTCTGGAATGCGCCCCACTGTCTGTCAGGGCCAGCAAAGAGGCGGCGATGCAGGGCATGGATGCACCAAGCCTTGAAGCCGCGATGGCGGGTCGCTACGAGCAGGTCAGCTTGATGCAGAAAAGCACGGACTTTATCGAAGGCCCGCTGGCCTTCTCAGAAAAAAGGCCGCCAAACTGGCAGGGGAAGTAGCCAGGTCAAACGATTGAGTGGGGTCGAGTCAGACCCTGCAGCACTGTGTTAGAGTGCTCTGCCATCAAACAAACCCGGTTTCAGCCGAAATATGAGCCTGGAAAAAGACTACACCTTTCGCGATGAGGACGTCATCGAACCCACGGTCTACGAGAAGGTCGGCCATCCCCAGCAGGCCTTTGCCTGGCTGCGTAACAACGAGCCAGTCAGGTGGGTAGAGCCAGAAGGCTTCCGTCCCTTCTGGGTCATTACCAAGCATGCCGACATTACCGAAATCGAAAAGCGACCAGAGATCTTCACGAGTGAGCGCAGACCCATCCTGATGAAGGAAGCATCTGCCCCTGAGCTGCGAGAGGAATTGCTGGCGGAGATATTCGCCAAACTGCAGGACTCACCACGGCTGCTGGAAGTACTGGCCACATCTTCCGAATCGGGCCTGATCCGCTCGCTCGTGCAGATGGACCCACCTGACCACACAGCGTATCGGGAGCTGGTTCAGCCGTGGTTCAAGCCGACTAACATCAAGAAACTGGAAGAGCGTATGAGTCTCATCATCACAGAGATTCTCGACGACATGATGGGTGACGGCAGCCATAAGGAATGTGATTTCGTTCAGGATGTCGCGATCAAAGCGCCGCTGCGCTTGATTACCGAACTGCTGGGCGTGCCGCGTGAAGACGAATGGCGAATTCTGCAACTCACCAACGAATTGTTTGCCGGTGATGACCCTGAAATGCAGCGCATGGCGGACGACCCGCTGTCGATCTTCGACACCATCAAGGACATCTACCAATACTTCAGCGATTTGACTGACAAGCTGCGGGCAGAGCCGGAGGAGAACCTTGCCAGCTACATCGCCAACGGCAGGATCAACGACGAGTACATGCCCTACAAGGAGCTGATTTCTTACTACACGATTGTCGCCACTGCAGGCCATGATACGACCCGCAATTCAATCTCAGGTGGGCTGCATGCTCTGCTCACTCACCCCGAGCAGCTGCTGCTGTTACAGGAAACCGCAGGCGACGAGGAAGCCCTCAAGCTTGCCGTTGAAGAAATGCTCCGCTGGACGACCCCAGTAGTACAGTTCTCTCGCACCGCAGAGCAGGACTATGAGCTGCGCGGCAAAACCATCAGGCAGGGCGATACCGTCGGCCTGATGTACGCCTCAGCCAGTTTCGATGAAGATATTTTTGATGACCCCTTCAAATTTGATATCACGCGTAAACCGAACCGTCATCTCGCGTTTGGGACCGGACCACACCAGTGTCTGGGATTGATTCTGGCTCGACTCGAGATGCGCCTGTTCTTCCAGCAGCTCGTACCGAGAATTGCAGAAATGGAGGTCATGGGAGCACCCGAGCGAATCCGGGCTAGTTTCGTTCATGGTCTGAAGCACATGCCGATTCGCTACCGACTGACGACGTAAGCGTTAGAAACGAAAGCTTCGACGTGACAACCGGTTGTGCACAGCCACCCTCGCCAACAGAGTCAACCCTGGATCGTTAACATAGGCGCCAGCGGCTTTTCTCCGCTCTCCATGAGATTGAAGATAAGTATCAGAAAGTTGAAGATTTCTTTCGAGCGGATGTCGCCCCGATCGATCCAATACCAATAATCTCCGACCTGTATCGATGTATAGCTATCCTCTGGCTTGTCGGGCCCGCTCCTGACCCTGATATGTGCGCCGGGATAGTAAAGGGCTTTCGAAGTCACGGCCCCAATCTGTTTCTGGCTATCGGTGATCTCAACTCCCGCTGACTGCTCCAGTAGAATCTGCAGGAACGACCGGGTCATCAGTCTGAAATCACTGCCCGCACTGACGCCGGGGCCATAGACGATCGGGAAATATTCCTGGCCTGATGCAAGATTGAGCGACCGCCGAACTGCGCTGAAGTGGCCTTGCATGCCAGGTTCTATCTCAGTCTTATTTGAGATCCATAGCTCTGGCGCTATCAACTGCGGGCTCAGAATTTTCCAGTCAACTCGCATCAGGCCGTCTGCAGCAAGTTGTCCGAGCCAGGCGATAATGTCCTCAAAACCCTGGTCAGCTGGCCCCTGACGCCAACCGATGCTGCTTTGATTACGGTGCACCCCAACCGATTCAAGCATGATTTTCATCACCAGTTCGGGATCCCAGCCTGCTTCAAGCAGGTAAAAAACGAGGGATGGCTCAATAGGTTGCAGCAGACGGGAAACAAACTGTCGGCCTTCGACGGGTGAGAACGTAATCGTTGGCCTCTCAACATATTTCCCACTTGTGCCGAATTCGCCGCTCTTTGATGATTCACCAATACCACTCAGCTTGGTTGATGCACCCGCCTCTATGTTGTACCCGGCTACAACCTGACCAACATCCAGAAAATAGGGTGCTTCTGCAAAGCGAACCTTCACGACATTCAGTAATATCTGCTCTTCGCGCGACCGAGCGATCGCTTTGAGATAGTTGTTTCGTTCCTGCACCAGGATAGTGGAACCAAAGCTCGCACACCCTGACTCACCGAGCACGACCAGGGCCAGCATCAGGATGCGGATGATCTTATTAAGGTCTCGCATCGTCTCGATTTCCAAATCCTCGGGAATACTTCAATTTAACGGCTGTCTTCGGTCAGCGCCAGGCCTCTGACATTGTCAGCCACTGATCAGAGCTTTCTCCGCGCAAGATATTCCCAGGCAGTCATAGCCAACCTTGAGCCGAGGAAGGGTCTGACGGTTTTGTAGACCTTTCCCGGCACCAATGTCACCTTGCCTGACAAAGATGCCGCTTCACACTCTTTAACAACCTCGTCTGGATTTAACCACATCCAGCCTGGAATCTTCTTCTGAAGATGTTGCAAATTCGCACGCGTGTGGGCCTCTGTTCTGACATAACCGGGCAGACACGTCATTACCTGCACGCCGTCCTGCCTGACTTCTTGTGCCATAGACCTGCCATAGCTGGTGACCGCCGTCTTAGCCGATGCGTACAGGGCGCTCTTTGGCATGGGCGTGCTGGCAGCTATCGAACTCATAATGACGACACGCCCACGTTTCGAAGCTCGCATCTTGGGGATTTGATCTTCCAGGAGGTCAATAACGCCACCACAGAGCAGGTAATAAAGCTTCTGTCGCTCCAGGGGGGCCGTCGTACCAACGGGTGTCACTCGCGTGATCCCCGCATTGGCAATGATTACATCGAGTCTTGGCAGGGAGCCCAGCAACTTTCTGACAGATTCGGAGGAAGCAAGATCAACAGCATGAGTTTGCACGACCGAGTCACCCAGAGAAACTGCGACCGCGCTTAAACGGGAGGGTTCCTGTGAGACCAGAATCAGACGATGGCCTGTCTTCGCAAGTTTCGTAGCGTAAGCCCGCCCGATACCGGTTGACGCGCCGGTAACAAGCGCCAGGGGTGCTTCCATATTTCTTTCCTTGCAATGTGTCGTGTTGCGCTGCTCAACGTTCTCATAGTCAGTCAGTTTGCGCCACAGCACTCTACAGCAAGCGCCCGGCAAGACTGCGCACCGTTCGATTTCATTACAAATTACTTACATTTTTTTTGATCACTCGATTCGTCGCAAGCGTAACGTAGGAGGTGCCCTAAACTAGGGCATAAAAAACATAAAAATTTTGGAGGAAGTGTGGAAAAGTTATTTTTGCAGAGCGGCGACCTGGTCGGCGTAACCTTTTGGCTCGTTTCAATCGCTATGATAGCGTCAACGGTGTTTTTCCTCTACGAGGGAGCACACGTCAAGAAAGAATGGCGGCTTTCCCTGCTGGTCGCCGGCCTGGTCACCCTGGTGGCCGGTGTGCACTACGATTACATGAGGGACTTCTGGGTTGTCGAGCAGACCACCCCGATTGTCTACCGGTATATCGATTGGCTGATTACTGTGCCCCTGTTGATGATTGAGTTTTTCCTCATCCTGAAGGCTGTAGGCGCCGCGGTTGGCACCGGTTCCTTCATGCGGTTGCTCGGCGGCACCCTGGTCATGCTGATCTTCGGCTATCTTGGAGAGGCAGACCTGATGAACGTGACACTTGCGTTCTGGCTTGGTATGGTCGGTTGGGGCATCATCATCTACGAGATATTCGCCGGTTCTGCAGGCACTGCCGCAAAACAGGCCTCACCAGCAGTTGCGTCCGCGTTCAACTACATGCGCTTAATTGTCCTGGTGGGTTGGGCTATCTACCCGATTGGCTACGTCTGGGGTTACATGCTGGGTGGCGTCGATGAGGGCGCACTCAACATGGTCTACAACCTGGCAGACTTCGTGAATAAGATCCTATTCGGCCTCATCATTTGGCATCTTGCTGTCAATGAAAGCGGCGGTGCAGGTCACGACAACAGCTAACCTCTTTGTCAGGGGCACGCCCCTGAAACATCAAGGGCCGCCTTTTAGGCGGCCCTTTCATTTCCAGGAAGCGATTTTTTAAGTCATACGCAGCCGAAAAAAGGTCCGCTGTGTTAACCTTCTCGGGTCTAAACAATAGATGAGGGCACGGCAGATGTCAGACGCAATCGTTGAGATCAGGGACTACACCATCGACCCTGAGTGGTGGGATGCCTACAAAAAATGGGCGATTGATCATGCAGCGCCGTGGTTGAAGGAAAACCTTGATGTCATTGATTTCTGGATGGACGATGGCATGGAGGCTGAAGTGTCCGGTTCAGCGCCTTCTGTTTCTGCTAACGGTCAGGCAAACGTCTGCTGGATCATCCGCTGGCCGAGCAAGTCGGTGCGCGACGAAGAATTCGGCAAATTTACCAGTAACCCCGCGTGGCAAGAGGTCTGGGCGCTACACCCAAACCCGAATGCTTATCTTCAAATGAACGCGCGTTTTATGAAAGCCTTCGGCTGAGCGAAGCTGCGCCACACGACACAGGCTATTAATTCGGAAGTGCTGTTGGGACAAGCTTATGTTCCCCAATGACGAAAGGCGCCGACTCAGCGCGCTAAGGCTTTACAGGATTCTCGACACCGCCACAGAAAAGGCTTTTGACGATTTCACTCGCTTAGCCGCCTCGATCTGCGAGACGCCAATTAGCCTGGTGAGTTTGCTGGATGAGAACCGAAAGTGGTTCAAGTCAAACCACGGACTCACTGTTCACGAAACTCTAAGAGATCAGGCTTTCTGTGCTCACGCTATATCCCAAAGCGACATCATGGTGGTAGAGGATGCTACGAAGGATGAGCGATTCTTTAACAACCCCCTGGTAGTCGGCGAGCCGGAAATCCGTTTCTACGCTGGCGCACCACTTGAGGTGGAAAACGGCTGTCGGCTGGGAACACTGTGTGTCATCGATCGAAAGCCCCGCGTGCTCAGTGAGGCTCAGTTGAGTGCGCTGGCGGTGCTACGAGATGCCGTTGTCACTCAACTCAAACTCCGCAGGGCTGCAGACGATCTGGATGCTATTGCTAATCTGCTTCCAATGTGTGCCTGGTGTCGAAAAGTCCGAACCGGCGAAGAGGCAGCAGATCTGTCCAGCTGGCGACCGCTACATGAGTATGTGGCTGATCTCAATGCTGTATCGCACGGCGTTTGCCCAGAATGTCAGGAAAATCTTTCTGAAGACCCCAGATGACTTGAAAAGGAACGGTGTCTGGTCATAGCAGGCATCCCGCTTGGTCGATTCTGGCCAGGTGTGAACCCTAATATCACGGACCCCATCTGCGTCTTCAGGCTGAGTTGTCCTGCAAGCTGCCTGACCTTAGTCGTCGCCAAAGAGGTCACTCAGCTTATTGCGTGGATCATCGGAATCGTTGCCTGATAAAGGCATCGGATCGGTGCCTGCCACCCCATCCTCACCAAAGAGCGCATCAAGATCCGATTTCGCTTTGTCCGAACGTTCCGCATCAGCGGCGACAAAGCGGTTGGCAGGTCTGAAGTAATCACAGAAGTTGGCGTTCTCTTTCACCACCGGGGGTTCTGCCCGGTCGTGACTGCAGTAGGGACGCTTGTCGGGCTCGTAGTGCCGACACATGCGACAGCAGTGAAGTACTTCGAAGCAAGTCGGGCAGTTTGCATGGCGACTAATGGGCCGGGGAATATCGGCAAATGAACCACCACAGTTCCAGCAAACCAGCTCCGCCATTCTACCCTCCAGTAACCGACATACCAGGCGCGTCCTGGAAAGCACCAATGACAGACGCCTCGCGATACCCCGCCCGCTTGAGCGCAGCCAAACATTCCGCTGCTTGTGCCGGCGGCAGGCTGAACAACAGACCGCCCGATGTCTGTGGATCATACAGCACTTCACTACCACCCGGGACGCTGGCCACCCGGCGATTGGCTTCATGCAGGGTGCTCCGCACACCTGCGTCAAGGCAATCAGCAGCACCCGGGAGCATTGGCAGCGCATCAAGGTCAAGACACAGTCCCGGCCCCTGATCCTCAAGCATCTCGCGACAGTGCCCGGCGAGGCCAAAACCAGTCAGGTCAGTGCAAGCCGAAACTGAGAAGCCGGCAATGATCTCTGCAGCGCGCCGGTTGGACTGCATCATCATCGTCAACGCTGTTTCTACCCAGTTGCCACGCGCCAGGCGCTGCATGTCTGCGGCAAGAACGACGCCGGTCCCTAGCGCCTTCGTCAGGATCAGCACATCTCCGGGATTTGCGCCTGTCTTGCACCAGATTTGATCTGCCGCGACGGTACCATTCACCGTAAGGCCAACAGAGGTCTCCATTCCTTCGCTGGTGTGACCACCAATTAATGCTGCCCCCTCCTCTTCTAACTGCTGCACGACTCCCGCCATCACTTCGCGCAACATGCCACGGGTCACGTCCGGCTTCGCAAATGGCAGCGTCAGCATCACCATTGCATTCAGAGCAGAACCACCACAGGCATAGATATCAGAGAAAGCATGACAGACTGCAATGCGTGATTGGATGTAGAGGTCTGGAGTTACGGCCCGCAGGTGATCAACCGATTGCAGCAACTGCCTTCCCGGCGGCGCGCTTACAGGAGCCGCGTCGGCACTTGGCGCCGCATCGCCTAAGAACTCTGCCAGCACTTCAGACAGCAAATCGGCACTCACCTTGGCACCACACCCACCACAGTGCATTTGGTCAGCGAAGTCAGCGAGCAGCCCCTCATTCTCGCCACGACCCATTTCTGGGAAAACAGCGAAGCGCTGTATGAAGCGCTGGTCAATCCAATTCTTCCAACGCCAGACCCAATCGCCATCGAAGGTCAGACCATTGCGGCTTGCCACAGCGTGCTTCGAGCCCGTCGTCAGCAGTGCCAGGAACTTTTCCTGCGGCCGAAAGGGTTGCGCTGGCTTGCCGAGCAATACAGCGCTCATGTTCTTGAACAACGGCAGGCCCTGGCGCACGGCAAACACACCAGCCTTCGGTCGCGGATGATTCACCATCGTCGCACAGTCACCGACAGCGAAAACCTCTGGGTGACCTACCACCTGCAATGTATCTTCTGTCTGAATAAAGCCGGCACTGTCAACGGCAAGGCCTGCCTGCTCCGGCCAGCTCTGGGCACTCGCCTCGGTTGTACAGAATATCTCATCAAGTGCGATCTCGCGCTGATCTGTAGAGACAAGACGGCCGTGGGCAACATCGATGGCGCGGAAGTCGCGATGCACCGCAATATCACGCGCACGCATGATCTTTTCGAAGCGTTTACTGACGCTTGCCGGGAACTCTTTCAGCACGCTTTTGCCATCGGTGAAGAGATGCAGGTTGCAAGGCCTATCAGGAAAATTTGACGTCAGGTAATGATGCACAGCCAAACATAGCTCAGTCCCGCCGGCCCCACCGCCGACAAAGCCGACTTCGACGGCGTCGCCTGCAGCGAAGCGTTTGAGAAAACCTTGCCAGTGCTCGAGAAAATTGCTGATCGGTTTCACCGGGATAACAGCATCCTGGGGCAGGCCTCCGGGCGACGGGGTGCTGCCGACGTCGATTGAGAGAACGTCGTAACGGATGGGTGGTCGTCCGGAAACCTTGAGATACTTTGCCTCGGTATCGATACCTTCGACACTGCCGCGCACGAAGTTTGCGCCAGCGAATCGACATAAGGGTACAAGGTCGATATGCACGTCACGCCGCGTGTAGTGACCCGCGACCACACCCGGCAGCATACCGGAATAAGGCGTCTCGGCGTCCGGGCTGACGAGAGTGACCCTCAACCCCGGAATTGCCTGCATGCCAAGCATGCGCAACACAATCACATGACTGTGACCACCACCAGCGAGCACAAGCTCACGGGCGATCGGATGTGCTGCCTGCATAACGTTTCAGCCGACCTTAAGGTTGAGCGTCTGCCTGACGAAAGTGCCGATCTCCTCGACACCCTTGCGCCCCTCGGGAATCAGTCCTGCAAACAGCGGGAATACGTGCGGCATGCCGTCCCAGATAGTCAGATTTGCCGAACCACCAGCGGCGTTAATCTGGTCCACGAATCTCTCCGCATCAGACAACAGAATTTCGCCGCTGCCGACCATGACATGCATCGGTGGCAGTCCAGACAGGTCAGCAAATATCGGCGATGCCAGCGGCGCTTTCGGGTCACGATCACCCAGGTAATAGCGCGCACAGCGTCTAAGCGCTGCAGCGGTCAGCATGACATCACTGTCTGCATTGCTGACGGCTGATTCACCACTGACCGATAGATCAGCCCAGGGAGAGATCAGAACGCCACAGGCCGGCTGCGCGATACCGAGATTTTTCAGGTTCACCATGGTCGCTGCGGCAAGCCCCCCACCGGCCGAGTCGCCCGCTATAACAAAGTTGGCAGGCTCCATGCCCTGGTTCAACAACCAGCGCGAGCAGTTCGTGGCATCGTCAACTGCCGCAGGAAAAGGGTTTTCGGGTGCCAGCCGGTAGTCCACCACCAGCACCCTGACGCCACAGGCCTTTGACAAACGCCAGGCCAAATCACGGTGCGAGTCGGGCCCACCAAAGATGTAGGCCCCTCCGTGCAGGTAGAGCATGACATGCTCGTCGCTCGCACCTGGCACCGACACCCACTCAGCAGCAACGCCATCCAGCTCAACGGCTTCGGCCATGACCTCCTGCGGCAGTTTGAACGGCATGCTGCCGCCAGCCCGGAAGTCTTCCGGCGATTTGAAGGATTCAAATTGCCGGCGGATCGTCCGTTTCAGAAACAGGTTGACGAGTTTTGCCCGAATACTCATGTGTGTATCTATCCTCTTGATGCTGCCCGCATCATACAGTTTTCACTTCCTGAAACTGAAGTTCGTGCAGCGTATGATAAAGCCCTTTCAGTGCCAGCAGTTCGGCCTGGGTGCCGTACTCCCCGACGCTGCCATGTTCCAGCACCAGTACCTTGTTCGCCTGTTGAATGGTCTGCAAGCGGTGCGCAATCAGGATCGCAGTGCGGTTTTCCATCAGCTTGTGCAGGCCATCCTGAATCAATCTTTCTGTTTCCGTGTCAATACTGGCGGTGGCTTCATCCAGCACCAGGATCTCCGGATTGGCAGCCAGCACCCGTGCAAAAGCCAGCAGTTGCCGCTGTCCCTGAGACAGGTTGGCCCCCCGTTCCTGCAGCGGCGTGTCGTATCCCTGCGGCAACGCACGAATAAACTCATCCGCGTTCACGGTTTTGGCTGCATCGATGGCCTGCTCACGCGACAGGTTTGGATCACCGAGCACAATATTGTCGAGCACCGTGCCGGAAAAAATATGGAAGTCCTGCAGGACCACGCCGATGCGGGTCCTCACATCGCGGGAGGCGAGCTGATTGATATCAGTGTCGTCAAGGAAAATCATGCCGTCTGGAAAATCGTAGAAGCGACCTAACAGTCGAATCAGCGTGCTTTTTCCCGCCCCTGTAGGTCCGACGATGGCCAGCTTCTCTCCTGGTTCAACGATAAATGACACGTCTCTCAAAATGACATTGCCAGACTCATATCCAAAGGTGACATCACGAAATTCCAGTTTGCCGGCAACCCGCTTCGGCAGCGTGATTGGCTCTAACGGCTCGTGCACCTGCTCATCCCAGTCCAGCGCCTGGAAGATGCGTTCGCCGCTCGCCATGGCCCGAAACAGTATATTCAACTGCTCACCGAGCGTAACCACCGGGGTAAACAGCATGCCCATGAAGCGCGTGAAAAGGATTACACCACCCAGCGACATTTGCTCCTGGACCACCTCTCCGCCGCCGAACCAGATGATCAGGCCAAGGCCAATCGCGGTCAGGCTGTCGTTGAAGGCACCATAGAATGTCGACAAGTTGATCAAACGGTATTCCTGACGGCGGTTCTGCTTGTTCAGCCGTGTATAACTCAAGAGGTTGCGCTCTTCCCTGCCGCTTAGCTGCACAATCTGCAGACCGGAAAGGTTCTCCTGCAGATTCTGGTTCAGCGCAGAAACACTGTTCCTTACCAGCCGAAAGACTTCGCGGGATGCTCGCCGAAAGAAGTAGGTGGCGATAGCGACGACAGGCACCAGTGCCAGGAGGATGAGCGTCAATTTGACGCTGGCACCGAACATGATGACAAGGGCGACAAAGAACGGCACAAACTCGCCCACCAGCGAACCCATACCGCGCAGCATTTCATACAGGGCTTCAACATCGTTGGTGACGCGTGTCATAACCCGCCCCACCGGCACCTTGTCATAGAAAGAGCTGGGCCGGGTCTCGAGGTGACTGAACAGGTCCTGGCGCAGATCCCGCAAGCCATGCACGATGGCGCTGACCAAGGTCATACGATGCCAGTGCCCGGCCAGGGTCCAAATAACCATCAGGCAGGTAAACAGGAAACCCGCGGCAAATAACGGTTCGAGCCCAAGCATGGCCTCTACCTGGCGGGTCAGCTCAATCATGCCGAGATCCGGCATGGGTGAGTCCGTTTCGCCGACAATAATATAGTCAACCAGGACCCGGGATATCACGATCTCCATCAGCACCGCGCAGAAACTCGCCAGCAGCACCAGCACTGTGCTGACAATGAGGCTGAGGCTGTAGGGTTTAAGCCAGCCCATAAGCCGGACAAACAGGTTCAAGTTCAACACCGCACCCGACAGCTCAGCTTCGAAAAGGCTGTGGTCCCTGGCCGGCTTTGCGTCGGTCTGACTCATGACGGCACCCTGTCGAGTTCTTCAGCCGGCGCCTGCAAGGTCTGAGCCTCTTCAAGCTTGGCGTAGATGCCCTGCTTTACCAGCAGTTCTTCATGGTTGCCCATTTCAACGATCTCGCCGGCCTCGAGCACTATGATCCGATCAGAGTGGCGCAGTGTTGATATCCTGTGTGACACCAGGATAGTCGTGCGGCCGCGTCGCAACTCGCCGAGTCGGCTCAGAATATGCTCCTCAGTCTCGGTGTCCACGCTGGAAAAACAGTCATCGAGAATCAGCACCGGCGCATTCCTGATCAGCCCGCGGGCGAGTGTCGTACGCTGCTTCTGCCCGCCTGACAGCGTCACACCCCGCTCACCCACAATCGTTGAGAGTCGCAGCGGAAACGACTCAATCGAAGACTTCAGCGAGGCAGAAGCGGCCGCATCCCAGATCAGGTCGTCTCCCCGCTCTGGATCGTCATAGCTGATGTTCTCTGACAACGGCTCACCGAACAGGAACGGATCCTGCAGCACCTGGGCAATCTGTTCGCGCAGTTGCGCCAGCGGGTAGCCGCAAACATCATGTCCATCGACAAACAGCACACCCCGCTCGGTGTTCACTATGCGAGTGAACTGCTTCAACAAAGTACTTTTACCACTGCCGATACGGCCGACAACGGCGATTGACTCACCAGGCGTAATACTGAGATTGATGTTCTTTAAAACTGGTTCTGCACTGCCGGGGTAAGTGAAGGACAAGTCACGCAGCTCAAAGGCGCCGCTGATTTGAGCGGGTACAGTCGTATCCGGGAGATCCTGAATCTCGGACTCCGCGTCGTAGATCTCAAACAGGCGTTCCGTCGCGACAGCCGCCCGCTGCACCAGCATGACCAGCATGCCGGCCATGCGAATTGGCTGCAACAGCATGCCGAGGCAGGCAAAGAAGAACACAAGGTCTCCTACCGACATGCGATTTTCCAGCACCAGGTGACCGCCATACATCACAATCATCAACTGGGCGATGGCGGCAAAAAACGGCATCCAGGCGGTCATCAGGGAGTTGATACGGGCCTGCTCATAAAACGCCTTGCCATAATCGGTGTTCGTCTGCCAGAAGCGGCGGATTTCATTCTCCTCCTGGACCTGGGCCTGAATAGTTCGAATCCCGGATAGGTTTTCCTGCGTATGAGCCGACAGGTCCGAGAGCCGTTCCTGTACCTCCCGTGAACTGCGGCCCATCTCCTTCGCCATGTGCATGGCGTAGAAGAAGATCACCGGCAGCAGTGGCACTATCAGCAGGGTCAGTCCTGGCGACTTCAT
>Ga0181573_10003674_pt1 | contig 13419 bp, 8 predicted proteins | sample 101ome_25_FD_148643 | JGI IMG/M metagenome (GOLD analysis project Ga0181573, IMG submission 148643) | Coastal salt marsh microbial communities from the Groves Creek Marsh, Skidaway Island, Georgia - 101409BT metaG (spades assembly) | ecosystem: Environmental > Aquatic > Marine > Intertidal zone...
GAAAAAGGGCGATATCGAGAAAGAAAAGCGCACGTATTAGTAATTCGATTTTTGTATATACGTATTAGATATTAAAAATTTGAGATCAAGTGCACGCAAGAACGCGCAACCGAACGATCGTTCGGTGATGTGGTTCCAACGACGCTTGATTCCTTTTTTGCTATGTTTTTTTGCTGCAGCTTTCTTTCTCTTTCTCGCCGCGACTCGTCACTCCTTTTGAACGATTTCTCCCCTCTGGTCGTTTTCTTCTCCTCTCATCTCCCTCTCTCACTCACTCAAATATCTCTCTCGATGCTCTCGTTCAATTGACATCCTCACTCCCTTGGCGCGTTTTCACCTCAATTGTTGTTGTTGTTATTGTTATTGTTTCTGTTCTCTTTTTTTCTTCAAATAATATTTAGTACATAAACGCCGGGTCGTTGACGTCCATGTGGTGACCTTCCAAAGTCGTGTCAATAGATCCAGAATCAATCGGCTTCATGATCATGAGCTTGATCAACTCGGTGGCAAAAGTAGCCAACAACGGGGCCTTGGCCAAAGCCTTGGCGATGTCAGAGTCGTCAGACTTGGAGATGGCCGCCATCTTTTGGTTCGCCGCCAACATGCCGTCCAAGCCAGCCTTGAAGGCCGGGTTGTACGTGTCAATGACTTGCGGGAAGATAGTCGCGGTCGTTTTGTTCGTTTGGTGGATGACGTGCATGTTGAACTTGGTGGTGTCCATGCCCAAAGATTCGTAGAATTCAGATCGAGAGTGATCGTTCAAGTACATGGTGATGTACACGGACAAGCAAAAGAATCGACTCCACAACTTGGCTTCCGTGTCGTTCAAGAACTCCGGTCTCGCCTTCAAGATGGCAGAGAAGAAGTCACCGTGTCTGTTTTCATCTTGGCACCAGTTTTCAAAGTACTTGAAGATCGGGTACAACTGGTCGTCCGGGTTCGCTTGCAAGTGTCTGTAGATAGAGATGTATCTCCAGTAGCCAATCTTTTCGGACAAGTACGTCGCGTACATGATAAACTTCGGCTTGAAAAACGTGTATTGTCTGTTCTTGGTCAAGAAACCCAAATCCAAGGCCAAGTTAAAGTCACTCATCGCTTTGTTCAAGAAACCAGCGTGTCTGGCTTCGTCTCTGGACATGAGCGTAAAGATCTCCGCGACAGTCGGTGCGGTTTTCTTCAAGCGTCTGCCGAGTTCCTTGTACAAAAGAAAGCCGGAGAATTCCGCCGTGCACGATCGCTCGAGAAATTCGATGAAGATTCTTCTTTGTTCGCCTTGGATGTTGTCCGCGGCTTTCTTGAACTCGTCATTGCGGACGAAGTGCTTTTGGTTGAAATCATCTCTGAACTCGTTCAAGATGGAGAAGATCTCAGACTCGTCGAGATTCGGGTTGATTTCCGTAGAAAAGAGCTGTTCCATTTCGTCGAAATCTGTTTTTTTTTAAAGAAAGAAAGATGATACACACGATGTTAGTTTGATCAGTCGTCCGCGCGTTTTCTCGGCATTGCCCTCTCCAGGCGCGCGCGCCATGGATCACATCTTCTTCCACCTCGTCGTCCCGTGTCGATCGATGATGAACAGATCGATCAACATATAAACACACACAGAAAAAAAACACACGACTCTATCCAAGAATTTTCTTCTTGTATAGTGAAAAAAAGATATCTTTTCTTTCCCAAGTAGGAGGAGGAAAGCGGCCGGGGGATACGACCGGGAAGAGAGAAGAAATGAAAAACAAAGACGACGACGACGAAGGATATAGATCGGAAACCATCCCCGACGATGAAAAGGATAACAAATGAAACGTACCGGTGGTGTAAAATCTCGGCGTCAACAAGTTCTCGTCGGCGGCTTCCTTGATGCCGTCTCTCATCTTCTTGATCCCGGTCTTATCGTCGACCATGGTTCCAGTCGCGCGCGTGGTGATCGAGACCTTTCTGAAAGACGCAGATTTCTTGGCCGAGAACACTTTGCTGGAAACAACTTTGCTCTTGCTGGCGAGAGACGCCGCAGACACGGACAAAACAGAAGAAGCCATTTTTATTATACGTGCGATGTGTGTGAGTAAAAGAGTTACAAACTACTACTGCAGCAACAAATATATGTGACGTTTTACGCGCGCGAAACTCGTCTTTGAAAAGCGCGTCGGAGAGCAGAGAGAGAGCAGAGCAGAGAGAGAGCGAAAAAGGGTGAAAATTGACGTCACCCTCTTTTTTTTTCGGTTTTCTTCCCTTTGTTTTTGCTCTCTTTTTTTCGCTTTTTGGAAGGGACGGACGAAAACGGAGATTCTGTTCTGGTCTCGCCTCTCCGAAACGAGATCTTTTTTTTTGCTGCGCCGTGTGCGAACTTGGGTTCTTCTGCTTTGGCCACACTAACGGAAGAAAAAAACAAAGAACGCCTTAATGTTATTATATAAAGATTCATAAGTCTATATCACAGATTACAACTCATCATCTTTTCTCTCTCTCTCTCTCTCTCCCCTACTAAGTATATATTATTTTAGACTAGCCTCGCATTTGATTGTTTTTTGTTGATATAAATGTTGTTGTGTTCTCTCTCTCTTTGGTTTACAGTTTTCTCGCGTGTGTTCTCTCTCAACATCGCGCAACATTTATACGTCAAAAGTACCCTTACCTTGGAACTTGACGTTGACCGGGTTGGTGTTCTTACCGATGGAGCGCATGTTTTGGTTGGCACCAACGCGACCAGCGTTGACCTTTTCCGGGTAGACGCCATCCTTCGGGTGCAAGTATTGCACTTCGCCGGACGGGAAGACGCGGTAGATGCAGCCATCCGCGATCTTCTTCGAGCGGAACGCAGTCACCAAAGCCATGCACTGCTCCTTTCTCGCGAGCTTCAAGAGGTTCGGGCCTTTGCGCATGATCGCCGCACCACCAGTCGGCATTTCAAAGATTTGTTCTTTCTTCGCTTCCCAAGTCAAGACGTAGAACTCTTCGACCTATTATTATTTCAAAAGAGGAGAGAAAAAAATTTTTCGTGGGTCAGTTTTTGAACAACAGAGAGAAAATATTTTGAACGAACTCGAACGAATATAAAAATATAACACGAGAGGAGAGGAGAGATCGGCGATTCCGCGCGCATCAGATTCCAACTCTTTACGCGTACTCGCGAAATGATTTTCGACGAATTAACGCGATATTCATTTAGAAAAAATCGTAATCGATCGAACGCGACGCTTTCCCAATCCAGAAATGCGCTCTATCCGTGTTAAAATCGACGATACGCATCCGCGAATTTCATATCTCTCCAAATTTTCAGAGCAGCAGAGGCAAAAATTTTCTCCTCTTTCGCTTCCTCTTCCCGATACAGTTTATATTTTTATTGAAATCAAAAATCGATTTGTGGAGGACCGCGCGTAACGAAACCATCGAGCTATCAATCTACGCGAATAAACGTACCTGCGCCTTTCTCAACAAACCACCAGTGGAACCGCCGAAGATCGGGGACGGAGTGTTCGGGTCCAACTTCGGGGCGGACCACGCCGGAGCCGCTTCGCCTTCCGCGCGCACGACGAACGATTGATTTTTTCTCGCCAAGGAGGAAGATTTGTTCGTAAATTGCGCTCTGGAGTTGTTCTTCGAGGACAACTTCGGCGAGGATTTGATCGCGAACGCGACGGATGAAGTTAAAGAGGCCATTTTTGGTTTACTTAATGCGGTATCTCTTTAAGTAGGAGTGTGTGCTTTTATGACGCGAAAGGTATTTTGAATCGTTTTTATAAGAAAGAGCTGCTTTTCTTTTATTTCCGCTAAAAATTTCACCTCGCGCGAAAAAAATTTTGCTCCCTTTTGGATTCGCAATCCCTTGGCTGCTTGGGGGAGAAAAAATCCGAAAAAGAGGGACACGACCCACCCTGCAGATGGGCAGCACGAACACACGCGCTCGAGAAAAAGAAGCAAAAAAGCCAAAAAAAAAAGACAACAACAACAACAACAGGCGTCACTTACTACGATGTAATTTGGAACGAGATGACGACACCATCATCATCGCCGTCGACGACAACGGTACGAGCGGCGCACTCTCTGCCGACGAACTCGACGAAGAATAACTCATTTGCCGACTACCGCACCTTCTTCGCGAAGAAGAAAAAGAGAAGCGCGGGGTGCGTCACATTCTTGGCCGCCGGAGGGAAAAAGAAAAACAACAACAAAAACAACAACGACAGTTGGTCCCTTCTGGACGAAGAGATGAACCGAGCGGCAAAAAATGCGCCCGTAAACGAAATTTTTGCCACTCGGCGAGCGTTAGGGATCGATTACGGACTCTCGAAAACCGGTTTGGCGATATCTAGCGGCGGTTTAGCGCCGAGACCTTTGGAGAGTGTTTTTTGTAAAGGCATGTCGAGAGTGGAGTTGATTCGAGAGATTGTGAGCGTGGCGGAAAGAGAACGAGCGGACGTATACGTGGTTGGATATCCGCGACAAACGCAAGAGGAGTTGGAATTATTGGAGGAGAAGATTCGAGAGGTGACGGAGAGCAACGCGCGAAACAAGGAGAACAAGAAAGTTCCGATTCGCATGCACCGAGTGTGCGAACAATTTGCGGAAGCCTTGGCGCAAGCCTCGGCAACTTGCGAACGGAAAATTCCAGTTGAAATGTACGATGAATCGTTCACGAGCGACGAAGCGATGGCCATGAAGCGTGGATCGTTGGCGAGTGACGATCCAAGGTTGGATTCCATCGCGGCTGCGTTGCTATTGGAGAGGTATTTTGAGAAGACGGACGGAGAACCGATTCTCATTTTTACGCCGACGGAAACACCGCCGTCGCCGAAGCGGGGATCATCTTGGGGAAATAGAAAGAAATAACTAGAATGTATCATATGTAGTCCTTAGCGTGCATGTTTTTTTGTAGACTAATATAGGTAAATTACACGTATCGAACCGCAGAGATTCGAAAAGCTATGATATTAGTCTCCTCTAATCGTCGTCGTCGTCGTCGTCGTCAGATTCTTCCTCTTCCTCTTCTTCTCGCATCAGCGCTCGTTCCCGCTCCTCCTCCGCCATGGCTGTCGCTTCGAGCTTATCTAATTTATCCTCTAATTCTTTGATAGCTTCGTCTAATCCTTTTAAATCGTACCCATCTGGAGTGTTGAAAATCTTATCCTGATACTGTAGCCTATCGCTCTCGTCTTTCTCGAGCAATTTGAAGTTGTGTAAAAGAACGTCAAAGTGTACGGTGTAAGCGATTGGGATCGAACACTTCACCGGGAAGAAATTCTGCCTACTCGGTTCGTTTCCCCAGTTTATGAGTAAATTCCGAAAACGCTTCATGTTTTTGTTCGCCTGAGAAGCAACTTCGACGACTGGAAGCAGATCTTGCACTTTGAGCGGAAAATTTTCGACGAGCCAAACGCGGCAGCTCATTTTCCGTCCCATCGTGCCGTCGTCGATGTCTTCCAAACTGCTCTCGTCATTACCACCGCCATTCTTCCTTTCTTTTCTCCTATTGCTCTTTTCTCTTCGTTTATCCTCAAACTCAAAATCGTTGTCGCTTCGTTTCTTACCCACTGAACGTATTCTCGTTACGTCTCGATAAATCGGCCGGTCCTGAAACTCCTTCGCGTCGCTCGCGTAACTCTCAAAGTCGTACGTTTCATCCTCGGGCAGAAAACCAGCTCGATATTTCCTCGTTTCCATCGCTTTCCCTTTCGCTTCCATAACTTTCGCATATCTTCCGTCGATTTTAGACTCTTTCTTCCGCTCAGACACTCCGAGATACGATCCCCAGCTGTCCACGGGCGCGAACGTATACTCCTGAGGTTCGTAGACACCTCGCGATGGGTTTTCAACAAACAGGAGATCGACTTCGGTTTCAATCTGCTCTTCGGGAGTCATCGCCGAAATATCTTTGAATAAATCGCTCTGAGGAAGAGAAGAACTGTTACTCGATGATGATTTCATCGAAGAATTCTCTTTTTCGAAAGCGTCGATGCACTTTTTGTTTTCGTGGTCGAAATACAGCATCGCCGTTTCGACTTTTCCACTTTCTCCATTTTCTTCCTCCTTTGGTGGATTCGCTAAGAACACGATCGAAAACGGCGCGCGGTTCCATACCGGTAAAAGCCCACCACCGCGTTTCTTTTTCTTATCTCTCTTCTTCTTTTTCGTTTTGCTCTTCTCTTTCTCGTCTTCCTTTGCCGTCGCGATATCGGACAAGGAGATGGAAATCTGCGAATCGTCGCCGCCGTTGCTGTCCAAGCTATATCTTTCCTCGTTACCCCTCTCTCCCTCGTCGTTTTTGTCGCTGTTGCTATTGTTATTATTGTTAATGCTATGATTACCGTGACTTTCCACGCCGTTCATCGTCTCTTCCGAGATCTGCTTTTCTACGTCTTCTATCCCTCTCAACTCTCCATCTATCCGTACTCTGGTTCCGATTTTTGTCAGCGTGTACGTATCGCTTGGCGCGACTCTTCTCAAAATCGGTCCAAATATCGGCGAATTCAACTCCCACTTTAACTTTGCGGAAAAATCCGGCGCGTCTAACAATCGTTGCATCAATGCCGGCGAGTTTGTCTCCAAACTCTCCTTCGCTTTCCTTTTCTTCGCGGTCACGATGTAAATCGCTGCTTGTCTGTCCTTCACGTGCAACGCTTCGTCCAACGGTTTCCATCCGTGCACGCAATTTTTCAGATTCACGTCGACGAGAGGATGTTCGGTCAACATTCTCACGATATCCGTGTTTTTTCTCATGACTGCTACGTGTAGCGCGGTATTTCCTCTCGAATCGAACGAATTCAGTAAATCGAAATCATATTTTTCTTCTTTTCCTACGCGCGACGTGCTCGTAGTTTTCAGTCTCTCCGCGGTGACAAGAAACTCTCTCACGGTTTCTCCATCGTTCTCAAAGCACGCCTTGTGAAATGGAAACTGTTCCGAGAAGGAGGGAGCGGCAGAGGTTGAAGCAGAAATCACGTCCGCATCTTCATCAGAGCGTCTGTTTCTTCCTCGTCGTTCTTCTTTTTCTTCTTCTTCTCCAACCTCGCGAACAGAATCAGAGAGCTCGGAAACGGCGTCGTCGAAGTTTTCCTCGAACTCCTCCTCGTTCAAAGCCTCTTCTTCCGTTTCTGTCCTCTCCTCGTCGAAGCCTTCGTCGCTTCGTCGTTCGGTAGCCATCGTCGTCGTCGTCGTCGTCGTCGTCGTCGCGTCCCAAAGAGCGAGTATTCGACGATACGTTCAACAGATTCTTCTTCGACAAAAGTTTCCGTACTTTTAATAAGTGTGCTCACAAAATTAAGAACGCGAAGAGAAGGTCGCGGTAAAAAAAACAAAAAGTCGTTCCCGCTCGAGGGGGCTCTCTCTCTCTCTCTCTTCGACGCTCTCTTATGTAAAGCTCTCTCTCTCTCTCTTTCCTCGCGAACGAATCAAATAACACGTGCGTGTTGTTATTTTCTCATCGTTTATTAGATACCGCTATTTTATTGAGATACCGTGTAAAATTTTTGGGCAAATAAGTGGTGTGGTACCCAATTAAATTATTCTCTGTCTTCCCATAAATTAAGGAGAGAGAGGCGACAGAACAACAAAAAGTCAACAACAAAATTGAATCGCACCACACTCTGCAATAACATAATCTATTTAAAACGCGCGAGAAAAAATGGCAGCAGCTCCGACGGCAAACACGAGAGCTTTCTTATTGGTGCGCGCGAATGTCGTCGATCTCGACGATCTGTGTCGTTTTTTTTATATTTATTTCGATCGAAACGAGAGAATATTTATTTCGATCAAAACGAGAGAATAATGGAGAGTTGTGTGGGTGCGCTTTTCCTCTCTCGCTCTCTCTCGCTCTCTCTCTCTTGCGCACCCTTCGTCTTCATCGACGAAACGCGAGAGATCGAACGCGCTTTTTTTTTATTCATTGAGAACTTCCTTTCCCGGGAGGGAAGGAGAGAACATCAATCGTCTCATCTTTTCTTAGCCTGCCGACCAGTCTTTAGCACGACCTTTTTCAACTGTAACTAACTCGGGGGTCTCTCGTGCGCGACAAAACGCATACGCAGTATTTGGGCAAATTCAAACCGAACAGCGGCGGGTTTGAGGGTGAGTTCAAAAACTATCTCCCGAAGGCGGTGCCAATAGCCGCGAAGCATAAGTGCGGGTACGCTTCGATCCAACCGTTAGCGGAAGTATACGGCGAACAGAAAGCGCACGACTTGGCGGCGCTCTATAGCTTCCCGAACAAAGCCTCTTTCGACGGATGGTTGAGCGATTATAAAGTCTCCGGTTTACCGGAGATGCGACACGAGTTGTTGGAAGGTCAAGTGACTTCCTACTACTCTATGGCCGGAGAAGATGTCGATTACGACGCGTTGACGCACTACGTCGTGACGAACAAAAAATTCGCGAGCGCCGAGGCCAAGGAAGACTTCCAAACCAACTACGCGTCGAAAATCAAAGATGTCGTCGCTCAAACCGATGGTTGCATAATCAAAGCTGGTCCGTTTACTCCGGAACAGCGCGAAGGGTTTCATCAAGAAGATGCGGACGACATTCAGCTCACCATTTTAATTGGTTTTCCGAGTGCCGAAAAGAGGCAAGCGTTCCACGACATCCAGAACGAAAACGGAATGAAAGATGTAAGAGAACGCACTCTCGTTGGTCCGTTGTATAACATCGACGCGGTGCCGAAAGACCATCCCGCGTTTGTCAGCGGTGCTCCGTTTGAGAGGAAAACCATGTAGGACGCACGATTAGTTTTTACCTTTGTGTACACGTAACGTCATTTTTAGATTTTTTTGCATATACTGCTGGTACTAAGTTATAAAACTTTTCTTTTCGTCTCGCACTTTTTCTTCACTTTCTTCACTTACTCACACACACAATACTACTCGTGACATGAAACGAATACTCTCCTCGCGCAACGCCACCACCACCACTGGTGCTGCTGCTGCTGCTGCGCGTTATTTTCGCCGTCGTTTCGTCTTCTTTCGCGATGGTTTCGATGGCTTTGGAGGCGGTGCTTTTGCCGCCACCGCTACCGCGAACAACAACAACGTCAACAAAAACAAAAACAAAAACGCGGCGTCGATGAAATCGAGAAAAAGGTACTTCGCGACTTCGACGTCGTCATCGGTTGATCGCGATAAACGCGAAGGAGACGTCGCAGACTCTGGCGATGGTTTTACCGCGACGACAACGACGACGCCGACGACGAGAAAGAAAAAGTACCCGTCCAAATTCGATTCGAACGAGAAAGCGAACAAAGATTTCACTCCGGACCGGTACCAGACGCAAGAGGAAAACGAACAGAAGACGAAACGAATGAGAGAGTTGAAACGACAAGAATATTTGGAGAAGATTGTCAAGAGCGAGAATAAGCGAGATTTTCAATCGAGCGATCACGCGAATGCTATCGGAGGCGATGGGACCGTCGCGAAGTATTACGAGAACGTGGATATCAGAGAGGTCATCGGGAGCGCGGCTGGTGGTTCGGAATCCTCGTCGACGAACCAATACGAAATCTTATTAGATGGGAAACCGTTAAAGTCGCCAAAACGCGCGCAGTTTATATTACCGAACAAGTTATTGGCGTGCGCAATTGCCACAGAATGGGCGACGCAGGAGGATGATTTGATTCGACCGTTTACGATGCCGTTGATGCAGTTATCCTCCACGGCGTTGGATCACATGAGCGACTACGCCACGTTTGATTTTCACGTGAAGAAGTTGTTGGAATTTTTTGATGCCGATCAAGCCGTAGTGGCGCATCCTAGCGGCAGCGAATTGAGAGAGATTCAGTTGAAAACGCTGAAGAAAGTGCACGATTGGGCGAGGCGAGAGTTCGGGGATCAGTTGAATTTGAGTTCGGACTCGATATTCGCGCAGCCTCAGCCAGAAGAGGTGAAACTTTTGATGGAGAAGAGGTTGCGGTCGTTATCACCGTGGGAGATGACGTGCACATTCGCGGCGGCAGCGGCATCCAAGTCGCTCTTGATTGGTTTAGCGTTGAATAGAAATATCATCGACCCAGAGGAGGCGTTGAAGTGCGCTCGAGTGGAAGAAGATTATCAAATCGAAAGGCACGGTTTCGTCGAAGGTGGCCACGATATAGACATTTCCGATTTGCGCGTGCGATTGACTGCGCCCCACGCTTTGAATTTGATTTTGAAAGCGAAAACGGGGACATCGTAGCAAAAAACATGAACAAATTCGTAGCAGTAGGCACATGTGTACGATTCGTAGGTTATAATAAGCAACTCAGTGTAACAGTTTGAAATAGTAGTAGTAGTAATAGTAGTATATAATGATTTTGGTAGATTTTATTATTCGTTGAACTCTTGCAACGCTTCTCGGCGTCGAGACGAACGCGTCGGTTGAGGAGTTACCTTCGCCAACGGCACGTTCAAATCGTCCTCGACCCATTTTTCGGATGCAGCTTGAGCTGCGGCTCGTTTAGACCGCTCTCGCGCCGGTGCCGCCATGACTTTTTGTTTTAGTTTTGATATTTTCGGTCCTTTGCGATCATAAAACGGCAAGTCTTCGCTTTGCGATAATTCGCTCGCGTGCTTTTCGACGCCTTCCGTGTATTCCGCAAACTGTAAGTCTTCGTCCAAGGTTTCGTCTTCTTCTTCTTCTTCTTCTTCTTCTCTTTCTTTGCTCTTCTTACTGTTACTGGACGAGGTGGAAACGCCCAACGAATCTTGAATTCTATCTTTTGCGATGTTGATATCTTTCAAGGCGATTTTCTCCTTCGGGCATTTCTTCATCGCCATCTTCATCGCGACGAACGCTTCAGACAATTGCAAAGTGACACGTTGCTTCGTCTCCTCAGAAACGATGCTTCCATTAACGGCACTACCATCGTTCGGTTGCGAGGTTAACATTGATTTTACATCCGGAATCGGTACTCGAGACAAGACTCTCGAGACGGCGGCGTGGTATGCCTTGACCTGCGCTCCGGCGACGCCGGTACCAAACGGTTTCGCGTTCAACGCCAAGATTTCAATCGAGAGCGCTCGAACGAGCTCGGCTTCACCAGCATCAGACCGTTCGATAACGCCCGCGTTTTTGTTGTTATCGCTATTCGATACTTCATCCCCTCCTTCTTTGTTGGATGATGATACTCCCGTCTCAAGCTCTAAGAGAGACGTCAAAAAGGCGGCAACTTTCGCGACGCCCTTCTTTTGACTCGCCATTCTCAACGACGGCAACACGGCATCGATCAGGCACGCTCTCACCTTTGCATCCGGTGCAGACGCGATAGCTGGGAAAAATACTGCGAGACATTGCGCCAATCTGGGCGTTTCTTGCGCATCGCACGCAAAGATGGCGCCCAAAAGCGTCGAGATGACCAGAGATGGTTGCTCAAAGGCGTAATACCCTCTTCTCAAGGCGAGTTTTGCGAGCGTTTCGCACGCAATGGTTTGCGCGGAGTTTTCAGATTCAGTAAAGGCCGCTTCATTCATCGCGTCGGTGTTTTCGGCGTCCAGTTTATCCAGATCCGTCTTGTCTTTCGGGTTTTCAAACGGCTCACACGCCGACTCGATGATTCGAAGAAGCTGCTTTTCCAGCGTGAGCTGGTAACCGGGAACTTCATCTTCGTCCTCATCATCATCATCTTCTTTGTTGTTCTCTTTTTCTTTCTCATCTTCATCATCGTCGTCGTCGTCGTCAAAACGGACGTGAATGCCCTTCTTTGGCACCGGCATCTCGCGTCTCGCATCCAGCGCTTTCGGTCCGTATAACATCGCAGCATCACCGAGCGCGCGCAACGCCATGCACTTCACCGGCTCTGATGGATCGGCATCACCAGCCGTGCGTAAAATTCGAACCGTTTCTTCCGTCAATGCGTTCGTCCCACACATGAGGAGTAAACCGAGTAACTTGATACCTTCGCGGCGAACGCCAGCGGACGCGTGCGCGATAGCCGGTCGGACGAGCGACTGCATGACAGCTTCAGTCGCGTGCGCAGGAAGTTTGGATGATAACGAGTTATTTGCCGTTTCGAAGAGTGAAGAGGCAATGAAGAGCGCTTGCGTTTCCGCAAAGACGCTGTTGTCGGTATCATCGTCGTTGTTGTTGTTCTCTTCCTCTGTCACGGTGCCGCGAAGACTGTCGCAGGCGCCCAACACGACGGCAACGTGCTCGTTATCGTCGTGCACACGCTTCGCCAAGTCAATCAACTGCTTTTCCCACTCACCATCGCCACCTCGCGCGTAACACGAAACGTCGTTTTCGTCACTTAAGTCGCCAATCGATCTCAATCGCTCGTAGACAAGCGTCGCGGCACCTCTTCGTAACGCGCCGTCGTTCATATCCGCGCAGTTCAACGTCATCATCAACTGTCTCGCCGCAAAGACTGAGGCTGTTGTTTTACCGTCCGCGTGCATAGAAATGGCACGGAGTAAATCCATCGAGGATTCCGGCAAGCACTGATCCAAAGCGTCTTCAACTTCTTCGGTTTCGGCTTGGAGCACCGCGCGCGCTTGACCGACGGCGAGAGACGTATCTTTCCCTGAACTCGACGTTTGGTTCGCGAGCGCTTCGACAATGACGCGCCAAAACAGCGCCTCTTCCGGCGAGAAGAGCTCGACTTCTCTTTCTTTTTCCTCTTCTCCTTCTTCTTCTGCCGATTTCTTGAGAAAAAATCTGCGCAAACCGCTCGCCTCGCTCTTCTCCTTGGTCGCGTACGACATCGGTTTCACCGCTTTCATTTCAATCAACGTCTTCAATGCCATCTCCGAAACGTTCGGGTGCGATTCCGCGTCGAGCAACTTCAACAACTTAATCGGATCGTTCTCGCACACGTTTGAGGACATCCACTTCTTGAGCATGTCAACGCACGCCGATTTCACCGAAACTGATCGATCGTTCAAGCCTCTTCTCAACACCAACGCTCGATGTTCGATCGAGACAGATTCCACCGGAACCTTCGCGGCTAACGCCAAAAACGCGATGCGCCTCACTTCTTCGGAAACGTCTCTGGTTCTTTCCACGACCACGGAAATTGTGTGATCAGAAATCGCCAACGCGCCTAAAATAGCTTTTCTCGCGTCTTTATTCTTCTCGCCTCCAATCAACTCGATAAACGCTCTGGTAATCTCGCTGTTACTGAAATCCGCGTCTTCCCCGCCATCCTGTAATCTCGACAGCGCTCTCGCCGCTTGAGCTCTCACCACTGGCGTATTATCTCTCAACCGTTCCAACATCGTCTCTTCCATCTGGTCGTACAAATCATCCGAAATCTCCGCGTCCGGACCGAGAGCGTTCAAAATCCCAGCCACCACTTGGCACGCTCGAAACCGAATCGCGCGATCCTTCGCCGTCGTCACGTTCAAAAGAAACGAAATCAACGACTCGCAAAATTCGTCCGCTTCTTCCTCGTGACCGGGTTCTCGATGCGCCGTGAACGAAATCACGAATCGAATCACCCGTTCCGTGTGTAAATCTCTCTGTTTT
>Ga0181573_10003676_pt1 | contig 13419 bp, 4 predicted proteins | sample 101ome_25_FD_148643 | JGI IMG/M metagenome (GOLD analysis project Ga0181573, IMG submission 148643) | Coastal salt marsh microbial communities from the Groves Creek Marsh, Skidaway Island, Georgia - 101409BT metaG (spades assembly) | ecosystem: Environmental > Aquatic > Marine > Intertidal zone...
TCTTCCCATCCCCGTTCTTCCCATCCCCGTTCTTCCCATCCCCGTTCTTCCCATCCCCGTCTGTGAAAACCACGTGCGCGTCGGCGAGCGAAATTTCGTGGAAGACGCCGCCCGCGGCGACGACGCCACCGTTCCCGGCGCCCGTCACCGCACCCTCCGTCACCACCCGCATCGTTCGCAGCGCCTCCCCCGCGCGCACCAGCGGGACGTCCAGGCCCGACGGCGACGCGCCGCTCGATCCGTCGGCGCTCACCGGGATGTACCTCGTATCCGGCGGGTCCCCCCTTCGCTCGAGCACGAACGAGTCAATGACGAATCCCGTCACCCACGCCGGTTCGATCCACGCCAGCCACGGGACCGTGCGAATCAGCTCCATCGTCTCGCGGCGACACGTCTCCATGACCGCCGCCGCGCCGTTGCGCCGGACGATGGACATCGGCACGGTCAGTAGCCTCAGGCCTTTACCGCCCGCGACCGCTCGAGCGCCGCCCGGGCACTGCGGCCCGTGCATCGCCTGAAGCGGCGCGGAGAAGCACGCGCCGGGACCCAGTCCAACGGCGCGGTGCCACTCCCTGCGTCTGACATTCGCGTCTCTCCCCTCGCGTCTCTTCGAAGAACGTCTCCCCGTCTCCGAAACGCCCGTCTCCGAACTGCCGTTGAGAAGCTCGTCTTCGCCGTCGCTCGGGTCTTTTTTATCCGGTCCCGGTCCCGGCGCGAGCACGTCGACGCGGCCTCGCAGCACGAAGTACACCCGGGGTTCGTGCGTGTAGCGCGGCGCGGGCGCCCGTCCCGATCGACGCCCGCGCCGGCGCGTCGGACGCGACCGCGTAGCGCTCGGGGCGTCGCCAGCCGTGCGCGTGTTGAGATCGTCGCTGAGATGGTCGTCGTCGCTGCCGACGCGACGGGCTTCGTCGTCATCGTCGTCTTCGTCGTCATCGAGCGGCGCGAGGAACCCGGCGTCTTCCATCATGGACGACACGACGACGTCTCCCGGTCGGATGCCCGCGGCGTCGCCGTCGATGAGTCGAGCGTTGCGGTTCAGATCCGTGAGAACGCGCCCCTCGGACGCGAGAACCGCCCTGGAGAGCGGGTAGCACCCGAGCGCGCCGGAGAGGACGGCGCGTCGTTCCCGTTCGGCGCGTTCGGCGCGGCGTTGTTCCCTCCGGATCCCGGCCAACTCGGCCTCCTCCCGCCTCCTCGCCCTCGCCTCGCTCCTCTCTCGGAAGAAACGCCACGGAATGGAGAGCAACGACGACGCGCGCTTGGCGGACGATTGGGGGCGAGGGGGGCGTTCCGACGGCGTCGGCCCCGGGGAGTCCATGTCCGCGGGGGAGACGTCGGGGGGAAACTCGACCATGGGATCCCCACTCGATGCCCTCCCGCGCGCGGCGGTGCTTAGCGCGCTGGAGAAAAACGTCATTCCCCCCGCCGCTGCTCTGGCTGGGTGCCGCCTGGACCTGGGAACCCGCATAAAAAACCCCCGCATAAAAAGTGACGAGTTGAAAAAGTGGAGTCAAGATCTCCGACAGCGCCTATTGGCCGCGCGGGAGGAACTTTCACCGCCCTTTTCAGACGACTGATTCTATATGGGATGTGACGGTCTACTCAAGGATTTATGCAATCATCACGTGGGAAAAACTTTGCGACTGAAAACCTATTGGATGACGATGCGGTCCCGGTCCATTATCTACTCAGCTTCTCGCCGCAGAATTCCGGCGCCGCGAACGCCGAGGGACGTCGCGCAAACTCGCGCGGTGTCATCATGAAGCGGCGGGAGAGCCCCGTGATTGACGTCAAGGACACGCAGCCTTACTGGGCCACGGTCACCACTCCCGCGGCGGGCTCCAAGTGCGTCCATCCGCCTCCCCGCATAAAAAATATTTAACTCCGCCCGGCGCTCGCGGTTGAAAGCGGCCCTCCTCCGCACGCCTCGCCTCTGCCGACGACTGACCCTGGACTTCGCACTCGACTCTCCGCAGGAACGATGCTAACGAACCGGCGGCTCCGTCCACGGTCCGCTACCTCATGCTGGAGGACACCGAGACGGGCGACATCGTCTGTCCGCTCGTCTACCTCCGCGAGGTGTTCGGCCTCAACTACAGTCGCAAGACGAGCAACGATAGGACCCGGGTGATACACGAGGTGCCGGACGGCCTGGTCCGCGCTCCGGCCATGACCGCGCAGAACCTAATCCAGCAGCAGCTCATGCGCGCGCGGCAGCAGCAGATCAACGGCGTGCCCGCGAAGCCCCCGGCCGAACCCGTGCCGTGCTGGAAGCTCCCGTTCGAGAGCTCCACCGACGTCAAGCTGCAGATCCGCGAGCTGCTCGGCGACGAGGGCTTCAGCAAAGGACACGTCCGCCTCGTGTCCCTGCCCCTCGCGTTCAACGTCCTCTCGGAGAAGGACGAGTTCAGGGACTCGGCGCTGTTCCGCGCGGTGCACCACGTGCTGAAGAACACCGCCTATGCGCCGCTCCTCCGACGAAAACGACCGGCGCCGACGACCGACGTAGCCGACGTCGACGCATCCGGCGGCGGGGAGGGCGCGACGACGACGACGACGACGACGACGGGCACGGGCGACGACTTCGTTCTCGTCGACCGCGTCCCGCCGCATCGCGAGGGCGTCACCGTCACGGTCGAGCCGGCGAAGCTGCCGAGGGATGGATCGGGCAGCGGCAACTCGCTCGGCGCTCGGGAGCGAGGAGGGGCCGCGTCGGCGAGCGATCGCCGCGCCGGCTTTTTGAGGGGCCCGCGGGACATGCAGAGGAGCTTCGATAAGTACGTCGACTACGTCTCCCCGGACTGCATGGCGAAGAGCGGCGGGCGGAGCGGAAGCTCGAGGGGCACCGCGGGAGATAACGGCGAGGGCCTCCGCGGCAACTCGTTCACCGGGCCGTCGAGGTCGTTGGAGCCGGCGGCGGGCGTGATCTTGGGTTTAGGGGAGCGGCCGGCCGTGATGGGCGCCGGGCGCCCGAACGAGGCGACGCGCATGGTCATCGACCCCAACGACGGGCGGTTCAGCAAGATGCGGCGCGTGAGCAACACGTCGACTTCGCCCGGGGGTAGCGCGGGGGCGTGGATCGGCAGCGACGGGCAGATTGTGGATCCGAGGGAGATCGTGACGCGGCAGGGCGAGGAGATCCACCGGCTCAAGCAGAGCAACGAGTGGCTCCAGCGCGAGCTCGCCTTGGTGAAGAACGCGCTCAACGAGCTCATCGGCGCCATGACGGAGAAGGAGAGGATGGACGTTCAACGGCGAAGGAAGGCGCTGGCGGGGGGATCGTCCGACGGGGGCGAGCAGCTGGACGCGTCGAGGAGCACGGGGACGGATCTGCCGGTCGACGCCAACGGTTTCTTCTCGGGGAACAGCTCGATGGCGGCGACGATGCTCGGAACGATCGAGAGCGTGCAGGCGGCGGCGTTAAAGGCGTCAAACGCCGGCGGCGACTCGCACCGCGGGTCACATCCGTCGGGGGTATCACATCCGTCGGGGTTTCTCCAGCCGGGCTGGGGTACCTTCGGCGCGATGCCCGGGCCGATGTCCGTGCCCATGCGCACGGGAAGCGGCGACCACTTCCTGCACGGGACTTCGGATACCCTCGGGGACATGAACCTCGAGGGAGGAGCCGACGGATACATGCACCACTAAGGCGACGAGCGGGTGGGATCGATTCGCGTTAGTTACTTTTGCTTGATTTTCGCGGCGGGAGGGGCGGGCGAGGGGACGCCGTCGCCGAGCCCGCGCTCATTCTTTCACGCTTCGGCGCTGGTATTTATAGTGTTGTGTCGTGTGGATAGACGTAAGCGATGTCTGTCGATGAAAGTTGATTGCTTCACGCGTGAAGAACCGGTCCCGAACGCGACTCCGACTGGGCGCCGCGAGATGCGTACAGTAGTGTCACTGGCTCGGGACCGCGATTTGCCAGATCGCGGGTGCGCGTCTCTTGGCGGCCACATGGGTGGAAAGGACGACGTGGAGCGATGGACGTCGCTGTACAAGGGCTTCACGCGGCCGGGGCGAGGGAAGAAGCTCCCCGAGCCGGACGATGCCACCCTCCGCAGGCTCCGCGAGGTGGAATCGCGCGCGGCGCCGGTGTCCATCGCCCCTCCGGCGCCCACCACCAACCGGCGCGAGCGCCCGAGCGCCGGGCGCGCGACGCCGGCCGTGGACCCGCCGCCGCCGCAGCCGCCGCCGCCTCCGTCGAGCGCGAACGACGACGCGCCTCCTCCTCCTCCTTCCGATGAGCTCCTCGCGGCGGCGACGAACGCGCCCGCTCCGAGCGACGTCCAGCCCCGACGAAGGCGCCAGAACAAGGCTGAACTCGCCGAGGCGCAGGCGGCGGCGAAGCGCGAGGCTGTGCGCGTCGCCGTGCGCCACGCCATCGGGGGCGCGCGCGCGGAGGACCCGCACCTGCGACGGCTCGAGGCGGCCGCCAAGCTCGAGGCCGAGGTCGAGAGGGCGAGGGCGATGGCGATGGGCGTTGGGGCGGACGCGGACGGCGCGAACGACGGCCGAGGATCCGCCCATCCGAGGATCGGATCGTCCAACCCGCGGGAAGACGAAGCCCGACCGCCCGCGCGGCTAAAGACGAAACCCACGGACGAGACGTCGACGCGCGCCCCGCCCCAGCCCCCCGCCTCACCCCCGGCCCCGTCGCTCACGTGGGAGCAGCACGACGCCTTCCTCACGTACCCGCCCACGCGTACCCGGCACGAGCACGAGCTCCCCCGCGGATTAAAAACGTCCCAACTCGACGCCCTCTACGCCGCTGTCGAACGGGAGCAGCGCCGGTTCCTCGCGCACGTCGCGAACCCTTACCGTCGCGGCGTGTGCGCCGCCATGGGCCCGCGCGGGATGGTGCGCGCGGCGAGGGAGTGGGCGTTAAAGGACGCGGCGCGGCGCGTGGACCCAAAGACGGGAGACGCGCCGAGGTACTCGACGCCGGCGGCTTCGCCCGTCGCCGGACCGGGCTTGGCGCACGCGTTTTCGCTCGTCGCGGGTGCGGGAAAGTGGAACGAACTCTCGGACGAACCCGAGCATCTTCCGCCGGTGTTGTCGCTGGAGAGCGTCCACCGCGCGGGTGGCTCGAGGGATAAACCTGGTGTGTCGTCAAGAGGCGTTAAGGGCGGGGTGGACACGCCAAACAGCGGGCCGTCCAGGCGGGGCAGCGCGTCGAACCTGTCGGCGTTTTCGGGGGACTCGGGTTCAATGCGGCCCCATCCGACGGAGGCGCCCATCCCGCCCGCGCTCCTCGCCGCGTGCGGCAGAGGCGTTCGACTGGGGGAGTTTGTGAGTTCCCTAAACCCGCCGTTGGCGACGGTGTTGGCGAGCGACGCGCATAATTACGTGCCCTTATACGAGGACGACGAGACGAACGCGATTTGCGAACGAGAAGGGGCGCACGCGGCGCTCACCGAGGGGGCGCTGGCGTGCCTGGTGGCGAACGCGCCGGGGCGGCTGGACCGCGCGTGGGACCTTCCAGTCGCAATATGCGCGTGGGACGGTGACGACGACGAGTTTGGGGACGTGAACGGCGAGTGTGTGAACGGCGACAACGTAAACGGCGACGGGCCGAATCGCCAAAAAACACGTCGCCGCCCGGTGAGAGCGGTGGTTCACGTCGGCGACCCGCTCCCGACGCGTGACTGCTCTCCGGCGACGTGGCGTCAAAGAGCGGCGGCGACGTACGAGCGGGCCATCGCGCGAAGGGTCGACGACGCGCGGCGCGTGCGCGAGCTGGAGAGGCTGTCGCGGCGCGGGCCGCTGGGTTCGCTGAGCGGAGACGTCGCGCCCCCCGTTCACTTTGAAAAGAGGGACGAAGCCCGCGTTCCGGTCGTCAGGACGCACGCCGTCTTCTCGCTCGGCGAACGAAAGATCGTGGTCCGATCGACGGACACGGAGGTGGAGGCGGGGGACGGCGGCGATCGTTCGGTGGCGGAGATCGTTCGGTGCAAGGTTGAGTTCACCGAGGACCCAGACGCGTTGGGCGGGTCCGGCGGGGTGGACGCATTTGTCGAGGAGGAGGCGTCGTGGTCGGAGGCGGCGCGCTGGTGGTGCGCCCTCGCGGCGCGGGGCGGCGACCCCGGGATTCGAACCTCCTCCGAATCCGCGAACGGCGGCGCGAGGGATCTCACGGTGGTGCTGTGCAGGGTTCGCGCGAGAGACGGATCCGTGGCGAAGCCGCCGGAGAGGTTCGACGCGGATGAGATTTTGCGAAGATTTTGCCGCGACCCGCCGCCGCCGGCTTCCGAGATGGCGCGACATCGAGGTGTTCGAGGAGGCGGGGGCTCGCGCGCGCGGGCCGCGAGTCGCGGGACGTCCCTCGGCGACGACGACTCGGAAGACACGGAAGAGGGCGAGGACGGCGAGGACGACGGGGCCCACGGCGATGTTACCGATCCGCCGCGCTGGTTCCGGGCCCACGGGTTCGACCCGGCGGCGGGAATTCAAAACGTCGCATCCGCGATCGACGCCCTATCCGTCCTACCCTTCGGTCGGTACCTGCTGTGCCACGCGAGTGGATCCGACGTGGCGGAAGTGTTCAAGGAGGTGGCGGGTCCCGACGGGCAAGTGCCCATGCGTGGGATAACGATGCGGAGGTTGACGCTTGACGGGAGCGCACCCGATTCGACGGAACCCGGCGGAGTCGGAAATAGGCGGAAGAGACCCGCTTCTTCGGGCACGGGCACGGGCACGGGTAAATTGGGCACGGGTCCGCCGCGCAGGGGCAAGCCGCCCGCGACGGCGATTCATATTCCGTCGGGCGGGCGCAGGACGTTCGGCGGGAGGCGGATGAAGAACGGCGGCAAGCGCGGGCACCTCTTTGGCGGGTTCAGCGGCGTCGAGGAGGAGGAGGAGAGGCCGCCGCCGAAGAACGCGAAGAGGCTGATCGTTCTTCCGGAGATTCCGATGGGGGTGGCGTCCGCGCTGTTCATCGGCGGCGCGCCCGAGGATCCGACGAGTTTCCGGCGGGACGGGTCGCGAGCCCGAGTTTCTGGCGAAGCCATCGGGGCGAAATACTCGAAGGACTTTGAGCCCATGCCGGGGCCGAGGGACGTGCGCGCCGAGTGCGCCGTGGGAGTCGAGTACGACTGGGCGGCAAGTCACGAAAAATGCGCCGACGCCGAGCGGGATTCGGACGAGGAGGACGCCGAGGGAGGGAAGCCTCGACGGGAAGGGGAAGCGCGAGCGGATCGCCTCCGCGGCTTTGAGTTTCTCCCGCCGGTGTGTCGCACGGAGGGCCAGATCGACCGCACGCCCGCTCCGCGAGGCGACCCCGGCGCCGGGCGCGCCAAGGCGCGGCGGGACCAGAAGCGCGGCAACTGGCGCGCCGTGCTCGCCCCGCCGGTGAAGGAGTCGAACGGCGGCGGTTCATCGGACGCCTCGGACGACGACGTGCCCATCGCCGGCCTCCTCGCTCGTAGGGAACGAACGAACGGCGCCCCGGCGTCGGAGTCTGACGACGACGTGCCCATCGCCGGTCTCCTCGCGAGGTACGGCTCGGAGAAGGCGGGGGCGCGGAGCCGGTCGGGGAGGCGCGGGTCCGCGAGGGGGGACGCAAAGGGGGGAGGAGGCGGAAAAGCCGCGTCGAGGAAAAAAAACGCCGGAAAAGACGGAGGGAACGGAGGGAACGCGCCGCCTGGGGCTGCGTCGCCCGCCGCCGCGGAGTCGTCCAGCGACGACGACGACGACGACGACGTCGAGCTCGAGGTGGACGACGACGGCCACTACGTCGGCGTCCGATACTGCCGCCCGTTCGCGCACTCCGGTCGATGCGTCCGAAAGGGCAAGTGCCCGGATCCGCACCTCACGCTGCGCGAGGTTCGACGCATGGCGGCGCGGGGCGAGACCAACGAGCACGGCCCGGTTCGTCAGCGCGCGTACGCCACGTTCGCGGCTGTGAACGCGGCGGGCATGCATCACCAACAGCGGCAGCAACAACGCGCGCCCGCGTGGGGAAACATGCCGAGCCTGGGAGGGACTCGCAAGGCGAGCTGGGCCCGCGGCGGCGACTCGGACGACGATTGAGAATCGATCGTCGGAATCTTTCATTCGCGTCGGGGCGTCGCGAACGACGACGACGCGTTCGGTATATTTGGACGATGAGAGATGGCGATGGTGAGGGCGACGCTCGAGTCGCGGTCGCGCGTCGTTCGCTTCGTCTTACGTGTGCTGGTGATACAATCTTTACGGGGGGTGCAATTGCGCGAAAAATGGAATATTCTCACTCGGCGTGGTCGAGCAGGTCGTCGATGTTGCAGATGGCATCCTTGGCGAGGGACTTGTCGATGACGTCCTGGAGCGCGCCGTCCTCGTCGCCTCCCGGCGCGGCGCGCTCGAGGTGCCAGCGCGCGATGGCGACGTCGGCGACGGTCGCCGCGGCTTCGCACGAGCTCACCCTGGCTGGGGTTGCCTTGACGCTCACCCTGACGCGACTCGCGACGTGACGGGCGTTCGCCTCGGCGAGTCGCGCCATGCCCGCCTGGAAAGAGACGGGCGTGCCCGTGTTGCCGTTGACGAGGCTGTTGGGGTAGAGGATGCCCCGGAGGTGCTCGAAGGTCTCCTTGCCCCTCGTCTTGCCGGTGCTCGGCGGCGTTGGGGCGCTCGGGGAGGAGGTGCTGGAGAGCTTCCGCATGACTCGCTCCGAGGGAGTTTGAACGAGCGACCTGCGAAGCGCGGAGCCGTCGAGGAGCGGCGGCATCTTCGCTCGGAACACGCGCTCGACGCGTCGATTAAAACCTGCGGGCGCGGGAGCGGAGAGGTCAGAGACGGCGCGCGGGTCGGGAAGCGCGCCGAGGTGGCGGGCCGCGGGGTTTCGAAAAAGCGCACGAAAGCTGACGTCGGATTTATGCCCGTTTCGAACCGAGCAACCGCCGAGGCGACGTGCGCGATGGCTGGACGCGGGGCGGAGCGGTGGTATCGGGCGCGCACCCGAAGTAAATGCGAAGGATTCGCCCTCGCGTCGGGGTGACCCGCGTCCGTGCGAGCGTCGCTGTGGACGCGGTTCTACACCGAGCCCCGAATGAATGTGCAAACGAGGTACGAACGTATCCGTAGCCGTGCGACCCTTGGGACGATTTTCGCGCACTTTCGAAGTTGTTTCACGGAAGATATTTCTAACGAACGACCTGTTTTTCGTATGGGTTTCAGACTCGCGGCCGTGACAAAATCCGCGGGAAATCTTTTCCGAACCAACACGCGGGTGTCGCCCTCTATTTCGCAATTTTGCACACTAAGATTCCATATAAAAAATCTAATGGATTCGTGGCCCCTTGTCGAAGTGGGTCTCGGGACTCGAGAAACTCGGGTTCGCCTTTTTGTGAGGTCCGAGGTCTCCTGTGAGAGGAGCTGATCCCGAGAGATACCCCGCCACGGGCCCTCCCGCAGGCTCGAGAGGTCAGGGCGGCCATTCCGGCGTGGCGTGGCGGGCGCGCGACACACGCGGGCGTCGATTGTCGGTGGACACGACCGGGTCGCGACACCGGAGGGTCATCGGCGTACGGCACACCCGGCGCGCCCCTTCTCGGATCGGCGCGGGGCACGCGATCGGGTTCGACCGACACTCGGAAAGAAGGAGAGTTTGTCACTGACCATCCCCAGAAATTGTTCCGGGACCGGGGAAGCGGATCGTTCGGGGGACGATAGGCGCGCGTGGCGAATCGGATCCGGGTTTTACGCATCCAAACTCCGGTACCATGTCTACCCTGGCCATTGACGTCGAGAGGACCGCGCAAAACGGCGTGACCAGCTCGGTGAGTGCGCGGTGCCCCGGACCCATTCCCCAAAATGCCCCATCGAATGTCACGCGGCGAGCAGTCAGGAATATCTCCGTGTCGATCGTAGAAATTGACCTCCCGCCGCCCCGAGAAGTGTTCGACAACCCGACGACGGTCGCGAGGGGAAGCCCGCGGCGCGCGCGAATCGACCGATCTCACCCGCGTTGAACTGACCGTTCCACCCACTCCCGCCCCCGCTCCCTCGCGACCCGCAGAACGAACCCTCGCCGGTGGGCAGCATGACCCACTCGCCCACCGGGCGAAAATCGCCCTTCACGGAAGATCGGATAGCCTCCATCGTGGGCAAGAAGACGCTGCGGCGGGAGAGCAGCCGGGGAAGCGCGGGATCGCTCGCGCTCCTCGCCGACGCCACCGCCGGCGGCAGCCCGTACGGCTCCGCGCCCCCGTCCCGCCGCGAGTCCAGCGGCGATTTATCCAACGCGGATGGCGGAGCGGGTGACGGTGCTTCCCCTGTCGGAGGATGGAGCGACGACGGAACGGATGCGGCGAGCGTCGGCGGAGCGTCGGGGGAGTCGGGGATGGACGGCGGCCGGCGACGGAGCCTGGGACGCGCGTCGGGCGCGTCTTCCGTCGTGTCGTTCGCCAGCACGGTGAGCGCCGGCGGCGGGGGCTCGCGCGCGAAGCCCGCGGATACCAACCTGCCGGGCGCTCCCGGCCGGTTTTTGTCGTGGCTGCCGCGCGAGCCCACGCTGGAGGGCACGCTCGAGAAGCAGAAGAGCGAGGGCTACTTCGGCTCCATCTCCCGGATGTTTGGGATGACGAAACGCGGGTGGAAGATGCGACACTTCGTGCTGTACGATAACCACCTGTTCTGGGGCCGAGGGTTCAGCCGCATGTACGGCTACGGCACGGTGCTCAGCGCCAAGCCCGCGCCCGAGGAGGGCGAGACGGCGTTTTCGCTCGAGCTGGTGACGCACCCCAAGTTTTCGTTGCGGCGCGGCGGGTACGAGTCGCTCGATTACATGCAGCGGCTGTACGGGTTGTGCTGCAGCACGCACGGGTACAGCGTGCGGGTGATGCGCGCGGGGACGGTGTTGGATCGCGACCGGTGGATATCGTCGCTCCAGCGGGGCTTGCCCCCGCCGGACCAGAACGCCCGACCGAACGGCGCGGCAGGCGCGGGCACCCCGACGTCGCCCATAGACGCGATCGACTCCCAGGAGCAATCGGTGTTTGGAATCTCGACGCCTAAGATGTCGCCGAGGATGTCTCCCGAACCTCCCGTCGGGGGCGGGCTGGAGCGATCGCCTGGGAGCTCGGAAAACATCGCGGAGAAGGTTGAGGAATCCGGCGGGTTCTCGCCGCGGGTGGGGATAAAAAAGTCCCCGCGGGCCAAGGCTCCGGCGACGCTGCAAGAGGCGCGCGAACAGAGCGGGCTGTGGACCCCGCGCGATAAGACGGGCGCGGAGGCTGAAGCCGCGGCGGCGTGGGAGGCTGCGGCGCACGCGGCTATGCTGTCCGAGGCGGCGGCGGCGGAGGAGGAACTGGCCAGGGAGGCTGAGAAGGAGATCAAGGCCAGGGTGGACGCGGCCAACAGAGCTCACCAGACGGACTCGCGGGTCGGATCCGTCTCGTTCAGCGACGCTTTGGACAGCGTGCTCGAGGACGAGGCACGCGCGGATGCGAAGACGCCCATGGCGGCGGTTGTCGGCCGCGGCGGTAAGCCCCCTCGACCGGGCTTCCCCGCCAAGAAGCACGATTCGGCTCAGAGCATCAATCGATCGTCGTCCAGCTCGGGAAGCGACGAGGACGTCAAGGACTCCGCTCGGGGTTCGCCGGAGGATTCCAACTCACCCGCCGACGAGCCCGACTCTCCCGAACCCGACTACGACACCGCGGACGAGGCTCTCAGCGACGCCGGCAGCGTCAGGACCGCGGCGCCGGGCGACGAGACCGTGCCCGGAGGCGCCTCGACGCACCGGCGCGGCGACTCCGTCCCGGCCGAGTGGCTCGCGGCGAACACCGGCGGCGTCCGAAAGAACCGCGTCAAGTCCCAGGCCCGTCCCGTGTCCGTGCTGCGAAAGACGAGCTCGATCGAGCAGAAGAGCCGAATCGCGAAGGGCGGGTCGCTGCAGATCGCCGACGCCATCGGCTTGCTCGGCGGCGGATCCAACGGCGGAGGATCCGAAGCCGACGGACCGAATTCGCTTCGTCGCAAGGTGAGCTTCAGGGAGGAGGGCGACATCGAGAGCACCAAGCTGTACGCGCCCACGCCCACGAAGCGTAACCCGCAGGGCGTGGGCCAGACGTCGGCCAAGTACGCGCCGTTCGCCGCGGCTAAGAGCGATCAAAGCGTCCCCGGGTCGTCGATCAACGAGTTGGACGAGATGGGCCCGGAGTTTGACGAGTCCCTCGCGGGGCAGTTCGGGTCCTTCTCGCAGCAGAGGGCGCTGCAACAGGCGGCCGGGCGGTGGGTGATCCCACCGCAGGAGCTCAAGCTCGGGCGACGCATCGGCAGCGGTTCCTTTGGCGTCGTGTACACCGCCGACTGGAACGGAACCGAGGTTGCGCTGAAACAGATGCACAATAAGAGCCTGAGCGCGTCCAACGTGCAGGAGTTCAGCGGCGAGATTCGGATGATGCAGGGCATGCGGCACCCGAACATCGTGCTCTTCCTCGGCGCCGTGATCCAGGCTCCGAGGCTGAGCATCGTGTGCGAGCTCATGCCCCTCGGGTCGCTTCACGCGTTGCTCCACGGCAAGACGCAGAACGGCGTCGAGCTGGCGACCAACGGCAGGCTTCGCCGGCAGATGGCGCAGGACTGCGCGCGGGGGATGAGCTACCTTCACAGCAGGTCCCCGCCGGTGGTGCACCACGACCTGAAGCCCGCGAATTTGCTCGTGGACTCGCACTGGACCCTCAAGGTTTCCGACTTTGGCATGTCCCGTCTGAAGCACAACACGTACCTGAGCTCGAAGTCCCCGGGAGGGACCCCGGAGTGGATGGCCCCGGAGGTGCTTCGAAACGACCCGACGGACGAGCGATCCGACGTGTACTCGTTCGCAGTCATCCTCTGGGAGCTGATCACGCTCAAGTACCCCTGGGAGGAGCTCTCGTCGCCGGTGCAGATTGTCGTGCAGGTTGCCTTTCTGCACCGAAGGCCCAAGCTGCCGACGTGGCTCCCCGCGGAGGCTGTCGCGTTGCTGCAGCAGTGCTGGCACAAGGATCCCGACGAGCGCCCCGCGTTTTCCGCCATCCTCGGCGCCTTAAAGGCGGAGATGCCCGAGGCGTGGGTGGATCAACCGACGGAATCGCCCAAGGCGGCGGCGTTTGCCGAGCTGGCCCGCAAGGAGCAGCCCTTCTCCGGGCCCATATCGCCGCAGCGACCCCGCCGCCGCGATCAGGCGCCGAGCCCCAGCGGCAGCGTCAACAGCGTCAACTCGCTCGCGTCGTCCGTCAACGGCTCCCTCGGCGGCTCCCTGCGAAGCGCGTCGCCGTCCATCGAGGGTAACTTTGTCACCCTCACCGGCTTGAAGCCCATCAAGACGCCGAAACCGGCGAAGAAGAAGGGTTCGAGCGCTCTGGGGCCGAATCACATGAGCGAGGACGACCGCGCCGGAAACGCCGAGGACGACGACGACGACGACGACGACGACGACGACAACGACGGCGTGTTCAA
>Ga0181573_10003677_pt1 | contig 13419 bp, 6 predicted proteins | sample 101ome_25_FD_148643 | JGI IMG/M metagenome (GOLD analysis project Ga0181573, IMG submission 148643) | Coastal salt marsh microbial communities from the Groves Creek Marsh, Skidaway Island, Georgia - 101409BT metaG (spades assembly) | ecosystem: Environmental > Aquatic > Marine > Intertidal zone...
CAACTCAGCAGACTGTGGACGGCGATGGAGGGGGTGTCCACGGCCCAGCCAAGCTCCCCCTCGCCGGTCGCCCCATCCGCCATCACTCCCACCAGGTAACATGGCGAGGAGACTGCAGCACACGGACACGGAGCCACCACAGACCACGCACCGACAATCATCACATGTACATTTAATATCTTTTCGTTTTGGTGTCTCTCCCTCCCTCCCTCCCTCCCTCGACACACACGCACGCAGTGCACAATGTCTTCTGGACGTGCCATGCCTTTTGCTCTCCTGCGCACGCTCACGCTCGCGTAACCGTGGCGGCGTCCCGGCCTGGCCTGCCCGATTCCGGCAGCAGAGTGCCTTGATAACGCCATGTGCCGTGGTTTTGATTTTTTCCAAACGATTGTCAATCAATCAGGATGCGCCCCAGGGCGCCCATCCGGAGACGGTCGCCCTTGCACGGAGTGCGGGTTCCTCTTCCGTTCCCGCGACAGAGCAACGACGACATGGGCGGTGGGAAGGCGGATGAGGAGGAGGGGATGCCGCCCCTGTGTGGGTACGAGGCGGCGGCAAGGTTTCTGCTGGGCCAAGGCCATGCCCTGGCGGCCCTTGAGTTGCTGGTCGACCTGGAAGAAGCGTCGGGGAATGGCCAGGATTCGCCGTCGTCGTCGGTGCCGTCGTCGTCGTCGTCGTCGTCGGGCGTTGCGCTGGCTGTGTTGCGCGACTACTTTGGTGACAGCAGTTTGTTTCCACGCTCGGAGGTGGGGCGACACGACGCGGAGTCGGTGGAAGAGGAGGTGCGTGTGTTGCGTGGTCGGGTGGATGCTGCGGAACAGCGTGGGCGCGAGGCCGAGAGGGAGGGCGTGCGGCTGAGAGGCGAGGTGGAGCGACTGTGCGAAGCGCTGGAGGAGGCGCGGAGGGGTACAGGACTGTTTGGGTCAGGTGTGGCCGATGGCGATGGGTTGGGGTTGGGTTCTGCGTCCATGGGGAGGCGGCTGGAAGAGGCGTTGCTGCGCGCGGACGCATTGGAGGGAGAGGTCAGGGGTGCGAGGCGCGTCGCGGAGGTGTTGAGGACGGACAAGGACAGGGCGTTGAGGGAGGTGGATGAGGTGGAAAGGAAGCGTGCGTTGGCGGTTGGAGCGATGGAGGAGGCCCAGGAGGGGTCCAGGAGATCCAAGGCAGAGGTGGACGAGGTCAGGGAGGCGTTGAGGGCGATGCAGGGGAGGTTGGAGGAGGCCGAGGCGGAGCGGGATGCGTTGAGGAGGGAAAGGGCGTCGTCCTCTGGGACTGGGGCTGGGCCTGGGCCTGGACCCAAGCCCGGGTCTGGGTCGGGGTCGGGGTCTGAGGGTTCAGGGCAAGACTTTTTGAGAGGTGAGGGTGCAGCGAGGGGGATTCTGGGGTCGGTGGCACGGGCATTGCCGGGGCTGGCGGATCTGACTTTGGCGGGGCGGAGGGAGGAGGTGTGGCCGGTGGCTGTGGCGGTGGCGGCGGGGGTCGGGGAGGGCGGCGAGCGGGAGGCGCTGGTGCGCATGATTCTGCTGGGGATACGGAGGCCCGATGGGCGCCAGCGCAGGGCCTGCAGGGACGCTCTGGAGGCCCTTGCAGACGAGATCGGGGAGTGGGCGACGGCGTCCGAGCTGCTGCCAATCGTCTACGACGCGGCGTCCGTGGCGTCGGCGTCGTCTCGAAAGGGTGAGGGGGGCGAGGGCGAGGGCGGGTTCGTGCCGACTGCCGAGCAGCGGGCCAACTGCGTGCATGTGGCGGCTGTGCTCTCGCAGAGGACGGCGGCGACCGTGGCGATGGAGGGCCGCCTTCTGGCGCTCCTCTCCGACGTTGCCGAGTGGGGGGGGGTCGGCGAGGGGACGGAGGAGGGGGGCGAGATGGTGCAACTGGCGTGCGCAGACGCGCTGAGGCACGTGGCCGCGAGACACGCCGCGGAGGAGTCCATGAGGGGCCGCAGGCTCGGGGCGGAGGCGGAGCAGGACGCCGTGCGGCTGGCATGCGCCCTGGTCAGGGCGCCCGGGGCGGCCATGCGCGAGGCGCTGCCCCTGTGCGTCTCGGCGCTGGTGGCGTGGCTGTCGGCGCGCGGCGCGCTGCACTCGGTCCTGGTGCCGGGCCTCATGGACGCGGCCGCCGAGGGCATCAGGGAGGCGCTGAGGCTGGACGACAAGCCCTTTGAGTATGCCCGGTGCACACGCGAGTCCACGCAGCTCATGGCGGTGTGCGGCGACCTGGTGGCCGGCCCCGTCCTGGAGGCGGCCGAGGCCGAGCTGTCCGGGGCTGGGGGCAAGGGTGAAAGGCTCTCCGCCAGACTGGCCGAGGAGTGGACCGGACTTTTGGGCGATGGGGGGGTTGCCGCTGCAGAGTCCCCCGTGACGGCGTGGCTGTGCGGCGGGCTGTGCGAGCAGCTCGTCGAAGGGCTCTGCCGCGTCGCGAGCGACAGCAGCGCGAGCATCACGCCGGCCAAGTACGAGGCATGCCGACTGATTCGGAGGGTGTGCGTCGCGCTGGGACCGGGGTGGACCGCTGCGTGCCTGGTCCCGCGGTTCCAGGGCGAGGATCTTGGGCAGGAGGCGGGCACGACGACGACGGTGTGGAGCCCGTGGGCGTACCCGTTCCTGCTCGCCGGCGTGCTGCCTTGCGCGGGAGGCAACGGAGACGACGACGACGGGATGGCATCATTTGCGAGGGCGGTGGTGGCGTTTGTGGAGGCGTGGGTTTCCAGGGAGGGGCGGGGGCGCTTCCCCGATCCGGATTTTTGCGTCGCTATCCAGATGGTGTGCGAGGAGAGCATGGCGGTGACCGACGACCATGCACGCATGGTCGCCGTCCACGCGGCCCTGTTGAGGGCGCTGTGGAGCCTGGTGGCGTCGGAGAACCAAAAGGTGCGGTCGGCGGCGGCGTTTCTGTTTGCGCTGTGCGCCGCGTGCGGGGGGGACGAGGGAAGGATGATGTCTTACCTGAGCGCCCTCATCGGCCTCGGGAACGACGGTGACGAGGTTGTGCGGCTGGACACGGTGCTCGCGCTCGGTGTGATCCCGCGCGGCGACGGCGGCGGCCACCCTCGGGTCCTGGAGAAGCTGGGCGCCCAGGTGGACATCATGCTGGACCTCCACGGCAGCGCCGCCCTCGTGAGGTCCCTCGTCCGCGACGTGCTCACCGTGGGCAGCCTCCCCCTCGACCGCGCGTTTGCGGCCGCCGTGTACGGGGCATTCGACGACCGCAGCGGCCACCCCGTGAGCCCCGCCTTCCGCGACACCTATGCCGTGAAGCGGCTCCGGGCCTTGGCGGGGGACTGCGCGAAGACGGCGACACTCCTGGCCAGCGCCACCGACGGCTCGAGCGCGGCACAACTGGGTGGGGTAGCCAGGGCCAAGGAGGTCACAGAGCACGTGGTTCTCCTACTGGACGCGCTGCAGGCCATGCTTCCGTCACTGGAGGCGGCGGCGGGGGACGACCGAGTCCCCCACGCCGGTGGTGCTGGGACCCCAGGAAGAAGGGGCGGCGGCCAGGGCGTCATCAACCTCGGGCAGCAGAATTGTGCTGACGAGGGCGCTGAGGCGCTCCGGGACCTCGAGGTGGCGTGCAAGGCTCTGGCGATGCCGAGCGGGGTCAAGCAGTCACTGGCGGCGGTGTCGTCCGGGTGGAAGCACCTCCAGGCGCGCAGAGCCGGGGGTAGGGCAGCGGGTGCTGCTGTGGCGCCGGCGTCATCGTCGTACGGCGGGAGCCACAATGGGACGCCGGCCAAAGGCGCGGGGGGGTTGCTGGAGAAGACTTCCACGCCTTCAAAGAAGGAGAGCAGCGGCTCGAGCTACTCCAGCATGATGGCGATGATGGGCATGAATACGCCGTCCAAGGGCCCCAAGAATGCGGTGCAAGAGCCCCAGATCCGTCCGGCGTTCACCCTGGAAGACTCGGTGTGAGTGTCACAGTCGGTGTGGGTCACGGGGTCAGTCGTGGCTCTGTGCGGGTCCCACACACGCGTGCTGACAGTCATTGTCATTTGTGTATTTCTTTGTGTATGTGTACATGCAAACGCCTTCCTTTGCCAGCAGCTAGGGTGGGGCGATGGGGAGGTATTTGGTGGAGAGACGGAGGTGGTCGGAGAAGGACGGTTCCCGGCCCGCGTAGTACGAGCTGCAGATGCTCACTTTGCACTCGGGCGGGAGGGGCGCGTCCTCTCTCCGGCTGGATTCGACCTTGCAGATGTCGAATCCGGCCCTGGCAATGCCGTCGAGAAACCGGTTCACCTCGGGCTTGCGCTCGAACTGGTACGGGCTGAGATGGACGCGGAGGTGGCGCGTCTTGGGCCCCGCGACGTCCACGAGCCCCGGGTCATCCGCCGGAAGCGCGGGAAAGTCACCCTGAGCGTCTTCACCCGCTCTGAGCGGACCCAGAAGCCACCTTCGCCCCAGACCCCCGCCGGTGAGCCCCGACGGGTAACTCGGCCCAGGCTCAGCCGTCACCCTTGTCGCCCCCCCGTCCACGAGGTGCACCTCCCTCACCCGCACCAGAAACCATCTCCGCACCCACTCCGCCTCCGGGTGATCCGCATTCGACACTTCGGTCAGCATCTGGTTCACAACCACGCATCCCTTGGAGAATCCCACCAACACAAGGTCCGTGTCCTCGTCGGCGGCGTGCTCGACCCCCATACCCATCTCCCGCAGCGAAAGCTCGCCGGCGACCTTGTGCAGCACCCCGTCCAGCTCCCGGACCGCCCTCCCCGCGCTCGTGTAGTAGTTGGGGCACCCGATGGCATCCAGACTCTGCACGAACGCTCCGAACACAGCAAACGTCCCCTCCGCCATCTGATCGGGAAGCACGCCGACGCATGCCGCGCCGTGCTTGGCCGCCAGCTTTGACACCACCCGGCACACATTGTGCTTGAGCCACTGTTCTGCACCGGCTTCACGCATCGCCTCGGGCACGTCCTGCACGTCACCCCCAAAGTACACCACCAACTTTTTCTTGTCCTCCCGCCGCCTCCGCTCCTCCTCTGCTGACTCCCCGCCCTCGCCCCCAGCCCCGCCCCCGTCCTCGACCTCCTCGGTCGGGCGCCGAGCGACCACGACATTGACGTCGTGACCCGAGGGACCGGGACACCGCAATCGCACCCTCGCCACGGGCGACGGCCGAGGGCGAACTCGCACGGACGACACCGAGGACGCCGACGACGACGTCCGTGATGAAGGAGACCCTGACGCTCCCCTAGGGCCGCCAACGCCGCCGAAGCCGCCGACGCCCCCCGCTCCCTCCATCACGGCCCTTGCACTTGTCCACCGGAAATGACCCGCACACCACGTGCGGCGGCGGAAGAGCGCGACGCGCACCGCAAGGATGGCCGGCACTCGGAAGTCGAAAGTACAAAGCGGTGCAGAAATCGTCGCCCTCTCCGCACCGCACCCAACCAGGGCCTTGGGGACTTCTCCAAGGCGCAGGCCTCCCCGCAGCAGCCGCCACCTGCCCCTCCCTGCAGGCCATTTCCCGGGAAAACGTTTCCCGGGAGAGGACTTCGCGTTGTTGCACATGCCACGACAAAGGTGTGGGGTTTTCCCCCAGGGAAACGGCCGTCCTGGACGGCACGTGGAAGGTTCGCGTCGGCGAGGGGGGCAAGGAGGGGGGGAGGGAGGAATCGATGCCGAGCCGCGGGTCGCTCAAGTCGAGCGCGCCCGATCCATCGCCGAATCAATCGCCGCGATGCGAATTGGCCGGCCACTTCTTAACACAACATGGACTATGAACATAAATGAGCAGAGCAAAGCTGGACAAATGGCTTGGGGGGGCATCATGAGGTGGCTCTGGGCGTCCGTCCTCCTTACCGGTGCACATGCATGGACGTCTCATGCGAGAGGGACGTATCATGCGAGGACGACGGGCTGACCGATGAGGTCGGAGACAGCGCGATTGAGGGCGGCGGCCGCCTGGACGACTGGGCGGGCCCACGCCGGGTGGCGGGCCGCACAGCGGCGCATGGTGCCCAGGGCCATTCTGCATCCAAAGAGATCCCGCACCTCGGCCATGTCCAGGAGGACCTGGGTCAGCACCTCGGTGTGCACGTCCGACACGGTGCCCTCTCCGAGCGACGCCATGTAGGCGAGGAGAACGGGGCGCACCTCCTCAAACGAGCCCGGAGACTGCAGCAATGGAAACACCAGACTCTGTCGGGCCTGGTGTTCTTGGGGTGGTACCCCCTCGTGGGGCACCAGACGAGCGGCGGCATTTGCGTCGGCGTCTACGACTGCGACTGCATCTACCCCGCCGCCGTCAAAGTCCGACGGACCGCCCACGTCCAGGGCGCGACGAGCGCTCGTTGGCCTATCGCTGTGGCCGTCGCCCCGGGCCCTTCCCTCGGGTTTTTCTGGGCTCACGTAGCGTCGGATGTCGCCCTCTGAAGACCTCTCAACCTTGCCCTTGAGCTTCTTGCCCTGTCCGCCCGGGCTGATTTTGGACTTGGGCGGCTTGCGCGGGCCGAGCTCCCGCTCCAGCTCCCTCCGCACGTCAAGAGGCAGCGCCTCGAGCATGGACTGGTCGATCTGCGACCACCGGGGCCGCGCCTCGACGCCCACTGCCCCCGGCGGCGGTGTCGACGGCGCAGATGCCACTGCCCTATTTCCCTCCTCTGGGGCAGTGGTCGCCGGGGCCTCGCGCGGATTCGAGAACATGGCCGCGATGGACCGCTTTCCCAGCGCGGCTTGCTCCTGGCGTCCTCCCTCCCTGGCCTCTAGCCTCTCCAGTTTCGTCGCCTGAATCCCCATGCCGCGGACACGGTCCACCGGAACGCCCAGGTCCAGGTACAGGTCCCACACGCGGGCCTCGATCTCGGCGGCGCTTGTTGACCGCGCGTGCTTGCTCGACCTGCTAAGCGCATCGCAAGGGCCCATGCCCATGTGCTTGCCCGGCGGGCCGGCGTTCTCCTTGGCCCGCATGACCTTGAGGGTGAGCTGGGCGCACGCCATCCCGTTTTCGCACAGCCGCGTCTCCAGGTGTGATGCCAGGCTCGCGCATAGGGCCCTCGCGTCGGCTTCCGCCGCGAGCCTCACCCCGTAATTGCACTCGACCCCGAGGCTCTTGGGCGGGGCGAGTGCTGACCCCCCGTCCGTCTCCGAGTGAGACACGCCGCCCACGGGCCGGTCGTCCACCCCGTGGGAAAACGCATGCAGCGCAGCACCCACTTTAGGCCCGACAACGCGGCGCAGGCCGTCCGCCGACGCCTTGCGGAGGTCCGCCACAGACACGACCCCGAGCTGGTCCCTGAGCGCCGCCGACGTCCGCCACCCGACCCCGGGGAGGTCTGACGCTTTGAGCCCGAGCAGCACGGCGTCAGCCTCCTCCCCCCGCACCCGCGCCACCCCGTCCGGCTTGGCCCTGGCCGTCGCCAGCCGCGCCAGCAGCATGTTGGGTCCGACCCCCACGCTCGCCGTCAGCCCCTTGCCCTCGCGCTTCAAATCTGCCCTCAGCGCCTCGGCCTCCGCCTCCCCGTCCACGTTTGCGTCCAGCACCTCCACAAACGCCTCGTCGCAACTCTTGGGCACAAACGCGTGCCCCATCTCCGCCGACCGGCGCAGCAGCACCCGCCACAGGGCCTCGCTCGCCTCGGTGTAGAGCCCGAACTCGTACGGCGCCACGTACAGCTCCTTCCCCCGCCCCGCGCACAGCCCGCGCGCCTCCACCACGCGCATCCCCGCCCTCACCCCGCACGACCTCGCCGCGTAGTTGGCGCTGCTCACCTCGGCCGTACTCTCACCCCCGTGGCCCCACGCCACCACCAGCGGGCCCTGCCCCAGCCCCGACCGGTCGCCCAGCGCAGCCACCTGCGCGAAGAAGCAGTCCAGGTCCACATGCAGCACGCACCGCTCCCGCCGAGCCTCCCTCCCTGGCGTCGTCCTCCTCGCCACGCCCCGACCAGCCTCCGAGGCTTCCCACGCCCTCTTGCACGCCTCGAACCGCTCCCGCCACGTCCCGATGTAGTGCAGCCGGCTGTGCTCCCGGTAGCTCGACGCGTACCCCGCCCCGTCCACCGTGCTCCGCGGCAATCCTCGCCCGTGCGCCCTCTGAAACGCCTCCCGGTGCCTCTCCCGCACCGGAGACGACCCCGCCGTCGACGACGCCCGCACGATGGACTTGGCGATGGACGTCTGGGCGTCGTCGACGACGACCCTCTCAAGCAGGAACGGGGCCGCCGCGGGAAGGAGACGGCCCTGGCGCAAGCACTCGGTGACCCACGCGGACTTGAGGACCGGCGGAGGGTGCCTCTCCTTGCGCAGCCGCCGGATGTGGGTATCGGGCAGCCGATTGCATATGACGTGGGTCACCGCAGACGAGTAGTAGTTGGCATACTTTCCCCCGTGCGCGTACATCAACTCGCGTATCTCCCCCAGCGGGGGGTCCGTGAACCCGTTCACGTGCGCCACGACCCCTGCAAAAATGCCGCTGCCCCCAGCAGCGCGTGCGCCCTCGCCATGCCTGGTGGCCTCGAACTGGGCATCCAGCTTGGACACCTTGGCCGACATGTACCCGCGGAAACTTTCGAAATTGGGTTTCGACGCCTGCGCCCTTGCCGCAGATATCAGGCGCACGCGCTCTTCCCCGTCATCGCGGACCTCGTCCGCGTCCGCAAGGACACCCTCCTGGCCCGCCTCCGCCTCCGCCTCCGCCACAACCTTAACATCCTCCACCTTGTCCTCAACGTCCAACGCCATGTTCCCCGCCCTCCCCTCCACCCGACACGAAACGAACAGGCCGTCGTCCCCTCTACAACCCCGCACCGCACGCACACTCGACTCGAAAACGACGGACGGCCAGTGGACGGAGGTTCCAGGGCCCCAACGCCCCTCCCGGGAGGGAGGCACGCTGCGACGCGTGAATGAATGACGCAGGGCGGAGGACGTCGAGACTCTGACAGAAACACCTTTAAACACCTCACTCGTGGGTCGGTGGCTGTTGGAGCGCACGACGCGGCGTGACGCTTCGCAACTTGACAACGTCGTCCGCCTTTGCCTTGGCCCTACTCTCTTCTTTGAAATTCCGGGTCGTCCTGGGCGTGCAAAGACGATCTTGTGGACTCCCATGCGTTGCTGCTGCTGCTGCTGCTCTCTCTCTCGAGTGTAGAGCATGCATCACCATCCATCGCATGCGGAAAGCCTTTGGGCGCGGCGCGCCTGGGGGAAAGGGCTCAGCTGCTGCTGCTGGTGGTGGTGGTGGTGGTGGTGGTATGAAATATTCATGGCATCCTCGTCACGTGCTCGTTGCTTGCCAGGCCGAACACATTTCCAAAGCCTTTGCCTGGAGACGTGCATCCCCGAGGCCGCGAATGGCCAGGTCTGCTGCGGTTGTTCTGGACACGCCGCCGAGGAGCATGGCACGCAGTGCTCCCGCGAAGATGCGCCTGACGTAGGTGGCCTCCAGCGCGGCCACGACCGCGGCGTGGCCCTTCCTGCGGGCGACGCACAGGGGGTCCTCCCCGTGAACGTTGCCCCGAAAGATGTCGATCCCTGGGACTGCCAGCATCGCCCTCACCACGTCGATCCGTCCCTTTTCGCACGCAGAGTAAAAGGGCGTGGACCCGCCCCGGTCGGACAGATTCACATCGACCTCCGGGGCCGCCAGCAGCGCCCTGACCACTCCAGCGTGACCTTTCCGCGCCGCCCACTGTAGCGGGGTGCCTCCCTCGCGGGTCCTCAGATTCACGTTGATCCCCGGAACCCCCAGCAGCAGCTCCACCGCCGCCAGGTGACCCTCTCTCGCCGCCTCCCACAGGGGCGTCCTTCCGTACGGGTCCGTTCGATTCACGTCGACCCCCGTGACCTCCAGCATCGCCTCCAATGCAGCAGCGTGACCTTGCCGGCATGCGAGGTGCATCGCCGTCGCACCGTTCCCATCTGGAGTGTTCACGTCCATATCCCCCCGCAACACCGCAGACACATGGCCCGACAAGCAAACAGAGTGCAGGGGAGGGAGTCCCCGGCATGGGGAGGAGGAGCCATCGCGCTCGCCCCTCATCGTGTGCCTCCCCTGACGGACAGACTGTGATCGTGACTGCTCTAGATCCTGACGGATGCAGAGCAGCCTGCGCCGCGTCGTTCGTTTCGCGGGAAAACGCGAGGGAGCGGATCAGAGAAGCAGCCCCGGGGTTGGGGGCGGGGAAGGGAGACAGGGAGGGAGATCCCCCTGGTCGGATGGCAGGAGGTGCAACCTCGCTTGCGATTGCCCTCAGCGGGCCGCATCTCGCGCGCGTGTCGCGTGGACTTTCTGGAGTGCAGACGGGGCGGACGTCGGCGAGGACGATGGCTCGCGACGAGGGCGAGGGCGGTGGCGGTGGGATTGCGATGGCGTCCGCAGCGGGCTTGGAGAGTGCGTATCGGATCGGCAACCGCAAGGCGTCGGAGGACGCGTACTGCGCACGTTCGAATCCCGACGGGATCGTGGGCCTCGGCCTCGCCGAGAACGGGGTGGCGTATCACAGCGGGGGGTGGGGCGAATCTATTCATCGTTCGACCCAACGGTTGGCAGAGGCGGGCGCTTTCACTGACGCGCGGGCGCGGTACCCGTCGTGGCAGGGCCTCCCGGGCCTGCGCCAGGGTCTGGCCCGCCTCATGGCCTGCGTCGGGTTTTCCAACACCCAGGGAAGTCCGCCGGATTCGGACGACCTCGTGGTGTTTTGCGGCGCCACGGCCGCTGTCGAGGCCGTGGCCTTTGCGCTGTGCGACCCTGGCGACGGCATCCTCGTCCCCGCCCCGTACTACGCCTCCTTCGACGTCGACCTGGGGCTCAGGGCGCGGTGTGTGCCGGTCCCGGTGCCGGCCGGGTCAGGTCGCGCCTGGCGTGCGCCGACCCTTGACGCCTTCGACGCTGCATTCGAGGAGGCGTCCAGCTGCACGGGCCGCCCGCCGCGCGTCCTCCTCCTGTGCAGTCCCAACAACCCCACCGGGGTTGTGTACAGTGCGGCCGAGATAGAGGAGATGTGCGAGTGGGCCGTGGGCAAGGGCATGCACGTCGTGTCGGACGAGGTGTACGCCGGGACGGAGGAGGCGGGGGAAGGTCTGCTGCACCAAGGGTTCACCAGCGCCGCCTCGGCGGTCCCCCCCGGGTCTGAGAGCCGCGTCCACGTGATCTACGGCCTGTCCAAGGTGGCGGGGGTCCCGGGCCTGCGCGCGGCGTGCATCTGGACCCTCAACGCCCGGGTGAAAGACGCCCTCTCGGCGTCGGGCCGGTTCGCGTCCCTGCCGAGCGACACGCAGCTGGTCCTGGCCGACGTGTTGCGCGACCGGGTGCACGTGCAGAGCCTTGTGGCTTTGTCCAGGCAGGCCCTGTCCGATCGCCGGCGGGACGCCCTCGCGGCCGTCCGCGGCTTTCTCGAGGGGTGCGGGGTCCCGTGCGTCGTGCCGGATGCCGGCGTGTACCTGTGGGCGCGGCTGGCCGACGCAGACGACGCCGTTGACCTCGCCCTCTTTGAGGACTGCCTCCAAGGCGGCGTGTGCGTCACGCCCGGACAGGCCTTTCACAGCCCGGAGCCGGGATGGTTCCGTATCTGCTTTGCCGCGGGGGGGGAGGATGAGACGCGCCTGGGCCTCGGCCGCCTGGACGCCGCCCTCTGCGCCAGGCAGGGGCAGGGCGGTCGAGTGCGCTGACAAAAAGATAATGCAACAGTATTCTTACCTACCGCCTCGCGGGCGTGTCCTGGGCGCCGACAAAGCCCCAGATCTCGAGGTCGGTGCACCGAAAGTGGGCGGTGTGCTCCCTGCCGCCCTCATCGGCCGCGTCCTGGTCCGCCCTCGCACTGCACAACGGCCCCCCCACGTCGTACGTGTCGTTCTTCCCCGTCGCCCCGTCTAGCAGCTCCTCGTCCAGCCGCAGCCCGAACCCCGTGCCCCCGCCCCCGAATGCCAGCGAGTCCTCTCGCGCCAGCATAAAGTACCGATTCCGCCCCGTCGCCCTCCCCACCTTGAGCACCGGCCTCTTTGAGCCACCCCCGTCCTCTGCACCCTCGCCCTCCGCGCCCTTGGCGTCGACAGCTGCGTCCGACACAAACGTAAAGAGAAACGCGTCGCCGTCCCCAAAGTAGTGCTCTTGCACCGCCCAGCTCTTGCTCGCGTACCCTCCAAAGATCCCGCCGGCCGCATCCCGCAGCACCAGCACGCTCGGCCCCTGCCTCGCCACCTTGCGGTACAACGTGTGGATGCTCCATCCGTCCCTCCCGCTCCCGTACAGCAGCCGCCACTGCCGCCCCCGCACCCCGACAGGCAGCGCCGCCGCCAGCAACCCACTCATCCCCTCCCGCTCGCCCAACAACTCACTCACGTCACCCGCCACGAACGACGGCGCCGGCGGGAGGGGCACCTCCTCCTCCTCCGCGCCCTCTTCCGCACCCACCTCCGCACCCTCTCCGTCCCTCGCCTCGGCCGCCTCGACCACGCCCTCGTCATCACGCAATCCATCCCCATCCTCACTCCCCTCCCCCTCACTCCTCCCACTCCCACTGCTCCCCGCATCATCATCTTCCTCCTCCTCCTCCTCCTCCCTCGTATCCCAACGGATAAACGACAACAAAAAGTCACGGAACCCAGTGGGCGGCGTCTCAGAACGCCGCCGCCGCCGCCCTCCCCCCATCCCCCCGACCGCCCTCTGTCCCTCTGCATCGTCCAACGAACGGCTCCGCGCCACGGGCGACCCATCCTCCTCCTCCGACCCAAGCAGCGCCGCCGAAATCGAATCCGCGCCCGCACCCTCGCCCTCGCCTCCCACCCTGCCCTCCCGCTCAGGGCCGCCCCCACCTCCCCCGGTGCTCGGCGGACCGCTGCTGCTCCGTCTCAACCCGACGGCATCCACACTGTGCCTCCGCCGCTCCTCCTCCGCCTCTTCGCGCTCGCGCTTCGTCTCCTCCGCGAGCCGGAGGCACGTCTCGTAGTCAAAGTCCACAAACGCGTCCATCCCGGGCCCTCTCCAACGGATTTGATCTCTTCTGAGCGCACGACAAGACGCCGCAAGGGGCGGGGCCCAGAGACAGGCCCAGGGTTCCGACAGAGAGAGGGGACGCGCGGGAGTCCATGTTTGATTGCGAGGAGATCGCTGAAATTCCCCTCCAGGAGGGTCCAGGGTTTTTGATTGGCAAAAATAAGGTTGAAAATCAATTGGACGGGTGGGACGGCTCGGGGTCGCCTCGGCTACCCCGACCCGAAGCCGGGCATGACGCCGCCGTACGAGGCGATGAACGAGCCAAAGACGAGGCTCTCGACGGCCATGAGCTTGATGAGGATGTTGAGGGCGGGGCCGGAGGTGTCCTTCATGGGGTCGCCCACGGTGTCGCCCGTGACGGCGGCGGCGTGGCAGTCGCTGCCCTTGCCCCCGAGGCTGCGCGCGTGCTGGCTGGCGCCGGCCTCGATGTACTTCTTGGCGTTGTCCCAGCCGCCGCCGGAGTTGGCCTGGCTGATG
>Ga0181573_10003678_pt1 | contig 13418 bp, 10 predicted proteins | sample 101ome_25_FD_148643 | JGI IMG/M metagenome (GOLD analysis project Ga0181573, IMG submission 148643) | Coastal salt marsh microbial communities from the Groves Creek Marsh, Skidaway Island, Georgia - 101409BT metaG (spades assembly) | ecosystem: Environmental > Aquatic > Marine > Intertidal zone...
AATCATCCAGCCCGATGCCATAGAGGCCGCCGAAAGCCCCGCGTGATACTGCAATATAACCGCCCTCTCCCTGGTTCTGGGGACTGTCCTGATCACCATCGGCATCGCTGACATAAGCTTTAAAAAACACGTTCAAGCGGCCCAAATCGAGCACCGCACCCAAGCGGAATGCGTAACGCTCGCCGCCACCCGAGTCTCGAGAGTCTGTGGTGTAACCAAACGATGGCCCAGGAAGATTCGGATTGACCTGAACGGGGCCCGGGGGCAACCTGTTCTCTACGTAAGGGTCGCGCTCCATGTAGGTGCCCGCCAATCGGACTCCGAAGTTCTCACTCACACTAATATCAACCGCACCGCTGGTCTCTGCGCGGCCGTAATTGCCAAACCCCGCAGTGATATAGCCTTGTGTGCCGTCAAGCTGCGGTCGCATAGTGGTAAAGTTGATGGCCCCACCCGTGGTATTGCGCCCATACAACGTGCCTTGCGGTCCCCGCAGCACCTCAATTTGCTGCAGATCAAACAACTGCTGACCATGTGCAGCCCTGAAAGCCTGATAGACCTCATCGACATAAATGCCGTTTGGGGAAGAGGCGTTAGAGTTGTACTCCGTACCCACACCCACGCCTCTGATAGTGAAGTTAGGCTGTGTTTCACCGTAGGACGAACCTACCTGGAGATTAGGCATCGCGTTGTTGAGATCTGCCGTGTTGAATACGCCCAAATCCCGCAGTTGATCCGCAGTAAAGGCTGTGACCGCAACAGGGACCTCCTGAAGATTCTCCTCGCGTTTTCTCGCCACAACGACAATCTCTTCTATTTTTCCGACATCGCCTCTCTCTTGAGATATTGCGGGTGGGGGAGACACAAGGGCTGTGCCGGTACAAATAACAGCGCATGCTGCGACCAGAATTTTTCTTTTCATATATTTCAGCCTCCAATCGGCAGGTTGCTTTTTATCAACAGTTTCGTTGATATTAGAGTGGTGATTAATTTTGTCAACAGTTAAGTTGATTTTTTAAGGGCCGTTTGCAGATCCGCGCGGACGGGGCAGCGCCGCGGCCTGCCGGCAACACCGTATACTGAGCTCTATGCCCGCCGCCCTCGACATCCTTCAGCAAACCTTCGGTTACCCCAGCTTTCGTGGCCCTCAAGAAACGATTATCCAAACCGTCATCGACGGGGGCGACGCACTGGTACTCATGCCCACCGGCGGCGGCAAATCGTTGTGCTACCAAATCCCCGCATTGGTCAGGCCCGGCTGCGGAATTGTCATTTCACCGCTGATTGCGCTGATGCAGGATCAGGTCAACGCAATGCACGAGCTGGGGGTGCGGGCCAGCTTTCTCAATTCCACCCTTGATGCGGCCACCGCGGCGGATGTGGAACGCGCACTACTTCAAGGTGAGCTAGACCTGCTGTACATCGCCCCGGAGCGGCTCACCCAAAGCCGAACGTTGGACTTACTCAAACGCGGTGAGATCGCGCTGTTTGCGATTGACGAGGCACACTGCGTGTCGCAGTGGGGCCACGACTTTCGGGTTGATTACCTGCAGCTGAGTTTGCTACACGAGCAGTTCCCCGCCATACCTCGCATTGCCCTCACCGCCACCGCCGATGAGCAAACCCGATTGGAAATTGCGGCGCGATTGCAGTTAGAGGATGCCGCCCGCTTTGTGGTGGGCTTTGATCGCCCCAATATTCGCTATCGCATTGGCCTGAAGCACAACGCCCGACAGCAGCTGCTGGCGTTTTTAAAAACCGAGCACCCGAATGACGCCGGCATTGTGTACTGCCTGTCACGCAAGAAAACCGAAGAGACCGCCAGCTGGCTGACCACCCAAGGCTTTACCGCCCTGCCCTACCACGCGGGGCTCCCGGCCACGGAGCGCGCGGCGCATCAGGCGCGCTTTTTACGCGAGGAGTCGGTGGTCATGGTGGCCACCATTGCCTTTGGTATGGGCATCGACAAACCGGACGTGCGCTTTGTGGCGCACCTCGATTTACCCAAGACCATCGAGGCCTACTATCAGGAGACGGGTCGCGCCGGCCGCGACGGCGCACCGGCTAACGCCTGGATGATTTATGGCCTGCAGGATGTGATCAAACTGCGGCAAATGATGCAGAGCTCCCAAGGTAGTGAGCAGCACAAACGCATTGAGCAGCACCGGCTGAACGCCATGCTGGGCCTGTGTGAGATCACCAGCTGCCGGCGCCAGGCGTTGCTCGACTATTTTGGGGAGACCTACCCCGAGCCCTGCGGCAACTGCGACAGCTGCTTAGAGCCCGCCCAAACCTGGGACGCCACCGAAGCCTGCCGTATGGCACTCAGTGCCGTGGCACGCACTGGTGAGCGTTTTGGGGTGAATCACTTAATCGATGTACTTAAAGGCAAAGAAACCGACAAGATCTGGCAGTTCGATCACCATCACCTACCCACCTTTGGGGTCGGCGACGCGCTCGATAACAACCAGTGGCGCTCAGTATTCAGGCAGCTCGTGGGCCGGGGCTATTTATCGGTCGACCTGCAGGGCTTTGGCGCACTCAAACTGCAAGAAAAATGCCGGCCACTGCTGCGCGGCGAGTGCGATATTGCGCTGCGCCTGGACCAGAAGCAAAAGGTCGCCAAGCGACAAACCAAAACCCCGCTCCCCGACGATATCAATGTGGCCCTGTGGGAGGCACTGCGCGACTGCCGGCGCGAACTGGCCGAGGCCCAGGGCGTACCGCCCTACGTGATCTTTCATGACAGCACCTTGGTGGAGATGTGCTCGATGGTGCCCAAAACGCTGGATGCCTTCTCGAAGCTCTCGGGGGTGGGCGAGCGCAAGCTCATGAAATACGGCGAGGCGTTTATCGCAGCGATTAAAAACGCCGAGCACGAACAGCTCGGATAGTGTCTGCTGTGACCACGCCGCCAACATCCGGGCCGGTCGAGTCGCTGGCGCAGTACCACCCGTTGATCATCGAGGGCATGGGCGGCTATGACCCCCGGGATCCAGAGCCCATCGCGGCGCTGATCGTCTCGCAGCTGCGTGATCGGTGGCAGGCCCAGCCTCCCACCAAGCCCGTCATACTGGTGACTCAGGGCGACCCCATCGAGGTCCGCGGCATTTCGGCGATTACCCGCGGTGTGGCCGCAGCACTCAAACTCCCCCGGGCGATGGGCTTTTTAGACCCCGCCATCGCCGACTACCACAAGCCTAATGCCGATCATCACGGGGTGATTTTGGAGATCCCCTACTCGCTGCTGACAAGCTTGCTCGAGGGCCAGCAGCCGGGCTGCATCGTCACGCTGGAGCAAGCTATTGATGCCGCCTTGGAAGCCAAGAATGAGCAGCGCAAACGTGAGGGTAAGGGCCCCATGCAAAGCTACTATCGTGATTTCGCGCGACTGCAGGAGGTCACCAAAGCGGCCTGCAACAGTATCTGCGGGGAGATTACCGTTGCGCACACCAGCGCCGAGATCAGCGCCTTTTCAGTGACGAGTTTTTACGAGGTCGGATTGGATCTAGGCTTAATCGATGCAAATCAGATTGTGTCGTACCAAGGCTGAGATCTGCGCACCAGGTCATGGCGCTACAAGAAGCCTAGCGACAGCCACGGCCAATAGGTAATGAGCAGCAGCGCCACCAGCAGAATCACCATAAACGGCAGCGACGCGCTGTAGAGCTCGGTGATGGGCTTTTTAAAGCGGTAGCTGGCAATAAAGAGATTCATACCCACCGGCGGCGTCATGTAGCCAATCTGCATGTTGGCCAAAAAGATAATGCCCAGGTGCACTGGGTGGATGCCGTAGCCCACCGCCAGCGGCAGAATCAGCGGAATCATAATCACCAGCGCCGAGAAGATATCGAGCACCGCCCCCAATAGCAGCAAGAAGATATTGAGCAAAATGAGAAACGTGTACTTGCTGTCGACGTGCTGTTTTACAAACTCAAACAGTCGGCTGGGGATCTCGGCATCAACAATGATATTGGTGAGCGCCAGCGCCACCCCCAAAATCAAAATGATGCTGCCCGCCATGATCATGCCCTTGCGAAACACATCGGGTAGCGCGCTGACTTTAATGTCTTTGTAGAGCAGCACCTCTACGATCAGCACGTACAAAGCCACCACCGCGGCGGTTTCAGACACCGCCAGCCAACCGGCGTAAATGCCCGCAAACACCACAAAGGGTAATGGCAGTTCCCAGCGTGCCTCCCACAAAGCTGCGCCGAGTTCCTCGGTGGTAAACCGCTGGCGTTGGTGCCACTGATCGCGCTGTTGCCACACCGCCCACAGCGAGAGGAGCACCACCATGAGTGCTGCGGGCAACAGCCCCGCAATAAACAAATCCTGAATCGAAAACGGCTCGCCCAAGCCCGTTTGCTGGGCCACGATGCCATACAAGATGAGCGGCAAAGACGGCGCCAATAACAATCCGAGACTACCCGAACTCGTAACCAGACCCAGACTGAACTTGTCGGAGAACCCCACCTTTACCAGGGCCGGGTACAAGAGCGCACCCACCGCCACAATGGTCACCCCCGATGCGCCGGTAAAGGCGGTAAAAAACGCGCAGGTCACGAGAGCAATAATGCCGAGGCCACCGGGCAGCCAGCCGATTGCTGCCTGCGCGGTGCGCACCAGCCGATGCGAGGCCTTGCTCTCGGCGAGCAGGTAACCCGCCAATGTAAACAGCGGCAAGGCCACCAGCATGGGGGTATCCACAATACGGTAGAGCTCGATCGCCACCACCGTGATCTCGATATCCGAGAGGTAAAAACCAATGAGCGCCGTGGCGGCAATCACCGCGAAGATGGGCATACCGCTCAGGGCAAGAAAAATGAGCGCTGCGGTAATTGCAAGCGTCAGGAGCACGTTATGGCGCCTCTTTACCGCGATCGTGGGCGTGATCGTCGGCGGCGGCGTTCGCCACCACGGCGTCGCGCAAAAAACGCAGGGTCATTACGGCAAAACCCACGGGCAAAATGCTCTCAAACCACCAGGCAGGGAGGTTTAAAAACGTGGTCATGCCGTCCATGCGCTCGTAACCCACAAACAGCCAACTGGCATAGGCCAGCGCCGCGCAGGTAGCACAGGCGCCCAGATGCGCCAGAGCAGCGAGTACGCGTCTCGCCCTGCCCTGCACATACAGATCAAACAGATTAATTTTGATGTGCCCGCCCTCGCGGCAAGCCACCATGCCGCCGATCATGGCGATCCATAAAACCGCAATGCGCATGGCGGGCTCGGCCCACAACAGCCCCTCGCCCAATACGTTACGCAAAATTATTTGAGCCACCGCCACCAGCAGTAGACCCGCGACCAATCCAATCAGCAGGCTGTCTTCCAGCCGGCTGATGAGCCGATTGATCCGCGCGAGGGTGGTCATTGTTGCTGGCGGAATTCCCTGACCAGTGCCTTGATGCGCTCCAGCGCCGCCGTGGATAAGCCGCCCTCGCTTTGCATCATCGCCTCACCGGGCTGCTGCATGGCCAGCCAGGCCTGTTTCTCGGCGTCGGTAAGCGCCACGGGTTCAACCCCCTGATTAAGGAGCGCATCAAATGCGCTGACGTTGTCGGCGCGGTTGCGCGCCTCGATATGCTCAAAGGCTTTACCAAACAACTCTCGCACAACCGCTTGGTCCTCTGCCGAGAGCTTGTTAAAGCTCTTTCCCGAGAGAGACATCACGCCGCAAAAATACATCAGCGGGATATCGGTCAGGTAATCGACCCGCGTGTGCCACTGCAGGGCGATGGCACCGATGGGCGATACCGCAACGGTATTAATGAGCCCAGTTTGCAAACCGGGGAGCACGTCGGGCAACGTGAGTGGTATGGGGGTCACGCCAATGCTTTGCGCCAGGCGCGCGCTCACCACGTCGTTTTGCGGCACCCACACTTTTTGTTGCTGCAGATCTGAGGGCACCCGCACGGGCTGGTCGGTCAAAAAGTAACCAAAGCCGCCCTCGGCGATGCCGAGCACTTCCATGCCGCCCTCGGCAAAGCCCGCAATGAGCGAGGCATCGAGTTGGCTGCGCACGTAGTCCACTTCTTCGTAGCTATTAAATAAAAACGGAATGCCGTAGGCCTGCGAATCCGGGTAAAAACTGAGGAGTTCACCCATGGGCAGTGCGGCACCCTGCAGCTGACCCACGCGCATCTTGCGCAGCACGGCCTTGTCGTCGCCCATTACGCCGCCCGGGTACCACTTGAACTTAACGCGATCATCAGTGGCCGCGGCCACCTCTTTGCCCGCCTCACGCATGGTCTTCATCCAAAAGGAGCCATCCGGGGACAAGGTGGCCACCTTAAAGGTCTCAGCCTGGGCGTAGCCGCTCATTAACAAAACCAGGAGGGCGAGAAATGCAAAAACCGTGTGTCTCATGGGCCTGACTGATAACTCCCGTTAAAAATAGTCTGCTTCGTCTGCCAACAACATACGGGCTTCTTGCTTGGCCAGTTCGTTCATCAGGTTAAATTGCGGGTCGTCAAAATCGGCGTCGATCACCTCGGTGAGGAGCCGATGATGGAGCTCCTGCTCAAACACCATGCGCGCATAGAATTTGGCGAAATAGGTTTTGGCGAGGAGATTACGCCCCTCGGATGCGGCAATAGCGGCCTCAAAATGGCTGCGGCCCAGCTCGGGTTTGCCCCCCTGCAGCGGCGGCAGCAGGGTATGCAGCACCCCGAGGTAGAGCTGTGCGGTGCCCTGCTCGTAGTTGGGGTCCAGCGCCACCACCCGCTCAATCATCTGCTGCACTCGGTTGAGCTGAGCAATGGCGTTCCAGTCGTCGCTGTTGGCCTGAATCCAGCCCACCCAGACTGACGCCACGGTATTGAGGGTGGCAAGGTGATCGGGCTCGAGCTCGGCCAGGCGCGCCTCATAGGCCTCGCGGTCGAGACTGGCCCAATCGCAAAACAGCGCGTCTTGCAGGCAGCTACCCTCGGTGGCGTAGCCCATGGCTTTGTTGGCAAAGAGCACCGCGCGGGCCGGGTCGTCTACAAATACACCGCCGTAAAAACTGTACAGATCCGCCGCACCCAGGAGTAAGGCGGGGCTCTCGGGGTCCTGCTGCACCATGGCGTCCATCAGCAACAAATAGGCGGGTGCGCCGTCTTTAACGGTCTGTAAATCTTTATTGGCGCGTATGGCGCTGCCCAGGGCATCGGCCAAACCACTGGTTTGCTGGGCAACGATGGCCGAACAACCAGAGAGCACAACCGCTAAAGCAATGGCAACACTGCGCGCTACACGGCCGGGAAAATACCGCACTACTCAGAACCTCTCATAACCTAAAGGTGCGCAACTCAGCGCACGTTTCGAGTGGTGACGGCATCATAACGTGAACCCCGCACCTGCTCTAGGACCGGGGTTTAGCCTAGAGCGACAGAAAGAGATCGAGCCCGCTCAGTACCAACACCAAACGCAAAATCAGTTTGGAGCGCTGGTCGAGCTCTTCGTAGGCCTTTTGTAGCTTTTCAATCTCGGCTTTGGCGTCCTCGCCCCCTGCCTTGATCTTGGCCTTACTCGCGGCGGCCGCACCGGCAAGTGCCACACCAGCGGAGGAGACGCCAAACATTCGCAGAAATTTGCGGCGGCTATTGGGAGTGAGGGTGGTTTCAGTTGTGTCTTCCATGGCAACAACGCTCTCAAATCGGTCGATTCATCGTGCCCTAATCCGGGGCGCTTTGCCAATTGCGTCAGGGGCGCTTGCTCACACCTACGACGCGGCGTCTTCCAGGGCGTCCAATGCCTCCTGCTGCTCGAGCCATTCATTTTCGAGCGCCGCCAACTCACGCTTCAGTTGCCCTTCCTGTTTCAGAAGTTCAGCCAATTCCGAATTGACGTTTTGCACATACAAATCACCATCAGAGAGCTTGGCCTGCAGCGCCTGCAGGGCTTTCTGGCCCTTTTCAATGCGCTGCTCGAGCTGTCGTAACGACTTTTTGAGCGGTTGTAGCTGGGCACGTTGATTCGCTGCGGCCTGCCGGCGCGCCTTACGGTCGTCTGAGTCTTCTGGAGTAGCAAGGGGCACTGCTGCAGGCGCCGCGTGCTCTGTTGGTTTAGACGACAAGACCCATTTTTCATAGGTTTCCACGTCACCCGCGTAGTCATCCACGGTGCCGTCATTCACCAGCAGCAGTTGCTCTACCGAGTTGCGCAACAGGTGCCGATCGTGACTCACCAGCACAATGGCGCCGGCATAATCCTGCAACGCCACTTCGAGGGCGTGGCGCATGTCGAGGTCTAAATGGTTGGTGGGCTCATCCAGAATCAACACATTGGGCGCCTGCCACACCACGTGGGCAAGGGCGAGGCGCGCCTTCTCGCCACCCGAGAACGGTCGAATGGCCTCCTTGGCGCGGTCACCCCTAAAGTCAAAGCCCCCAAGAAAATCGAGAATTTCCTGATCCCGCGCCTTGGGCGAGAGCCGTTGTATGTGCAAAAACGCGCTGGCGTCGAGATCGAGCACCTCGAGCTGCTGCTGGTCAAAATAGCCAATCTGCAGATGCGCGCCCTCGGTGCGCTCCCCGCCCATGAGCGGCAGCGCCCCGTTCAGGCTCTTCAATAATGTGGTTTTGCCGGCACCGTTTTTACCCAAGAGCCCAATGCGATCACCCGGGCTTAACGACATCGACACCTTTGTGAGCACCGCGCGCTCACCGTGGCCGAGGGAGGCGTCACTCAAGGTCAGCAGTGGGTCGCTCACCTTGCCGGGCTGAGGAAAACCAAAGCTAAAAGGCGAATCCACGTGCGCCTGCGCCACCTTTTGCATGCGCTCGAGCTCTTTGAGCCGCGATTGCGCCTGGCGCGCCTTGGTGGCTTTGGCCCGGAACCGGCGCACAAAATCCTCGATGTCGGCGATGCGCCGCTGCTGCTTGTCATACTGCGCCTGCTGCTGGGCCATCTGCTCGGCGCGTTGACGTTCATAGTCAGAGTAGCCGCCCCGATACGCCGTAAGCGCTTGGTGGGCAATCTCCAAGGTGCGCTCGCAGGTGGCGTCGATAAAGTCGCGGTCGTGAGAGATCATCAATAGCGTGCCGCGATAGCCCTGCAGCCAGCTTTGCAGCCACAGCGTGGTGTCGAGGTCCAGGTGGTTGGTGGGTTCGTCAAGGAGCATCAAGTCCGAGGGCGCCATCAGCGCCCGGGCCAAATTCAGTCGAATGCGCCAACCCCCGGAAAAACTCGACATCGAGGCATCCATTTTTTCTCGCTGAAACCCGAGGCCCAATAACAGCTGCTCGGCCCGGCGCTCGGCGCTATAACCGTCGAGCTCCTCCATATGCTGATGCAGCGTGGCGGAGCGCTCATAATCCCCGGCCGCATCGGCAGCAGCGAGATCCTGTAGCACTTGATACAGCGCTTCATCGCCGGCAATCACATAATTGCGCGCCGTGAGGTCACTGGTTTCGGTCTCTTGGGCCATATGTGCGATGCGCAGGCCGTTGAGTCCGCGAATATCGCCCGCGTCGGCCTGGAGTTGGTCGAGCAGCAAGGCAAACAGGCTCGATTTACCACAACCATTGCCGCCAATCAGCGCTATTTTTTGGCCGGGTTGCAGGGTAGCTGAGGCATCCGAAAACAAGAGCTTTTGGCCGCGGCGCAGGGCAATGTTGTCAAGAATAATCACGGTGCTCTCTGTGTCCGCCCTTAGCCCTGCTGCTCGCGCTGAATCCGCCACAGCTCGGCGTACTTTCCGTTAGCTGCCAACAGATCTTGGTGGGTGCCCTCTTCCACCACCGCGCCGTACTCAATCACCACAATGCGATCGGCATCCACTACCGTCGAGAGCCGGTGGGCAATCACCAGCGCCGTGTGACGCCCCGCCAACGCGCGGAAGGCGCTCATCACGGCCTGCTCGGAGTGGCTATCCAAGCTCGAGGTGGCCTCGTCAAACACCAGAATCGGGGCGTCTTTTAATATTGCCCGGGCAATCGATACCCGCTGCCGCTCGCCCCCCGAGAGCTTGAGCCCGCGTTCCCCCACTACGGTGTTGAGCCCATCGGACAGCCGCTCGATCACCTCGCCTAAATAAGCGGCCTCAATCGCCTGCTCCACTTCGGCGTCCGTCGCCGTGGGTCGGCCGTAGCGAATGTTCTCGCGCAGCGAATCGTTAAAGAGCACGCAGTCCTGAGGCACCACCGCAATGGCGCGGCGCACCGAATCCAAACTCACCGCGCGAATATCGGTACCGTCAATCTCGATGGCGCCTTCGGTCGGGTCGTAAAAACGAAACAGCAGCTTGCTCACCGTCGATTTGCCCGCACCACTGGCACCCACCAGCGCCACCGTCTCGCCACCGGCGATGGTCATATTGAATTGTTGAAGCACCGGGTTACCCGAAGCATAGGCAAACCCCACATCTGCAAAGCGAATACGTCCCTCGGTCACTGTCAGTGTTTTATCGAGGGGCGCCGGCTGTAACGACTGAGTTTCTGCCAGCACCCCAAACAACCGCTCGATATTGGCGAGCGCCGCTTTGATTTCGCGGTACACAAAGCCCAAAAAGCCCAGCGGCATAAAGAGCTGCAGCATAAATTGGTTCACCAGAATGAAATCACCGAGGGTCATGGTGCCGGCGTCTACCGCCATGGCGGCCATACCGAGCATGAGGGTTTGGCTAGTGGCGATAATGAGCGCCTGGCCGCCGTTGAGCGCAAATAGCGACAAGCGATTTTTGCGCCGCGCCTGCTCCCACACCTCCAGCGCCGCGTCGTAGCGCTCGGCCTCAAAGGTCTCGTTATTAAAGTATTTCACCGTCTCGTAGTTAAGGAGGCTGTCGACCGCGCGGGTATTACTGTCGGAGTCTGCAGCGTTCACTTCGCGCACGTACTGGGTGCGCCAGGTGGTGGCGCGAAACGAAAAGCTGCCGTACAAAAACACCGACACCACAATCACCGCCGCATATTCAACGCCGTAGTTAATCAGCAATAGGATCGCCACCATCGCAATCTCAAACAGCGTGGGCGCAATATTGAAAATAAAAAAGCGCAACAAAAAGCTGATGCCGTTGGTGCCACGCTCAATGTCTCGGGCCAGCCCACCGGTGCGGCGGTTCAGGTGGTAATCGATATCGAGGCTGTGCACATGCCGAAAGGTCTGCAGACCAATGCTATGCATCGCCTTTTCGGTCACCCGGCCAAAGAGCGTGTCGCGCAGCTCGCCAAAGAGTGTATTGCTTAACCGCGCCGCACCGTAGGCCAGCACCAGCAGCAACACCACCTGCAGGGCGAGTTGGTCGGCGTTGGTATCGAGCCCGTCCACCAGCGCCTTGAGTAAAAACGGAATGCACAGCAACCCAGCCTTGGCACCGAGCAGGCACAGGAGCGCCAAGCCCACCCGCTGGCGATTGGCACTGAGTACTGGAGCCAGTCGCCCCCAGAGTTTTTTTAACAGCGGGATGCCGCCCTCTGAGCTGTCTTCGCTGAACGCCTGGCTGCGCATACCGCTCCATAGTGCAGGTGGGTTTATCCATCAGGGGTGCTGTCTGAGTGGCCCCGCACTCGCGCGGCGGGAGGCGTATTATCGCCGACTCGCCTCGTTAAGTGGGGCGAATCCAAAGCTTATTTGCCACGCTATGGAGACCTCCGTGAGGAAGGGTTGGTCTAGACCTATCTGAAGCGAAGCGATCTCAAGTAGTGGGAACCCGCTTCAGCAGTGGCGTCCACGAAAACGACTGTGTCAGTCATGCTGCCGACTGAGACTCGCGCGCTTTCAACATCGTTAAGGCGGTATCTTCGATCATGTCTTCCTGACCACCGATCATTTTCTTGCGGCCCAGCTCCAACAGGATATCGCGGGGCTCAATGCCGTACTTGGCACCCAACCGGTTCGCGTGCAGTAAAAACGTGGAGTAAACGCCCGCATAACCCAGAGTGAGGGAAGAACGATCGATACGAACAATGTGATCCATCATCGGAAACACCAGCTCTTCAGCCATGTCCATCAGGCCAAACATATCGCACCCCGTCTCGATGCCCATCCGGTCGCAAACAGCGACAAATGCCTCGAGCGGGGTGTTGCCAGCGCCCGCACCCAAACCAGCGACTGAACAATCGATGCGAGACGCACCGGCGCGGACTGCGGCAATTGAATTGGCGATCCCCATGCCCAGGTTGTTGTGGCCATGAAAACCAATCTCTGTACCGTCTTCCAGCGTGTCGCGGAGTGCCGTCACGTACTCAGTCACATCCTCCGGGAGCATGTAGCCCGCGGAGTCGGTGACGTACACCGTTTGCGCCCCGTACGACTCCATCTTCTTGGCTTCTTCTGCCAGGCCCTGAGGCGTGTTCAGGTGCGCCATCATCAAAAAACCCGAGGTATCCATGCCCAGCTCTCTTCCACAGGCAATATGCTGGGGAGAGGTATCGGCTTCGGTGCTGTGGGTGGCCACGTGCACACTGCGCACCCCGTGCGCATGGGCTGAGCGCAGCTCATTCATGGTGCCCAGGCCCGGAATCAACAGCACTGACATGATGGTTTTATCCAACACGGGCGCAACGGCATCCCAGTACTCTTCGTTGGCGTGGGGGGCAAACCCATGCTGCAACGAATTGCCCCCCAAGCCAGCACCGTGGCTGACCTGAATCATGGGTACGTTGGCTTTCTCCATGGCCGCGGCAAAGCTCGCCATCTGCTCTGTAGAAATCTGCTCGCGCTTGGCGTGCATGCCATCGCGCAGGCACATGTCATGGCATAGGACTTTTCGTCCCGCAAGATCTGACTTACTCATACGGCCTCCGCAAGCAGTTTCAGTTCGCCACTGAGAATTTTCTCAGCGTACATTTCTGCAGTGCGGCACGCCGCCGCTGTCATGATGTCGAGGTTGCCCGCGTACGTCGGCAGATAGTCGCCTAACCCTGCCACCTCCATAAACACACCGACCTTGTTGCCTTCAAACACAGGGCCGTTTACCAGCTTATAGCCGGGCACGTATTGCTCCACCTTGCCGATCATCTCCATCAGCGACTCGGTGATGCGCTTCTGATCGGGTTCGTCATCGGTCATACAATAAATCGTGTTGCGCATGATCATGGGCGGCTCGGCGGGATTGATAATGCACAGCGCTTTACCTCGGCGAGCACCCCCCACCTCGCAGACAGCGCTGGAGGTGGTGTAAGTGAACTCATCGAGATTGGCCCGGGTTCCGGGCCCAATCGACTTGGACGCGAGGCTGGCAATAATCTCCGCATAGTCGACGGACTGAACGCGACTGACGCCGTAAACGATCGGAATGGTGGCCTGCCCTGCGCATGAAATCATATTGACGTTCATGGTTTCTGCGAGCTCATCGAGATTGACCGGGGGCACGCACAGAGGACCAATCGCCGCCGGCGTGAGGTCAACCATAAACACGCCGTGCGCATTCATTTTGTCGGAGTTCTCTTTGTGCACGTAGGCAGAGGTTGCATCGAACGCGATCTGCACGCCGT
>Ga0181573_10003683_pt1 | contig 13407 bp, 10 predicted proteins | sample 101ome_25_FD_148643 | JGI IMG/M metagenome (GOLD analysis project Ga0181573, IMG submission 148643) | Coastal salt marsh microbial communities from the Groves Creek Marsh, Skidaway Island, Georgia - 101409BT metaG (spades assembly) | ecosystem: Environmental > Aquatic > Marine > Intertidal zone...
AGCATGTTGTAGCGTGCGCTGTGTCAGCGCATTCAACGGCTGTCGCATGATTGTTTCGTTTTTCGGCTGACACAGCCGACGCTACATCTGTGAAGCTGTTGCGATTACTGTTCATGCGTATGCCCTGTCGGGTCGGCCGTCCAACTTGACGCGTTTGGCGCGCGTCCGTAGCGTGCGATTCAACGAGAGAAAGACCAAGACCATGAAGACTTCCAACAACCGCCTGCTGCCCTGCGTGGCCGCCGCCGTCGTTTCAACCGCCCTTTGGCTGTCCGCACAGGCCGCCGATACCGCCGCCGCCAAAGACGATTCATCGGCTGCCGCCGCTCCCTGGGACGCACAATCCGACTCGAGTTCAAGTTGGAGCATGAGGAAGAGGCGCCGCGGTTTCCGATCGTCAGCGCCGGCGGCGACTTTGAGATCACACGCGAGGAGATGGGGCCGGAATTCGAACACCACATGAGCCTGCGCGGCGAGGTTCTTCCTACCGACAACGAAGACAAGGTTCTCGTGCGCTTCGAGATTTCAACGGGACACGCGGAAGTGAACGAAGGTCACGAGGGAACGTCCTCGGCGACCGGCAGCGCCATCGTCACGCTGGGCAGGGAACTGCACATCGCCGACCTCGGCGACGCGCCGTTGAATCTGACGGCCAGCGAAGTGAATTAGCGGCTGCGAACGGCGTGTGGCTGGATGTTTGTGGTCAATGCGTCAGTCGCAATGACGAACCACCCGAACACCCAGGTCCGAAAGAAGCCCAAATGACGAATCTCGAAACGCAGCCCCGAAAGACAGGGGTGTGGGCTGGTGAATTCGACATTCGGTCTTCGTCATTCCTTGGGCCATTGGGTCCTTGGGTGGTTCGTCATTGGCGAGAATCCGTGCCGCGACAACGCCCAATGCGAACCCCATTTGAATTTGATTGCGCGCGATCGCCTGGGTCACTTCCCGGCGCGGTGATCTTTGACGATCTGCTCGACCTCGTCGAAGATGTCGGCGGGAATCATGCTGCCGCGGATCAGGGGCCAGGCCTGCTTGGCGGCCTCCAGCCATTCCGCCTTCAACGCCGCGTCCAGTTCCTGCACTTCCAATCCCCGTTTCTTCATCGCGTCGACGGCCCGCTGGGATTCGATGCGGCCGAGTTTCTGGATGACCTTGCCGGCGCCGATGGCGGACTTGCGATAACGTTCGCGCAGGTCGTCCGGCAGGTTGTCCCAGGTCTTCTTGTTCACCACGAAGGCGCCGACCAGCGGCGCCCAGTTGATGTTCAGCATGTATTTCGCCTCGGTGGAGACCTGGGTGGCCATGGCCACGAAGGGCGGCATGGGCGCGGCTTCGATGCGGCCGGTCTTGAGTCCGGCGAGAATCTCGGAGGTCTCCATGGGCACGGGCTGAAAGCCTGACTTCCGATAGATCGTCTCGGCCTTGGAATCGCCGGCCCAACTGAAAATCTTCAGTTTCCGCACGTCGTCCGGCGTTTTGACGGGCTTGGTGGTGAAGAAGTTGACCCAGCCGGTGTCGGCCCAGAAGAGGACGACGAAGCCCTTGTCGGCCAGCATCTTCTCGATCTTTCCCTGCAGCTTTTCATTCACCAGTTCGACCTCCTCCAGGGATTCGAACATCATTGGGATCGCCTGCATGCCCTGGACTTCCGGAGTGATCTTGGAAAGCCCGACCGCGGTCATCAGCCCGGCCTGCAGATGGTCGATGCGCATGCTGTCGACAATGGCCAGCTCGCCGCCCTGCGTTCCGCCGGAGTAGACGGAGACCTTGGTCGCGCCCTTCGACATCTTGGTCCACTCCGACGCGAGCTTGCGCAGGATCTTGTCGTAGGAGGTGCCCTTGGGCGCCACGGTGGCGATGCGGATGCGTTCGGACGCCGCCTGTAGCGGCGCCGCGAATGCCAGGGTCAGGGCGGCGCAGGCGAAAGCGATTGCGGCGGTCCGGATGGGAAGACGGCGGGAAAACATGTTCATGGAGCTTGCTGCGATTGTCGGTGGGTTGGGAGAGTCTACGTCCGGAGCGGGCGTTCTATTCGAGAAAGAGGTCCTCCGTGCGGCCAAGCAGCCATTCGGCGCGGCGTTGCATGATGATGTTCAACAACCGCCATTCGGGCCGGGCGTCGACATCCACGGCCAAGGCCTGCTCCAGCAGTTCATTGAACTCCTTCTTGTTCTGGGTCTCGACGGAAACGGCTTCCGCCAAGGCGACGTAGGGACCGGCCTGTTGGCCGCCGCTCAGCTCAATCGCCCGGTCGTAATGCTTGCGCGCGCGTTCGGCGGGCTCGCCCTCGGCTCCTTGGCGGATCATTTCATAGCTGACAAGGAAGGTGTGGATGGCGCCGGCTTCATAAGCTTCATCCAACTCCAGCGCGCGATCGATCATGGCCTCCACGGAGGGCATGTCGGCGATCAGTTCCGGATCGTCCAGGCCCAAAGAAATGGCGGCGCCCCAGGCGGCGGCCGTCCAGTAGAGATTCGGAACATCCTTCTTGTCGGCCATCGCGACGGCGGCGTCCGGGTCGGTCAGCAACAGGCCGGTCATGTCCTCGTGCCGGACCTCGAGACTGCGGAGTCCGTAGTCGCGAGCCCGGAGATAAAGCTTCCTGGCGCGATCGCGGATCGCTTCGGCGGCGTCGAAGTCCTCATCCTCGATCTTGTCGGCCTCGGGTTGGACAAAGGCGTAGGCGTATTGGGTGAACCCGCTGGTTGCGGCAAGCAGAAGTTCCTTGTGCTCCGGCGTTTCCGCCAGCAGGGCCTCCATCAGTTTCAGACCGAAGGGGACGGCCTCCTTCACGAGTTCCGGGTCCGGATCCGCCGCGAAGGTCGTGCCGGTCCCGGCAAGGGCGTCGCCGACCATGTTGATGGCCATCCTGCGCGGCGAGGCGCAGCCGGATGCCAGGAGGACCAGGACTCCCAAAATCGCAATGATAACGCGGTCGCCGAAACCGTCGATCTGCTTCGAGGAGGAACGATTCGTCATGATTTGTCGTTTCGATTCAAACTTCCCGTGTGTCGATGTCGCGGGAGCTGTTTGTAGAACGACTCACTTCTTCAGACGAACCATTTTTCCGGGTTCGGCCCAGATTTCCCCGTCGTGCTTCAAGAAGAAGGCCTGCAGATTGGCGGTGGAATCCGTCAGGATCAGGCGGCCGTCGTCCTGCTTGTGCGCCAAGGCCTCGGGATGCTTCTTCAGATGTTTGTTGATCCAGTCGTATTCCGGGGCGCTCATGGTCAGCGCCTTGTCGTCGATCTTGTGGACCTTGAAGAGGACGTGGCCCGCGATGAAGGAGGTCTGATACCAGCCGGAATAGTCGTTTTCCAACAGGTCGTGCCTCGGTTTCAAATCCAGGAAGGTCTGATTTCCCACTTTGAACAATCGGGCCTCCATCTGGCCCACGACATTGATCTTCCCCGCCTCATCCTTCTTGGGAACGGACATTTCGAGCTGGTAGAAGTCCTCGTCCGTCTTGCTGAAGGTCCAGGTTTCGTCCGGTTGGCTTTCGGGCTTGTCCTCGCCAAAAGCGCCGACCAGCCTGCCATCCTGGATCAGATCCTTCGGTGTGTAAAACGGATGCAACGACGGCAGGCAACCCGCGATCAGCATAGCGGTTGCGGCCAGAATGAACGGCAATGGTTTCGGTTTCATGGAAAAGGAATGGTGTGGACGATGACTTGAATCCAGCGACGTCATCTTGGACACCGCCGCCGGCAAATCGTTAATCGTTTTTTTCGATCCCAACATCGACGCAACAGATTCTTGAAACCATTCGGCCAGCGCGGTTCTTCTCCCCACTGAATCCGCCCCAGGCCGAAACCGAGCGCCGATTACTGATCACCGATCACTGACCACCGCCCCCCGGGGAACCAAAGAACATGTATTCCGAAGTCCATACCACCATTGGCTGGCTGATCGCGCAGCCGGTCGCGGCGGACCGTCGGTTTCGCGCATCGGTCACGATTGCGGGACTGGCGCCGGATCTGGACGCCGCGACGTATCTGCTCGGCTCGAATTGGTTCACCCGCTACCACCACGTGTGGACGCACAATGTGTTCTTCGGGCTGCTGGTTTCCGGCGCTGCGGCGTGGGCCTGTCGCGGCAGGCGGAAGATGACCTTCCTGTTCACCCAACTGGCTTTCTGGGCGCATTACTTGGGCGATTACTTCTTCTCCCGCATGCCCATCGCCGCGTTCTGGCCGTTGTCCGATATCAAATTCGGCTATATCGGCGCCCTGGCCTTGTGGCATCCCTTCAATCACCTGCTCGTCTGGGTGAGTCTGATCGCCATCGCGCTGGTCGCGCTTCGGCTCAAGCGCACGCCACTGGAGATTCTGTCGCCGGATTTGGACGCGCGCTTCGTGAACTTCTTCTTCCGTCGGCGCGACACGCCCTGCGCAACCTGCGGCAGGGCGGGCAACGAATCCTGCGCCAAATGCGGCAAACCCGTGTGCGGAAGGCATGGAACCATTGGAAAGGGATTCAGGGTGGTGTGCGGAGAGTGCACGGGAAAGGGCGGCTGATTCCCGACTCGCAAATCCGGACGGATTCGACAGAATCCCGGCTCCATGAAACGGACATGCCTGCTTTCACTTTTCCTGTTGTTCTCTGCCATCGGCCACTCAGCCGCCCGCGCTGCGGACACGCCTCCGCCCAACATCATCTTCATGATGGCGGACGACATGGGGATGGGGGACACGAGCGCCTATCAGGACTTCACGGGCAATGCCGCCGCCGTCCAGCTTCGCACGCCGGCCATGGAGCGCCTCGCGCGCATGGGCGTGCGCTTCACCGACGCCCACACTTCCTCGTCGCGCTGCACGCCCACGCGTTACGGGCTGATGACCGGGCGTTATCCCTGGCGCAGCCGGATGAAATGGTGGGTCTTGTTTGGCTCGCAGGGCGATCCGATGATCGAGGCGGACCGGCCGACCGTCGCCACGATGCTCCGCGACAGCGGCTACCGAACGGCCATGTTCGGCAAGTGGCACGTGGGCCTGCGCTACCGGCGGTCGGATGGTTCGCCCGCCGCCGGCTGGGAGGACGCGGACCTGACGCAGCCGTTGCACACGACGGCGATTGATCACGGGTTTGACGTCGCCATGTTCACCTCGCGTTCCCACGGCACCTCCGGCCCGGACGCAGGCGCGAAACCGGCAAATCCGAAGAAGGGCAAGGGAAAAGGCCGGGGCAAGGCCAACAGCCCCAACCAAAACGTCGGCCCCGGGCACATTCACGGGCGCAAGGCGGTCGGCGCCACAAAGAACGGCAGGCAACTCGTCGCCAAGGGAAACAACGCCTATGTCCTCACCCAGCTCGGCGGTCGGCATTCCGACAACGCGATCCAATTCATGGGCGACCACATCACCGGCAAATCCACCAGCAGCAGGCCGTTTTTCGTCTACTACCCCGCCAATTCCAACCACAGCCCCTACACTCCGGATGACCAGATCGGAGGAAAACCGGTCCAAGGCGCGGCGCGCACGGTCGCCGGGGAAACCATGGATGCGCGACACGACTTCATCTACGAGAATGACGTCGCGCTCGGCCGCATGCTGGATTGGCTGGAGGCCAACGACGACCCGCGCCGCCCGGGACACAGGCTGATCGAGAACACCGTCGTGATCTTTACCAGCGACAACGGCGCCGAGAAGAACAGCAACATCGCCTCCGGCCCCTTCCGCAGCCACAAGGGAAGCTGTTACGAGGGCGGCCATCGAGTGCCTTTCATCGTCTCGTGGCCCGCAGGCAGGGTCGGCGACGGCGACGCAGGGACGCCCGGCCAGTCCAACGCCTCGCCAATCGGCCTGCAGGACATGTATGCGACCTTCGCCGAAATCGTGGGCGCTTCATTGCCGGACCTTCGGGCCGGCCGGAAGGGCGCCGAGGACAGTGTCAGTGTCCTCTCGGCCTTTCGCGGCAAGCGGATCGCCGCACGCCCTCCCTTGTTCTTCAACGACCACAAGGAGCGGAAGGACGACCCGGCCGCGGCGGCCATGCGGTTGGATTCGCCAAAGATCGACGGCCGCGTGTTCAAAGGGCAATGGAAGATCTTCTACGACGCCTCGCTGCTCCGCGAAGGAATGGCCCGCCCCTACGAACTCTTCAACCTCGCCGCCGATCAATGGGAGAAGGGAAACCTGATCGACAACCCCGAGCTGAAGCCGCTGGTCGCCTTCCTGAACAAGCAGGCGCTGCTGCATCGGAACGCGGGCGGGCATCGGATCGTTCCTTTTGCCGGCGCGGAAAGTCTGACCTTCGACTGGCGTGAGGGCGGAAATCTGCATGACGTGGTCAAACGGCAGACCGAAGAGACTGAGATCCGCATGCGCGGAACGCTGGATGGCGAAGAAGTGAAGGTCACCCTCAATGCTCTGGGCGCCAAAGGCGCAACCAAACCCGCGACGTTCAGCCCGAACCTCCGCGGCATCGGCGTCAGCGGAGGCCAGTTCCAACAAGTGGACGTAGGCGAGGCTCTGACCGTCCGGTTCGACCGGGACGTGATCGTGGACAACGTCGCCATCGTCGCCGGCAACGGCGTGTGCGGCGGCTTCTACCAGGTCGGCGACAAGGCCCCGCTCGCGATCTACTGCGTGGACGCCGACAACGACGCCAAGACCCAGGAGGGCGTGATCAGCGACATTGGCTTGCTCAAGGCGGGCGAGACACTGCGCCTCGACAGCAGTCCCCATCTGGGCGTGGAGGCGGCCGGCCGGTGGCGGTTGGGCGCGATTTCGTTTCGTTTGGCGAAGTAGCGCCCCGCTTTCGCGGTGAATCCATCCTTGACGCCGTCGCGGCGGGATCGGTAACGTCCGCGCTCATTTGCTTTTGAACATGAACAGTGTAATTCGACAGGTAGAGCTTCTGGTCGTCGTAGTCAGCGACGCCGTGGTTTCCTGTCGAAGGTGAAACGAATTTCGACAAGAACCCACGGCTGGCAACGGTCGTGGGTTTTTTCTTGGCCCGGGACCGCCGGCTGAAAACCCGCAGAACGCAATGAGCAAGACAAAGACGAAACAGAGCAAGCCCGCCGCCAAGGCAAGGAAAACGGGCATCGAGACCAGTCCGCGCATGAGCGGCAGCGACATCCTGATCGCCTCCCTTGAGCGCGAGGACGTCGACACCATCTTCGCCTATCCGGGCGGCGCCAGCATGGTGATTCACCAGTCCCTGACCAAGACGGGAAAGATCCGCACGATCCTGCCGCGCCACGAACAGGGCGGCGTCTTCGCGGCCGAGGGCTACGCCCGCGCCACCGGCAAGGTCGGCGTCTGCATGGCCACTTCGGGCCCCGGCGCGACCAACCTGATCTCCGGCATCGCGGACGCCTACATGGACTCGGTCCCGCTCGTCGCCATCACCGGGCAGGTGCCGCAGGCGATGATCGGCAAGGGCGCCTTCCAGGAAACGGACTTCTTCGGCATGACCCTGCCGATCGTGAAACACAGCTACCTGGTCACCGACATCGACGACATTCCCCGGATCGTCAACGAGGCGTTTCATGTCGCCCAAAGCGGACGGCCGGGTCCGGTCGTGATCGATGTGCCCAAGAACATCCAGCTTTCCGAGACGCGGCCGGTGTTTGTCAAGGAGCCGAAACTCCGCGGCTATCGCCCCGACAAGAAGGCGGACGACGTCGAGTTGAATGAGATCATCGGACTGATCGAGCAGTCCGAGCGGCCGATCCTGTATGTGGGCGGCGGCATCATCTCGGGCGAGGCCTCCGGCGAGTTGCGCAAGTTCGCCAAGGCCACGGGCATCCCGGTGACCAGCACCATCATGGGCTGCGGCGTCTTTCCCGAAACCGAGCCGATGTCCCTCCGCTGGTTGGGCATGCACGGCACGGCCTACGCAAACTGGGCCGTCAACGGCGAGTTCGAGAACGGCCGGAAGGTCGCCGACGGCGCCGATCTCCTGCTGGCCTTCGGCGTGCGCTTCGACGACCGCGTAACCGGCAGGGTCGACAAGTTCTGCGAGAACGGGACGATCGTCCACCTCGATATCGACCCCTCCGAAATCAACAAGAACAAGCCGGCCAACCTGCCGGTGATCAGCGACGTGAAATACGCGTTGGGCCGCCTCAACGCGATGATCCGCAAGCAGCCGATCCGCAGGAAGTTCACGAAGTGGCAGAAGCAGATCACGACCTGGAAGGAAAAGGCTCCGTTGCAATACGGCGTCACGGAGGAGGCCCTCAATTCCCAGCACATGCGCGATCACATGAACGGCGACGCGGACCAGCTGATCCTCCCGCAACATGTGATCGAACTGCTCTATGAGCTGACCAAGGGCGACGCCATCATCACGACCGGCGTGGGCCAGCATCAGATGTGGGCGGGGCAGTACTACAAGTACAAGCGGCCGCGCCAGTTCCTCACCAGCGCCGGTCTGGGCGCCATGGGCTTCGGTTATCCAGCCGCCATGGGCGCCAAGGCCGGCTGCCCCGACAAGGAAGTCGTCGACATCGACGGCGACGGCTCCTTTCTGATGAACATCCAGGAGCTGGCCACCGCGAAGATCGAAAACATCGCCGCCAAGGCCGTCGTGCTGAACAACCAGCACCTCGGCATGGTCGTGCAGTGGGAAGACAAATTCTTTGAGGGCAATCGCGGCAACACCTACCTCGGCGATCCGGAACATCCGGAGGGCATCTATCCGGACTACGTCCAAATGTGCAAGGGCTTCAGCGTTCCCTGTGAACGCGTCATGTTCAAGCGCGACCTCCGCGCCGCGCTCAAGCGCATGCTGGCCGCAAAGGAACCCTACGTCCTCGACGTGATCACCCCCTACACGGAACACGTGCTGCCGTTCATTCCCGCCGGCCAGACGGTGAAGGAAATGATCTGGAAGTGAATGCCGCCGCCCCCGCCGTCCGTCCATTGACCCGACGGACGGACGGCCCCGCCGACAATCCCCTTGCCGGGCGCCGCCCGTTTGGTAGCGTGCCGCCGATGAAACGCCTCCTGTGCATCCTGACCCTGACCGCATGGGTCTTCGCCGCCTCCGGCGCCGAACGCGTCGTCGATCTCAGCGACCTGGCGATCGGCAGATCCCCCGAAGGCTTCACGGCGCTCACCGGCGGCGAGGGCAAGCCCGGTGTCTGGAAAGTCGTCACCGACGCCGTCCCCTCGGCGTTTCCCTCCTTCACCCCGGGGGCCCGCAAGAATGCCACGCAGAAAGTCATCGCCCAGACCGACACGGAGTTGGAATCCGGCCGCGTTCCGATGCTGCTCTTCGATGAGGAGGCGTTCGCCGATTTCACCTGCACGGTCCGCCTGAAGATCGTGGACGGCCTCCTCCGGCAACAGGCGGGCCTGGCGTTCCGCGCGCAGGACAAGGACAATTACTACGTCGCGCGGATCGACGGCATGGCGAAAAAGCTCAGTTTCGCCAAATTGTATCAAGGCCGTCCGGCGGGGCCGCCCATCGAGGTCGAAGTCCCCGTGGAGAAGGACAAATGGCACACGCTCCGGGTCAACTGCCGCGGCAACAGCATCAACATCTTCCTCGACGACAAGCAGCCCATCCCGACGCTGACCGACAACACCTTCAAGATCGGCGCGGCGGGATTGTGGACGCTCGGCGACACAGTCGCCCGCTTCGCGGACCTGAAGCTCGATTTCAAGCGTCACGTTCGCCTGGCCCAGAAACTGGTGGACGACCTGCTGAAGGAATACACCCGTCTGCGAGGCGTGCAGATCTACACCCTCCTGCCCGACAAACCCGGGATCCACCTCGTCGCCAGCAGCGATCCGTCAGAAGTCGGGCAACTCGGCGGCAAGACCGAGGAGGAGGTCATCCAGACCGGTGGAACGGCCTATGGCGTTCAGAAAAGGGAGCGGCAGGCCACGGTCGTCGTTCCGCTGCGGGACCGCAACGGGGACCCGGTCGCCGCCGTGCGCTTCCGGATGAAGCGGGCATTGGGCGAGACGAGGCGCACCTCCGTCGCCAAGACCCAGCCCATGATCCGCTCAATGCAGCGGCGCATTCTTTCGGTGAACGACCTCGTCGAATAGCGTCCCTCCCGCCAAGAGGCCTTTCTTCCGCCGTTTTTTGAGGATTCCGGCGAATTCATTTGCCATCGGAATTCGATTCCGTTTCTCTCTGCGTCCGTTACCCGACCCATGACACCGCAGAGCGATTTCGACCCATCGATGTCCGATCAGAACTATCCGAAACACTATTGCGGCGTCTTTGGGATATTCGGACACGAGGACGCCGCGCGACTGACCTATTACGGTCTTTACGCGCTTCAGCATCGCGGCCAGGAGAGCGCGGGGATCGTGACCTGGTTCGAGGGTGATCCGGGGGACGAGGAGACCGGGAAGAAGGAGGAACCCGCCGGATTCCGCGAGCACAAGGAGATGGGCTCCGTTGCCCAGGTCTTCAAGGGCGACTGCCTGACCCGCCTCAAAGGGAAGATGGCGATCGGTCACACCCGGTATTCCACGACCGGCGGCTCGCACGCCGCCAATTGTCAGCCGCTCACCGGCAACACCCACCAGGGCCAGATCGCCATCGCCCACAACGGCAACCTCACCAACGCCGCCCAACTTCGCGACGAACAGGTCGAAAAGGACGGGACCATTTTCAGCACGACGATCGACAGCGAGATCATCCTGCACCTGTTGGCCAAACCCAACCTGAACGGCGAGCCCAACAATCTCATCCGCACCATGCGCCGGCTGGAAGGCGCCTATTCGCTGACGATCATGACCGAGCGCGAGCTGATCGGCGTCCGCGATCCGCATGGTTTCCGCCCGCTGTGCATCGGCAAACTGGACGGCGCCTACGTGCTTTCCAGTGAAACCTGCGCGCTGGACCTGATCCAGGCGGAGTTCGTGCGCGATGTGGACCCCGGCGAAATCGTCGTCATAGACGAGGACGGTCTCCACAGCTATCAGGCCTTTCCCGAACAGAAGAAACGCTCCTTCTGCATCTTCGAATACGTCTACTTCGCCCGCCCCGACAGCACCATCGCCGACCGCAATGTCTATCGCGTGCGCGTCGAAATGGGCAAACAACTGGCCAGGGAACATCCGATCGAGGCCGACATGGTCGTGCCCGTGCCGGACAGCGGGAACTACGCCGCGCTGGGCTACTCGCAGGGAAGCGGCATTCCCTACCAGATGGCCTTCGTGCGCAACCACTACGTCGGCCGCAGCTTCCTTCAGCCCTCCCAGTTGATCCGCGACTTCAACGTCCGGGTGAAGCTGAACCTGATCAAGGAACTCGTCTACGGGCAGCGCGTGATCATCGTGGACGACTCCATCGTGCGCGGCACCACCAGCCGGGCTCATGTGAAGAACCTTCGGGACGCCGGCGCCACGGAGGTTCATGTGCTGGTCAGCTGCCCGCCGCATCAATACCCCTGCGTTTACGGCATCGATTTTCCCGACCGGAAGAAACTGATGGCCGCCAATCACACGCTGGAGGAGATCCGCGACTACCTGAAGGCCGATTCGGTGAATTACCTCTCGCAGGAGGGGATGGTCAAGGCGACCGGCTACGGGAAGGAGAACTTCTGCATGGCCTGCTACGACGGAAAATACCCCGTCGCCTACGACGCCAGCCTGGACAAGGAGATCATGGAGCGCCGCAAGGCGACCGCCGAAAGCCCGGGCGCCAAACTCAAAAGCGACCAACGGCAGACCGAACTGCTTTGATCGTTCAACCACGGATGAACACGGATGGACACGGATCTTCTGGGTTGAACAGGTTGGCGGGCGGCGCTTCGGGTATCGCATCGGCAATGCTCCGGCCCCGACCAGAATCCACCGACAGACCTATCTCAGCATGAGCAAGAAAGCATACGCCAAAGCGGGCGTGGACATCCAACTGGGCAACCAGGTCAAGGCGACGCTGCCTGAGCTTCTCGCCTCCACCAACCGCCCCGAGGCCCTGGGCGCGGTCGGCGGCTTCGGCGGTCTCTTCGCCCTCAATACCCGCAAATACAAGCAGCCCGTCCTCGTCTCCAGCGTGGACGGCGTCGGCACCAAACTGAAGGTCGCCTTCGCCATGAACCGCCACGACACCATCGGGCAGGACCTGGTGAACCATTGCGTGGACGACATCGCCGTGCTCGGCGCCGAGCCGCTGTTCTTCCTCGACTACCTCGGCACGGGCAGGCTCAAGCCCGGCGTCTTCCAGCAGATTGTCGAAGGCTTCGCCCGCGGCTGCCGCGAAAACGGCTGCACCCTGATCGGCGGCGAAACCGCCCAGATGCCCGGCTTTTACCAGCCCGGCGAATACGACGTCAGCGGCACCATCGTCGGCGTCGTCGACAAGACCCGGATGCTCGACGGCAAGACCATCAAACCCGGCGATGTCGTCATCGGCCTTGAGTCCAACGGACTTCACACCAATGGCTACTCCCTCGCGCGCAAGGTCTTCTTCGACATCATGAAGCTCAAGCCGCGCAAAAAGGTCCCGGAACTCGGCTGCTCCGTCGGCGACGAACTGCTGAAGGTCCACCGCAGCTACGGCCCGCTCGTCCAGAAGCTTCTCAAGAAGTTCAATCCGACCGGCAAACCCCGCGCGATCAAGGGCATGGCCCACATCACCGGCGGCGGGTTCGTCGACAACATCCCCCGCGTCCTGCCGAAGAAATGTGACGTGGTCGTGGACAAGTCCAGCTGGGAGGTCCCGCAGGTTTTCCAACTCATCCAGAAACACGGCAAGGTCGACGCCGACGAGATGTACCAGGTCTTCAACATGGGCGTCGGCATGACCCTCATCGTGGACGGCTCCAAGGCCGACGCCATCCTCCGTTCCATCCGCGCCCAGAAACAGACCGCCTGGTTCATCGGCGAGGTGACCAAGGGCAAGGGCGCGGCGGTTGTCCGGTAGAATCTCCGCGCATGAAAATCCTCCTTATCGGCGGCGGCGGGCGTGAACACGCCATGGTCTGGAAACTGGCCCAATCCCAACGGGTCGGGAAGATGTGGTGCGCCCCGGGCAACGCCGGCATCGCAGGCGAGAAACTCGCCCGGAACGGCGATCCCGTCGAATGCGTCAACATCGGCGCGGAGGAACTGCTCAAGCTGCTCCTCTTCGCGCAGGAACAGGGCGTCGATCTGACCGTGGTCGGCCCGGACAACCCTTTGGGCATGGGCATCGTAGACATGTTTCAGGCCAACGGGCTGAAGATCTGGGGCCCCAATCAGAAGGCCGCGCAGTTCGAGTCATCCAAGGTCTTCAGCCAGGAGTTCATGGAACGACACGGAATTCCGACGGCGCGGTCGGGAACCTTCTCCTGCCCCGACGCAGCCAAGACATTTGCCTCCACCGTTCACGGTCGCTGCGCAGTCAAGGCCGACGGCCTGGCCCTCGGCAAGGGCGTGTTGATCTGCGAAAACGTGGAGGAAGCCAACGCCGCCATCGAGCAGGTCATGATCGCAAAGGCCTTCG
>Ga0181573_10003684_pt1 | contig 13403 bp, 15 predicted proteins | sample 101ome_25_FD_148643 | JGI IMG/M metagenome (GOLD analysis project Ga0181573, IMG submission 148643) | Coastal salt marsh microbial communities from the Groves Creek Marsh, Skidaway Island, Georgia - 101409BT metaG (spades assembly) | ecosystem: Environmental > Aquatic > Marine > Intertidal zone...
TAGAACCGTCGATGTAGTTGTTGGGCTGGGAACAAAACAATTGGAAGTAGAGTTCTCCCACCCTTCTCCCACCTTTTTTTAAGGTATTGAAAATAAATAAAAAAATGGGATAATGGTGGGCGACCCTGGAATCGAACCAGGCGTGCGTCTCCGCGAGGGAGTTACAGTCCCCTGCCACACCTTGCGGCCTGTCGCCCACTGCTCTCTTGAAAGAGCACACTGCCTCGTACAAGGGGAAAAACACAAGGTCAACCTGAAATTTATCGCCCGTCCAAATCAGTTTATCCTACATCAAAAAAACGATGTTTTTGTCGGATTTATCCGGCTGACGCCTCGTGAGGATTAGCGCCTGTTCAGGGCATTCATGTCAAGGCTTAGGGAAAGGCCTCTGGCTTGTTGCTGCGCGCCATATGATCCAAAACAGCATTTACAAATTTTGCTTCTTTTCCTTCTGGGTAAAAAGCTGATGCAACCTCCATATATTCGGATATGATCACCTTCGGAGGAGCCCCACCGTCTAAAAGTTCGGCTCCGGCAGCCCGAAACAGCGCGCGCAAGGCTGGGTCTAACCGCCCTAATGGCCATTTTGCAACGAGGGCCTGATCGGTCAATTGGTCGATAGGCGCCTGTAGGTTTACAGCCTTCGTGATAATATTTTTAAACAGGTCAACATCGCCCTCTACGAGCAGATCGCCCTCATAGTCAGCGCCAAAGCGATGGTTTAGAAATTCGGTGCAGATGGTTTCGGTGGTTTGACCAGAGCTTTCCATCTGAAACAGCGCTTGCATCGCATAAAGCCGGCTTGCACTTTTCATCTTACGCTTTTGATTTCCACTTATCGTAAAAGCGGCGTCGGAATTTGTCATAATAGGCCTGTCTTGGGGTCTAAGGGGCCGGGGGCAAACCCGATTTTCTTTTGTCCACCCGACCAAGCGCGGCTATGCGCGATCAGATGCAAAGCTGCGACGGCAGCGCCTCCGCCTTTATTTTGCGCCTTCGGATCTGCGCGCATCTCGGCCTGGGGGCGGTTTTCAACCGTTAAAATGCCGTTGCCAATGCAAAGTCCTTGTATGCCCAGAAGCGTAATGGCGCGCGAACTGTCATTGCATACGGTTTCATAATGCGTGGTCTCACCGCGAATAACGCAACCCAGCGCCACGTAGCCATCGAATTCCTGCAAGCGTTCGGCGATGCCGATCGCGGTTGGAATTTCCAAAGCCCCAGGGACTTCGGCCACGTCGAACGTGCCACCCACATCCGTGATTTGTTGCGCGGCCCCTTGCAAAAGATTATCGGCAATATCTTTGTAATAAGGCGCCACCACGATCAAAAGTTTGACCGGTTGTTCAAAGCTTGGCTGGGCTAGCGTGTAATGTTGTTCTGACTGCGCCATTACCCCAACACCGATATTTTGCGCGTTGATACAATTTCTAGCCCATAGGCGTCCAGACCCACAACTTTCGGAATCGGAGAGTTGGTCAGAAGTTCTAGCTTGGACAGGCCGAGCGAAGATAATATCTGCGCTCCAAGCCCGTATTGGCGTAGTTTCTTGGGCGAGCTTTCTTCGCTGCTTTCTAATTTCATCGCCGTGTCGCGCAATAAAACCACAACACCGCGTCCCTCGCGCGCGACCAATTTCATGGCATCGCCAAATTCAGCGGCGCGCCCATTGGGTCCAGTGCCAATAATGTCGAGCATAGGGTCCAATGCGTGCATCCGCACCAATACAGGCTCAGGTCCCGAAAGATCGCCTTTGCAAAGCGCGATATGCTCATCCCCGTGGGTTTCATCTACGTAACTGCGCATCAACCAACTGCCGCCAAATTCCGATATGATTTCTTTCTCGCTTTGAACTCTTACCAAGTTGTCATGCCGCCGGCGATAGGCGATCAAATCGCTGATCGTACCAATTTTCAGTCCATGACGCTGCGCGAACCCGACCAAATCGGGCAGGCGCGACATGGTGCCATCCTCATTCATGATCTCACAAATCACACCTGAAGGATTCAATCCGGCCAAACGGCTGATATCAACGGCGGCTTCGGTATGACCGGCGCGCACCAGCACGCCGCCCGTGCGTGCGCGTAGAGGAAAAACATGGCCGGGCGTTGCGATATCTGCCGCAGATTTTGACGCGTCGATCGCCACGGAAACGGTGCGGGCCCGATCCTGCGCGGATATGCCCGTCGTCACCCCTTCGCGCGCCTCGATTGAGACCGTGAATGCAGTTTCGTGGCGCGATGAATTATGCGTACTCATAAGTTGGAGCCCAAGCTGGTCAATCCGCTCAGAGGTCAGACACAGGCAAACCAACCCACGCCCATGCTGCGCCATGAAATTGATCGCATCTGGTGTGGCCATTTGGCCAGGTATCACCAGGTCGCCTTCATTCTCACGATCTTCATGGTCAACAAGAACAAACATCTTGCCGTTTCGGGCGTCTTCGATGATCTCCTCGATCGAAGAGATCATGTCGCTATAGGCGTTCTCAACCTCGCCCGCAGTTTCATAATTCATGGCTATGCTCCAGCGCTTTGGCCCTGCTTTAGTGGGTTTAAAAAGATTTGACCAGAGGCAGTATTGCTTTTGAACTGTGCTCTGAACCGACCGTTTCTTTTCTGAAGGGAGAAGCTAGAAGATTTATTTCTCGGATCGAGATTGTAAGGAATAAAGCGAAACCGCTGCTGCGTTCGAAACATTTAATGATCCGAAGCTTTTAGCGGACTTTATGCTTGCCAAAACATTCACGGTATCTTTTGTGCGCTGTCGCAACCCTGGCCCTTCGGCGCCCAATACAAGCGCAATAGGTCGATCGCATTTATCGGCGCTCGCTTGCTCGATCGTGAGATTGGCCTCTCCATCAAGCCCGATGACCCAATATCCCATTTCTTGCAGCGCAATGATCGTATCGCTTAAATTCCGCAGGCGCAGGTAGGGTTGGCGTTCTAATGCGCCGCTGGCCGTTTTTGCCAGGGCTCCAGTTTCCGGAGCGCTATGCCTTTGGGTGCCAATCACCGCATTGGCGCCAAATACTTCTGCAGATCGTAAAATCGCGCCAACATTATGCGGATCGGTGACTTGATCCAACAAGACCAAACGCGGCGCCCCGTCGCCCGCGGCCAAGGCAACATCCTGAAGGCTACCCCAGTTGAGCGGCTTCACCTCTAGGGCGGCCCCTTGATGCACCGAGCCGCTGTCTAGGGGCGCGGCAAAGCGGCGGGGATCGGAAAATTCAGGTTCGATACCCGCCACAGCGATTGACTCTGCCAATTTATCGGCAGCGTTTTTGCTGACGACCAGTCGTAATTTTTCACGTTGCGGATTTCTGAGCGCATCTTGAACAGCATGCAGGCCAAACAACCAGATGGTTTCTTGGCTGGCTGCCTTTTTTTGCTGCTCTTTTTGAACGACCCATTTGGGTTTTTTCATGATGTCACACTGCCCGATCCATAGCCCATGTAGCCCGCTATCATAGACCGGGGGCACGAACCAGAGGGAAGCCGAGTAGATCATTCCTGGGTCAAGGGGCTAGTTTCAACATACGCTTGATCTTGGGCCAAATTGTCAGGCCCGTGCCAAGACAGGCCAGACTTAAAAACGCCAGGTAATTTAAAAAAGGCACCAAAGAGAAGATGAATAAAAGAGCGGTCGCCAAACCTGCGGCCTTCAGCTGGTCACTCCGCTGATCCGGCGCAAACCCGGAAATATTTTCCAAGGCTATTTTGCCCAGTAAATATCCCGCTGTAATCCCCCCAAACCCCGCGACAATTATCGCGACAAGCAAGAATAAAGGCATGAGAATTATACCGACGCCCGTGAGCGCAAAAACCAACATCAGGCCTAAAATCATGGCGAAGGCCAGAACGCCATTCCATCCTGAGTGAAAGGGCTGGGCTTTTAGCGTTTCGGAGTTTTCAAAAACACGTTGGGGCATAAACAAACCAAACAGGATCATCAAAACGCCAACCGCAGCCCTATCAGGCAGATCGCCTGCGCCTTGATCGCTTTGTACCCCCGCTGCCGGTCTTTGCAACTTTTCTTGATTTGCCATCGCTGAGTGGTGATGAGCAACCCCAAGCCCCTTATGTGGCGGTCTCGGCACAGCCATGGCCCGGTCGGGTTGCGGTATATGCGTCCGATAGCTTAGATGATTACGCGTTGGCGCAGGTGATCACGCGGCAAAGTTATATTGGACGGTTATGCTCGCCCTTGCCGGCAGGGCCTTTGGGTTTGATCGATATGGGCACGCAGCTTCTGGTTGAAATGCCAAACCTGCAATTAAGCTCGATAAAACTTCAGGCCTTTTTGGCTGGGCGTAACAAAATGGCGATTGGCGATGGATCTGCTGGCAATTGGGAAATCGTACAATTTCAATTTGCCGCGCTTCGGGAGCGCGGGGTTTATCAGCTATCGGGACTGTTGCGCGGATTACACGGCAGCGATGGGTTCATGCCCGCTGAATGGCCAAGTGGCAGCTTGCTTGTGACGCTTGATCCGGCGCCGCCCCAGATTTCGGCTTTACCCATCAAAAGGGGGATAGAGCGCCATTTTCGCATCGGCCCCGCTGCCAAGCCATTAGATGATCCTATTTTTCAGAGCGCCTCACAGGTGTTTCTCAACAATCTGTTAAGACCCTACCGCCCCTGCCATTTGCAGCTACGTATCAAAGCCGAGGCAATTGAATTTGCGTGGCTGCGCCGCGGCCGCGTTGACGCGGATTTGTGGCATGAGGGTGATATTCCGCTTGCAGAAGCCGCAGAGCTCTACCGCGTTCGCATTTTGGCACAAAGCGAGGTTCTGCGCGAGGCCTATCCAGAGCGACCAGTTTGGATCTATGAAAATGCGTGGTATATTTCTGATTTAAAAGCAAACAATATGAATGGGTTGAGATTTGAGGTCGCCCAATTATCCGATCGTTTCGGGCCGGGCCCCAGCGCCTATATGATAATTTCAGAAAACCTTGAAATTAGGGCTTAGGGGGTTTTGTGGTTCGTTTGATCTTTGCGAGGCTAATTATTCTGTATTAGACGTTCAAAAATGAATATTATATACCCATCCTTAAGTATTGCTTTTGACTTGCTTTGGTTGACGCTGTGGATTAGATTTATAGTTAAGGCTTAGGTTAACAGGAGATGCCGAATGAGGGATCCACAACACCATCTTGCCAAGCTCGATCCGGTTTGGGAGCGTATTCGACAAGAAGCCGAGCAGTCAATTAAGCGCGAAGCGCTTTTGGGCGGCTTCATGCATCAGATAATTTTGCAGCATCCAGACATTGAATCTGCGCTGTCTCATAGTTTGGCCCAAAAGCTGGCATCGGCACAGATGTCTGAACAGGCGCTGCATGATATGTGTGCGCTGGCCTATGCGAATGAGCCAGAATTGGCCTTGGCCGCGCGGGCGGATATTATGGCAACCTATGACAGAGATCCGGCCTGCCACAGATATATGCAACCACTGCTCTACTTCAAAGGCTTTCAAGCCGTGCAAGCCTATCGCGTTGCGCATTATCTGTGGAAAGATGGCCGGATTGATCTGGCCTATGTTATGCAATCTCGAACATCCGAAGTGTTCGGGATCGATATCCACCCGAACGCCCGCATTGGAAAAGGTCTGATGATCGACCATGCGCATTCGGTCGTGATCGGGGAAACGGCGGTGGTGGGCGATAATGTTTCAATGCTGCATGCCGTAACTTTGGGTGGGACCGGCAAGGAAGAGCAGGATCGGCATCCGAAGATTGATGATGGGGTGTTGATTGGCGCCGGTGCGAAAGTGCTTGGCAATATTCACGTTGGGCGTTGCTCGCGTATTGCCGCAGGGTCGGTCGTTCTGGATAATGTTCCTGAAAAATCCACCGTTGCCGGCGTGCCTGCAAAAGTAGTTGGCACCGCAGGCTGCAGCACGCCCTCAATATCGATGGATCAATTGCTTTCGGGCGAGGCGAGCCTGGACTGATGGTGAAAAACCTAAGGGTTTGATGGCCCATATGTTTGAAATGTAAAAAGCCCCGGCTGACTAAGCGGGGCTTTTTGAATATGATACGAGTCTGCGCGGAACTTAGGCCAGCATCGCCATTGGGTTTTCAAGGTTTTTGACGATTACATTTAAAAGTTCGGCGCCCAAAGCCCCATCGATCACCCGGTGATCCACCGATAATGTCAAAGACATAACGGTTGCAATGCCCAACTCGCCCGACGCGGTTACCACGGGCTTTTTCTTGCCCGCGCCCACAGCTAAGATCGCGCCATGGGGGGGATTGATCACGGCATCAAAATTATCGATGCCAAACATTCCAAGGTTTGAAATTGCAAAGCTGCCCCCCTGATACTCATCCGGGGCCAATTTTCGCCCCTTTGCCCGTGTTGCGAGATCTTTCATCTCGGTGCTGAGCACGGAGAGGCTTTTTTGATCTGCATCTTTCAGCACGGGTGTGATCAGCCCTCCATCGATGGCCACAGCCACCGCAATATCAGCAGGGGTGAATTGCAATATACGATCACCGGCCCAAATGGCATTGGCGGTTGGCACCGTCGTGAGGGCCAGCGCGCAGGCTTTTATCACAAAATCATTCACCGATAATTTTACGTCACGTTCTGCAAGCGCGGCGTTCATCTCACCGCGAAAGCCGAGCAAATTATCAAGCATAACATCGCGGCGAAGATAGAAATGGGGAACCGTTTGCTTGGCTTCGGTTAATCTGGCTGCGATTGTTTTGCGCATGCGATCCAATGAGATTTCTTCATAGGCGCGCCCAGCATAAAGCTTGGCAATCGTTTCAAAATTAGCCGATTGGGGCGCAGCGGCTGCGCCGCTTGTGCTTGCCGCGCCGGCCAAAGACGCCGCCGGGCTTTCGCCAGACACAGCATTTGCCGCCGCTTCGATATCAGCTTTTACGATCCGTCCACGCGGCCCGCTACCCGATAGTTTGCTTAAATCAACATCATTCTGCGCTGCCAATTTGCGCGCCAAAGGCGTTGCAAAAACGCGTGCGCCCTCTGCCGCCTTTTCTGGTGCGGCGCGCGGCGCCGATGCTGGGGAAGAGGCGAGTGTGGCGGGCTTTGCTGGGCTTGATATGGCAGATTCGGGGGCTGGGGCGGGGCTTGCAGACGCACTGGGCGCCGCTGCGACCTCAGAGGCGGCTTCGCTATCTTCTAGTAAAACAGCAATCGCGCTATTCACGGCCACATTCTCAGTGCCTTCCGCGACCAAAAGCTTGCCAATGATGCCTTCATCAACGGCTTCAAACTCCATCGTGGCTTTGTCAGTTTCGATTTCGGCCAGCAAATCCCCCGAGGCAACAGTATCGCCCTCTTTTACCAACCATTTGGCAAGCGTGCCTTCTTCCATCGTTGGAGACAGCGCTGGCATCAAAATTTCTATAGGCATGATCCGATCTCCTTAGCGGTAGGTAACAGAATGAACGGCGGCGATAACCTCATCGGTGGTGATCAGGGCATGACGCTCCAAGTTTGCGGCATATGGCATCGGCACATCTTTACCGGTGCAATTGATCACAGGCGCGTCCAGATAATCAAAGGCGCGCTGCATAATCACAGCGGAAAGATGGTTGCCAATCGCCCCAACGGGGAACCCTTCTTCCACGGTGACGCAACGGTTGGTTTTTTGAACCGAGGCCAGCACCGTATCGTAATCGATCGGCCGCAAGCTGCGCAGATCAACCACTTCGGCGCTTATGCCCTGCTCTGCCAGTTTATCAGCAGCCTCTAAAGCGTATTGCATGCCGATGCCAAAGCTCACGATAGTAACATCTGTGCCGTCGCGCCAGACCCGGGCTTTGCCGAATGGAACGGTGAAATCTTCTACGTCGGGTACGTCGAAACTGCGGCCATATAAGATTTCATTTTCTAAGAATATCACCGGATTGTTATCGCGAATGGCACTTTTCAGCAGGCCTTTAGCATCCGAAGCTGAATAGGGCATGGCCACTTTAAGCCCAGGAATATGCGCATACCAGGCTGCGTAATCTTGGCTATGCTGCGCGCCAACCCGCGCCGCCGCACCATTGGGGCCACGAAACACCATCGGTGCCCCCATCTGACCGCCCGACATGTACAAGGTTTTCGCCGCCGAATTGATGATTTGATCCATTGCCTGCATGGCAAAATTGAACGTCATGAACTCAACGATTGGCCGAAGCCCGCCAAAGGCTGCACCGACCGCTATGCCTGCAAATCCGTGTTCGGTGATCGGCGTGTCGATCACGCGCTTTTCTCCAAATTCGTCAAGCAGGCCCTGCGAAATTTTATAGGCCCCTTGATATTCGCCTACTTCTTCGCCCATCAGAAATACGTTTTCATCTTGCCGCATTTCTTCGGCCATGGCATCGCGCAAAGCCTCGCGCACCGTTTGTTGTTTCAGCTTTGTGCCTTCCGGCCAATCGGGCGCGGTATTTGGAGCCAGCGCGGCCGTTGCCGCTTTTGCCGGCACAGCGGCCGGCGCGGCTGACGCTGGCGCCTCTGCCTGCGAAGGGGCGGGCGGCGTGGCGCTTGGCTGTGCTTCTGCGGGTTCGCCTTCGGCAAGTATAGTGGCAATCGGGCTGTTCACTTTTACGTTTTCGCTGCCCTCTGCTACAATAATTTGGCCAATTACACCCTCGTCAACAGCCTCAAATTCCATTGTTGCCTTATCGGTCTCAATTTCTGCAATGATATCGCCAGCGGCCACAACATCACCTTCTTTGACCATCCACTTTGCCAATGTACCCTCTTCCATTGTGGGGGAAAGGGCGGGCATAAGAATTTCAATTGCCATCATAAATCTCCTTATGCTTTAGGCGTAGATATCCGTCCAAAGCTCGTCCAAATCGGGCTCTGGGCTGGTCTTTGCAAATTCGGCGGATGCATTGACGATGTCTTTGACGTCTTTGTCGATCGCCTTCAATGCCTCTTCTGTGGTGTGTTTGCCCGTTAACAACAGGCTGCGCACAGATTCGATTGCATCGCGCTCTTCGCGCATTTTCTGAACCTCTTCGCGGGTGCGGTATTTGGCCGGATCCGACATGGAATGGCCGCGATAGCGATAGGTTTTGATTTCTAAGATATATGGGCCTTTGCCGCTGCGGCAATGCGCAACCGCTTTCTCGCCGGCAGCTTTCACTTCTAATACATCCATCCCATCCACAGCCTGGCCCTTGATGCCAAAAGCCTCACCGCGGGTGTATAGATCCGGTGTTGAGGTCGAACGCTTTTGCGCCGTTCCCATAGCATATTGGTTGTTTTCGATCACAAAGATCACCGGTAACTCCCAAAGTGCCGCCATATTGAAGGTTTCGTAAATCTGCCCTTGGTTCGCCGCGCCATCGCCAAAATAGGCAAATGTAACGCGCCCATTATCAAGATATTTATCCGCAAAAGCTAAGCCTGCCCCCAGCGGCACTTGTGCTCCAACGATGCCATGCCCGCCGTAAAAATGCTTTTCTTTGCTGAACATATGCATAGAGCCGCCCTTGCCTTTGGAATAGCCGCCGCTACGCCCGGTTAACTCGGCCATAACTCCGTTGGGATCCATGCCTGCGGCAAGCATATGGCCGTGATCGCGATAAGACGTAATGCGTTTATCCCCCTCTTCGGCAGCAGCTTCGAGCCCAACGACCACGGCTTCTTGACCAATATAGAGGTGACAAAACCCGCCTATCAGGCCCATGCCATAAAGTTGCCCTGCTTTTTCTTCGAACCGCCGTATCAGCAGCATGTCTTTGTAATAGCCCAAAAGTTCTTCGGGTGAGATATTGGGTTTAGCTGCCGCTTTTCGTGCCGCCATGTCGCGCCTCCGAATAAATTAGTTTAATGTTAAACCATTCCTTACAGCAAAACAAAAAGAGTTGCGAGTAAAATCTTTTTACGGGCGTAGTTATGGGGTTTTGGTTAAAGAAACTCTAGTTGATAACCAGTTCTGAGCTGCGGACATAGCCTAAAATTTCTCGCACACGCTCGTCTAGAAGATCGATATCAAGATATGCGTCCGACAAGCGTTGCGTGAGGTTTTCCATCTGCTCGACCTCGGTGTTTAACCGCATCAATTCGCTGTTTAAATTGTCCGAAAAGCTGGTGATTTCGGCGCGGCGCAATACGCCATATTCGCCTTGAATGGCTGCAAAGGCAAAATAACTGCCCAAACCAGTGGCCAGCGAAACCACAGCCAAGAGGCCCCAACCGGAATATGTTCTTGTTTGCGTCATACCTGCCTGTCATGCCCATATGTTTGGGCTTATGCAAATTATGACACAGGTGATTCGCCTTGTGAATCCCCAAAGTTACTTTTGACGAGATTTTGTTGCCCAGGGCGCCAAGGCGCTTATCCAAAAGCTGGGTTTGCCGCCGTTTTCATCAAAGGCTCGTGTCTTCTCCTGCGACAGAGGCCTCGTATATTTCCTGAATTGATTGCGAGAGCCTTTGGTTGAATTCAGCATCGGTCTGAGAGGCCGACAGGCCCTCCAGCAGCGCCCGCGAAAAGCTTGCGATCATCCCTGCATTTTGGCGCAGGCGTTGATTGGCGATGGGGCGAGTGTAACCGCCGGAAAGCGCCACCACTCGCAGAACATTTTGATGCGCGATCAAGGGCGCATAGCAATTGTTCACTTCTGGCAGGGTCAGTTTCAAAATAACAGATTGGTTGCTGTTTAATCGATCCAGTTGGGTTAGAATTTCGTCGCATAACAGTGTTTCTGACGCGGCTTTATCTGCGCTTTGAATATTAATTTCAGGTTCAATGATTGGGATCAAACCATGGCCAAGGATCGTTTGTGCAATGTCAAATTGCTGCGCGACAATTGCGGCAATGCCGTTTGCGTCCGCAGAATGGATCACAGAGCGCATTTTGGTGCCAAAAATCCCTGCATCCGTGGCGCGCCTCAGCAGGGCTTCTAACTCCGGTATAGGCTTTAAGGTTTGCACGCCGTTCTGCGCCTCTTCCAAGCCCTTATCAATTTTCAGAAACGGCACCACGTTGCGCGTGTTCCATAAATAATCAGCAACGCTGATCTCTCCCACCTGTCGCATCATAGTGTCTTCAAATAAGATCGCCCCAATGATTTTGCGCCCATCAAATGCGGGCGCGGTCATTAGCCGGCAGCGCATGTCGTGGATCAAGGTGAACATTTCCGCATCGGAATGGTAGGCTTTGGTTGAAATTCCGTATTCAGCAAGCGCTTTGGGCGAGGAGCCACCGCTTTGATCGAGCGCAGCGATAAAACCCTGCCCTCTGGAAATTTGGTCCATTTGCGTAAGAGTGCTCAATGCGCCATCCTTTTTTCAAAATGCGTTGTTCTGCCCGTTTAATTCGCAGATCGGCCACCACCTTCTATCTTAGGGAAAGGTGCCAGCGCAAATATGATAACGCTAACATATTGAAAAACGACTTATTTTTTTTAAAAAAGGAGTGTCTGATAGGGATGCTCGTTTAATTTTGAGCAAGCGCAGCAACGCCGGGCAATGTTTTACCTTCCATCCATTCCAAGAAAGCGCCCCCTGCTGTTGAAATATAGCTGAAATCCTGTGCAGCGTCAGCTTTGTTCAAGGCAGCAACGGTGTCTCCTCCGCCGGCCACTGAGATCAGCTTGCCAGCTGCGCTCAGCCTTGCGGCTTTGCGCGCTGCGGCATTGGTTGCGCTATCGAAAGGCTCTAATTCAAAGGCGCCCAGGGGGCCATTCCAAACCAAAGTTTTGGCTGCGTCGAATACGGATGCGATGGTGTCAACCGTATCGGGCCCGGCATCTAAGATCATCGCGTCTTTTGGGCAGGCCTCGGCGGGCAGGGTTTCATGGGGGGCATGGGCTGCAAAGGTGCGGGCGACCACAATATCCGACGGCAAGATGATTTCGCAACCGGCGGCTTTGGCTTTCGCCAGAATGTTTTGCGCTGTATCAGTCATTTCATGTTCGGCCAAAGATGTACCGATTGCATGGCCTTGCGCGGCTAGAAACGTGTTGGCCATCCCCCCGCCGATCACCAATTGATCCACTTTAGTGACCAAATTGCCCAAAAGATCTAGCTTGGTTGAAACTTTAGCGCCGCCAACCACGGCCACAACTGGGCGTTGCGGTGCGCCCAAAGCCGCCTCTAGGGCTTGTAGCTCAGCTTGCATCAAACGTCCTGCGCAGGCTGGAAGATGGCGGGCAACACCTTCGGTGCTGGCATGCGCGCGATGCGCCGCCGAAAACGCATCATTGCAAAAGATATCCCCCAATGCGGCCAGTGAGGCGGCAAATTCTGCAGAATTGGCTTCTTCATCTGCGTAAAAGCGGGTGTTCTCTAACAAAAGAATTTGCCCTTCCCGCAGCGCCGCGCTGGCGGCTTCGGCTTTGGCTCCGATTGTGGCATCCGCCCAAATTATCGGTTGTCCAAGTGCGGTTTCCAATGCGGGGATCAGCTGCTTAAGGCTCAGCGTGGGGCTGGCAGTGCCTTTAGGCCGGCCAAAATGCGCCATTAAAATGGGCATGCCCTTAGCCGCCAATATATCTTTCACGGTTGGAATAATTTTTTCGATTCGCGTCGCGTCGGTGACTTTGCCTGCCTTCATCGGAACGTTGATATCGACGCGCAGAAGCACTTTTTTACCCGATATGTCCATATCATCTATGGTTTTCCAGCCCATCTATTTCCCGCTTTCATTTATTAAATTGATTCGATTCAGGCTCTATATAAATGATCTGACGCGCGGTGCACCTTGTTCCCCAAAGGAATCCAGCATAGGAAGCTGCACCAGCTATCAGAAAGGATCAATCATGGCCGAGAAAAAGGCATCCAAAGCGAAGGCAAAACCGGCAGCAAAAAAACCTGCTGCAAAGAAAACAGCGGCAAAATCTAGCCCCTATAAAGATCCTGAAAATACAATCTTGATTGAATTGAAATCAGGAACCGTTGTGATTGAGCTTTTGCCCGATATTGCGCCTGGACATTGCGATCGGATGAAAGAATTGGCGCGCAGCGGCGCTTATGACAATGTGTGCTTTCATCGCGTGATTGATGGATTTATGGCGCAAACCGGAGATGTTAAAAATGGCAATATGGAAGCCGATTTTGATCTGCGGATGGCGGGAACGGGCGGTTCTGAACTGCCCAATTTGAAAGCTGAATTTTCGGGCATTCCGCATGATCGGGGCACGATCGGGGCCGCGCGCAGTGCCAATCCTGACAGCGCCAACAGTCAGTTTTTCATTAATTTCGGCGATAATCACTTTTTGAATCGGCAATATACTGTCTATGGGCGCGTGTTGACCGGAATGGAGTTGGTGGATGAGATCGAGCGTGGGGAACCGCCGATGACACCGGATCGTATGATTAGCATGAAAGTGGCAGCTGATGTTTAAACTGAGCGCGTTATGTGCCGTTCTAAGCGGGCCGGCCTTGGCGGCAGGTTTGGTGATTGAGGTCGCAGGCGAA
>Ga0181573_10003685_pt1 | contig 13403 bp, 11 predicted proteins | sample 101ome_25_FD_148643 | JGI IMG/M metagenome (GOLD analysis project Ga0181573, IMG submission 148643) | Coastal salt marsh microbial communities from the Groves Creek Marsh, Skidaway Island, Georgia - 101409BT metaG (spades assembly) | ecosystem: Environmental > Aquatic > Marine > Intertidal zone...
TCGCACCGGCGATCCCTCGAGCCGCGTTTGCGCCAACCTCCAGGCCCCGACGTTTTCCTCCCATCTGCTTGGTGAGCGGGTCTTCCTTGCCCGCAAACGACGACGGCGGACCGAGGATCTTCACCGCAACCTCCGTGTGGTTGCTCCACAAGGCGAGATAGACCCTGCCAAACGAACCCTCGCCGATGCACTTCTTCAATCGGATATCTTTGAACGGGATGAGCGCGGTGCTCTGCCCGAGGCTAGAAGCCTGCGACAAGTTTGCGCTCTTACCGAGGCTTACGGGTGTCGGGGGTATACTGCCGTTGATGCTGTCGTCTCGGACGGAGCCCGAATCATCACCGGAGATGCGCTGGAGCTGGGAGAAACTATCCCGCCGTGGCGCTCTACCGGTGCTAACACCCGCTCGCGGCGCACGAGGAGGCTGCGCCGCAGCCACAGCAGCCTCGAGCTCGGCGAGCGGCCAAAACATCATGGACCCGAATTTACCGGCTGTGCAAACCCCCACGTGACCACCGCCATCGACTGAACGCAGCAGCACCATTCCGCTGCGGTGAGCGCGAATCTTTGCAACCACCGGCACAGCGCCGAATCCCATGTTTCGACCGCTGGGCGTAGTCAAACCGCTCACTTGAGATTCTGCACTTCCACCCGAGCCGCCAGGCAAAACCATAATCTTGAGCATGCCGCTCTCGTGGCCGATGCACAACAGTCTGTCCACCGCCGCAGCGCCGACAACTTTACCACCCGCTGGCTGAGGACCGGCGAGTCGCTGCACGCGACAACCCAGAACCCTATCCTCTCGATGGCGCCGGCTCATACCCAGCGAGGATTCGTTCTCGCTGACGTCCTCACTCTCCGACGCGTCTTCGGTAGCCCCCGTCGCTCGCCATAGCTGCACTGCACCCGTCGCGTGCACCGTCACGAGCTGCCCTGCCGCCGGATGCGGTACCAACGCGACACATGCGCCGAGATCTCTGTGCGGTGCAACCACCGCACAGGCGCCCGTAACGACATCCCAAGCCTCGAGCACACCGTCGTCCGAGGAGCACCAAACCAGCGCCCCGAGCCGAAGCATTTCACGAACGTGCGCGCCGGCGTGACGTCGTCGTCCCTGGCTGTGAGAACCCCAACCCAAAAGCTCAGCCTTCTTTGGCACCATTTCCGGCCGGTTGGGAATATCCTCCTTTGCCGCTGCGGGCGCCATGTCGATCTCCATTGAGAGATCCGTTTGTGAGACACCCAGCGTCGGTCTCTCCCCGGCTGCGCAGAGAACTCGCGATGATCTGCTTTCATCCTCGTGATTTTCTGGCACCGCAACCTCGTGGATTGACCCGTCGGCGAGCGCCACCCACGCGGCGCGACCCGCGACAGCCGCGATGGCAGTCACAGCTGACCTCTTCGGTGAGAGCACGCTGACGACGCCCCACTGCGTGCCAAGGTCCGTATCCCAAGTTGCGACTCCGCCCCACTCCGTCCCCGTCCAAAGCAACGCCGAAGCTTCCTCCGCCGCCATCGCGGTGACGTCACCTAAACATATTCCCAGGCACCTGCTCTTATCCGTGCCGGTGAGGTTTGGCACGTCCTTCCCGTCGGCATCCGTCGTCCTGGTCGGCTCAGTCGAAATACCCGCGATATTTCGATGCGTATCAAGGAACAGATCGTACGCGGACAGGCTCGCGGATCTATTACTCGACCACCAAAGTTCGCTCCCGTCGACTCCAGCCGCACACATCACGCGAACGTTCCCTCCGAGGATCCAATGCGTCGCGCCCCCGCGAAGCATACGACGAGGTCGGTCCGGCATCACCGAGGCTTTCCGTGTACCCCCCCTATTCCCCTTGCGCGTCATGCCGTCGACGCCCGGTCCCGGAGCGACGGTCCCTCCCAATCCAAGTCCGCCCACCGCGCCCGTGAGGTTCCAAAGCTGCGCCTCCAGTGTCTCGAGGTCGCTGCGCAGCTCTTCAAACTTTGATTCTGTGGCTCGATAACGGATGAGCCTGAAGATCTTCCGGATGCGACTGAACTGACCGTACACCCGCACCCTGGCCACCGCCAGGCCGAGGGTGGAGAGCACACCCGAGCAAAGCCGTTTCAACTGCATCTGCGTCACTGCATCCAAAGCAGGCGATACAGCGTCCGCCTCGGCGAGCGCTATATTGACAGCGACGGCAGCACCTAAAACGACCGCGCACTTTTCTCGATGGGAAACAGCAGCTCGGACCGCGAGTTCAAGCTCCATCGTCGCGTCTCTGCACGAGGCGAATATTCCCGCCAGGTCATTCCCTCTGTACACGGATGATGTGGGCGAGCCCAGACCCTGAGATAGCTCCCTGAAACCCGACGCTCTTCGCGGCGGTGTAAATCTCCCGCTGCTCGAAGGCGATCGGACACCGCTTCGCACGTGTGAGAGCGCCCTCTGCTGGTTCGTGCGGCCGGGAGGATCGTCTCCGGATGGCGATAGAGCGAGCTCCACATCACCGACACTCAGCACATTTGAGTCTCGCCCATCACGCGGCGTCGAAATGCCCGACATGGCGACGAACCTTCAAACACAGCGCTCGCCTTCTTCCCTCTGCAGTCTGCAGTAGAAATCTTGCGAGCTCGTTCACGCCTGCACGCTCTCCATCCGCTTGGGCTCGTAGGCAGATGAAGCTCGCTCTTCACGCTACCAACTCAGGAAAGAACGATTTGGTCGGGCGTTGCTGCCCCCCTGAGCCGCTATCCGGCTGTGTGACCTCGCACACCCTCGACTCCCTGTTTTCCTTGACTACGATCTCGAACGGCTGGTTTTTTCCTCGGACGGAGCGTGTCAAACTTGCTCGAATGAAATTCGTTGGCGCTCACAAGCGACCCGACGGGGTTCGTAGCGCGATGCCGCAATCCACAATGGATAGGATGAAGCTGATGGTGGGCCTTGAGCCGTCCACGCCGCAGGAGCCAGAGCTGATGGACGAGCTCGGGCTTAACGACTGCTGCGAGCTGTCGAGGATGCAGCGCCTGTACGGCTTCGCAATTTGTGTCTCAGCGGGTCTGTTCTGCTCCTTCCTCTCGTCGCTCATGTGGATGAAGCCCTCCAAGTTCGCCATCCTGTACACGATGGGCAACGTTCTTTCGCTGGGTTCCACAGGGTTCCTGGTTGGGTTCATGAATCAGCTGAAGAACATGTTCAAGGGCACCAGGCTCGTGGCGACGTGCGTGTACCTCGGGGCGATGATCATGACTTTGGTGGCTGCTTGCTACTGGAAGAGCTTCGGTCTGACGGTGTTCTTTCTCATCATCCAATCCCTGGCGCTCACGTGGTACTGTTTGTCGTACATACCGGGAGGAAGAGCGGCGGCGTCTAGCTGCTTCAAATCGTGCTTCGGGTCGATGGACGACGTGTTTTAGACAGTTAGTGCTAGCGGGAACAGAGGGAGCAGCAGTTGTAATACAAGGACGAAGGTAACACTTTCTCATCGAAAGCCTACGCCTCGAGCGTGAGACTTACCATTTCGCCATTACTACGTGATGATACATTACATGGGGCGACGGTCCTATTTAGCTAGTCTAATGATCCCGGATTGGCGGCGGCAGGAGGCTGCCCAGCTCCAATCGTCGCGTCTCCTGAGTTGTACCTCGCCTTTGCCGCGGCGAACATCTCCTGCTGCAACCGAAGTGCCTCCTCGTCGCTGATCTGCATCCCTTTCTTCTTCTTCTTCTCCGCCCGTACCTCTTTGTCCTCCTCCTTCAGTTCGTTCATCGTGGCCTTGACTGTCTCGATCATAGACGCAAAGTCGAGAGACTCCAGCGCCGCGACAACGTGCTCGGGTAGGATGGTGGTCTTGTTCTCCTTCGTGGAGATCTCGTTCGCCTCGGAGCTGACGCACTGAATGAACTCATTGCAGCACTCGACGATCATCTCCTTCACATCGTTGCCCATTCGAAGCCCGGGAGGCAAGCCCTCGGAGATCATCTTGTACACAGAACCTGTCGGGGTTGGACAATGGGTTGCCAAGTCAGCCAAGCAAAGTTGCCCTAGGCATACAGAGAACCGTTTGGCGCATCGCGCGACGGAGGGCGGGCTACGCTGGGGACCTGGGGGACTCACTCTTGGGCAGGGAGCCCTCGTCGTCCATCGCGATCGTGTGATAATCCTAGCGTCTTCAACAGGCGGAAACCCGCGCGGGACCTGCCGCGCGTCGGAGTAAGCGTTGCGTGGCCGCTCCCAGGTCCTTGGAGTACAAACGCGTCAGAAGGTCAACAACGAGAGGAATGATTCCCTGCAGCGAAAGGTGTCACAAACGACCCGAGCCAGTGCGTGGCGCAAGCACCGGCGGTGGGGTCTAATCGAACGCGCTCAACGCTCCGCTGCCTCGAGCCTCCCTGATAGCACACGATACAGGCTCGGGCGACAGCGAACCGCATCGATCGAGCATCTGCCGGCGTACCTTCGAAGGTAGACGCCGCCGACGAAAAGCTAATCTCTCGCGGCAACCCCTCGGCACCCGTCGATTGCTCAACGCTCTACTCGACCACCACGATGGCGGGAGGCCATGATCTCGGCACCATCAGTGGTGTCCTGGTACCCACGTGCGAGAATATGTGGGGCGTGCTCATATTCCTTCGCTTCTTCTTCGTCGTCGGCCACGCGGGAGTCTGGCAGTCGCTACTCATCGTCTTCGTCTCGTTTATGAGTTCCTTCTTCACGACCATGAGCCTGTCTGCCATGGCGACGAACGGACCGGTCGAGGCGGGTGGAGCGTATTTCATCATCTCGCGCGCACTTGGGCATAAGCTCGGCGGTGCGGTTGGGTGCACGTACTACTTAGGCCTGTCCCTGTTGGCCGTCCTCGAGGTGCTCGGCGCGATTGAGGTCATGCTCTACGTCGAGCCGGGGTTGGCCGCGGGCGTGGGTGTCGAGGGAGCCGTGCGACTGTGGGCGGTTGTCCTGCTCATCGCGCTCGCTGTCATGGTGTGGGGAGGCATGAAGCTGGTTTCGCAGCTCGGCCTTTTTTTCGCGGCGGTCGTGGGCCTCACGTTGACGTCCTACTACGCTGGTCTCATCGCCGCGCCGCTGCCCGGAACTTCGTCGGCCGTGACCGGATTGTCGTCTCAAACGTTGAAAGACAACTGGGATCCGGCCTACACCGACGACGTCACGTTCTCCACTGTGCTGTCCGTCTTCTTTCCGTGCTTCACCGGGATCTTGGGGGGCGCGAACAGGGCGAACGCTCTGAAGGATCCTGCAAGGTCGATCCCCTGGGGCACCCTCGCGGCGATCACGCTGAGCTTTTGCATGTACGCCAGTTACATGATAATGTGGGGCGCGGTCGCGGATAGAGATTACCTCAAGTACGGACCCGCAGGAGTGTCCGTCGCTACCGGCGTTGGGGCGCGGCGCCGCCTTCTCGGGGGAGGCGGTGGTGAGGCCATGTCTGTGGTGTCTGAGATTGCTTGGCCTTGGGCGCTTCCGACGCAAATCGGCATCATCATCGCTTCGCTGTCTCAGGCGTTGCAGTGCCTTATATCGGCACCGAGAATTTTGAATGCCATCGCCGCCGACGGCACCGTGCCGTTTTTGAACGTCGCGCGCACGTTGAACGACAAGGGCGAGCCTGCTATTGCGCTGGCCATCACCACTGGGCTATGCCTTGTCGCGTCCATGATCGGCTCATTGGATCTGGTGGCACCTTTGCTCTCCATTTGCTTCCTCAGCGCTTACGCCGCGCTTAACTTCTCTACCTTCGTCCTCGGTCTGACCCGAGCGCCGTCGTGGCGGCCCACGTGGAGGTTTTTCCATTGGTCCCTTGGCCTTGCCGGGTTTTTGCTTTGCACGACCCTCGCGTTTGTGATCACTTGGTACTTTGCGCTCGTGGCGGTGGCTCTGCTCGCAGGTCTCGTCGCGTACATCGAGTCGAGACAGGTGCAGGTAGACTGGGGCAGCGCACTGGGAGGAATTCGGCTGGACCTGGCGACTTCTGCGATGCTGACTCTGGCACACGAGAGGAAACACTCCAGCAACTGGAGGCCGCAGCTCTTGTGTCTGCCCGGTTGGCCGATGAACCCAGAGCCCGCCCCGCCACCCGAGCGCCTCCTGGAGCGGAAAGTTAGCAAACCCTCAAGCTTTCGTGAAAGGGTCGGCCTTTCGTTCATCGGTGGAGGCATGAAGGTGACCTCGACGCAACCGCCGAAGCAGAGGGTTGACCCTAGGGACTCGCTGCTCAAGCTCGCGACGCAGCTGAAAAAGGGTCGAGGTTTGTGCGTCGTCGCCGAGGTGGAAGAGGGAGATCTCGGTCGTGATCGTGGTCTCTCCACGAGGGTGTCAAACGCCCGCGATAACCTGGAGAGGCGGCTGCAAGATGCGGGCGTCAGGGGTTTCGCGCACGTTGTCGTCGCCGAGAACTTCCGCGCCGGCAAGGCGTTTGCGATCCAGGGTCTCGGTTTCGGCGGGTTGGAGCCCAACACCGTGATGCTCGGCTGGCCACGAAGAAACCACGTTGACTTCAATGAGGAAGAAGACGAAGACAACGACGACCCAGAGCGCGAAGAGGCGGCGAAGATATTGGTTGAAACGGTTTGCGAGTGCACGGCGGCGGAGAAGGCTGTGCTGCTCTGCCTCGGGCTCGACCAGTTTCCTTCGTTGGACGATCGCGTCAGCGGTTTTGTGGACGTATGGTGGGTAGTCCACGACGGCGGTCTTCTCCTGATGATTGCGCATCTGCTTCTCAGGCATAGGACGTGGAGCGGCTGCAAGCTTCGTGTGCATACGGTGCTTCAGTCTGCGCAGGATCCAGCGGCTGTGCGACGTGGCTTACAAAAAGTGCTGAGTGACTTCAGGATCGAAGCCGAGGTGAGCGTCGTCGAGGCTGGCGAAGACGCGGATATGTACGCATACACGCATGATTGGACAATGCGCAAGGAGCAGGCCGAGAAGTACCGAGACGATTTGCTCGCTGCGCAGGGTAGGTTGGGGGTCGATGCTGGCACGCCGGACAGCAGCACGCAGACGAGCGGCACGAGCACGCCTGGGACGGATACTCCTCCGAAAACATCGGCGAGCGGTACAGATTCTCCCGCCCAGCTCGAGAGGACGCCATCCAACCTCGGCAGCTTGGCACGGGCGTTCCCAAGCGAGATCGACATGCTTGTGTTGGCTCACGAAGAGATTGAGGACCCAGTCGCAGCTCAGCTTCGACACCTCCGACGCGACAGCGTCGTCGCCAAGTCCTCATCTGACTCCATGCCGGTACCAGCCGGCCACGCGGCGCTCGCGTCGATCTTCGACATGAGCTCCGTCGCGGATAAACCCACCACTGGCCAGCCAGCGCCCCCCCCGCTTGTGCCTGGTGAACTCAAGAAAACCCCACTCTCACCCATCATCGGGTCGCCTTCGAAACTTACCCCCTCCCTGGAGGGCGCCAAGGCTGGCGATGGCAGGGTGAGCGAGGACGAGGTTCGCATCGATCTGGCGGAAGTCAATCGGCGTCTTTCCGATGCAGACGAACCACCGAAAAAGACGGATAGGAAGTCGTCGATGAAGAGCGGCTCGAAGGTGAAGGAACGCAGAACTTCGGTTTCGTTTTCAACAAGTCCGGATGAAGTGGTGATTCAACCGCAGACGCCGCCGCCGGCTGCAAAGCCTGCGGAGGCTTCCTGGATGGCGCAAGGTCCCGGGGCGCTGAATGCGATCATCCACGAGACATCCAAGGACGCTCAGCTCGTCATCGTGAACCTCCCGGACCCCGACGCGATTGTCATGCAGAATCCATCCGCGTATGCCCGATACACCGAGGCTATCGTGCGTGGCTTGCCCAGGGTGATATTCGTGCATGGCACCGGACGCGAGGTGTACACGAGCGCGGGGTGATGTTTAGAAATTTTCGTTTGAAAAATAAATTCACATTCTCGAGATGCGTACCCCCACGCGGGCGGCGTCCCGGCGCCCCTTCGGGCGCCTACAAATCCTACCGTGGGTCATCGCAGTATCGGCGCTCGCGTGGTCGTTGTCGATGCGCCTGGAGATGGCCTCGTACAACCACGAGTTGGTCGCCAGGCAGGTGGCCATCGTGGAGGGCCGGGATTCAACACTCCTCGGTCACCAACACGACTGCGAGCCTTGCCCGCGGTGTGTCCAGGGGTCGATGGCGTCAGAATTGAAGGCCACAGACGCGACACCCGATCCTCGCGCCGTGACTTTCGTGCTCGTCGCGACGATGAACGCAAACAACGGTCCGAGGGTGGCTGCGCTCTTGGCTTCGGTGCAGAAGTACGTCGAGAAAGGTCGATCTGCCGTGCACACGTTGCTCGCGGTCGTGCCGGATGCAGAGCTGCGATGGTGGGAGCTGGCAGCGTCGGCGCTCGGGGATCAACCCGCCTTTAAGATTGGCGTGCTCGCGGAAAGCGCAGCTCTCCGCTCGGGCGTCGAGGCGTTGAAACGAGCGGCGCCAAAGACGGGCAGGAGGGAGGCAAGGGGGTTGGGCTACAGGATCCAGATGCTGCTGAAACTCGGAGTGGCCGAGCACGTGCCGACCGACTTTTACGTCACGTTCGACTGCGATGTGGTGCTAGCGAGGCCTTTACATCTAGGCGATCTCGTCAGGAAAGACGAGAACGGGGCGCTCAAGGGTGTGACGCAGGGGAGCATGGGTGGACCCCATGCGCATCGTTGGCTGTCTAGCTCGCTTGACTCGTTCTTCGGTACCACCCCGGGTTCGGCGCAGCAGAAGGGAGGCGTCGACGGCGCGCACGACTGCCGCGTCTCCAATTTGATGCACACCGTCGGGGTGACACCGGCGGTGATGTCGAAGCATGGGGCTATCGCTACGCTCAAACGTCTAGAGCGACGCGCAGAGGAGGAAGGGAAACGCGGTTGGGACGAGTACCTTTTCTCGGCGTTGGAGGACGGTTTGGACTGGACAGAGTACGGGCTGTACGCCGCGGGGACGTGCCTCGATGGTTCGTTCAATCGTCATCACGTCGTAGATCCGAAAGTGCGTCTGTATGATGCCGCGCTGCAGGAGGACGGCAGCAAGTTCATGGATCCAAAGGTGATGAACGAAGCCTTTGGGCCTAATCCTTTCGTTGTTGTTCAGTCCATCGGCGGCAGCGACGCTACGTCGGCGGCGGATGCCTTGTACTCCCACCTGGGCAACCCCGCGGTTGAGGCGACTAGATAGATACTGAAACGATAGCTGTTTCGATTTTCGATGCAAACATCATGTTTCTTCATTAATACACAGAGAGCGCTAAAGGGGATCGCTCGACCGGTACAGGATGAGCTGAAATCCGGGCCATAACTTCGGGAGTTCGAACGGGATCCTGTCCTGGTACTGCTTCTTGTGGTCCGCCTTGACCGATTCCAACACCTCTTCTGCCTTCTCCAGCTTGATCATCCGCCCTTCCTTCTCCTTCATGAAGTTGATGCACTTGACAGCTCCCTCTTTGTCCTTCACCCAGGGTCGGTAGTTGTCACACATCCACTGGATGAGCGCCTGCTCCTCGGACAGGGCCTCCCCCGCGTCATCCCCAGCCTTGACGGCTCCGGCGTACCTAGCACGATGACGGCGGGACCTCTTGTGGTGCGCGGCGCGCACAGCGGGCGCCACTGGATTGAGCGCCAGGGTGGCGGACGTCCACATGGTGCGTTGTTATCTGCTCGAAGACTCTCGATCGCCTCTGAAAATGGTGTTGGAAAGACGCCGACGCGCAAGAACCGGCTGTCCGTCGAGGCCTGGATGCCGACGTGACTCGAGGTTGGCTAATGATGGGACGTGTATTACAATTCTAAGCGAAAACAATTGGGCGACGCGCGCGCGGCCCCGAGTTGGCCCCCACGCCGCCCCGCACGTTCCGCGGGCAACAGGCTACAGGTACAAAAAATCTCCCAAAACGATGCTGGACTCGACTCAAAGCGTCGGTTGTCCCGTCTACGAGGTTAGAAAGGAGGGTCGGGTCAGCATTCGATGCAGCAGTACGTTTGTGCGCCTAGATTGACACACGATGCGCAATCAGCGGAGTGCGAAAGGGCCTCGCGTCGCCTGAGGCGCCCAAAGAAACCCTAAACTGTAAGAAGTCTCACCTTGGCCTCCTGCTTCAGGCGCTCGTCGCGGTACTTGAGCAGCCTGTCGAAGTTATCCTGGCCCGCCGCCTTGGGTTTACCCTCGTAAGCGTGGTGAACGAGGTACTGCACGCCACCCATCGCCGTGATGGCGCCGACGATGATGGCGAAGGGAGGGAAGGACTCGTAAGGCATTTTTTCCTACGGTCACGTGTCCAAGCGGAAGGAGTCGGAGGTTCGACCGGTGTGGCTCGCACGACCGTGCGGTTTAAACCCTCAAACGTGCGCGTGGAACGCGGCGCAGCGCTCGTTCGCACTTGCGTTTCTAGCGACACACCGACGACGGTGGTGCCTCTGTTTCTGCCTGGCGAGCCCGCCCGCGATTTTTATCCCCAGCGCGCGAACACCCGAGACCGGCAGATCGATCGGCAGACTTTTTTTGGCCAAGTCGAGGGTTCTCCGCCTTCCTCGCGCTGCTCCTCCGTACGACGACGTCGCATCTACGAATATCTAATACAACAACGTGCTAATAAGGAACCGGCGAGCCCGCGCGTGAGCCGCCTCAGGTTCCGTCGTTATCGCCCTCCTCCACGTCGGCGAGCGTGCTCTGTGACAGCGACCGCGGCATCTTGAGCGTCTCGTCCAGGTCCAGCGTCTCGTTGATGTCCATGCTGGGCCGGCTGACGTGCCCAGGCCGGTCGTCGACCACGTCCACCTCGTCGATGACGACGGGCGCGCACCCGGGCCGCGGGTACCGCCGTCGGAGAGCCTCGCGGAATCGCTCGTGCTTCACCCCGGGCTCCCTCGCCGCCGCAAACGCTTCGAGCGCCTGCTCCGCGCTCATCCCCAGCGCCTGTATGAGGTAGCAGCACAGCACGAACCCGGTGCGATTGAAGCCGTAGGCGCAGTGTATGGCTACGTACTCGTCGGGTCTCCTGCTCCAGAACTCCGACGCGACGGCAATCACCTCGTCGGTGCACTCGACGTTTGGAACCGATTTCGCCACGTTCCTGACGTGCACTCGCTCGAGGTCCTGGGGGACGCCGTCGGAGTACAGGCAGTCGTGGTTGCTGAGGTCGATTATGAGCCCAACATTACGTCCCAGCGCGCGCTGCTCGGCCAGGAACTTGGGCAGGGTGAGGATGTTCGGCAGGGACTCCTCCGCGTCCTTCGCCAAGAGCGTCGGCGAGAGTGGGGTCTTCATCGGGATGAAACGCGACGGCGCGACGGGCTCGCCGTAGCTCGCGTAGTCCCCCCACTTCTGCAGCTTACTGAGCACAGTGGGTACGTTATTCTCCGTCACCGCGGTGTTGAACACGTGACTCGTCGTGGACGTCGACGCGCAAGAGTCGTCTCCCCACGAAGACGCGGGACGCGCTTGAGCTTCTTGGTCGGCAACCTTCCCCGACGCGACGGGTGCCGATGAAGCCCCTGCACCCGCAGCGCGCGGCGCGTGCTCGGGTCCGGACATATCTTCGCGACGACGTGCACTCGAGAACTCCACCGACCGGGCCTCCTGTTCGAGTCGCGAGCGCCGCTCGGTGTGTGGTGGCTTCGCCGTTTGGAGGGAAAAATGTGAGGAGGAGCGAGCGCAAAAGGAATCAACTCGTGAAACGCTGGTTCAAGTCGCCGGTCCCGGGACCGTCCAACCTGTCGACACGCTGCAAAAATCGCATAGGTTGTTTAGTCACGAATCGATCCTCATACTCGAATTAAAACGGTAAATATGATCCACATTGACGTGGTCAGAAAGGAGGGAGGGAAATTTGGGTCTTCGCGTTTTCAATTTCTTCAATACGGAGGACCGTGCTGCCGCGCATCCCTCTTACACAAGCGCGTCGACACAGTAGCTAACATGGGTCGCGTCCGCACCAAGACCGTCAAGAAGGTGCGTTTCCCGCCGTCGGCACCGTAATGTCCCCTCCGGCCGTCGCCCGGCGTCGGTTTTCCGGCGCCTGGGACGGAACAACACGGGAGCTTCCCGCAAAACCCTAGCGTCGATGCCGCAATCTCCCTCTGACGTCGCGTCCCCTCCCTCCGCGATCTTCAGGCGTCCCGCGTCATCGTCGAGAAGTACTACTCTCGCCTGACGCTCGACTTCGACACCAACAAGCGCATCGCCGAGGATGTCGCCATCATCCCCTCCAAGCGCCTTCGCAACAAGATCGCCGGTTTCACCACTGTGAGTATCTCCCCAGGGTTTTTCAGCATCCTTCGCGGAAGGTGGCGTCGGCCGGAGCGTCGCCGAGATCGACACGGCGACGGCGATCGCCTCGATGGCGCGATTCACGTGTGATTAGTCCGTTAGCGCGGTTTTGCGGGCGATTCGTCGCGCCGCGTGGGCTATCCGCGCGCGTTACCGGGAGCCATCGAGCGGCTTTTCTCTGAGTCCCATCATCCAACCTTTCCTGGTTGGGCACCTCGGCCGTAGAGCATTCCGCTGACCTATTTTCCCCTTCTTATCCCTTTCGTACAGCACCTTATGAAGCGTATCCAGCGTGGCCCCGTGCGCGGCATCTCCCTCAAGCTTCAGGAGGAGGAGCGTGAGCGCCGCATGGACTTCGTCCCCGACGAGTCTGCGCTCGCGGTGGAGACCATTGAGGTTGACCGTGACACCATGGACATGCTCAAGTCTCTCAACATGGCTAACCTGCCCGGCGTGACCCTGCAGCAGCGTTCCGGCCGCGGCGGGTTCCAGGGCAAGCGTGAGGGTGGGGGTAACCGCAACTAAGCGCTGTGTTCTCTTATTAGGCGAGAGTAGCACTGAACTCGGTTGGGGTTTATTGTAATGGGACAGTGAAAGGTTCCGTGAGACTGAAGTCGTTGATTGTCGCGTACGTCTATCTACTCTAGTGGGCTCATCATCCGCCGCTGCAACTCGCCGTCCGCGCCTTTGGTCACCTGCGTGACCGCGCAAATCTGTGCGATGTCCTCCTCCCCCCTCGTCAGGCTCGCCGTCAGCAAACCCACGTTGTTAAGCCACGATTTCTTCACGTCGCCGAGCGCTATGCCGTCGCTGTGGAACCTCATCGTGTGCGCACCGGCCTCGTAGTTTTTCTTTTCTGTCTCTCCCACCTGCACGAGTTCGGTGCACGCGTCAGTCGAGGGGCACGGGAATCGTTTCCACGAAGCACAACAGGGATGAATGAAGACAGCCGGGGAACATCAGCTGCAATCGGTTGAAACCTCAATGAAGGAAAGGGGCGCGTCACACGGACGTACCTCGACAACGAACTTCATTTCCGTCATATCGACCGTATATTTGACCCTCCAACACGCCCCCTCGACGGGCTCGCTGAGTTTGAAGTCCACCTACGATCGATAAGGTAACGGAGGTTGAGGTCAGAGTGCGGAAAGCTGGACC
>Ga0181573_10003686_pt1 | contig 13402 bp, 7 predicted proteins | sample 101ome_25_FD_148643 | JGI IMG/M metagenome (GOLD analysis project Ga0181573, IMG submission 148643) | Coastal salt marsh microbial communities from the Groves Creek Marsh, Skidaway Island, Georgia - 101409BT metaG (spades assembly) | ecosystem: Environmental > Aquatic > Marine > Intertidal zone...
CCTATCATGAACAAGCTTGCAATAATCGTCATTGCCAATCTAAGTTACTGCCAACCAGGCCAGTTACAACAGAGCGCGACGGATATCCGATAACAGTGCGACAAGCTCGGTCAGGAATCGACCCGCGTCACCGCCATTGATCACCCGATGATCGTAGGACAGGGACAGCGGTAATTGCTTACGAGGCTCAAACTCAGCACCCGTCCAAACCGGCTGGATCGACGCCCGTGACACGCCCAAAATAGCGACTTCGGGGGCATTCACGATTGGCGTGAAACCACGTCCACCAATATTACCAAGGCTGCTGATGGTGAAAACACCCCCTTGCATTTGGTCCGGCTTCAACTTCTTGTCCCGGGCCAGCGCGGCGAGGTGCGTCATCTCTTCCGACAGGTCCCACAGACCTTTTTTATCCACGTCGCGGATCACGGGGACGACCAATCCCGCGGGGGTATCAACCGCCATGCCGATGTGGCAATAATGCTTGTATACCAGTGTCTCTCCCCCTTGTGACAGCGAGGTTTTCAACTTCGGGTGCCGAGCCAGAGCAACCGCACAGGCCTTTAAAATAAAGGGCATAGGCGTCAGTTTGGTACCGCGCTTTTCTGCCTCCTGCTTCATCTCCGCGCGGAAATCCTCAAGGTCGGTGATATCAGCATCATCGAACTGGGTCACATGGGGTACGTTAAGCCACGAGCGCGTCATGTTGGTCGCAGTCACCTTATCGAGTCGCGAACGAGGGGTTTCCTCAATGGCGCCAAACTTACTGAAGTCGACCTCGGGAATACCCGGGATGGCTGCACCAGCACCTGCATCGCTCAATCCCGCTCCTGACTTCAGCGCCTGCTGTACGTAGTGATGCAGATCTTCTTTCAGGATACGACCACGAGGTCCGGAGCCTGTTACCTTCAGTAGATCAACGCCAAATTCTCTGGCGAGTTTGCGGACCGCGGGACCCGCGTAGGCAGCCGCACCATCGTCAACCGCGGCGGTATCAGTCTCTCTTGCCACAACAGGAGTTGAAGCAGAGGTTTCGGACATTGATCCAGACTCGCCGGGCTTTTGGGCTTCAATCGTTGGAGAGGCTCCTGCACCACTCTCAATAGCACTAGCCGCAGCGTCACTTGGCGCCGAAGATGATGCGTTGTCGCCGGCCGCCGTGATCGCCATGGTAACCAGCGCCGTGCCCTGGCGAACCGATTCGCCTGCAGAAACCAACAGCTCAGTAATCTTGCCCGCTGTGGGCGCGGGGACTTCCATCGATGCCTTATCGGACTCCAGAAGCACCAGGGAATCACCCTCGGCAACCTCCTGACCGGTCGTGACAAGCACTTCAACCAAATCAACATCCCCATCGGTTCCGATATCTGGAACCTCGACGGTCATCGACCCTGACGAAGCAACGCTTGCGGAAGAAACCTCTGCTGGTTTGAGGGCATCGCCACCCGCGGACACGCTGGCAGGGGCCTGCGCCTCATTGACCATGGCTTCATTGGCACCGGAATTTGCGGTGGGCGCGGCTTCCTCTGGTGCCGGCGTATCCGAGGCCACCTCGCCATCGGTTTCGATCTCGACGATTGCATCACCCTCAGACAGGGCATCGCCCACGGCAACTTTCAGGGCAACGATCTTGCCCTCGGCAGTTGCCGGTATCTCCATCGACGCCTTGTCAGACTCGAGAACAATAAGACTTTGTTCCAGCGTTATCGTGTCGCCAACAGCGACGAGGACTTCAACGACTTCAGCGCCCTCAGCACCACCAATATCGGGTACGGTCAAAGTAAGTGTTGCCATATAACGAGTCTCCGTCCCTATCAGGCTAAGCGCGGATTGGACTTATCAGCATCGATGCCCAACGCTTTCATTGCATCGACTACCTGCTGAGGTTTGATTTTCCCGTCGTCCGCTAGGGATTTAAGCGCCGCGAGAACGATGAAGTTCCGATTCACTTCAAAGTGCTCCCGGAGCTTGGCGCGGGTATCGCTACGCCCGAATCCATCGGTGCCCAGCACAGTAAAACGCCCCGGTATAAATTCCCGAAGTTGATCCGTATGAGCCTTCATGTAATCGGTCGCCGCAATAAAAGGACCGTCAGCGCCACTGAGTTTTCCAGTGATATAGGGAACCCGAGGGGTCTCTGTAGGGTGCAACATATTCCAGCGATGACAATCCTGGCCCTCGCGCGCCAGTTCGTTAACGCTGGTAACGCTCCATACATCCACCGCCACGCTGTAGTTTTGTTCCAGTATTTCAGCAGCCGCTTCGACCTCACGAAGGATCGCCCCGGCACCAAGCAGCTGCACTTTGAGTGAGTGCTTACTTGCGCTTTGAGAAAGCTTATAAAGTCCCTTTATGATCCCTTCCTCGACACCTTCGGGCATGTCGGGCTGATGATAATTCTCGTTCATCGTGGTGATGTAATAGAAGCAGTTCTCCCCTTCCTCATACATGCGGCGGATGCCATCCTGAACAATGATCGCAAGCTCATAGGCGTAGGTGGGATCGTAGCTCACACAGTTGGGCACAGTAGCGGCGAGTAAATGACTGTGTCCGTCCTGGTGCTGCAGTCCCTCCCCGTTCAGCGTGGTTCGACCCGAAGTGCCTCCGATTAAAAAACCCCGCGCCTGACTGTCCCCAGCTGCCCAAGCCAGATCGCCGATGCGCTGGAAGCCAAACATCGAATAGAAGATGAAAAAGGGAATCATCGGGTAGTCGGACACGCTGTAGGAGGTAGCCGCTGCCATCCACGCGGAGAACGCGCCTGCCTCGTTGATTCCCTCTTCCAGAATCTGGCCCTGCACGTCCTCTTTGTAAAACAGAATGCCCCCCGCATCGTGGGGGGTGTAGTTCTGACCGGCCGCCGAGTAGATGCCAAGCTGCCGGAACATACCTTCCATACCAAAGGTTCTGGCTTCATCCGGCACAATCGGCACCACCCTCTGCCCGATTTCCTTATCTTTAATAAGAGACGACAGGATGCGGACGAAGGCCATAGTTGTGGAGACTTCTCGCTTCCCGCTGGACTTCAGCTGTGACGCAAAGGTAGCGCGAGTCGGCGCTGGCAAGTGATAGGAAACCGCGCGGCGGCTCGGAATATGTCCTCCCAACTGCGCCCGACGCTCTCGCATATACGCCATTTCGGGGCTGTCTTCAGCGGGTCGGTAAAATGGCACGTCTTTGAGGGCACTGTCAGTGATAGGCACACCAAAACGATCCCGAAACGCCTTTAAACTCTTTAAATCAAGCTTTTTTAGCGAGTGGGTCTCGTTGCTGGCCTCCCCTGCTTCGCTGGTGCCATAGCCCTTTACCGTCATGGCAAGGATCGCAGTAGGACGCTGGGTTTCCTCGCAGGCCGCCGCGTAAGCGGCGTAGACTTTATAAGGATCATGGCCACCGCGGTTGAGATACATGATGTCCTCATCGCTCAGGTCTTTTACCAGTTCCAGGGTCTCGGGGTACTTACCAAAGAAGTGCTCTCGGGTGTAGGCGCCACCGTTGTATTTAAAGTTCTGCAGCTCCCCGTCGCAGACTTCATCCATACGCTTCTGGAGCAAACCGCTCTTGTCGCGCTCCAATAATGGGTCCCACTTGCGACCCCAGATCACCTTGATAACGTTCCAGCCTGCTCCCCGGAACACCCCTTCAAGCTCCTGAATGATTTTGCCATTACCCCTGACCGGGCCATCGAGACGCTGAAGATTGCAGTTGATAACGAAGTGCAGATTGCCGAGCCCTTCCCGTCCTGCCAGCGCAATGGCCCCAAGCGATTCGGGTTCATCGCATTCACCATCCCCCATAAAACACCAGATTTTGCGGTCCCGATGATCCACAAGACCCCTGTTTTGCTGGTATCTCATGACATGGGCCTGATAAATCGCCTGTATTGGACCGAGCCCCATCGACACCGTCGGGAACTGCCAGTAATTGGGCATCAACCAGGGGTGGGGATAAGAACTCAGGCCATTGCCGTCCACTTCCCGCCGAAAATTGGTCAGCTGTTCCTCGGTTATGTGACCCTCCAAGAAAGAGCGTGCATACATACCGGGAGCGCTGTGTCCCTGATAGAACACCAGATCCCCGGGATGACCATTCTCGGTGCCCCTGAAGAAGTGATTCATGCCAACGTCGTAGAGAGTCGCGCTTGATGAGAAGCTCGAGATATGGCCTCCGAGACCATCCTCGTTGTCATTCGCCCGCATCACCATCGCCATAGCGTTCCAGCGGACGAGAGAGCGAATCCGACGCTCCATAAACAAATCGCCCGGCATAGGCCGCTGCTGCTCGGGGGAAATTGTGTTTTTGAAAGGTGTGGTAATCGCTTGGGGGAGCGGCACTCCCGCGTTTTGGGCGTGTTGTGCCAATGAATTGACGATTTCGCCACCGGCCCGGATGCCGCCATGGCGCACCACTGCGTCAAGCGAGTCGAGCCATTCCTGACGCTCTTGAGCGTCAACAAGCATTTCTGTCATCAGATTACTTCCCCCAGTGATAGCGACGCCCTTTTAGCGCTTCGCCGTGGCACCCAATATGTCGTAGACGCCAATAAATTGCCGTTCAAAAGGTAATGAATTCCTTTTTAGAACCTATTTTTCTTGTAGACCGGAGGATAATTTAACTAATTTGACGTTTTTTTACTATTCAATTCCTTTTTAGAACTATAGTGATTGCAAAAAAATGCCCCTACTTATCCAAATAAACGAATCTGGTAGATTTACGCTGAGTGGAACAAAGCGCCCATCTAGGCGCTTTGAACAAGCGATGCAGGGCGCCTTTCAGGATCCTGTGCCGGCACCTTTTACCTTATTACCGTGCCTGAGCAGGCATCTGCTGGTGGAAAGCATCCACGTCTTCCACCACGACCGCGTCTGGCAGCGATGCAAAAGGTGAATCAGCAAACTTGGTGCCCTTGAGCTGAATCAAAAGCCGAGCGCTGTCTTCGTCAAGCATGGTGTCGCGATAGTAGGCTCGTGCTTCACTCAGCGTCACCGCCTGAACCGCGTCGATGAGGCGTAATCGAGTATCGAAACTGTAGCGCTCCCGCGTCCAGTCACTTACATAGGGCGACGCCTCCTCTGAGAGGTTTTTGGGTGGCTCGGTCAGCGTGGTCAACACGCCGGCCTTAATCCGATCAAAGTCCTCATCAGACAGAGCATCAAGATCAGCTGCAAACTCAGCGCGGTAGGCATCGAAGCGCGCGAGCATGTCCACTGGCGCTTTTACCGGCGTTTGAATATAGAGGCCCAGCATCGGATGCTCACCAAGCTCCGTTGCAAAACCGCCAGCCGCATACCCCAGCTGTTCTTCGGTTCGCAGCTGGTTGAACGCACGGCTCGACAAATGCGCACTCACCAGCTCACCACGGGCAAGGTTTTCGATTGTCGCCTCGGGTGCCGCAAACAAATACAGCATGCCCAGATCTTCTATGGGAAGCTCTTCCTGGTAGACGATCCGGGCCCCTTTTTGCGGTGCATACACCTTCGGTCTTTGATAGCCGCCGTTGTCCCCTGATGAGATTGTCGATTCCAACAACTTCCCAAGTTCCGCGGCATAGCTCGCGCTGTAATTACCAAACAGGTAAACCCGTACATACGCTTTGGAAAGTTCCTGATCGATGAACTGCTGCAGCGACTCGGTAGTTACCGAGCCTGCCGCAGCTATCAGACTATCTCGATTAAATTGACCGGATTGGGTGAGCCGCTGCACCGCGGGAAAAAGCTGCCTAACCGCAAAGCCGAATCGAGCATTCTCAAGGCTCCGTAAGTATCTATCCACCGCCTGCTCCAACTCGAGAGCGCTAGGCGTGATGCGCAGTGCCTCGGCGGCCCGCTTTAATAGCTCTGGCTGCTTGTCAGTGAAGCCCGACACCGTGAACCGAAGGCCAAACCCAGATGAGGCGCCAACATTCATACCGGCGACAGACGCCTCAGTGAACAAGGTTGTCTGGCTGAGGTTGTAGAGATCAGTCCATAAGGCATACATCACCTCTGCCGATGCATCTGAAGCCCGGGTATCGGTGTTCAGGTATACCTGCGTAAATCCTTTGGGCTGCTCAGGAAAGGTCTCGCTACCTTGCAACCAGATCTCCATGGTTTCAGTGGATACCAGCTTTTCGGGTGTCACCGGCCCATGAGCGACCTCAAAGGATTCCGGCAGTAGCGTATTGAGCGCGGGTTGGCGCAGTCCATATTCAGTAACCAGGGCCATCTGCTCATCAGCAGAGGCTAACTGAAGTGGCTCCACCGCGTAGCGCCCTGCATAAAAGTGCATGGTCTCTGTCACGGGCTCATCTTGCGAGACGTACCACGCATTCATTCGCTCAGGTATAAGCTGCGCAAGGACTGCGTTTACGGCATCGGCATCAAACCCATCAAACACAAACGGCGCATTGATGACATTCTCGATCGGGTAGTTCTGTAACGAAGCGGCGAGGGAAGAGACATAGGTGAAGTCGTTAATCTTCTCCAGAAAACGGAACTGATTGTCCAGCGACGTGCGCAGTTCCTCAGCATAGCGGTCATCCACCCCTTCTGCGCGCAGCATTTCGAGATAGCCCAAAAGCATGTGGGTGATCTCTTCACGATGGGCCATACCCGCTTCGGTAAGGTCGACTTGAATACTGAACGTGCCGTAGTTGCCCAATCCGTTTGGCGATGCAGTCGCCATGAGGCTGCTCGCCCAGCCTAACTCCTTAAGCTTGCTTGCCGGCGTATCCGGCATCTCTGACCCCAGGATGTAGGAGAGGTAACGATTGGGCTTCACACGAAACTGATCGTCATTGGCGTCGATGAAAAAATCCAGCTGCAGCATGCGCTGATCTTCAAGGGGCACATAACGCACCAACTTGCCCGCCGCCTGATCAAAGTTAAGCGGCCTGGTGACCGCGGGCTTTTTAATGTTTTTCACTGGGATATCACCGAAGTAGCGCCCCGCTAAGGTCTCCATTTCATCCAGTCCCTGATCACTGACCATGGCTACTTTCATGATATCGGCACCGTAATAGCGCTGATAAAAGTTAACGGTGGCCTCATGCAACGTTGATCCTTCTTTATCGGCGAGACTCTCGAGGTTGCCAATGAGGAAACGATTGGCGGGATGGTCGCCCATAAAACTGCGGCCGAGCTTAAACATGCCGAAATAATCCATCTCCCGGCGCATAGACCACTCGGCGTTTACCGCACTCTTCTCCTTTTCGATGTATTCAGGATCCAACAGGGGGGTCTTAAAAAAGTGTGAGAACCTGTCCAAAGCACCCGCGTAAGCACTGTTCTTAATCTCGAACATGTAGTTGGTGATATCGAGCCAGGTATAGGCGTTTCTGGAGCCACCGTTTTCGTTGATGTAGGTCATATAGCCGTCGATATCAGGATAGGCCTCTGTCCCCATAAAGAGCATGTGCTCAAGGAAATGCGCCATCCCCTGGTAGGCCATGGGATCGAACATCAGTCCAACTCCGACGCTGAGTGCGGCCGCAGATTTTTCCACCGCAGGATCTGACACTAGCAGCACTTCTATACCGTTTTCGAGGGTGACTGCGCGGTAAGCTCTCGTGTCATTAGGGCTTTGTATTATGCTCCCTTTTATCTCTGTGCCGTCACCAGGGCTTTCCGGGGCAGCCTTCTGGTCGCAGCCCCCAAGAAGAGTGAGCGACAGCGCGCCAGCGGCAAGCAAAAGTTTTCCAAACGAATTAATGCGTCGAGAGCTTACGTCCATGATGTTCTCCAAACTGTGAAATTAACGTGTGTGAGACCGCTATCTAAGCCTGATGTTCCCTGTGGGCTGAGGGCCAAGCGGTCACGACGGCACTGATTAGGGTCGCCAGAGGAATGGCAAAAAAGACGCCCCAAACGCCCCAAATGCCACCGAAGAAGAGCACCGCAACAATGATCGCTATGGGGTGCAGGTTAACTGCCTCACTGAATAACAGTGGGACAAGCACATTGCCGTCCAAGGCCTGAATAATGCCGTAGGAAAAAAACACCCAATAGAAGTCTTCGGTGAGACCCCACTGAAAGAACGCCACCACCAGTACGGGAATCGTAACCAGCGCGGCGCCAATATAAGGAATGATCACCGACAGACCTACTAGCAATCCGAGTAAGGCCGCATAGTTCAGCCCGAGAATTTTAAAGGTGGCGAAACTCACGACACCGACAATAATAATTTCGATGACCTTGCCCCGGGCGTAGTTGGCAAACTGACGGTTCATCTGCGCCCAGATATCGTTCAAGAGCGGTCTATGTTCTGGCAGAAATCCTGATCCCCAACGAATTATTTTTTCTCGGTCTTTCAGCAAGAAAAAGACCAGTAAGGGAATGAGAACCATGTAAACCATGAGCGCGAGCAATCCCGGAATGCTACTAAATCCCTTTGCGACCACGATCTGTCCGAACTGAGCCATCTCACTTTGAATCGCATTCATCACCTGATTGATTTGTTGCTGGCTTATGAGGGATGGGTAGTTTTCGGGTAACACCGAGAGCGCCTGCCGCCCCTGCTCAACCATGGCGGGTGCCTCCTTGGCGAGACTAATCAACTGTCGCCAGACAAGCGGCAAAAGCCCCAGCAACACGCCAAAGAAAGAACTGATGAACAGTGCCATGGCGACTGCAACACCCACCCGCGAAGACAGACCCCAGCGCTGTAACTGGTTCGCTATACCCTGCATCAAATAAGCCAGAATCACCGCGACAAATACCGGCGTCAAAATGTCGCCTACGGTGACTAAGATGATCAGCCCGGCAACCAACAGCAGAAGCAGGAGTATCGACTCCTCTTCGCTAAAATATTGGTGATACCACTTTTTAAAGACGTCCAGCATAGTCAGGCCTTGGTAATGATGTGGCGGTAAATGCCATCTTGAGATATTTCCGTTTCAACCTTGTGACCCCCTAGTCTCTGCAAGGACTGCAGGTCTCGCTCAGACCCCGGATCGGTCGCGAGTAACTCCAGAATCATGCCCGACTCCAGTTCGCGAAGACCGCGTTTCGCCATCAACAAGGGCATGGGGCACTGCTGGCCACGGGCGTCTATGTGTTTATCGGGTGAGGCTGAGGTCATTCGGTTATCACCAAAATCCATTTTGGATGGGGCCAAGTATACCGGCTTGACCAGCCTAACAGGACAGATCCTGAATATTTACCAAAGCCTCTCCCTATGGAGTCCTCACTCCGAGCCCAGTTGCGATAAAGTGCACCCATGCGAATGCCCTTACAGCCTGTGAAACAGTCGCTGCCCCATTTCGGTAGCTTTCTGCTGTGCCTCATCCTTTTGTTCCCGCCAATTGGCGGAGCAGTCACCGAGGACCTGAAAATACCCAATCTCGGAGAATCCAGCACCAGCCTTTTTTCTTCTGAATTCGAATATAACCTAGGCAGAGACTGGCTGAAGGCCTTTCGTCGCCAGGCGCCCACCGTCAATGACCCCCTGCTCTACAGTTATCTTGAATCGATGGTGTTTGATTTGGTCACTCACAGCGACCTGCAGGATCGGCGCCTCGAGTTAGTGATCGTCGACAACCCGAATATCAATGCGTTTGCCGTGCCCGGAGGAATCATTGGGGTGCATACCGGGCTCTTCCAATACGCCCAGACCGAAGATGAGTTCGCGACTGTTATCGCCCATGAAATTGCGCACCTCTCCCAGCGCCACTTCTCCCGGGGGGTGGAGATGGCACAAAGCCAATCCCCGCTCAACATCGCCGGTCTGCTTGCTGGCATCTTGCTCGCGGCAACAGCCGGGACCGACGCCGGACTGGCTGCGATGACCGCCACTCAAGCGGCGCTTCAGGATCAGCAGCTACGCTATAGCCGAGCCAATGAGGCCGAGGCAGATCGCATCGGATTGAAGCTCCTCTATGACGCGGGGATGGATCCCTATGCTGCGCCGGCGATGTTTGAGCGCATGTTAGCTACCACCCGCTACAGTAGCGCCAATCGACTACCCGAATTTCTCCGCACCCATCCGCTGTCCGAGAAGCGTATCGCTGACACCCGAACCCGTGCGATGCAATATCCCAAACGGATTCGACCGGTAAGCCTTCAATATCAACTGATGCGTGCCCGAGTTGCTGTGTCGCTCGCCGACACACCCGAGGAGGCAGTAACCATTTTCAAAAATCAAATGGAGGGAAACCCCAGATCAAAAGAAGCCGCCAGCTACGGCCTGACACTTGCGTTGACTCAGGCGGGACGACCCGACGAGGCTGCTCTTGTTCTTGACGGTATCTGGGCGGAAAACGAACAGCGTATCGAGTATGTACTTGCCGATGCCGATATTGATCTTGCGAGAGGCAAAGCAAGCAACGCGGCAAAAAAACTAGAAGCGCGTTTGCGGGTATCACCAGGTAATCATCCGCTGACCATGGCCTATGCCCACGCCCTGCAACAAGGGGGGCAATCCCACCTCGCAGAGGAAGTCTTGCTGGATCAATCCCGCCTGAAACCGAACGATCCGGGACTTTGGTATCTGTTAGCAGAAGTGCAGGGGCTGAGTGGCAATATCATCGGCCTGCATCAGTCGCGAGCCGAGTATTTTATTTTGGTAGGAAACCTTGATGCCGCGCAACGACAACTTAGCTACGCATTGCAGCTAGTGGGTGATGACTTCACCCGATCGGCGCAAATCAATGAGCGCCTGAGCCAAGTTATCGATATGCGGGCGGCGCTGGATAGAGGCTAGCCCAAAACAGAGGATTATCGGGAGGCGATAACTCCGTTGTTCAGTGACGCCGCAAATGTCAGCATGCGATCGAGAGGTTTCATGGCTGCCTGTCCCAGATCGGGATCGACGTGTATCTCATTGTCTGACCGGTCAAAGACCGACGCGAGTCGCTCCAAATCATTCATCGCCATCCAGGGGCAATTAGCACAACTTCGGCAGGTGGCCCCTTCCCCGGCAGTAGGCGCAATGATGAACTGTTTGTCTGGCGCTGCCTGCTGAAGCTTGAAGAAAATACCCTGATCAGTAGCAACGATAAACTGAGCATTTTTCATCTCCTGCGCCGCCTTGATAATCTGCGTCGTCGAGCCGACTCGATCGGCGAGTTCAATGACTGAAGCAGGAGACTCAGGATGCACCAACACCGCCGCGTCCGGATAAACCCGTTTTAAGTCGGCAATGCCGCGAGCCTTAAATTCTTCATGAACGATACAAGCACCATCCCACATCAGGACATCCGCGCCCGTTTCACGCCGAACATAGTCACCTAAATGACGGTCGGGTGCCCAAATGATTTTTTTGCCCTCATCCGCAAGATGCTCAGCAACATCAAGGGCAATACTCGACGTCACCACCCAATCAGCGCGGGCTTTAACCGCAGCGGACGTGTTGGCGTAAACCACCACCTCTCGGTCTGGGTGGGCGTCACAGAATTGGGAAAACTCCTCTATCGGGCAGCCAAGATCGAGGGAACAGGTGGCCTCGAGATCAGGCATCAACACACGCTTGTCCGGGGTCAGTATTTTGGCGGTTTCACCCATAAAACGGACGCCCGCAACAATCAGAGTGGTAGCGGGATGATCCCGACCAAATCGCGCCATCTCCAGGGAATCTGAAACACAGCCTCCGGTCGCTTCTGCAAGTGCCTGTATCTCCGGTGCTGTGTAGTAATGCGCCACAATCACCGCATTTTCAGTGACCAGCATCTCCCGAATACGCTGCTCCAGCGCTGCGCTCTCCGCGCTGCTCAATTGAGTAGGAGCGGCACTATTCAGGTGTTGCTGAACTTGCTCACGTATTTTGACGAGCTTGTCTTCGGCGATGGACATAACCGGTATGGAGACAGTTACAGGGGCTGACGATACTAGCACAAACTCCATTAAACATTGCGACGGAGGGGTGTTGAGGCAAAGCGAAGGTGCTACCCTAACTCCATTCCAAGGATTCGGATACGAGCAACCATGACCGCATTGACGCCAGTAGAGTCGAGCGAACCACATATACTTGTCTGCGATGACGACCCGATGGTCCGCCTGCTCGCAAGAGAGTGCCTAGAGGAAGCGGGCATGCGAGTCACCGAGGCAGCTGATGGCGACGAGGCTATTTCCTGCTTCGAACTGGACCGGCCCGATCTTATCTTCCTCGACGTTGAAATGCCCAAGCGTAGTGGCTTTGAAGTGTGCTCCCACATACGGAGTTTGCCCGAGGGGCAAAATATCCCGATCCTTATCGCGACGGGCGCTGATGATCGAGAGTCTATTGATCAAGGCTTCCAATCGGGCGCCACACAATACAAAACCAAGCCGATCAACTGGTCATTGCTTTCACGCGATGTTCGTTACATGTTGCGTTCGGCAGAAAACCTTACAGCTCTCCAAGCAAGAGAGGCAGAGCTCAAGCACCTAGCCTATTTTGACCCGCTGACCGGTCTGCCTAATCGTTCCAGTTTTCTGACTTTTCTAGATCAGTGCACCAGCTCACCCGGTTCAGATGAAACCCCACTCGGACTGCTGATTCTCCACATTGACCACTTTAAACGAATCAATGATTCCCTCGGGCATGAGATAGGTGATCAAATCCTGATTACGATTGCTACTAGGCTACAAGAAGGCCTTGCTGCTGAAGCGCCCTCGTTATTCTCTCTCAGCGGGACACCAGTCAAAACACTCTCAACCGAGAGAACAATTGATTTGATGCGCACGGGTGGCGGAGAGTTCAGCGTCATTGTTAGGAATACTGATGCGGATCAACTGGAGATAATTGCTGCCTGGTCGTTGAGGGCATTGGATGATCCTCTCGTACTATCGCAATATCAGCTGCTTCTTTCCCCTAATATCGGCATTGCACTGATGGATCTAAAAAATGGGTCCGTTGACCAGATGATCAGAGAGGCCGGGCTTGCCCTTCAAGCCTCGCGGCGACTGGGTCGCTGCCATTTTCGTCGCTATGACGCTTCACTCGCGGACGACACCGCTGAGCGTCTCACCCTTGAAAAAGATCTGAACGACGCCTTGTCCGCGGACGATCAGCTATTCATGATGTATCAACCTCAAATTGATGCCGTTACTGGTCATATCGAAGGCGTTGAAGCCCTCGTGCGATGGCAACACCCAAGTCTTGGCATGATACCGCCGGATAAGTTTGTCGATGTCGCCGAGGGAAGCGGACAAATCATCGCACTGGGTAGCTGGATTATTCAGCGCATCAGCCAAGACGTGAATAACAACACCCGAGCCTTTCCGAAGAAGTGGACAATCGGCATTAACTTATCGCCGCTGCAGTTCACTCAATCGAATTTCGTAGAGACGCTCTCAGCCCTGCTCGGCGGACTTAATAATGACCGGTCAGTGGAACTGGAGCTCACTGAGGGCGTGATCATGTCCGACGCGGATGACAGCCTCTCCAAGATGAGCGCTCTCCGAGACAAAGGCTTCCGGTTGGCGATCGATGACTTCGGTACTGGATA
>Ga0181573_10003688_pt1 | contig 13399 bp, 6 predicted proteins | sample 101ome_25_FD_148643 | JGI IMG/M metagenome (GOLD analysis project Ga0181573, IMG submission 148643) | Coastal salt marsh microbial communities from the Groves Creek Marsh, Skidaway Island, Georgia - 101409BT metaG (spades assembly) | ecosystem: Environmental > Aquatic > Marine > Intertidal zone...
GACGAGCGGATGCGATTCGAGCTTCGTTCGCAGCCCGGGGAGGTCGCCGACCCACGCGGCCCGCCACACGTCCTGCCCGCCGTCGCCGTCGACGCGCCCGTAGTTTTCGTTGCGCCGCAGCGTCGCGTGCATCACCAACGCGCGACGGTTGAGTTCGTGCGCCCCGCTTCCGAAGGTTTCGCTCGCCGGCAAAAGTGAGACTTTCTTCGCGTCGCCGTCTTCTTTTTCGTCATCCCCCGGCGTTTTCCGGCACAGCCGCGCGCAGCATCCCGCCTCCTCCACCCTCACCATCACGTACAGCGCGCGGCTCACCCCCGTTTTCCGCGCCTCCCCCGCCGCTCGTTCGACCCAGAACCCGCGCGTCAACGCCGCCGCCGCGACGTCCGCCTCGGTCAACGCCGCCGCCGGCCCCCCGGCCCCGTCTTTTCCGATGTTTTCGTTCATATCCGCGCCGTCCCCGGGGTTGCGCAACCACGCCGCTACCCTGCCCCCCCGCCTCAGCCGCGCGTTCGCCAGGTCGAGCAGCGCGAGTAACATGTCCCGGGGCGTGCACACCGCGTTCGGGCCGTCCCCGACGCCGACGGCGGCGGAACGAACCCCGTACGGCAAATCGGTGACGATCGCGTCCACGACTTCGCCAGCCGTGACGGGTCCCCGCCACGGCGCGTCGAGTAAACTCGCGCGGCCCAGCGCGCACCGAGCGTCGTCCTTCACCACGTTCACATCCTTCACCACGTTCACATCGTTCACCACGTTCACATCCCTCACCACGTTCACATCCTTCACCACGTTCACGTCGTTCACGTCGATCCCGTCGCGTCGCATCGCGCCCGCCGCGGCGGCCAACGCGGCGTCGTCGACGTCCGCCCCGACGACGCGGCGCGCTCCGAGCGCGAGCGCGGCGAGCAGCACGGCTCCGCCGCCGACGCACGGGTCGCACACGACGTCACCCGGTCGGACCCTCGCGGCGTTCAACGCGAGGAAGGCTTGCTGCGGGGGCATGGCGTTGGGAGCCTCCACGGACTTGAGGGCGGCGCGGGCGTCCAGCCCCCACGCGATGACCTCGCACATCGCGCCCTCGGGATGGAGGTACACGTGCGGCGCGACGGAGTCGCGAGACGGATCGACGCGTTTTTCCTCGGACGTGGCGACGGCGATGAGCCACGCGCGGTCCGCGGCGACGGCCCTTCCGACGCCCGCGTCCCATAGCTCGGCGCCCACGCGCTCGAGAACCACCCTATGCACGCCCTTACGCCCCGGAGCGAGCACCTGCGCCGCGCACTTCGCGGCGCGTTCGGGTCCCATGGCGGAGGCGACCGCGGAGGGGTCGCCGCTCGCGACGGGCGCGAGCGCCATTCGGGTGAGAGCGCACCGCCGAACCGCCGCGCGCGCGGCGGCGAGGGATGGGAACGTCACACCGGCGGTCAAGACCGTCTCCGGGGCGCCGCCGGACGTCGAAGGGACCGCGTCGCCGATCCACCGAGGCGCGGAGGCGCCCGTCCCGCCGCGAATCTCGGTGACCGCCGCGAGCGCGGAACCGAGCTCGAGCAGCGCCATGCTCCCGAGCTCGGCGCCCACGCGCCCACCCTCCAAGACCAACGTCACATCCACGGGACCGTCGCGCTCCGGCGGCGGCATGACGGTCCCGTGCCCTCCTCGGACCGGCGCGCGCCTGCTATGCGTCGGCGGGTGGCCGGGTGTCGAGTACGCGAAACGGAGCGAGTCTGGATCGAAATTTCGTTTTACATCCCAGTCTCTTCTACGAAGGTAACACTTAAGAGTCATCGCCCCGCGCGACGTTTTCGAGCGCCCCGCTCACCAGCTTCTTCACCTTCACCTCCTCCCTCGCGACCCTGCCGCGGTGCACCGCCTGGATCCTCGTCGCCGCCGCGTGCTCGTCCACCTCCGCGCTCGCGGCGAGCGTCGGTATTCTCACCGCGCCGGAAGCCTTCTCCGGAGTCGCCACCCTGACGACCGAGGCGGGTTCTGGGATGGCCTCGCCCTCGGCGATGTACTCTTCCAGCTCCGCGATGCGCGCATCCTTCGCGTCGGACTCCGCGCGAAGCGTCGCAATCTCCAGGCGCGCCGTCTCCACCTCGCGGACCAGACCGTCGTCGCCGCCCCGGGAGCCGGCTCGGCTGCCGAGCTTGCTCGCCAGCCGACCGCTGGAGTGCGCCGACGGCGCCGGAGCTGACGCCTTGGACGTGGACTGCCGCACCATCTTGATCTCGCGCCTCAGCTCGTTGATCTCCTTAATGAGCGCCACGTTCTGGTTCATCAGCGCCATGTTGTCCTTCTTGTGCGTCTCGACGTCCTTCGCGAGCTTGCGCTTGAACTGATCGATGGTCTTCTCCAGGTACTCTCGCTGGCGATTGTACTCGCGCTGGATGTCCTTGTCGGGGGGCTTATCGTCGATCTTCTGCGTCATGTGCTTCGCGTACAGAGACTTGACCTCCTCGGCGAGTCGCTTGGGCGTCTGGACGTGTTTCGTGGCCTCGTGGAGATCCTTCTGGAACGAATGAATCGCAGAGTCCCGGTCCTCGATCGCCTTCTGCTTGCGCTTGACGTCCTGGCCCATCCCGAGGAGCTTGTTGCGAAGGTCCTTGATGGTGAGGTCGAGGTGGGTGTTGCTCTTGTTGTACCTCTCCAACTCCTTGTCCATCTCGGTGATCTGATTCTTCATATCCGAGATGTCCTGCTCGCGGGGTTCGATGGTCCGCTTGAGCTCCTTGATCTTGAAGTCGAGGACAAACTTGAACTTCTCCAGCTCCTGGTTCTTCTTCTTCAAGTCGTAGATTCGCTTCTCCTTGTCCCCAATCGTCTCGTCCCTATCCCGGATCTCGCGCTTCAGGCCCGCGACGTCCTTCTCCAGATCTGCGATCGTGGCGTAGAGGTTCTTCTTATCGGTGAAGAGACCGGCGATCTCGTCCTTCTGCTCCGCGATGCTCTTCTGCATGGTGGTGAACTTCTTCTTCATGATGCCGTTCTCGCCCTTCAGCCTCAGCGACACGTCGCGCTGTTCCTTGAGCCTTAATTCGTACTTTTCCTTGAGCTCATCGATCTCGAGGTCGGCGTCCTCCTCGAGCTGGTTCTCGCGCTCGTTCGCAGCGGCGCGGGAATCCTCCAGCTGCAGCCGAAGAGTCTCCGAGTGCATCTGCTCGTCCTGAAGTTTACCGGCAAACTCCTCGGTGAGATCTGCCACGAGGCGATCGTGCGACTCGGCGAGTGCGGTGTTCTGCTCGTCCCATCCGCGGTTGAGCTCCTCCTTTTCCTCCACGAGAGCTTGGTACCGCTCGATCTCGTTCAGGATCTTGTTCTGGAACGAAGACTCAGTGGCGGCCATGGCCTGCGCGTGCTTGTTCTCGGTGGTTTTCATCTGGTCCGCGAAATCCATCTCGAGCTCGTTCTTCTCCTGGAGCAGCGCCTCGTACTTGGACCGCTCGCCTTCGAGTTCGCCCTGGAACTTGTCGGTGAGATCCTTGATCTTCTCGTTCATGTTTAGGTCCTTAAGGCGAAGCTGGTACTCGCCCTGAAGGGTGAGCTCGTTGACCTGAACCTCGAGCTCGTGCATCCTGCTGCGAATATCCTCGAGGTCAGCCTTCGTCATGAGCACCTCCTGAGCAAACACCATCCCCTCGCCAGCCTTCGTCGCGCCCTCCATCGCGCGCTCCTTGATGTCAAAGACGGACAGCACCCCATCCTCGCCGACGCAGAAGAGCAGGGTATCGTCGAAGTTGACCCGCATCCCCGTCACCGGACCCGCGTGGCACCGAAGCTCCTTGTACTCCTTGCCCTCGCCGACGACTCGGCCGCCGTCCAACCCGTACGCGCGAACAGCCCCCGTGGACGTCGCGGCGAAGAGCCGTCTTCCGCCGTTGGTGAGCCGGACGCGCGTGAAGGTTTCGGTGGGTCGGCCGCTCTCACCACGGTCCGTCCCCAGGGCGAACTCCTCGTTGAGCATGAGGTCCTCGCCGTCGAGCTGCTTGAGCGTCGCGTCCGAGCCGACGGCGTAGACGTAACCGTCGTCGGGAGCGACGGCGACGGAGGCGTACTCGTTGGACTTGATGACGTTCTCCTTCTCGCGCTGGAACGTGGACAGGGACCACTCGTACACGGCGCCGTCCAGGCCGGTGGATATCAGGCGCTTATCGTCGGCGGAGAAGGCGATGCCGGTCACCTTGCCGCCGTGGCCGCGGCAGTTGCCCACGTTCTCGCACGTGTACATGTTGTACACCTGGATCACGGGCCCGTTCACCGCGGCGAAATACTTGCCGCCGTTGCTGAAGGAGCACTCGCGGCAGCCCTTGATGCTGAACTCGCGGTACGGCCTGATGTCGTCCATGAGCAAGTTGCACAGCCGGAGCTTGTCGCTGAACCCCACCAGGACGTGCAGCCCGCTGGGGTGGAACGCGACGCTGTGCGCCTCCTCGGCAAAAAACTTGCAAATCTCGTCAGCCTTGTCCAAGTAATTCCACACGCGCACGGATTTATCGCTCGAGCACGTCACCGCCAGCGGCTTACGCACGCACAGATCCACGCCCGTCACGCCCTGCGTATGGTGCCCCTGCGTGAACAGCGAGCACTCGATGTCCTCGCTCTTCACGACGTCGACGTTGGACATGTCAACCTCGTACATCTGGTTATCGTCGGTGGAGCACAGCAGGGTCTCGTCCGTCGGGGACAGCGCGAGCGCCGTCACCCTCGCGCCGGGCGACTGCTTGATAACGAAGTGCTTCACGCGCTTGTAGAGCTCCTTCTCGTCCGTCTTTTCGTAGACGCTCACGGTCCCGTCGGCGCCGCCGCACACAAACCCGCCGACGCCGTAGGGAATCACGCAGTCGACACCCTTCGAATCGCTCCGAGCGCAAGGTATCGTCGCCTTGACCTCGTTGAGCTCGACGACCAGCAGCTCGCCGCCGTCTGTCGCCAGGACGCACCGCTCGCGGCGCTCGGCTCCCTCTTCCCCGCCGTCCGTCACCTCGGCGTCGTCGGGAAGCCAACAGTGCGCCGTGTAATTCTTACTCGCGCCCGACTTGGCGGGCGGGAGCTTCACGTCCGGGAGCGCCCTGACCCCGGATTCCGCGCACTTGAACGTGCGGAAGAGACCCTCGCCCGCGCACGACGCCAGACCGGGGTCGTGCGCGGCAAATCTCACCTGGCGAACGGCGCCCGCGTCCGATCCGAGCGGCTTGGCCGGCACGCACGCGAGCTGCTTGCACCGCTCCCAGTTCCACAGCGTCACGTTCCACTCGGGGGCACCGCCCTGCGCGATGACCCACTTGCCGTCGGGTGAGAAGGCGACGCTCACGTACTCCTGCGTTGGTGGGTGGATGAAAGGTCGGGGGGTTGGATGAGAGGTTGGGGGTTGGATGAGAGGTCGGCCGGGCTCTGCGCCCTAATTTGGACGATCGGGATGGTTTTTCCGGGTCTCGGATGCGCACCTTGGACCCGACGTCGGTGGACGCGAGCACGCGCTTCCTGGGCGAGCCCGTCGTGGTGGTGAGATCGTACACGGTGATGACACCCCTCTCCGCGCGTTCCGCGACGGCCACGTAGCTCTTGCACTGGCTGAAGGCGATGGCGGTGATGGCCTCGGTGTCCGCCTGGCCCGGGATGAACCTCTGCGTCTTCGTCTCCACGTGGAAGAGCACCAGCTGGTGGCCGGCGACGTACGCCACGGTGGTCTCGTCGACGTAGGTGACGTTGTCCGCGACATCGCCCTTGGCGCCGAAGACGTGCCTGGGGATTCACACGGGGGAAGGGACGGGGTCGACGGTGAGATCGGGAGGAATTGAGAGGCTCGGGTCGGGAATTCCCAAAACGAGACATGACGCGGGGCGCACCTCGGGGCGATCGTCGCTGTCGCCATGACGACCGGTGTCGCCCTCTCCTTCGCTGCGCTTAGATAAGGCGGGTGACGGTCGTCGCCACTCCTGAACCGCTCGCCGTGGACCGGCCGAGCGTCGATATGACCGGGCGCCGCGGGTCGCGCTGGTTTTTGGAAGGAAGGGAGCAAAAAGGAGCGTCACGTGCGAGTTCACAGAGTCTATGAGTATTGTTTGTCCATAAACGTATATGCGTTTAAAATTCATATAAATGTGTATGGGGAGCGGTCAGAAAAGAACATTCCCCTGCGTGCTGCGTGCTTTTTGGTTTGTCCCGAAGCCCCTCGACGACTCGGGGGGCTCGGCTTAATCGTCGTGCGCGTGATCGAGCTGCTTCAGCTCAGCCTTGAGCTGCTCCATCTTCATCCCCATCGCCCGTTGCGTCGCCGCCCTCTCCTCCGGGTCCATCTCCTCGCACAGCTTGTAGTACATGCCTGCGGACACGGGAGGAGAGTCGCGTGAGTAAAACGGATGATGATCATCGTCCACCGGCCGCTTGGTTTGTTTACGCGTGAGGTCTCATCAGGTGGCCGCGAGACGACGCTTCGAACGTACCGAGCGTCTTCTCCGTCACCTCCTTGGCGTACTCCGCCTCCTCGTTGAAGTAGGTTGTGCCCACAGCCTCCATCGCGGCCTCGATCTCCTCGCGGGCCTCCGCGAAATTGTCGTTGATCTCATCCATGCGCTTCTTCGTCTCAGCGGGGGATAGGCCCGCGCGAGCCGCGGCGGAGGAGGCGAACCCGCGCCCGTGGATCTTGTGGAACGCGTTGACCCAGTGTTTGTCCAGCTGCGAGGGTTTGGTCTGCGCGGAGACCCCCGCGCGCGCGTGAGGCAGGCCGCCGCCGCCGGTCACCTCGGACGCGGCGTAGGGGGTGATGTTGATGACCTTGATGCCCTTGGAGGGTGCCGCGGCGCCCCCGCTCGCGGACGGCGCGTGCGAGACAAAGTCGGATACCACGCGCGCGGCGGCGCGACGGGCGATGGAAGTGCGCATCGTGTCGGTTCGCGCTGTCAGGTGCCCGCGGTTGTTGTGATCGACGTGGACCAATTTTTCCCGTGTTTGAGAGGCAGCGAAGCGTCGGCGCTGGACCACAAAGTCCCACACACTTATCCACCCGCACTTCGCCGAGAGCGAAGCCCCTGCGGCATGTCGTTCGCGGCCTCCTTGGCGCGCCCCTTCGGCGCGCGCGCTCTCCGCTCGACGCACTCGGGCTCCCCGACCCGTCATCGCTCCCACCGTCGCGCCGCACGCATCCGCGCCGCCGAAGCCGACCCCGCGCCCACCGAGACCAAGGGGCGGTTCAGGCGACGCGACCCGGACGCGGCGCCCAAACCCGCCCCTCTGGGATCGGGCCCCGACGCGAACGCGCCGCCCTCGGGTATCAAGGTCATCCCGGTGGAGCAACGCAGCAGGGACGCCTTCCAGGGCGTGGCCAAGGTGGACGGCGAGGCCGAGGATCCCGCGCTCAGGAGCGCGAAGCTCGCGGCTGGGGATGCGCTCGCCATCCTCGCCTTCGCGGCCATCGGGCGCGGGAACCACGGCGAGGGGATGTTCTTCGGGGACGTGCTCGGGACCGCGCTGCCGTTTCTCGTCGGATGGTTCGCCACCGCGCCCCTCACGGGGACGTTCGGCGAGGACGCGAGGGTGAGCGCCCGTCGTCGCCGCGCGTTTGCTCCTCGCCCATCACACGTCGTGGTGCCCTCACTCGCTCGCCCCCAGTCGCCGCGTCCACTCCGCATCGCTGACCCTCGACGTTTCGTCCTTTTTCCGATACGATCGATCGCAGGGTACCAAGACGAGCAACGCCGCGTTCGCCGCGGCGAAAGGTGTGATCGCGGGGGTTCCCGCCGGCCTGGTGCTTCGGTCCATCGGCAAAGGCTCTTTACCGCCGGCGCCCTTTGCGATTGTTGCCATGGTGGCCAACGGGGCGTTGCTGGTGGGCTGGCGGACGTGGTTCGCCGGGCGAGGCGCGGGCGGCGCCGGGGCGGGCGGGAATAAGAAGGGGAACCCGCTGGAGTTTATGAACCTGCTCATGTCCCTCACCAAGCGCTGGTGAGGAGGACGAGCCAGTCCCCGATGTAAACCGAGTATCATAGACTATCATAGACGAGAAGTTTTAACCACCCGAGTCCGTGGGATGGGCACCCTGTTTGCACTCCCGAGGCCATCGCGTGAGACTGCCAGACTGGTTCCCGTAAGAAAGCGCTTTTCCCGTGTTGTGAGTCATAGCTCCGAGAGGTTGCGCATCACACGGCCGAGGCACGCAGGTGCGAGGGCAGCGACTGACGTGAGAAGCCCGGGTCACCTTACCCGATCGGTACGGATCGAGGCGCGACACGTCGCCTCCCGATCCGCCCTCGGAACCCGCCGGAGTTCCGCGTTTCCGGCATCGAAGGACGACGCTTTATTCGAACTGGATCTTTGCGCGTCGTCTTGCTTTTCGAACGAGAGGGCGGAAGGACCGCGGGTCCGTCGAGCGTGAGCGATGAAGAGGTCCGCCGCGCTCCAGATTTTGGGCGTCTCGGATGATCTGGATGCCAACGCCCTGCGCCAGGCGTACAGGTAAGGGTCGCGTGCCGCCCCGTACCCGCCTTTCCGCTCGGATCTGCGAGCACCGCTATGCGCGACTAAAACTTCTTCGCCATGAACCGAGCGACGCCCCGGGCTCGCGCCCGCCCCCTCGGCCCGACTCGCGCTGAGCGCCGCCCGTCCCTCGTCCAACCATCGCAGGAAACTCGCGCTGAAGCATCACCCCGACAAAAACCCGGGAGATCCCGACGCCGAGCAGAAGTTCAAGGAGGTTGTCAGCGCGTACGAGTGCCTGACGCGCGAGGACGACGAGGATGCGGTGGCGGACATCTTCGAATCCGCAGACGACATGAGGGACTTCGCCGCGTCCTTCTTCGAATCGTTCTTCTTCGGAGGCGGGTTCAGGGGCGGACAGGCCTTCACCTTCGCGGAGGGGCGGTTCCCGAGGCCGGACAAGCGACGCGACTCCAAGGGGGGCAAGAAGGGTGGAGCAACGGGCAAACCGGACGACGATTTTAACGACGACGACGACGAGTCGGACGAGTACTCGGACGACGAAGACTACGACGACGACTACTACGACGACGACTACAGCGACGACGACTACGCGGACCTCCACGACTTCTTCAGCCAACCGCCGCCGGGGTGGCAGCCGCCGCCGGGGTTCAGGCCCGGGCGAGGTCCAATCGGCGGGAGAGGCGGATGGTTTGCGAGCGAGAAACCGCCCCGTCGATCGTCCCGCGGGGAGGCGTCCTCGAATAGCGTCGACGACGACGAGCTCTTCGAGAGGCTCGAGCGGATGCGCAAGGAGGCTGCGAGGTACGCCGCGGAGCTCGCGAGGAAGGATGACGAGGCGCGCAGGGCGAAGCAACCGCTGGAGAAGCTCCAGCGACCCACGCTGGTGTCGAGGACGGAGACGAGCATAACGCTGAACCTCCACCGCAGCAAGAACACCAACCAGACCTTACCCAAGGACCGGTGCTGGGAGCTGTCGCTGACGAAGGACCGCGAGCGCGACTACTCGGTGTTCACCTCGGTCAAGGGCAAGACGGTGGTGACGGTGTCGGACCTGATCCCGGGCACCCGGTACTGCTTCAAGGCGCGGGTGGGGCGGGTGGAGCCCGACGGCGACGTCTCCGAGTGGGGACCCTACTCCGTCGAGTCGGCGTACGCCACCTCGGGCAAGGCCCCGCCCGAACATCACGGCGCCAAGGGGTCGCACGGCGCCAAGAATGGCGACGCGGACAAGGGCGCCGCCGCGGAGAATGGCGACGTCGCCGAGGCTTCCCACGGGACGATGAGTAAAAAGGCCAAGAAACGCGCCGCAAAGGAGAGAGCCGCCGCGGAGGAAGCCGAGGCGGCCGCTAAGGGCGCGTCCGCCGCGCAGCAGGCCGCCGCGGAGACCAGCGCCGCCGCGGACAGGCAGGCTGCGCTGCGCAGGGCTGCGGAGGCTGCGGCGGAACGGGAGATGGCCGAGATGGAGGAGATTCGTCGAAAGATGGAGTCGAAAAAGGCGAAGGATAAAACCGCCGACGCCGCGAGTTCGCAGGCGCAGGAACCCGCGGGCCACCAACCGGCGGGCAACACCGAGGGCCTGTCCAAAAAGGCTCTGCAGCGCAAGAAAAAGAAGGAGAAGCTCGCGGCTGAGACGGCGCAGCGTTTGGAGCGCGAAGCCGCCTCCGCCCCCGACGTCACCGACGAGGAATTCGCCAGGCGCCTGCAGGCGGAGGAGGGCGGCTACAAGTACCAGCCGGGCACGTTCGAGAGCGACGAGGCGCTGGCGAGGAGGCTGCAGGCGGAGGAGGACAAGTACAAGACGCACGCCCCTCCCTCGCATCACGACCAGCACCACCACCAGCCCGAGCGCGTCGCGCAGATGCCCGTCGCGCACGCCGCCCAAGGAACGCCCAAGGGTCGGCAGCAGCAGATCGCTGCCGCGCATCAATACGCGGCGCAGCGACAGCAGCAGTCGGCGTTCGGCGCCGCCTCCAACGCCGCCTCCAACGCCGGGCCCGGGCCACCGCTTCCTCGGGGCGCCCCGCCCCCGCCGCCGCCGCATCCGCCTCCCCCGCCGCCGGACGGACCGCCGCCTCCGGCGAACAGGGTCCCCGCGCCCAAGCCGGCGTCGTCGCACGGCGCCCCGCCGCTGCCCCCAGGTCCCCGCCCGGGAGGGGGGACGAACTCGAGGGGAGCGCCGCCGCCGATGCCGCCGCCGCCCGGCGCGCCCCCCCCGGGTGGGATGCGACCAAATCCGTACGCCGCCGCCGCGCAAAACCCTTACGAGTACGCCGCCACCGCCGCCGGCGCTTACTCCTCCGGCGACTCCCACGCGACCTGGCAGCAGCATCAGCATCAGCATCAGCAGCATCAGCATCAGCAGCATCAGCAGCATCATCAGCATCATCAGCATCATCAGCATCAACAGCATCAGCATCGCGACGATCTTTGGCGAACCCCCGACCCGTGGGCCGCGATCAACGGCGGCGGCGGCTTTGAGCTCCCCTCTGACGACGATTTCGTCGGCGCCGTCCGCGACCACGCGGACGAGCGCCCGACGCAGCGCATCCATCGCGGCGGGTCCACGCACGACGGTTCCGTTGGACACTCGGGTACCTACCCCGTCGGCTCCCCCGGCGGGTCCGGGACCTACGGGTCCGCGCCACGCGAGGGCGGCGGCGTGTGGTCCAACGGCGACGAAACCGGGTGGACGGATTCCGCGCACGGTTCGGGCGTTTTTTACGGCTCAGACTCCAGGACGGACTCGGCGGCGCACGGCTACTCGCATCAGCATCAGCAGCATCATCATCAGCATCATCATCATCATCAGCAGCAGCAGCAGCAGTACCCCTACGCGCCCGGTTCTTCTCCGCCCGCGGTTGGGTCCTACGGGACCTCGTTCAACGGGATGGACTCGTACGGGGGGATCTTCGGCACCTCCCCCGGGTCGGCGCACGGTTCCTACGGCGGATCCGGCGGGATGTGGTCCGGCCTCGAGCCGTCCAAGCCGATCGCGCCGGGCGGGGCGTCGATGGCCGCCGCCGCGCACCCGCCCGTCGTCAAGCGCGGCGGGCTGGGCGGGGTGAGCCTGGAGGGGGACATGGACGGCTTGAACCTCGGCGGCGGCTACCCCCCCGGCGGTTCGACGTTTTCCTTCCTCGAGGACAACGGCGGGAGCTGATTTGATCGGGGGGCGAGCGCGCGAACGGCGGACTGATCCATCGCGACGAGCACGAGACGCACGGGCGGCGTGTACGACGAATGCACATAACCTCTTAGTGTCCCAGTTTCCCCCCGAACGCGGGGCTGGCGCGCGGAGATCCAGCAAGAACCTGAAAGTCCCTTTGAACCTGAAAGTTCAAAGGGACTCGTTCAGGGGTTGCGATCGCCGAAAATAGCGCGCCATCCCGGGCCATCGCGGGCGGGGAGTTGGGCTAGGACGACCGACTACTACGTTGTTTTACACATTGTTTTACGCACAAAAACACACACGACTGCGCCACGACCGCGCCGCCGCCGTCGGGACTCCCGCCTCGCGTCGTCTCACCTCGCGGTCACGTTGTGCGAGCGCCTGACGATGGTATCCCTCGGGTAATACAATCCCGGCCCCACGTTGGTCGGCGACGGGCTGGTAAAAGCCGGATCGCCTCCCCGTTCCGACCCGCTCCGGAAGCCGCTCCGCCCCCCTCCCGCGCCCCCGTTCGGCCAGTTCGCGACGCAATCGTAGTGACCCGGTCCGGGTGACGCGCTGGCTAGCGGGTCCGGCGACTTTGCCAAAGTAGTTCGCCGATTCGAACCCCCGTGATTTTTATTGTTTCGAAGCGCACGGGAACGTTCGACGCCGTACATCCGTTTGCTCCGCTCCCACGCGTCGTTCGTCCCGTACGCCGGATCGTACGAGCCGGGACCCGGAAAGTCCGGCACCCGCGCGTCGCCCTTGCCCCGCGCCGCCTGTCGCCCAAACCCTCGTTGGGGTGTCCTCGGCGCAACCCCCGTCGGGCCGTCGTCCGACTTTACGTCCGATGAACCGTTTTTATAGCCGTTTTGTCCGACGGAGACTTCGCGAGTGGCGCTCGCGCCCCTGACGAACCCCGGCGACCCGTTGGCCCCGGGTCCCCTCTCGCGCGGCCGGCCTCTCGCGGCGGTGACGAACCCGCCGACGACGTGCGACCTGGCGGACGGCGACGACGGCGATCTCCGCCCCGACGGGGAATCGTACGCGCCGGGACCGGGACTGTCCGCCCCGGGGCTCGTCGCGCCCGCTACCAGGTCTCCGCCGCTGACCGACCGGCCGAAGGTGCCCTTGCGACTCGACAGGGACGGCGAGTTGATTCCGGGGACAATCGCGTCGTAAGCGCCCGGGCCCGGCGAGTGCGCCCTCGCGGATAAACTGGACCTCACGCTGGTTCCGAATCCCGTCTGCGGAAGCGGGGAGCGGCGGCCCATCGCGGAGGACGCGCGGCGCCGTCGCGGGGAGTCCCAAATCGGAAAGTCGCCCTCGAGTCGCCCGGTGGCGTCCACCGCGAGCGGCGGGTACCGGCCCGTCGTACCCTCGGCACCCTCGGCACCCTCGGCACCCTCGGCACCCTTGCCTCCCGGCGACGCGATGTCGTCGTCCCACGCGGACGACCTGCCGTGCGCCCTGGCGCTCTCCATCCCCCGCGCACCCCGCTCCGATCCCCCGAGTCGCTCCAACCTGGACGGCGAACGGAGACGATCAAAACCCGATGACGCCGCGCCGGCGTATTCGCCCGGTCCCGGCGTGGGCCTACGGTGCGAGCCGCTCCGACGCCGGGCAGCGCGACCGGAGTCGGACGCGCTGCCCCTGCGAACCGCCGCGAAGCCCGCGGTGGACGGGTTGCCTCTGAATTTCACCGACGACGCCTTTTCCGCTTTTTCGTCGTCGACGGATTCTTTGGATTCTTTGGATTCTTTGGAGTCTCGCTCGCCCGCGCCTCCCGCGTACGCCATGGGCGCGAGCCTCGTG
>Ga0181573_10003694_pt1 | contig 13375 bp, 10 predicted proteins | sample 101ome_25_FD_148643 | JGI IMG/M metagenome (GOLD analysis project Ga0181573, IMG submission 148643) | Coastal salt marsh microbial communities from the Groves Creek Marsh, Skidaway Island, Georgia - 101409BT metaG (spades assembly) | ecosystem: Environmental > Aquatic > Marine > Intertidal zone...
CGTCGTACCAGTCGTCGTCGCTTCGGCGTCACCGTCATCGACCCCGAGCGCCGCTCCCCACGCGCGCCACCGGCCCAGCTTCGCCCTCGCACCGCCGATCACCTCCCACATCTCGTACACCCCCCTCTTATCGGAGTAGAACTGCAGACGGTGCGGGCGCTTGCGACGCGCCTGCAGGTACTTGCCCGTAAACACCGACACCAGACCCACGCAGCCAAACGCCCCAAACGAAGCCGCCGCCGCGTCCCCCGCCGCGTCACCCCCCGTGACTCGCGACGACCCCTCGCTCGAGACGGCGCTATCCACGGAGGACCCGCCGGTGGACGCGGTGTTCGGCACCCTCGGTATTTGGCCGAAGGGCGACCCGAAACCCGATGACCCGACGTTTGCCGCTATTCGTTCCAGCCCGGCGACGCTCGCATCCGGCGTCGCGAAGGAAAACTCGCCACCCTTCGAAACGGGCGTCGTCGTCGTCGTCGTCGTCGCCCCCCCCTCGCCGTGACTGAACCTCCTGCTTCCCACCCAGTCCGCGCGCAGCCTCACCTCGAACGCGTGACGCGTCGAGTCCTTCAGCACGGGCACGGCGACGGAAGCCGACGGCGATGGATCCGATCGATTCGCCCCACTCGCCGATTGATTCGCCTCGTCGCCGGGGAGCCTGTACGGCGCGTGCGGCTCGTCCCCGAACCCCAACTCGCCAACCTCCATGACTCGCGCGGGCTCGATGACCCCGGGCTGTCGCGTCGATTCGTCGACTATCGGGTCGCACATCATCGGCCTGCACGTCGCCGGGTCCGCCGCGGCGAAGACCTCGCCGTCCTTCGGGAGCCACGCCCACGTCGGTATCTGGCCTCGATTGGATGCGCCATCCCGGGTGTGCGTCGGCGGGAGCGGGGTGCCGCGCAGCGTCACGTGGCTGCCGCCGCCGGAGCCCCCGCCGGTGGCTCCGGCGACGTGCGGCGTCCCGTGGAGCGTGGTGTAGCTCCTGGCGGACGCGGAGGACGGCGTCGGATGCGACCGCGTTTGGTTTCCCGCGGGTTCGGTGGCGCGGTGCCGTCGCGAAGGGGGCGAGTCCGCCGCGCCGGCGCCGGGTGGGCTCGCGGGCGCGCGGCCGAACGCGAAGGGGTCGGGCGCGGATGCGGAGGACGCGACGCCGTCGGGGGAGTCGTCCCCGGGGGTCGGGCCCGGGGCTCCGCCGGGCGGGTCCATCGTTCCGCGCCAGCTGCTCGCTCGCCTCGTCAACCGCCCCTTTTCCAAATGCAACAACGACTGTTACGCGTGTCGAGCCGGGTCGGGCGTGGCCGGGGATGCGCTAATCGTATCCCGCGGGTCCGCGGCCGGAGCTAGTCCCCGGCGCCGCCCAGAGCTAGTTCCCCGCTCTCGCGCCGCCTTGCTAAAGGCTTCGCGCGGGAGGGGAGTGAAGGCTGCGCGGCACAGCCAAATCTTCAAAATATCCGCCAGCCGCGGCAACCGACCACCAAACGAGTTTTTTGTCCACGAGAGCTCGAGACGGCCTCGAGACGCACAACCCGGCGCACCGAAAGGTCCGACATCGTCGGCGCGATGTCGGGGCTGTTGTCGCTCATCAGGAGGTACGTCCGGAGCCGTCGTCTCGGCATCCTGACCCGTTCCCGATCCCCGGGGATTGGCTCGTTCGCCCGCCCATCCCCCGATAAGAAAACCTAAGCCGAGCCCCGCCGCTTCCACCGTCCCCGCTGACCGCGCGACCATCCCCATGCCCGCGCGCAGGTGCCCCGCGAAGCATGCGACGTTCACGAGCAACGCGACGCGCGCCTGGACCCGAACGATGGCCGGGCCCAACACGAAGCACTACAACGTTAGCGACGGACCGATGGCGCAGCTCCTGCGCATCGTCCGCGACGGGGAGGGGTTGACGGTCTCGCAGCTGTACGAGCGCGCGACGTCAGACGGCGTGGGGGTGCACAGCAGGCGGCACATGAAGGGACTGCTGCAGTGGATGAAGAAGATCGGGAGGGTGCGAACGGTGCCCGCGAGGAACGCGCAGGGGAAGATCATCAGAGGAAAGAACCACTCGTTTCACCTCACCGAGGTTGGTGAGACTCACATAGCAAAGATAGACGAGGCGGCGGGCCGGTGACCGGGCTCCCGTGAATCCACCCGAGCCCCTCGCGTCACCGATCCTTAGCCGATGAAAACATCGTCAAACACCGACGCGCCGTCGTCGAAGAAGGAAACCCGGGAGCACGAGCGCGAGTGCAGTCCTATTTTTTTGGTTTTCACTCTCGAGTGTCTAAGCCGCGTCGTGGCTGGTCGCTAATATCGCGTGCGTACATCCCGCGTCGTGTTTCATGTACATGCGTCGGCGTCGGCGTGGAAGGGTCCGAATGAACGGGCGGCGAAGGGGTCCGAACGGGCGTCGTCAGACGGCGAAGATGGTGCTCGCGCCAGCCGCCGCCGCCACCGCCGCCGGGCCCATCTTCGTCGCCGCCGCCGCCGCGTCGCTCGCGCGCTTCTGCCTCTCCGCCTCCTCCAGCAGCTCGTTCGCCAGCCTCTCCGCCTCCCAAGCCTCGCGCTCGCACAGCTCAGCCTCCTCCGCGGCCTCCTCCGCGGCGGCGGCGGCCCTCTCCGCCTCGCGAACCGCCCTCGCCGCGTCCCTCGTCACCTCCTCCGCGGTTCTGTACTGCCCATTCACCAAAAACAAGTACGGCTCCTCGCCCTTCTCCGGCCCGCCCTTGACGCCGTGGGACCCGTGGCCATCCTTGCCGTGGCCGTCGGCGTCGCCCGCGGTCTTCTCGTGCCTCCTGCGCTTGTGGTCCCTGTGGTCCTTGCGGTCCTTGCCGGCGGCGTCCTTGCCCCCCGAGCCGGCTCGCTTGTTCGCGTGATCCTTGGCCTTGTTATTCCTGTGGTGGGAGCCGCCGCTGTCAGACGCCGCGCGGCCGCTCTTGCCGCGGGACCTGCTGCCGGACTTGCGGTCGTCGTCGTCCTACGTGGGGAGAGGCGGGAGGACGGGCGGGAGAGGCGAGTCAGCGCGCGATGGAGTGGAAGACGAAAACTCGAAGAAGACGAAAACTCTTAAGGGAAGCCAGAGGGAAGCCGGGGGCGGACGGCGACTGGCTTCAGTTCCGAGGGGAAGATGGATGAAATCTCCGCGTCGATCGACGCGGGCGTCGGCGGTGCGCGATCTCACCGAGTCGGGGCTGGGATCCGCGGTGCTGTGGCCGGGATACATGTTTCTCCACTTGTCCTGCGATGGGGAGGGAGGCGGGGTTCGGTCGGCGTCGCGGCGAGAAGTCCGGCGGGCGCGCGGTGTCGCGGTGACAGGGCACCCCCCCGACTTCGGGCGGGCGGCCGTCGGCGGTGGGAAAGGGACGGGTCGCGGCGGTGGCGCGCGCGCTCACCTTGAGGTCCACGTTGGATCGCTGGTTCAGGATCTTGCCGAGCACCGGATCCTTTTGGATGAAGCGCCACTTACCGGCGCCGTACTTCTTCACGCCCTTGCGGAGCGCCTCCTCCTCCTCCGGGGACCACTGCGTTCGTCGGTTCGACGGAATTGGCGTGTCAGCGATCGGAAATCTCGGGAGACGCGGCGGAAAGGATGGGGCATCGGGGACTACGCGCGGACGAGAGAGGCGGGAAAAGCAGGCGAGTGCGCGGACCTTGGTCTTGGGGACGCCCATGATCAACGAAGCGGGCGGGCGACGGGCTCTGGTGGTCGCACCGCGCCTCACACAGTGGAGGCGGTTCCCAGAAGCGGTTCCCAGGAGCAAAATTGGCTCGTGCCATTTCCAACGAAGGGATCCACGAAGCGTCATCGTCGGGGCGGGTTCCTGGGCACGAACGACCGTTTACCACTCCCCATTTTCTTTTTCGCATTTTTCTCTGACTGAGTTGCTGTGCATCAACAAGGCCATTCCCAAATTACAAAGCCGTTGGACGCATCGATGCCGACATCACAACGAGACGACCGGGACCCGCCTTCGCCTCCAGCCCCAGCGATGAGCGCCGACGGCGTCATCACCGGCCGCAGGCCCTACCGGTTCCTCGACGAGACGTCCGCGTGGAACGGCGCCGTGCGACTCTCCGCGTTCGTCTTCCTCCCGCTCCTGTGCCTGGTCGGCGGCATCCTCATGATCTCCTACGAGACGGGGTGGGCCAACCACGAGGACAGGGACTCGCGAGACATGGCGTGGGACTACCGCGTCACCGCGCCGGGATCCAACAACTTCCACGGCGCGTACTTCCGCAGGGCGCACTGGAACACGTTCAGGGCCATCGAGGCCCCGGCGACGGTGTACGCGGAGGTGGTGCTCGCCGCCGTGGACCGACCGACGATGCTGGCGCTCCATCCCACCGGCGCGTGCGAACGAACCGTGCAGGTCGCGTGCCTCGCGTCCAAGCCGGCGCACCGAGCCGCCTCCGCCGGACCCCTCAACCTCGGCACCGACGACGGGTCGTGGGCGGTGGGCGACGGCCGCGTCCTCGTGAGGTCCGCGGGGGTCACCGCCCTCGCCGCCGTCGGGACCCCGGAACCATCTGCGTACGCCACCGACGCCGAGCTCGCGTCCTTCCACGACACGAGGTACGCCGAGCTGAACGAGATGCGCCAGCGCGTGTGCGTCGGGTGTAACGCCGCCCCGCTCGTGTGCGCGACCGACGCCACCGGCAAGTCGTGCTCGTGGGATTCGACGCAATGGGCGCAGTGGGCGCAAAACTCGTTCGCGACGCTGGGTAACACCAAGACGTGCGAGACGTCGGTGAACGTGTGCGAGCAGGTGGAAGCCGCGATCGAGCTCGCGTCCAAAGACGAAGACGTCGCCGGTCGCATCGCCGCGCGCGTCGTCACCGGCTCGTGGACCGCCGATAACGTCCACACCAAACACATCGCGTCGCCGACGGCGCCGACGATTACGTTCGTGACGACGGACCCTTCGACGAACGCGCTCGTCGCCGGCGATGATCCCGTCGCGTGGACGCCGCTCACGGACACGTCCACGTGCGGCGCGTGCGGCTACGTCGACCCGGCGACGGCGCTGACGTTCGCGAAGGCGACCGCGACAAAGAACGGGGGATCCGCGGTGAAGGGGTACCTCGTGCCGCCGGATGCGGATGGCAGGTACCGGGGCTTGCGCGGCGGCGTCGCCGTCGGCGGCGTCCACGCGGACCTTCAGGCGACGCACGAGATCGGCACCGAGTGGCGCACGCGCAAAGGGTTCGTGCCCGCGTTTTACGAAGCCGGGTTCTGGCCTTGGGAGCCGCAGTGCGACGGCACGAGTTCCAACGTCACCGTCGCGGAGGACCCGGGCACGTACGTGCCAAACTTTCCACCCTTCGACGTTCGCGGCGTAACGACGCCGTTCGTCAACGTCACCGCGCTCGGGACCTACCGCGTCGTGTCGGCGTACGAGAGCGCGTGCGACTTTGACGGCGCCGGGGTGGGCGCGGGTGCGGACGCGGTGACGTGCGTCGTCGCCGCGCTCTCCGGGGTGGACGTGTCGGTCGCGTACGCGCCGGCGGCGGGCGAGGATCTCGGGGCTTGGCGCGTCGTGTCCGTGACGGCGTCCTACGGCGGAGACGGGGGAGAAAACGACGTGTTCGTCGGGACCGAGGCGTCCGCGGTCGCGAAGTTCGCGGGTGGGGTCACCAGGTCGGTGAAGGTGACGCTTCGTGACGCGGGAGCTCCGGAAACTTCGAGCTTTCCCCCGCTCGGGACGCCCGGGAAGATTTACGCGGCGATGGCGTTTTTTCTCGCCGCGCTGTTCACCGCGCCGATACACCCGTACCTGATGAGCTCGTACGTGCACTACAACGTGGCGGTGAACGAGGGGAAGCCGCCGCCGGGGTGGCAGGCCATGCGACGCTTCCGGGGCTGGTGAGCGTTTGTACCGTGTATGATAGTAGTCAACCTTCGAAGGTGATTTGGAGTAGATGTGATAATTAAGTCTTACCGACATACGCGTCACGTACTTGTACACGGAACTCGGCGCGGGTGGCGAGTCTCTCACTTTTTGCGGCTCCCGCGTCCACCTCCGCGCCCGCCCCCGCCCTTACCCCTGCCCCCACGTCCGCCGCCCCGTCCCCCTCCCCGTCCCCCGCCCCTTCCGCCGCTATTCATTCCGACATCCTCCTCGGGACCCTCGTCGTCGAAGAGACCCGCCACGTCGTCGAAGAGCTCGCTCTCCGCGTCGGTGAGCTCCTCCTCGACGGCGGCCATGTTCTCCTCGAGCACGTCGTCGTCCATCTCCTCGTCGAACATCACCGTGTGCTCCCCCGTGACCGGGTCCTGCTTCGTGACCAGGAGCACCGGGTTCATGGGCGCGTAGACGAGGTACTTGAAGCCGCCGGATTGGAACGTGGCAACCTCGACGCCCTCGGATTCCTCGTCCCCGCCGGTGTCCATGACCAGCGTGTCGGTCTCGTTGAACCGCACGGCGCCGCGCACGGTCATGCAGAACGCGCTGCGCTGGAGCAGCATCCCCTTCTTCGCGAGCTCCATCGACATGTCGGGTAAGATGGCGGCGAGCTCGTCGTCGCCGATGTCGGAGAGGTCCTCCGTCTCGTCGAGGCCCTCGCCTCGCAAGACGTCGATGGGGTGGTCCAGAGGCAGGCACAGGCATCGCTCCTGACCGTGCCCGAGCTTGAACCGGCGTCGGAGCATGCAAAGCAACGTGCGGTTGGTCTCGGGCTCGACCACGGTGACGAGCGGCATCGCCGGGGGGATCTCGTTGGAGTAATCGCCAGCCGCCGCCGCGACGACGACGATTTGCGCGAAGCGGCGGCGATGGGCGCCTCGGCGAAGTGGTGAGCGCGGCGGCGCGCGAGCGGCGGCGGCGCGGGGTTTCGCGCCGACGCGGCGGGACGCGACCGCGCGGGCGGCTGTGGTGGGTGCGCGCGCGGCGAGCATCGTTCCGATCGACTGGAGCCTTCCCTGGAGGGCGCTCGCTTGGAAGTGGCGGGGCCAATTATCCACCGCGGCTCAAAAAGTGCCCCACGTCTTTGACACCTGACCGTCACCCGAGCGTTTCCACCGCCCCCTCGCCTCCCGGCCTCGGTGCCGCCGCACGTCGCGTCCCCGACACGACCGCAGCCCGTCCACAATACCCCCCGCGCGCGGTTTCGTCCCGAGCCCGATCCACCCACCGCACCACCCACCGTCCACGGCCGTCCATGGCGGCGCACTTCCAGGAGGAGCAGCACGTCCCGAAGGAGTGCGGCAACTGCGGATGCACCGAGGACCTCGTGCTGTGCGCCAGATGCCACAGCATCCATTTCTGCAGCCGCAAGTGCCAGCGCGCGTACTGGCCCTTCCACAAGGAGTGGTGCCGCCAGAACGATTTCGCGGACGCCACCGAGAAGACCGAGCCCAAGTTCGCGCGCTGGATGCGCAAGCACGGCAAGATGGCGGTCCTCAAGGACGGTGCGCGCTCCGAACCCCATCGTCCATTCACCCGTCGCGTAAAATAACGCCCACCGCCCCGGGACGAACCCATCCATCGGTGACCCGGTCACCGCCGTCCCAACTAACCGCTGACCGGCCGTCACCGCGTACCCCGCAGACGAGGTTGACCGCATCGAGCGCAAGGTGACATCGATGGAGGACCTGTACGGCCGCGCCCAACCCAAGCCGAGACCCCCCGAGTTCGACGCCGAAGACATGCGAAGGATGAAGGCGAGAGAGGAGACGGACCTCCTCGTCGCTCGCGAAAAGGTGAGTTTATTTTTTATTTTCGTATGGGCAATTAGTTTGACATCGTGTTTTGTTCACAGGACGCGTCGACGCCCGAGGACATCGCCGCGCTCGCCTACCGCGGGCTCGAGATCGCCCCGAACCTCGGCGAGGACTGCGGGACGTACCGTACAAGTGGCGACAGACGCAGACGTACGTGGAGGTGTTCGTCCCGTTGCCCGCGGGCGCGGTGGCGTCGCGCGACGTGAAGGTGCGTCTGTCCTCGACGTTTTTAAGCGTCGCGGTGAACGGCGAACCCGTGGTCGAGGGCGAGCTTCACTCGCCGATCAAGGCCGAGGCGAGCACGTGGGTCGTCGTCGACGGCGTCCTCGAGATGTCGCTGCTGAAGCGTAACCGCCGGGGGAACTACGACGACGGGTGCACCAACGCGGACACGTTCTGGTACTCGGTGTGCGCGTCCGCGCCTCAAAATCATCAAGATGGTCGCCGCACAGCTGGCGACGTCAGGGGAGCGAAGCGTCTGGCGCTGACCGAGCCCCCGCACGAGTACTACGACACGACGTGGATCGCGGATCCGGAGGACGCGGGCCCCGCCGGGAGGGACAAGAACGGGCGAGGCACGTCCTCCAGGGGGCGAGCGATCAAGGGGCGCCGGTGAGGCGTTTCGGCGAGGATTCCAGTGTTCAGTCCTTGTCCTTTCTCCTTTCACGTGCTAGCAAATCCCTACTTTACCCGCTCACGTAGGACTTGAGGGCCGCGACGACGTCTCCGCCGTGTTCCCTGAGCCTCATCTCCGCCGCCTTTTTCTCCACCTCAATCTCGCTCACGATGGTCGCGACGTCCTCCTGCGATATCTTGACCGCCATGAGCTCCTTCAGCCTCGCGGCCTCCGCCTCCTTCTCCTTCTTCAGATCGTCGTTGGCCATCTCGAGCGCGCGCTTCTTGGCCGCGTCGGAGTCCACGCCGCCGTCGTCGTCGCCGCCGCCGCCGAGCTTGTTCATGTCCGCGCGGTTAGCCTTGGCGGTGTTGTCCACCACCTCCTCATCGTCGTCCGCCATGCCGGGTCTGCGCTCGGAACCGAGTGACGGCGCACGCAATGACTGACACACAATGACTGACGACGACGACGACGCAGCGGAAAACAACTCGAGAAAATCACAGTTTCGCCGCGGGGGCACGCGGAGTCACGGGCACGGCGGCGGGGTTCGGGTCGATGCGGCACGCGCTTCGCGTCGCAGTCCTCGTGGTAGTGATCCTGCTCGCGCTCCTGGCGGGCGGGGCCGCGGCGGCGTCCGGGAAGGACGAGGAGAGGCACGGCGAGGATGACGAACCCATCCCCGCGCTCGAGCCGGTGTGCTCGAGCGGGTCGAAAGACGACGTCGGGCCGGTGCGTCAGATACGGTTCGGCGATAAGGTCGCGCTCGACGACCTCGGGCCCATCATCGTCAACGACGACTGCACGATGCGACGCATCGAAAATTGGCCCAAGATGACCGATCGGGAGAGGCGCGGCACGCAGAAGCGAGTCTCGGAGAGAAACGCCGTGAGGCTGGCGAAGTGCAGGGAGGATTACGCAAAGGCGGGCATCTGGCACGACGCGTACTCGGACACGGAGTACAAGTGGAAGGGGTCATCGCGCCTGCGGGATCCCGAGAACGAACGAAAGGATGAGCCCTGATCCAAAGCGGTCGTCGCGCTTATTAGGTAGCTTATATGACTACGAAGGTCTTCTCACATTGACGAGTCTCTTGAGACGATGCTATTGTACAACAGTGTTCCGCCTCGCCGGTCAATCGGCGTTGGGCCTCGCCACCCCGTACTCGCCCGCGGGGGAGTCCACCACCGCCACGTACGTCACGACGCTCTCCCGCGCCGCCGACGAGGACGCCTCGACGGGCGCCGCCCTCCTCGTCGGCGCGTGACGTTGTTCCGCTGATGTTACTTCCATCACAGGCGCGGCGGGGGCCGAATACGCCCCGGGGGGCGCCGCCGCGAGATGACGCCAGTCCACGGGCTCCTGTCCCATCTCCGCCCTGTTCTTGACCTCCCTCGCCAGCCTGCACGACACGCACGGCGCGCAGAAGCACGCGGTGAGCACGTCGGTGTGCTCCTGAACCCCGTAATTCGCGGCGGCTCTGTTCGCGATGTGCGCCAGGTACCCGCCGCTCGCGACGTTACCGAGGCCGGGCAGCAGCTGATTGAGCTGCGAGAGGCCGAGGATGATCCAGCCGGTGGCGCAGCAGTCGCCGGCTTTGGCGTCCGATGCGGCGCGGCCCACCTGGCACGGCGTGCAGAACGTCCCTCCGAGGCACGTGGGGAAATCGTCGAAGCAGTCGAAGAGGTTGGAGGTGTACGCGCGGCTGTCGGGGTGCATCATCCGGGTGTGGATGCCGCGCGTGTCGCCCATGGGCCACAACGGCGGATACGTGGGCGGGGGAAGGAACGGGGGCGGCGCGTGCAACCCGGGGCTCACCCCCAGGGCCCCTCGGGGGTATCCCTGGTGGATCTCGTAGGGGTTCTGGTGAGCCACCTGGGAATACTGGACCACGGTGGCCACGGGCGCCGGGTTCGGGCCGTAGCTCGGCGCCGCGGTCGGGACGGTGCCTCGCTTGGGCTTGTTCTCCTTGTCGCTCATCTCGAACGTGCGTGCGGCGTCGGCAGGGAAGTGAACGGAAAGAGCCAGGCTGGAGGGATAAAAAACCAAACGGGACGCGCGCGCATCAGCAGCTCACCGCTTCGACCATGGCGTCGCTGGTATCGGCGCCAAATTTTGATACGGGCGAGAACAAACCGTCTTTTCTGGTTCGCTTCCGTCGGGGATCTGAAAAGTCGGTGCACCCAAATAAGATGATTGACACCAAACGCCTCACGGAACCGATCGACATCCGCCTCGAGATTCAACCCGCGCCGAGCAGACTGGCAGACTGGTCGTCATAGACAACTTTTACAAATTCGAGGTTGCCTTCGGATGTTACATCGGAGTCGTCAATAATCTCGGACCAATCGACGCGCTCCCCGCGCCACACGACGACGCGCGCCGAGCGACGGGAGGTTCTCCACCCCTCGCCCGTTCGACGCGAACCGTCCGATCACTTCGACAGGGGCGAACGCGACCTCTCGTCGATTCCCCGGGCGCGTCGGGCGCGATGGCGCGCTCCCGCCCGTCCCGATGGACGCGGCCGTGGGCTCTGACGCTGCTGCTCGTCGCGGCCGCGGCGGCCTCTTCGTTCGCAGTCGCCGAGGCTCACACCATGGAGCAGTGGTCCAAGGACACCCGCGGCGCCACCGGCGGCCCCCATCGCGACGTCCACGCGCGACCGCGCGTCGCCGCGACGGGCGAGGAGCGCGGACACGACGTCGCGGCCCACGCCTCGTCGCCCGATGGTGGCGCGCCCGCCGCGGCCGACGCGTCCGCGGGCGGGCCGTGCCCGCCCGGCGCGTCCCCGACGGCGTGCGCGCGCGTCGAGGCTCGCCACGCCACCGCCAACGCCGAGCATAAGATCGCGAGGCATCACGCTCGCGTCTCCGACAAGGCCAGCTCGCGCGTGGGAGAGACCCGCGTCCAAGGACACCACGACGTCCTCTCCGCCTCGCGCGTCGAGGAACGCCGCGCCGCGCGGGTGCTCCAGCGACAGATCGAGCGAAGGCAGGTCCGCGCCACCGCGAGGATCGCGGAGGCCCGCCGCGAGGCCAACGCCCTCCGCAACGACGCCGACGCCCAGCGCAAGGCTGCCGAGGAGGCCAAGGCTGAGCTCGAGCGCCTCGACGCCGCGCTCGCCAAGGCGGAGAAGACGATCGCGAAGAAGGATGAGCGCTCGGGCGAATTCTCGGGAGCCGCCAAGCTCGCGATGGAATCGGCGGTTCACTCCATCTCCGCCGCGCACGAGGCCGGCCGCGAGCAGGGCCGCGCCGAGGCTCTCGAGCGCATCCACGCCGAGCGCCACGCCGAGCGCCACGCCGAGAGCGACGCCGTCGAGGCGTTGAGGCGCAGGCTCGAAAAGGCGGAGGCGCGCGCCGACGAGCTCGTCCGGGCCGAAGCCGCCGCCGAGGCCGAGTACGACGGCGGCAAGGCCAAGTCCGCCACGGTGGAGAAGGCGTTGCGCGCCACCCTCGAGACCGCGCAGCGCGACGCCGCCGACGCCAAGGCGCGGGCGAAGAACGCCCGCGCTCGATTCGCGAAGGAGCTCAGAGCTCGCGACGAAAGCGCGAAGAAAGTGTCCGAAAAGCTCTCCGAGACGTCCGATGAGCTCTCCAAGACGTCCGATGAGCTCTCCAAGACGTCCGATGAGCTCTCCAAGACGCATCTCGAAGCCGCCGCGCTCCGAGGCGAGCTCGACGCCACCGCCAAGTCCCTCGACGAGGCCAGGTCCGAGAACCAGCTGCTGCGCGCGCAGGAGGTTGAGCTCCGCGCGCGCGCCGAGGACCTCACCGCGCGCGTGGGCAAGCGCGAGCGGGACCTCGCCAAGCTCGCCAAGGACGAGGCGTCCGGCGCCGAGGTGTCCAAGGCTGCCGTGGAGTCCGCGCGCGAGGCTGCCAAGGAGGCCAACGCCAAGGCTGAGGCTGCCGAATCGAGGTACGCCAGAGCGAAAGCGGAGCTCGAGAAGCTCCGCGACGACGCAGCCGCGAACCTCCCGTGGCTCACCGCCACCGGTAAGGAGCTGCTCAACGCCGTCGACGAGCTCGACGCCACGCAGGCGGCGGTGGAGGACGGATCGCTCGAGTTTGCGCACGCCAGCGCGCAGCTCGAGGGGGCGAAGGAGCGAACCAAGCTGGCGGAGCGATCGAAGGATCAAAAGGAGCTCCGTCGCGCGTACGTCAACCTGAGGGACTCCATCGATGCCGTCGAGCACGCGTCGAAGACGTTGGCCGCGACCAAGACCGGACTCGCCAAGGCGCGTCAGGCGGTCGACTTTGCCTACGAGGCGATGCAGTCGGAGATGCTCCGCACCGGCGGCGGCGGCGCCGACGCGTCGACGGCGAGAACCATCCGGGACGCCGCCGCCGACTCCGTCAGGGGCGCGGAAGGTGCCGAGAAGGTTCACGCGCTGGCCGACGTCAACGCGAAGGCCAACGCCAAGGCGCTCGAGGATGCTAAGAAGGACCTCGAGAAGCTCTCCAAGAAGGTTGAGAAGATTCCCGAGACGACTAAGAAGCCTTCCGACGCTAAGAAGCTTTCCGACGCTAAGAAGCCTTCCGACGCCAAGAAGCCCGTCGACGCCAAGAAACCCTCCGACGACAAGGACGCCAAGGCTGAGCTCGGCGAGGGTTCGCACGAGGTTTACGTCACCATCCAGGCGCCCGTGTACCCGTCCTCCTCCGGCGCTGACCTCGAGGACATGATCAAGGGCGCCATCGTCGACGAGATTGGCTCAAACGCGGACGTTTCCCAGTTTGTCGGAGTCGACGACGTGGGCTTCGTGCAGGCCAGGTGGCTGCTCGTCGGCGGGCTCGTCCTCCCGAAGGTGGCCCCCGACGAGGTGGACGAGAACGACGTCTGCGACGCGATCGCCGCGGACATCGGCGTCCTTCGCATGCACATGGAGTGCTCCGCCACCAACGCCGTGGCGCTGTCCGAGAAGTACAGCGCGCCGCTGGGCGAGAAGCTGGAGTCCCCTCTGATTATCAAGCAGCAAGACGAGACGGCTCACCTCGGCGCCGTGCCCGAGTACCCGGCCGGCGGCCAGAAGGGCGTCGAGTTCGCCTTTGCCG
>Ga0181573_10003697_pt1 | contig 13370 bp, 10 predicted proteins | sample 101ome_25_FD_148643 | JGI IMG/M metagenome (GOLD analysis project Ga0181573, IMG submission 148643) | Coastal salt marsh microbial communities from the Groves Creek Marsh, Skidaway Island, Georgia - 101409BT metaG (spades assembly) | ecosystem: Environmental > Aquatic > Marine > Intertidal zone...
ATGCGGCGCAGGTGGAGGCGGTTCCAGGGGCGCTTCCCCGTCGGGCATCTCGGTTTCATCCGACATGTCGTCCTCGGCGTCCTCGTCCATGCTGACATGGGCCTCGGTCGCGTCCTGCTGCTGTTCCTGAGACTGCTCGGGATCGGCCTCGGCTTCGCTCTCGTCGCTGTCCTCGTTACCTTGACTGTCAGGATCGTCCTGCTCTTCGGCGTCTTCCTCGGCCTGATCTTCCTGCTCGTCGTCTATGTCGTCAGGGTCATCGCCCAACTGATCGCCATAACCCAGATCGTCGATTACCTGACGGGCAAATTTTGCAAAGCCAGCCTGATCGGAAAGCATGTCGTTCAGGCCTTCAAGCGTGCCGCCTGCTTGTTCCTCGATAAAGCCACGCCACAGGTCCATGACATTATCAGCACCGGCTGGCAAAGCACGACCCGTTGCCAAATGGCGGACCAGATAACCTGCGGCTACTGACAAAGGTACATCGGCGCGGTCGCTGACCTGTGCATATCCACGACGTGCGGCATCCGCGCCAATCTTGGCATCGATATTCGTGGCCGTTCCGGGCATGTGACGCGCGCCGATCGCCTCGCATCTGGCCACTTCCATGGCTTCATAAATATCGCGCGCCATTTGCCCCGGTGGGGCATAGCGTGCGTGCAGCGCATCGTCGTGATACTTGCGCTGCATTGCCAGAGCGTCAGCAGTACCGCGGGCCAAAAGGACCTCGTCGCGGGTCATGCGTCGGCTGACCTGCGGTAACCGCATCGCATCGCCGCTGATCCCGGCCGGGTCTACAGTATAACTGACCGACAGGTCTGAATCATTGGCCAAAACCTTGGTCGCTTCGGCCAGCGCCTTTTTAAAGGGATCGGCTGGATTGTCGCTCGGTTTAGACATTGCACGCTCCCTTAGCTTTCATCTTTCCAAAAATACTCCGGGGGTGCGGGGGCTGGCCCCCGCTTCGGTCGGCGCCCACAAGGCGCCGAAACCGGATCATCCCAAGCTCGCGCTGGCGGCGCTTTCAGGCAGTTCCTCGTCAAACAGACGCTGATAGAACTCGGCCACGGTCTGACGCTCTAACTCATCGCATTTGTTCAGGAACGACAGGCGGAATGCATAGCCCACATTGCGGAAAATCTCGGCGTTTGCAGCCCAGTTGATCACCGTCCGCGGCGACATAACGGTCGACAGATCGCCGTTCATAAAGGCTGTCCGGGTCAGATCGGCGACGGTCACCATGCGGCTGACAATGTCGCGGCCTTTCTCGGTGTTGTAATGCGGCGCCTTGCCCAAAACGATCATCGTTTCGGCGTCGTGGCTTAGGTAATTCAGCGTGGCGACAAGCGACCAGCGGTCCATCTGCGCTTGGTTGATCTGCTGGGTGCCGTGATAAAGGCCGGTTGTATCCCCCAAACCAACGGTGTTTGCCGTTGCAAACAGTCGGAAGTGCTTGTGCGGGGTGATGATTTCGTTCTGGTCCAGCAGGGTCAATTTGCCGTCGTGTTCCAGAACACGCTGGATCACGAACATCACGTCTGCGCGGCCTGCATCGTATTCGTCAAAGACGATGGCCACTGGGTTTCGCAGTGCCCACGGCAGGATACCTTCGTGAAATTCGGTGACCTGCTTTCCGTCTCGCAATTTGATCGCGTCTTTCCCGATCAGGTCGATCCGGCTGATGTGGCTATCCAGGTTCACACGGACCGCAGGCCAGTTCAGGCGGGCGGCGACCTGTTCGATGTGGGTCGATTTACCTGTTCCGTGATAACCTTGGATCATCACGCGACGGTTGTGCGAGAAGCCTGCCAGAATGGCCAGCGTGGTATCGGGATCGAACTTATAGGTCGGGTCAATCTCGGGCACGCGGTCGGAACCTTCTGCAAAACCCTTTACAACCATGTCCGTATCAATGCCAAACACGTCGCGGACGTGAATGTCCTCGGTCGGGCGTGCGTTGCTGTCGATAATACCGTCTGCCATCTCTCTACCTTCTCGTGCCAAATTGGGCGTTAATCCCAACTGCAACATAATGCGGTCAGAGGCAAGGGAAAGCCCTAAGTTTACCGCAGCGTCGAACACCTTTTCAGTGTTTCGTTTCCGTGATTAAGTGCACATCAAGTGTGGGCCTTTTTGGCCTTTGGTGAGTGATAAACGAATTTATGGCCAGTATTGAAGATCTTGAACATCTGCTAGACGGTCTCGGCAAAGGCGAGCGGGCCGATTTCCGCAGCCTATATGCGTTGACTTCGGCCAAATTGTTCGGGCTTTGTGAAACGATTTTGGATGACCGGTTCTGGGCGGCCGAGGTGCTTGAGCAGGTCTACCTGCGCCTGTGGCACGACGCGATGGACTGGCGCTCTGACAAGTTGCAAGCGCTGACCTGGGTGTTGACTGTCGCCCGGTCCGAGGCCGTCATGGCTCGCCGTTCGGCCAATCAAGGCAATCCGCCAGATCCGGTTGAATTACAAAAACTAAGCCCGCCGGCCGAAGCTCTTGGCGACGGGCAAGAGGCGCGGCCGTTGTTGCGAAAGGTTCTGGGTTGGTTGCCCTCGGACCGTCGCGAAGCGTTTATGCTTATCTATTTCTCGGGTGTTGGGTATGTCGAACTGGCCACTCGCTACCGTGTTCCCTTGGCGACAGTGCGCAACTGGCAACGACGTTCGCTTGAGCGTCTTTATCTGGACCTGACCCACAGAGAAGCCACTGCCGATGTGGTCGCGGCGGGTGAGTATGTGCTCGACTTGCTGACTGACAAGGAAAAGAAGGTCTTTGAAAACCGCTTGAGCACAGAAGAGGGGCTCTCGTCACTTGTATCGGGGTGGTGCGAGGATTTTGTGGTTCTCACAGACACCCTGCCTGAAATCACCCCACCCCCGGATTTGTTTGCGCACCTCGATCAGGCGATCTTTAAAGAGCAATCGCGCCCCTTCTGGTGGCGTGTTGGTGTGATCCAGTCGGTTTCGGTTGCAGCCATTGCTGCCGGGGCGGCTTGGGCGGCTTATACCTATTGGCCGGGCATGGTGCGGCAAGCACCCGAGGGCTCGGTTGAGATCGTGCAACAAGGCGTGACAACGCCGGTGCAACCGATTGATCTGGTACCTTTGCCTGAAAATGGTCCGCCTCTGGCATTGATCGATCCGCCAACCGGTTATCTTCAGGTGGGCGGAGACCTATCGGCCCTACATCGTATTCCGAACCTGTCGGCCTTTCTGGATTTCGGGCGGGGTAGCGAATGGGTCACATTGGGCGACTGGTCCGAACTACCACCGCATGTTCTATCTGTTCCGGTCGAGTTGATCTCGATCGTTCGGGGAAGCGAACTGGTACTTTTGGGCGGTGAAGGCTCGGATCAGGAAATCCTGCGCATCACCGTCCAGTGATCACTTGAAGCTTCGGCTGTCTTTGATCTGGTCCCATGCCCACATGACTTGTTGCAACTGTTCTTCTTGTGAACGGTCGCCGCCGTTCATGTCGGGGTGCAACACTTTGATCAGCTTTTTGTAAGCTTTGCGAACTTCGGCTTTGGACCAGTGGTCCTTGGCCTCAAGAATATCAATCGCCTGACGCTCGGTCGGGGGCAGACGGCGGGTTTGGTCGCCGTTGGATTTGCCGGGGTTTTGTGTGGCGTTTGCCCCCAGAACCTGATGCGGGTCTTCGATCCCCAGACGGGCCCAGGCACGCGCTTCGGGGTCGCGGAAGCTTTTGGTTTCACGCTCCCAGACTTTGTCTTTCGACATTTGCGCGTTCAACTCGGCCTCGGTGGTGCCGTCGAAGAAATTCCACTTCAGATTGTATTCGCGCACGTGGTCTTTGCAGAACCACTTGAATTCATCCAAAACGTCCGGCGCTTTGGGCGCGCGGAATTTTCCAGGCTCATTGCAGCCCTCGTGTTCACACTGGCGCGTCGAGGTTTCGGACGCCCCCGACATTCCACGACGACCGCGCGGATTGTTCTTTTTTGCCGACTTCACCGACATATCAAAACCAAAAGGATCGGGTTTGCTCATCTTAGCACCTTTTCGACTCGGACTGTGCAGTCTAAGGCTATTTTCAGCGGATTGAAGGGCAAAAGAGGTAAAAAATGAGTGTTGAGCAGGAAATGATTGCGCAATTGACTGAAGCGCTGGCTCCCGAGGTGCTGGAAGTGCGTAACGATAGCGCTAAACATGCAGGGCACGCAGGCGATGATGGCAGCGGAGAAAGCCATTTCAGTCTGGTGATCCGTTCCGCGGCATTGGAGGGCAAATCGCGCATTGCCCAACACAGGGCAATTCACGAGGCTTTGGGTAAAGACTTGATGACCCGAATTCATGCTTTGGCGATTACCGTTCGGAGCTAAACGAAGCCGATCTCAAAAGTATAAAGAAATTCAATTCCGTCTAGTATGGCTTTCACCGCGCTAAATGGCGCGGCATATGCATCGTTATAGTTGTGTGAACTATTTGACGGCGAGATTGATGCAAACAGCTTCGGGTCCCAAACAAAGCGTATTTGAGGAAAACTCGGTCGCAGTCGCAAAGGTGGCGGCGTTTATCACTGCAGTGATGACGGCCGTTTGGGCGCTTGTGATGGCATTCATGGGGTCAGAGTGGTTGACACACTCTGCTTTGACCTCGATGGGTGGATCAATCTTTGGCTGGGTCCTATTGCACTACGGCTATACAATGTGGGGCCGACATATATATATCCTTAGCGGTATTTTCGGTCTGGGAATGGCGTCAGTGGCCATGCCGCCCAGTGCGAACTTGAACATGATTCTATTCGCCCTTCTAGGCGGGGCATTCCTTATGTTTCAGGGCCGCCTAAAGTTTCGCTATGCTGTGTTCTACAGCCTACTTACGGCCTGTGCCTGGGCCGCGACAGAGGCCTTGAACGGCACGCTTACACCTGAATACGAAGTGACCCAGGAACTCGCGGACCTGATTATCCGCCCCTTCACATCTGTTTCGTTGCTGGTTCTTGTCGCCGGCCTGATCGGCTTTTTCGCCTATACGGTTCTTGTTCGAACCGAGGACATGATGATCGCCAACGAGCGTGCCGAAGCGGCGAACCATGCAAAAACAAATTTCCTTGCTACCATGAGCCACGAGCTGCGCACGCCCATGAACGGCGTTGTCGGCATGATCGAGTTGATGGACCGCGAGGAAACCGACGCAGAGAAAAAAGAGAAGTTCAAAACCGTGCGGGAATCCGCGTTTTCCCTTTTGGGGATCATTGACGACATTCTCGATACCTCGAAAATGGAGGCGGGGAAGCTTAGCCTTAGTGCGTCTCCAACCGATGTCAGATCGCATGTGACCGCAGTCGTTGCATCGTTGCGCCCGATTGCCGAGAAAGCTGGAACCCATATCAATCTGACAATCTCGGACGACGTGCCGGAGTTTGTCAAAGTCGATCCGATGCGCCTGCGCCAGATTCTTGTGAATATCATCGGGAATGCGATTAAATTCTCAAAACGTGCGGACGGGACTGTCGGAGAAGAGGTCAAGGTTGCGGTTGGAAGGTCCCCCGAGGACGATACGCTTTACTGCGTCACAGATTACGGCGTCTGTATGGACGAAAAGATGCTTGCCAATCTGTTCCAGCCCTTCACCCAGTCGGACGCCGAGGAAAACCGCCGATTTGGTGGTACCGGTTTGGGGCTGTCCATTGCCAAAGGACTTGCCGAGTTGATGGGCGGAACGATCACGGTCAAAAGCAAGATCAATGAAGGGTCCAGCTTTACCGTCAGCCTGCCGTTGAAGGTTGAAGAAGTCGCGCCAGCCGAGGAGAAACACGAGGCGGTTGATACTTCACAACTTGCAGACACCAAGGCCCATATCCTGTTGGTCGAAGATAACGCGACCAACCAGCTTGTGATTTCACAACAGCTCAAGGCGTTGGGGCTGACCTGTGATACCGCTGATAACGGGGTCGAGGGGCTTAAGAAATGGCAGTCGGGCGGCTATGATCTGGTTCTTTCGGATTGCCATATGCCCGAGATGGACGGGTTTGAAATGACCCACCACATCCGCCGTAGGGAAGACAAACACAAACTTATCCGCACTCCGATTGTGGCTGTAACTGCGAATGCCCTTAGCGGAGAAGCAGAGCGCTGTATTGCGATGGACATGGACGACTATATCGCCAAGCCCGTACGCTTGGATGTTATGGCAGAAACGCTCAGTCGATGGCTGGTGGTACCGAAAAATACCTGATCAGGCCGATTTTTTAAGCGCTTGCAGGTGCGGAAAACTGTCGACGTATCGCGCGAACATATGGGCACCGCAGGTGGCGGAACAGTACTTGCGCGGGTTGGTCGCAGAGACACAGCTTGCAAGCGGTTCGAATACCGCATCGGAATCCGCTTCGACGAAGAAGGGCATCGAATAGCGTTCTCTACCGGACGTATTCACCACACGGTGCATGTTTGCCAGATAGATATCATTGGTCAGGATCTGCATTAAATCGCCGATGTTGATGACGAATGTACCCTCAAGAGGCGAAGCTTCGATCCACTGGCCGTCGCGGTTCATGACCTGCAAGCCTCCGATCTGATCCTGTGACAGTATTGTCATCACACCGTAATCGGTATGCGCGCCGATGCCGATCATCTCTTCGGCCACGCGACCGGACTGGGGCGGGTAGTGGATCAGGCGCAACACGCTGATAGGGTCACGCATTTTGGCTTCAAAGAAAGTTTCCGGCAGATCAAGACTAATCGCAACCCCGCGCAGAATGGTCCGTGCTAATCGAACCATAGCGTCATGATAGGCCATCATTTCTGCTTCTAACGACGGCAGTGATGCCGGCCACTGGTTTGACCCGAAGAAAGGCGTATTTCGGCCCGGTGTTTCCGGTCCCAGATCAAAGCATTCTTTCAGGTCGCTGGTTTTGGTCGGATCGGTGTTTTCGCCAAACAGCGGAATATATCCCCGCAGGGCCGTTCCCGAATTTTCGATATGCAGAAGCTTTTTGACATCATCGGGAAGATCGAAGAACAGTTTCGACGCCGTATAGGCCCGTTCAATCAGATCGTTAGAAACGCCGTGGTTTTTTACATACATGAAACCCGCGTTTGCAAAGGCCCAACGAATATCCTTTGCTGCCGTGGTGGCGTCTGAACCGTTCACCAAGCTGGCGATATCTACAACGGGAATGCGGTCAAAAGGCTGACGTGTGGCGCGAAGCGCGTCGTCAAGCTGGGCGATGGGGTTAGACATATTCTTATACTCGGATCGGCTGAGATTTCCAAGCGGATACCCCGCCTGAGGGGCGTCTAAAAGTGACAGCATGACGCGTTGCGGCAAAAAAATACATTCCATCAATCATATATTGATCAGTGTCAAAATGCATTAAACATGCGTGTGATATGTCCATTATCAATAGGGTGGGGTTGAACGCGCGATGATTGAGACAGGAACCACAAGCATAGCTTCGGATGCCGAGCGCTTGCGTTTGGTGCTTATGCTATGTTTGTTTGCCGTCATTTCAGGACCGGTTTGGACTGTCTTTGTGCTATCCATCGATGCGCCGACCTCTGCCACCGGGGTGTTTGCGGGATTCTTGGGCGGTGTTCTGGGTGCGATTGCTGCACACCGAAAAAAGCGCATTCTAGCCACGCATATATGGCTTATTTCTGCATTGACCGCTGTCTCGATCGCTTCGGCCGCGATGGAGCACTCGTCGAATGTTAAGGCTTTTTTTCCGACACTGGCTCTGGGTGCGTTCCTGCTATTTAATGATGAGAAAGAAATAAAATCGGGCGTCATTTATACGATTGTCGCATTGATACTTTGGGGACTTCTGGAAGTTCATCACAAAATGTCCGACGGAACATATGAAATTCCGTACGAGATAGCCTCGGGCTGGCTGAGCGAAATTGTATTGCTCACTGCTTTTGCGATGATTGCTGTCGAGGCCATCTATTTCAGGCAAATCTTGCTGAAGTATTCTGAAAACTACCGGGAAATTGCTGTTAAAGCTCAGGCGGCAAATGCCGCCAAGTCAAACTTTCTTGCCGCTATGAGCCACGAACTGCGGACCCCTATGAATGGGGTGCTGGGGATGAGCGAAATCCTGTCGCAGTCCAAGCTGGAGCCTGCTCAGAAAAAGATGGTTTCAACTATCAAAGAGTCGTCTCTAGCCCTGCTTGGGATCATTGATGATGTGCTAGACACCAGCCAGATCGAGACTGGAAAGTTGCAGTTGCATCCAAAACCTTTAGAGCTAAGTTCTCACCTTCTTGCGGTTTTGGATGCGGTTCGGCCGATGGCGGATCAGCGCAATCTACGGCTTGATTGCGAGGTGCCCGATGCGCTTGATTATGTGTACCTTGCGGATGACATTCGCTTGCGACAGATTTTGATGAACATCATCGGTAACGCTGTAAAGTATTCGGTTCACGAGGATGGCAGCACTGGTGAAACCGTTTCGATTAGTCTTTCTGATGAGAACGGAATGGTTGTTTACACCGTGATAGACCGCGGTGTCGGGATGACTGGTGACATGCTGGCCAATTTGTTCACTCCCTTTACCCAGTTCGGAGATGCCACTCGGCGTAGGGTTGGGGGAACCGGCTTGGGAGTGTCGATCAGCAAGCGACTGATAGATCTGATGGATGGCCAGATCGAGGTGCACAGCACCCCCAGCGAAGGCACATGGGTTCAGTTGGCGCTGCCACTAGAACGGCAAGCCAAGTTGGATGAAACGCCGATTGATATCGACTGGATCGCGCGGTTGAGATCCAAGGCTCCGACTTACGGTCCGGTTTTGCTGGTCGAAGATAATGCCGTCAACCGCACCGTGATTGAGCATCAGTTGCGCGGATTGGCGACCGGTATCAATGAATTTGCCGGATACGGCGGTGTCGCTGTCGCAGGCTTTTTGACCGGATGGCTGGCGTCTGGATATGATCCGCGATCAATGCTTGTTGTGTTCAACGCCTTGGTTGTCTTGTCAGGTCTGGTGACCGCAGTGCTGGCCTTTGGCGAGACACGTCAGTTTGCCATCGCGCATGCGGCCCCGTCTGCCAAATCTATGAGTGGCTGGGAGGTCTTTGCGTTGGTCAGTTGGCGCGACAAACGGTTTCAAGCGTTGTCGCAGGCTGGACTGGTTGAGAAGTTCGTTGATGTGGCCATGTGGGTTCTGGTGCCGGTTTACTTGCATGCGCAGGGGGTCGACCTGTTTCACATTGGTCTGATTACAGGGATTTACGGTGGCGTTTGGGGGGCAAGTCAGTTGTGGACCGGACCACTGTCGGATGCGTTGGGGCGAAAGATACCGGCTGTAACGGGTATGCTGCTGAGCGGAGTTTCCTTGCTGGGGATCGTCTGGTCGCAGAGCTTGATGGGGTGGGGTGTATCTGCGGCGATGACCGGTGTGGGCATGGCGCTGCTATAACGACCTTGATTGCGGCAGTAGGGGATTTGACTGACCCTGCTTGGCGTGCGTCCAGTCTGGGTGTTTACCGCTTCTGGCGTGATCTGGGGTACGGGGTCGGCGCCTTGGTCATCGGGGTGTTCGCGGATATGTCCGGCGCGCCAGAGATCGGGTTTTGGGTTGTGTCGATTGCGATGATCGGTTCAGGGCTGTGGCTTGCGCGGGGTTACCGGACATAAAAAACCCGCGCCATTCGGCACGGGTTTGATTTGAGTATTTGGACCAAGAAGAAGCTTAAAGACCCAATTTGGCCGCGACCAATTCGTTGACCGCTTTCGGATTGGCCTTGCCGCCGGTGGCTTTCATCACCTGACCGACAAACCAGCCTGCCAGTTTCGGGTTCTGTTTGGCCTTTTCCACCTGTGCCGGATTGGCCGCGATGATTTCATCGACAGCCGCTTCAATGGCGCCGGTGTCTGTGACCTGTTTCATGCCGCGCGCTTCGACGATTTCCGCCGGATCGCCGCCTTCGGTGTAGACGATTTCGAAGACGTCTTTTGCAATCTTGCCCGAGATATCACCGGCCTTAATCAGCTTGATGATGCCCGCCAGCTGGCTGGGTGATACGGGGCTTTCTGTGATGTCGTGGTCTTCCTTTTTAAGACGACCGAAAAGTTCGTTGATCACCCAGTTTGCGGCCAGTTTGCCGTCACCTGCTTCGCCCGCGACCGCTTCGAAATAGGTGGCATTTTCGACCTCGGCGGTCAGGACGCTGGCGTCGTATTCTGACAGACCAAAGTCTTTGACGAACCGGGCTTTCTTTTCGTCCGGCAGTTCGGGCAAGCCAGCTTTGATATCATCAACCCACGCCTGTTCGATTTCAAGCGGCAGAAGATCGGGGTCTGGGAAGTAGCGATAATCGTGAGCTTCTTCCTTGGACCGCATCGAGCGGGTTTCGCCCTTGTCGGGGTCAAACAGGCGGGTTTCCTGAACGACCTCTTTGCCGGCTTCATGCAGCGCAATCTGGCGACGGGCTTCGATTTCAATGGCTTGTTGGATAAAGCGCATCGAGTTCATGTTTTTGATTTCGCAGCGGGTACGCAGGTGGCTGAAATCACCGGTTTCGACGAATTTCTCGTACTCGCCCGGCAGGCAGACCGAGACGTTCACGTCGGCGCGCATGCTGCCTTCCTGCATGTTGCCATCGCAGGTGCCTAGATAGCGCATGATCTGGCGCAGTTTGGCCAGATAGGCGGCCGCTTCTTCGGGGCCGCGGATGTCGGGGCGGCTGACGATCTCCATCAGGCAGACGCCTGTGCGGTTCAGGTCCACAAAGGACATGTTCGGGTCCATATCGTGGATCGACTTGCCGGCGTCCTGCTCCATGTGAATGCGCTCGATACGCACTTTGCGGGCCACACCGGGGCCCATATCCACGATGACTTCTCCTTCGCCCACGATGGGATGGTAAAGCTGTGAAATCTGGTAGCCCTGCGGCAAGTCGGGGTAGAAATAGTTCTTGCGGTCAAACGCGCTGACAAGGTTGATTTCGGCTTTCAGGCCCAGACCGGTGCGGACGGCCTGCTCCACGGCAAACTCGTTGATCACCGGCAGCATGCCCGGCATCGCGCTGTCAACGAAAGCCACGTTCGAGTTCGGCTCGGATCCGAATTTGGTGGATGCACCCGAAAACAGCTTGGCGTTCGAGGAAACCTGCGCGTGAACCTCCATACCGATGACCAGTTCCCAGTCATGCTTGGCGCCCGCGATCATTTTGGGCTTCGGGGTCTCGTAGGTCAGGTCCAGCATCTTTGCGTCCTCTTGTCTGTCCGAATTGCCTTCTAGGGCAGGGGCGGACAGGGGGCAAGAGGGCAGCGCCTATCGGGTGAGGATCTCGACCTCATCGTGATCAAAGAAAATATGCCTTCCGCGCAGAATTTCCCGCTCGTAGGCTTTGCTGAGCGTACCAAAGGCTTCTTCCAGTCCCATTTGCTTTTGCTGCCATGCTTTGGCAGGCGGTGCAGACGGATCGTGGCTGTCGGCGGCTTCGGCCCAGACATCGGGGTGAACTTCGCGCAAGTAGGTGCGGGCCAATTCAGGGGCCGCCGCCATCAATGTGCGGCGGTTCTGCAAGGCACGCTTTGAACCAGAAACCAGCGGGCCGGTGGGGGCCAGAGACACCACCAGATAGGAAATCACCTGATTGACGATGGCCTGATCATTTTGGGTGCGCATGTAGTCGCCCAAGCCTTGCAGCATCATAGCCACATCCACAAAGCCTAATGCTTCTTTATCGTGGCGTGCGGCGTCCATGAAAGTCAGCGCATAGGCGGCACTTCCCCAATGGTCGTAGGTTTCCTTTGCCAGCTTGCGCGCGCGTTCCTCTAATAGTTCGTAGCTGCCGTACCAGCGGGGCAGTAGGGCTTGGCCGAACTGGCGGTAGCTGTCTGCGTAATGCGGTGCCAGATCGATCAGATTTTCGTAGTCTGCGATAATGCGCTGGGCAGCGTCGGGTTGACCGGCAAGGGAACGGCACCGTGCAGCTGCCAAGGCAGGGGAATCATTTGCGATGGGATCGAATTGTTCCAGAATGCTGGTTGCGCGGCGGAAATGGCGGGCGAATTTCTTCCAATCCGATGCAGGTACTTCGTCTGCCCAACCCTGACCGCGCCAAACCGAGCCTAAATCCATATGCGCCTGTGCTACTACCAGCGCGACACCGTAGTCGTCGCTGTTGTCGATCAGAAGCTGATCCAGCATTTCGACGCCATCCGTCGCGCTGGCCAGTCCGTTTTCGTTGGTCGGCAACAGACCCATGGCGATGGTGTCACTTAAATCCTGACGTGCACCAGCCGAAAGAACGTCGGCTGTGGCCTTGCCGCTTGTGGTGGTGCGGCGCTCTTGGTCGTGTTCGCGGATCAACTGGCCCAGAGTTTCCCAGTTGTCCTGACGCACAAGCGCATGTGCGGCGCGGTGCAGCCGTGCATTTTCTTCACTGTTGGCGGATTTTTCCGGAACTGAAATCGTAAACTGCTGGCGGATATCCGACAGGGTCATGGTCTCAAGCCCGCTGGCAAATTCGCTGCGATGCTTTTCCTTGATGCGCGGCCCCATGGCGCGGCGGACGGCAGTTAGCACTGTTCGGGCTGCACTTGGGGATGTCGATATAAAGGCCATTGTCTGCTCCGGTGTTTTGATTACTCCGAAGCTGCCAGCCATTTGGGGCCAATTCTGGGCATAGCCTTGAAAATTTGGCGGTGATTTGGAACCTGACTGCCTTTAAATCAGCGAAAAAGGATGCTTTTGAAACGGCATTTTCAGGCGTGTGAAGCCGTCCTCCAAATCACGCAGAGGTGGGGTGGCGGGTTGCATCACTCTGATCTTTTTGCCGTTTTCCAGTTCGGCGACCAGTTTGATCGAGCGGTCCATACGCAGATGGATGTGCATTTGCTTTATCTGATGCCTTGGGATCGACACATTCCGTTTGCTGTGGTGCCAGTAAAGGGTCTCGTGGTCCAGCCGTAGCCCCGAAGAGGGGTTCAGGACCAGATCGACCAGCGCCGGAACGGTCACGATGATGCCCAAGGCCATGATGAAAGGCGCGATAGAAAGCGCCATCCACAGCCAGAGGTAGATCACATACAGAGCGGCCAATACGATGACTGTAGACTTTGATCGCCCCTGCCGTTCGAATATCAAAGGGTCAGTGCTCATCCTAGAATTCTTGAGATCATTTCTGTTGTGTCGCGCGACAAGTCTGGGGTGGCCTTGATGCGCTCAAGCTGTTCACGGATCAGCGATTGTCTGTTTTCATCGAACCGCCGCCAAGTTTCGAACGCGCTGCACATGCGGGCTGTGGTTTGCGGGTTGGCAGGGTCAAGCTTGATCAACCAGTCGGCCAGCAACGCGTATCCGTCACCGGTGGCGTGATGGAAGCCGGCGGTATTCATGGCGAACCCACCAAAGACGGCGCGGAACCGGTTGGGGTTCAGGTGGTTGAAATCGGC
>Ga0181573_10003699_pt1 | contig 13367 bp, 9 predicted proteins | sample 101ome_25_FD_148643 | JGI IMG/M metagenome (GOLD analysis project Ga0181573, IMG submission 148643) | Coastal salt marsh microbial communities from the Groves Creek Marsh, Skidaway Island, Georgia - 101409BT metaG (spades assembly) | ecosystem: Environmental > Aquatic > Marine > Intertidal zone...
TCGTCGTCGCCACCGTCGCCGCGTCCGGGATCAAAACTTCATTCCTCCCTCCGCCCTTCGCCTCGGGCGCTCGTCTCTTCGCCGCCGCCGCGTCGGCGCTCTTTTCACCGCCCCGCCGCACCCGTCGTCGCGTCGTCGCCGGCATTCCGCGTCCCCGCTTCGTCGTCGGGAGATGAATTATCCCCGTATCTCCGCGAGACCCACGCGATCGAACGAACGCGCGAAAGAACGAAAGAACGAAAGAACGAACGAACGAACGAACGCGTCTAATTCAGTTGAGAAATTAATCCAATCAATCAACCAATCAACCAATCAACCAATCAACCGACGTCTTTCCGTCCTTCCGTCCGTCCGTTCGTTCGAACGCCACGACCGACGACGACGACGACCGAACCACCGACCGATCGCCACCGACCGACCGACTCACCGACGGCGTCCCCTTCACCGCTCGGGTCCGTTGTTCGTCGCCCTCTTCTGTCGTCCGTTCGTCGGCACCGACGTGGCACACCGACGGAACTACCACTGTACTACCACAAGTATCTTTATTTCACGGTTCATGACTCTACTTATTAGTACCTACTACCACAAGTACTATACTATTAAGTCATACTACCTGGTAGTACCAGTACCAGTACCACACACAAGTATCCTCATTAAAGTACACAACTGTTCGGATGAATGACTCGGATGGATGACTCTGATGGATGACCGGATGACCGGATGACCGGATGACCGGGACGAAGGGATGGGCCGAGCCGCGCGTCGCCGCGAGGTTAACCCGTCGAGGCGGTGACGACGACGCTCCCGGCGAGGGAGGTGAAATAATCGGCGAGGGAGACGAATGGACGGCGAGCGGCGACGTCGGCGACAAAGAGGGCGAGCCAGGCGACGGAGGGACGGAGAAGAAACCATTTGACGTAGTTTTCGTCGTCTGTGACGTCTCGAGCGCGAAGACTGGCGCCGAACGTGGACCAGTTTAAGAGCCAGACGAGACCAAAGGTGGAGTGAGCCCAGACGGTGGATAATCCGGGACGCGCGGCGTCGAGGAGGGAGACGCCGGATTGAGAGAGGACGCGCTGCGCCGGAAGGATTTGCGCGGCGAAACCGAGGGTGCCGAGCCAGACGGCGAGCGCGGCGCGCTTATCGTCCTTGGTGGCGAGAATGACGTAGGCCGAGGTGATGGTTTGCCAAAGGAAAGGGGCGTAAGCGAGCGCCATGGAGTCTAAAATTGGCGTTCGCGGCGCCGCGGGATCGACGACGCCGCCAAATCGCAAGGCTTCCCACGTGAGCACGAGCTGAAAGGCTATCGATCGCAGACTTAATTCCGTCTTTCTCCATCCTCTACTCTTTGACAGCGGCACACCGCTCACCGCGCACGTCGTCGCCAAGATCAAAGCCATAGTCGTCGTCGCGACGTCCGCTCCGTCCGCCAGCTGCGCTCCGCTCGTCAAAACCGCATCGACATCGTCTCGAAACCATCCACCCATGACGACAGCTCCGAGCGCAGTGTACGCCCCACCAGATATTCCGTGCACGTGTCCGCGATCCGCCCGGGTCCACATGCGCTTAAGCGCGCGTTCGAGCGTCATTTTATTCGGTGCAGACGTGCTCGGACCCAAAGCATCTTTTTCACTTTCATCTTCACTCGACGTCGACGTCGACGCGGCGCGCGTCACGCGGCGCGCGTCATCCGAACGCGGCGGCATTGTCGTCATCGTTCGTCGTCCTCGTCGCGGCGCCCGGTGCGTCGTCAACACGCGGGATGCCAAGGCGGACGAGCAAAGTATCATTTCGGTCGCGGTTCGTTGTGAGGACAGAAGGTTGTGTGGATAACGACGACGGTTGCGGAGAAGAAAAAGTTGTTTGGTTTACTCGTGAATTCTACTACAACGCTATGATGTCTGTCTGTGTGATGGTGTGTGATGTGATCGTCAGAGCTCAAGATTCCATCGGGGCGTCCTCGGTCGTCGACGATGTGGCAGCCTTCAATTTATCGATGAAGTGCACAGTCTCCGCCTTGCTGACGAGGAGGTTGCAAGACGTTCTGCCGCGCCAGCAGGCAATGGCGAGATCGAGCTTGCTGACGTTGATCGCTGCGAGATCTTCATCGCGGGGGATGAGGATGCAGCAACCGAGGGCGAGATCGAGAAGAGCCTTTTTGGTGGCTTCGTCGGCGACGACGGCGCGCTCAGGCGCTTCGGCGCTGTACTCAAACGCGATGGTGCGGCGTTCGAGAATCTTCTTGTATTCTTCAAACGTCGGACGCACGATGCGCTTTCGGACGAAAGGAAATATCATCGGCAAACCGTCTTGAGTGAGACGGAAGTCGCAAATGGATCCACCGGAGGATTCAGAGTCTTTGATTTCTTGGCGCTCAAAAGCCTTGAGGCCGCACGACGTGACGCGAAGCGCCTCTTGGGTATCGCACGCGAGGTATTCGCGCAGCGAATCGGTGATGGTGTACACGCGCTTCGGTCTCGAAGTGTCAGAAGTGCGAGTGACGCAGTTCTTGTCTAAGGCGATGTCGCTCGCTTGAATACCGTAGACATTGAAGATGCTGTTGATCACCTTTGGATCGTTCACCGGGAGGACGGGATCGATACCCAACCATCTGCCACCGCCGTTCGGGCCCTTGGCACCGCGGTGCGGCAGCAAGTACTCACCATCCGCGTTAACAATCGGCGGGACTGCCTTGGACGCGCGGGTAATCGTAAAGGTTTCATACGACAGGGAGCAGTTGCCATCGGTGCCGACGTTGATGGACAGCTTGAGTCTCTCCTTGGGCGTCGCCATTTGCTTGCCAGTGTGCTCAACCGGGACTTCCATATCCGCCTTCTTTTCGAAGACGGCGACAAAGAATCCACCAGTGTCTTGATGATGCGGCAACAGGCGCATGCACCTCTCGAGCGGGAGCTTCTTTGTCTCCTCATCCGAGAACATGGTGGCGGACAACTTGTGCATTTGTTCCTCGCCGTCAAAGCTTGGGTGGTAACCAAACTTGTCCCAAACTTGCCACTCATGAAGACCAGGGCTTCGCTTGAGGTTTGGCAATTCATCGCTCACGTCAAGAAGCTCCAAAGCGCCCTTGCACTCCTTGAGCAACGCGGCGACGACGGCTTCATTCTCAATCGGATTCAGCGAGCACGTGCTATAAACAAGACGGCCTCCAATCTTCAACAGCTGCGCACCGCGCAAGGCAATCTTCAGCTGCAAGCTGTGCAAGCCGTTGCCGTTACCTGCTACCCATCTGTTCCAAATATCTGGCGCCTTGCGCATCGTGGCATCGCCCGAGCACGGCACGTCGCAAAGGATGGCGTCAAAGTCAAACTTTTCGCCATTCGGTCCCGTGATGATTGGGAACTTTTGCGCCTCGTGGTTGGTGACGAGGAGCGTCGGCGAGTTTGCGCGCTTCGTTTGGTGCGTCAACAAGTTGCACCTCTTCAGGTCGACGTCGTTGGCGACGACAAAGCCCGTGGGGAGCGCTTGCCCGTTGCTGTCAAAATCGCCGTGCATGCGTTCCAAAATTTGAAAAGTCTTGCTACCCGGAGACGCGCACATGTCCAGGATGCGATGGTGCGGCTTGGCCGCCAAAAAGAAGGGAGGAATCATCGATACCGCCTCTTGTCGCGAGATGGACCCGAGCTCGTTGGCGTTTTTGATGAAATCAAAAATACCCTGCAACACGGGCATCCGTCGCAACTGCGCCCGCGTGTAACTGCACTGCCACGCCAACCTATCCGGATACCACGCCAAGGGGGTCGGCGGAGGAATTTCACGCAACTCTGCGTCTTCACTCGCCTTTGCCATCAAATCCGCAAACAATTTACCCTCCATGTTATCCCGCATATCCGTCGCAAACTTGCCGCTTCCATTGATGCGAAACGTCATGGGCAACGGAGTTCTCAACGTTTCGAGAAACGTCTCCCACTCATCCTCCGGGACAATCTTCTGCGCCTTGTAGTACGCCTCAAACGTTTCATTCGTCTTTACGATGTCATCGAACGACGTTTTCCCGTATTTATTGTCGCGGTTTCCGTCGTCACGCTTCTGTCTCTTGAAATCCCTCGCAAACGCACCACCGCGTCCGCCGCCGCCGCCACCGTTTCGGCGTTTATTAAACCGCCCGCGACCCATTTTTTCGCGCGCGATCGAACGCGTGTGAAAGACGCCTCGCTCGTTTTCCTTCCCTCGTGCGTCTTCACCCCGTCGTCGGCAGAGTCGTCGTCGGCGTGTGAGGAAACCAACAGAGTGCACAGAGTCAGCCGCCGAAATAAAGTGCACCGCGAGCGCTCGACACTGAAGGAAATCTGAGAAAGTCTTTTTGGTGTGGTGTCGCGCGCGGACATTCGCATTGGAACGCGCCCCGCCCGGAGGAATGCGTTCCACGAACGAAAAACAAAGGGTCTTAACGTACATGGATTACAACAGAGCGATGATGACCAAGGAGAGGAGGGTGCCGAGGAAGATGCCGGCGACGAGGGCGAGGGTGAGGACGACGCCCTCTCGCGCGCGAAGCGACGCGGGCGAAACCGACGGGCCGTACATCATGCCGAGACTGGCGATCCAGCCGTTGGATAGGGCGAGGGTGAAGATGAAGAAGATGGGAAAGATGTCAGAGGTGAAGAGGGCGGGTGGACGCCAACCGGGAGTGGTGACGCGACAGGTGGTGAGAAGCGGGACAAAGACGAATCGAAGCGTCGCCGTTTTGAGCAAAGCGGCGCCAGAGGGTGGTGATTTCGGATACACCGTCGCCAAGTGTCGACCGAGGAGGTCTCCGATATTGAAAAGTAGAAACAGTGTGGGCGACCAAAGCTCGCCGAGTGCGCCGTGGGAGCTTTCTATCGCGCTCGTCACTGATGGGAAGACGCTCAGCGTGGCGATAAAGGTGACGAGCACGACGAGACGATAGTTTCTAATATCGCCGTGTCCGAACCAGCGCGAAGACTCGGGGAGTCGAGTCAACGCGTCGCTCATTGTCTCTCGCGATTCAATGTCGTCCGCGTCTTCGCCGTCCGTATCGGTGCCGCCGAGCAAAGCGCTCGTCTCTGCGTTCGCGTACTCTCTCTGGGCGTTTGCAGTCACTACGGATTCGTACCTGCCATACAGTGGGATTTTCTCCATGTACCACGTCGCAGCCGCGCAAGTGAGCAGCACGAGCGTGGCGACGTAAAAGTAAATCTCCGCTTGCGTCGTGGAAGCCCCATCGGTAGTGGCGCCTCCCGCCCCCGCGGTCGTGATGAGAGCCACGAGCGACACCGCCACGCCGCTCGCCGCTTGGCCGCTCATGATGGCTTGCGCATAAACCGGCGGCAAATCGCTCGCCACCGCGAATCCGCCCCCTTGAGCCAACGCCGTGGCGGCACCCACAAAGATAATCACAATCATCGTCTGCGCAAAGATTGCGTCTCCGCTCCAACCGCTCGCTCTCGTCGCCAACGCGCACGTCCACACGCACAATGCGATGCCCACCAACGGCGCCGCCAATCTCGACCGGTTCGACGTCAATCTCTCCACCAACCCGAACCGAACGCACGCCAAAACCCCAATTAAATTACTCCCCGCGTACGCATTCGCAAACGCCGCCTCAAAGTTCTTCGCCACCCCTTCGCTCGCATCCCGCAACCGACGTTCGAAATACGGCCGCTCGGTTATGAACACGTTCCACGGAAACAGCGTTCCCATTCCAATCGCTAAAAAACACGCATACAACGCATACCGCTCCGTTTTCGCACTCGTCGTCGTTCCAACGTCATCGCCATCATCATCCATCGACATCCCTCTTCCCACCGGCGCGCGTACCGGCATCGTCGTTCGCGCATCTGCGTCATCAGTGACAGTTTCACCTTCAACCGACATCATCGTGAACCCATCCGCGACTGACGTATTCGTCGACGATTGGTTTCGTCGCGACCCTTCGTAGGTGTCGTCGCCGCGATCCCGTCCTCCTCTCTCATCCATGCCCGACTACACCCGACGACAAGCGAGGGTCGAACAGTGACGCGCGCGCGTTCGTTGTGATTGGCGCGCTTGCGCACAGACGGGTTCCATCCTTGACACACTTGTTCCTTCAAAATTCGTTTCGTCACTGTTCGACGCTCGCGTTTCGCGAAACCCGGGACGACGACGACGACGACGACGACGACGACGATGACGATGACGATGACGACGACGACGACGATGATGGCGATCAAGGCACCGACAGCGGCGAGGATGACGCGTCGTGGTAGCAGTGGCGCGACGCTTAGGGTGAGCACCCGATCGACACGCCGCTTCACGACGACGACGCGGGCGACGAGTGGTGGTGGTGATGAAGACCCAGTGCCGTTTGGATACACGCGTAAAGATGTCATGCTCATCGGTGGTGGACTCACGGGCGCCGGTTACGGGGCGTATTACGGTTTACAAGCGATCGGTGGAATGGATGCGACGCGGGCGGGCAACGCGGTGCAGTTGACCTTTGTCCTCGGTCTCACCCTCGCGTGGGTTGGGTCGTACGTCATGCGGGTGTTTAACAAGGATATGACGTACGTGAAACAGTTGAAGGATTACGAGGATGCGGTGATGCAGAAGCGTTTGGAGGAGATGCCGGCGAGTGAGTTGGAGAAGATGATGTCGGACCTCGATGAAAAGTAACGACTCGACGCATGGATGGAAGAGACGAACCGCTCGGTTCGGATCGGCTCGGTTCGCTCGTTCATTTATGAGGCGCGTCGCGATTAGTACGCGCTGTGTTTCTCTTTCTCTTTTGCATTTTCGCGAAAATGCACCACGTTTTCGATTCGATTTCAATAATCCATGTAAGCCTATAGCGTAATTTTTCCATCCACTTGCGCGTGCGTCACAGAGCAATCATCGCGATTCGCGCGCGAACCGATCGCTGATGGCAATCATCGCTCGTCGGTCGAGGAAAGGGTACTCGCCAACCCAAACGTTGATTTCCGGGACGTATGCCTCGCGAATAGCCTGAAACGTGTAAAAATCTGGATCATCCGAAGTGACAACAAGCTCCACGTTGTCGCCCTCGTTGATGTCGGCGTATTCCGCTCTGAGCGGGACCTTGAGCGAAACCCTCGCGCCTGAGTCATCACCCACCAGCATATCGAGCATCCAATCCAACCTACTCCCCCCGCGCGTGTCTACGGGCGCCACCTCGAGCACTTTCGCTCGCCAGAGCCCGGCGTATTTCGATCGACGCGCTCTTGAGTTTCTCCTCGCCGCCAACGCCACGGGTGCCCAAAGGAAAAACGTACTCGCCGGCACCGCCACGATCGGTAGCGCGTTCGCCGTAAGCACTGTGGTTAGCAGAGACAACCCGACACGCTGAAACGCCGTGTCACCGTCACCCCAAAAGTATCCGTATTGCTCCCCGGTGGCGCCGATTGGAATAGCTCGTTCGTAGTCTCTTCGCGTCAGCGGCGAAACCGCCGGTCTCGCGCGAGACGATGAAGACGACGACGACGATGGTCTATCACGTGATGATCTACTTCGTCCATTCATCGCCCGTCGACCCCGCGTCGTCGACCCCGCGTCATAAAACGCGTCTCCGTCGAATCTCCCCTCGTCGGCACTTCGTCCTTGTCGGCGTCCTCGCGTCGTTGGCGACGACGACGACTCGAACGAGTCCTCCCACGACCGTCCAGACGTGCTCGCACCACCACCGATACCGTCGTCCACCTCCTCCTCTTCGTCGTTCATCGCAAACGCGGCAACGACGCGCGACGAAGAAGCCGTCTTTCGCCGCTGAACCAACGAGTGGTGTTTCCCCGCGGTGCGTCTCCTTTGTCGTCCATCACCCCCGCTTCGGCGCGTCGGCGGCGGCGAACGCGAACAATCCCCACCGGGTTGTCGTCGAACACCCGTCGGCGGCGGCGTCATCATGGTCGTCGGCGTCATGGTCGACCGACGTCGCTCTCTGAGGTGCATTTGGAAAGAAATGAGAAATGTGCGCGAGTCTTCGGCGCAACGTCATGCTGTTGCGACGCGCTCGGTTCGTCGAAACTTTGCTCGCGAAACGCGCGACGGCGTGCACCACGACGTCGACGTGGTCTCGATATCGAACGCGTGAGTCCAGTAGCAGGAGCAGCGGCAGCAGCAGGAGCAGCAGTGACAGTTCAGCAGAGTGCGAGCGACTCTCCCTGCGACGAAGGTTTACGGATGAGGACGTGCGCGCGTTCGGTGCGGTGAGCGGAGATGAAAATCCAATTCACTACGCCACCGACAACGACGACGACGACGACGACGACGACGGGCGGGGGAAACGACTCGGTGGGAGGGTGGTGCACGGAATGTTGAGCGCATCCGTCTTCGGAGCGTTGTTGTCGCGCGCGCATCCAGGAGCGGTGTACGCGACGCAAGAGTTGAAATTCCGAGCGCCGGTTCGCGTTGGGGAAGAGGTTGAAGCGATTATTATGTTGACGCGGAAGTCTGGGACGAGAGCGAGGTATGAGACGGTGGTGCGAAGGGTGGAGTGTGGGACGGTTTGCGTCGACGGAACCGCGTTAGCGTTGTTGCCGGTGTGTAGCTAGATGTGTAGTGAATGTAGTATTGATACACGCGGTGCGTACAGTAGTACATGGTTGAAATATTGTTTGCGCTCGACAAATCAGTCATCCGAGAAGGATGCGTTGCGACGAGAGATGGAGGAGAACATGGAATCGAGCTTGCTAAGCTTTTGGCGACCCGCTTCGTTGAGAGGTGAGTTGCGAGAAGAGCTTGGCTGAGCCGGTGCTCTACCTCGGGTGGACGGTGATCTCTCCATGGATTGCTGCACGGCACGAGAGAGTCTAGTCTTTTGCGTCTCCCATCTGTCGCTCGCTGATTCTGGATCCCCAGAGAGAAGGTTGCTTTGCGCTTCGCGCCGCTCCTCTTGCAAAACAGAGTCTTCCAAAACGGCGGGAAGTTGTTGCTCATAAGGTGCGTCATCTGCCACAAAACACTCGTGCGCACTTCCGACGACGCCGCCATCCGCGATCTCCGCTCGTTCTCTATCTACGATGGCTTTACCGGCGTCAACGTTTTCGTTGACGTCTCTGTCGCTCTCAAATTTGAACCCGTCGCCAGCGTGGAAGACACGTGCGAGAACATCAAACCAACCCAGAGCAATCGCGGCGCAGAACAAACCGAGGAATGTGGGCACGATGACGTTCAGTTCTGTCGCGAGCTCGGGGACGTTACCCGTCATCTTCCGCGAGAAGGTTGTCATCTTCCCAGATTCGCGAATGACTGGCAGACACATCAGAAAGTTGAACGCTATGGGCGCCGAGTAGCGGCACACCAATCCAGCGTTGACGAGCAGAGAGAACGCGTCGGTGTGTCGGGGAACCAATTGATAAAAGCTAAACATACCCAGTTTGAACAGAGCATAAAAAGTACAGAGACACATGTAGAAGAGCGGGAACGCGACGGCAATGTACAGCTGCGTGTTCGACCTCGCATTTTCCAGCATGACGCTCATGAGCGATACAGCCTCAACCTCTTCCCAAACTTTGCTCACCCAAATGGTGCTCTCGGCGAGGATGATGGCGCCCGAAAAGAAGGCTAACCCGATGGCAACGATTCGCAATAAGAGCGGCAATATGACGATGCACCATGTGTACTCGAGGTTGTCGACACAACGCCCGGCGGAACCCGTTCGCATCGGAGAGTTTGGCAGACGATGCAGACGCCTCATGGAATTCGACTTGCTCTGCTCCAAAGACTCTGCGTGAAACGCCTCCTCGACGGCGAGCGCGTAGTGCGCCTTGGTGCGATTATACACGCGCACGCTTTTGCGAACCGCTTTGCGCAGCGCCACCAAGTCATTGAGCTCGTCGTAATCGTAATCGAGAATGTCTTCATCCGCCGATTGGAGCGCCTCTTCTACGCTCACGCGGTGCACAGAAGAAAACTCTGGCGCCTCCTTCTCGATGATGCTCATCGCCCATCGCAACTCGTGTCGTCTGGGCATCACGCTGGACGTCGTCGCGACAGTAGTTACCTGCTTTGCCAGGTTTTCGTGCGCATTCGTGAGGGACCTCGACGCACCCGCGACGTGCTTGTACGCTCGAGTCAATCGACCGCTGAACGATGCGTTGTTCCAAAGCGTCTTTGGAATATCCACCAGACCAAAGCCCATGAGAAGGACGCCCGTCGAAATACCCCACACGTTTGCCAACACTATACCTGCCGCTCGTATCGACCCGAGGCTCAACTTTTCGCTCGCCATTAACGATGCCGTTCCGACGCCCAACAACGCCACGATTATGGCGACAAACATCGCCTTCTCGCGCACCGCTCTCTTAATCCTATCCTTCGTGTTGAAATCCGCCGCGTCCTCGTACGCTTGATGCAACGGCAAAATCAACCACGTTAACGCGTACGTACCCCAATACGCCATGTCGAACGCTTGCGGCAATCCACTCGGCACGCCTCCGCCTTCCGAACCGCTCAACCGCATCGTCGCCGACACATCCACCGGAACCACCCCGACGATGGCGATCGACAGCGCCCACGCCAACCCAACCTGCGCGCGCACGCGAATCGACACGCTCGGCGATGCAAAGTACGCCATCGCGCAAGCGCTCACGGCGATCGCGACGCCAAAGACGGGCGTCGCCCAGCTCGACGCATCAGACGCCGGCGAACCGAACGATGATGATGGTGATGAATCACCATACGCATCAGCGTTTTCACCGCTCATCCAGCTCGTCAGCGCGCGTCGCCCACCGCCAATGACGACGTCGTCGTCCATGGTCGTCTCGCACGCGTCGTCCCCGCGATCGACGACACCGAAGTTCGCTGAGGAATGAGGTCTGGTTTTTGATGAAATTTTAAAGCTTGGACGTGCAACTTTTCCAACGTTCCCATATGTGTAAACAGTGATAGTCATTTGCAACCAAGGAGCAAAAGCGAAAGCGATAAGAGCGAGCGGTGCACAGAACGCGACGCTCGAAAGGCGGACGCGCGATCCGACGAGCGACGACGAAGGTGTGATCTAATAAAACCGATGCGTGTCGCTTCCGTCGCCAGCGATTGGTCGCTCAAGACGACGACGACGACGACACTGGTGCAAAAGAAGAGTGTCGACACGCACCGGCGGCTCACCACTGGAAGAGTGACGCGACGCCGTGGGAATACAGCCGTGACGGTGGCGGCGGCGACGACGACGAGAGATGAAGGGTACGGGGCGAAACCGTGGGATGAAACAGCGAACGGGCCGGATCCCATCTCGAACGATGTGTTGCTCTCCATCGTGCGCTCAGAGCTCTCCGATGAGGCGGTGAATAAACTGGTGTGGAACGCGCTCGGGTACCGGTGCAAAGTGGAGCTCGATGCCGAGACGTTGACGGCTGTGGAGGTATGGACGCCAGATGAAGTGTTTCCGAATTGGGCAAAGAATTACCCGCAGCCGCCGGATGTGATTGGGGTGACGAGAAAGTACGATCCAAAGGTTGACGCGCCAGTCAAGGCAGCGTGCGCTGCGCTCACGCGTTCAGTGCCAGAGGAACACAAGCAAGGCTTGAAGACGACGCTGACGCCGCTCGGGTGGAAAGGGTTTAAGATGGAAGGTTTGACGCCGAACATGACGCGCAGAGCGCAGGCGGCGAATTGGTTGTTGTTTTACAGACGCGAGCTTAGAGGGGTGACGATAGAGGAGTTGCGGGCTCGTCGCGACGCGCGTCGTGCAAAGGAAGAGGCAGAGGGTAAGACGGATCGCCCCACGGGAACAACCAAGCAGGGCGTCGTGTAAAAGAGAGATCTATTATATATACTTGATAACAACGCACGATTTCCTTTAGTAGGTAAACTCACCGTACTCGCTGCGCACAATCACTTCAGAGTCGCCCTCCTTTGCTTCGACGCGGCCGATGATTTGCGCGTCGATGTTAAAGCTCTTGCTAATGTCGATAATCTTTTGCGCGTGTTCCGGGGAGCAGTAGAACTCCAAGCGATGGCCGCAGTTGAACACCTTGTACATCTCACTCCATGCGGTGTTGGAGCACTCTTGGATGAGTCTGAAGAGGGGCGGAATCGGAAACATGTTATCCTTGATTACTCGCAAGCCCGGAACGAGAAAGTGTCCCACCTTAGACTGAGCGCCGCCACTGCAGTGCACCATTCCATGAATATCCTTGACATCGATGGCATCCAAAACAGCCTTGACAACCGGCGCGTACGTGCGTGTCGGGCTGAGCACCAACTTACCGACAGTGACGCCAGTTTCCGGTTCCACGTCGGTGAGCTGGTACTTGCCGCTGTAAACCAAAGACTCGGGAACGCTCGGGTCAAAGCTCTCCGGGTACTTGGCTGCCAAGTTTTTGGCAAAGACATCGTGACGCGCCGACGTCAAGCCGTTGCTTCCCATGCCGCCGTTGTATTCGCTCTCGTACGTCGCTTGTCCAAACGAAGCCAAACCCACGACGACGTCGCCGGCCCGAATATTGTCATTGCTGATGACGGCATCGCGACGCATGCGGGCCGTCACGGTGGTGTCCACCACAACGGTTCGCACCAAATCGCCCAAATCCGCCGTCTCACCGCCGGTAGACTTGACACCGACGCCGCAACCTCGCAAGGTTTCCAAAACCTCCTCAGTGCCGCCGATGAGCGCGCTCAACACGTCCCCCGGAATGAGCGCCTTGTTTCGCCCAATCGTGCTCGAAACCAAAATATTATCCACGCACCCGACGCACAACAAATCATCCGTGTTCATCACGATGGAATCTTGCGCGATCCCTCGCCACACGCTCATGTCACCCGTCTCCTTCCAGTACATGTACGCCAGCGACGTCTTGGTCCCCGCCCCGTCGGCGTGCATGCACGTGCACCACGCGTCATCCCCGGCGATATCCTCCACAATCTTACAGAACGCCTTGGGGAACAAACCTTTATCCACCTTTTTAATCGCCGCGTGCACGTCCTCCTTGCTCGCGCTCACCCCGCGCGCCGCGTATCGTTCGTCCGCAGCGGCAGCCTCACCACTGGCGGCTCGCCGAACCGAGCATCGGCGCGGCGTCGTCGCCGTCCTTCTCGTCATCTTCACCGACGTCGTCACGTTCGACGCGCGCGCACCGCTCACCGCTCCCATCATCGTCGTCGCCCTCGTCGTCCGTCCGTCGCACACTCCCGCTCGACGAGAGCGTCGCCCGGCGTCGTCGCGAGAGGCTCGGGGAGCGAGAGTTTTCAAAAAAAACAAGCGAAAAACACCGAATCGATCGATCGATCCGGTGAAAGCTGAATCGAATACGTAGAGATGTCTACCAAACGAGAAAAAACCGAATGCAAATCAAACGGATGGGTACGCAGAGAGATGACGGTCGGTTCGTGAACCGTCGGTAGAGACACACTCCAATGTGACCATCGATCGAGTCGCGCTCGGCTGGCGTGAT
>Ga0181573_10003706_pt1 | contig 13355 bp, 10 predicted proteins | sample 101ome_25_FD_148643 | JGI IMG/M metagenome (GOLD analysis project Ga0181573, IMG submission 148643) | Coastal salt marsh microbial communities from the Groves Creek Marsh, Skidaway Island, Georgia - 101409BT metaG (spades assembly) | ecosystem: Environmental > Aquatic > Marine > Intertidal zone...
ACGTGGCGGCAGTACTGATTGAAGAAGGTTTTACCACCCTAGAGGAAGTTGCATACGTGCCCCTTGAAGAGATGATGGATATCGAGGGTTTCGACGAAGAGATCGCGGAAGAACTGCGCGCTCGAGCTAAGGATGCCCTGTTAACCATGGCGATCGCCTCGGAAGAGAAGTTGGGTGATAGTGAGCCCGCTGACGACTTGCTCAACATGGATGGCATGGATCGTCCATTGGCCTTTGCGCTTGCGGCACGGGGTGTCGTCACCATGGAAGACCTTGCTGAGCAAAGTGTTGATGAGCTGATGGATATTGAAGAAATGACCGAAGAGCGAGCGGCAGAATTGATCATGACTGCGCGAGCGCCTTGGTTTGCCGACGAGGAAGTGGGTGCGTGATGTGCCCCTAATTTAACCAGCAGGTCGCGACCAAAGGCAGGGAGAGAAGAATGGCAGAGGTAACCGTAGAACAGCTAGCAACGACCGTCGGAGCGTCGGTTGACCGCTTGCTTGGGCAAATGAAGGAGGCGGGTTTGCCGCATACTTCAGCTGAAGAGACGGTATCTGAAGCAGACAAACAAACTTTGTTGGCCTTTCTCAAGCGAAGTCACGGAGAGAGTGACGCGGCGCCACGTAAGATCACCTTGAAGCGAAAGTCGGTCAGTACGTTGCGTACTGGCGGTGCGGGAAAGCGAACTGTGAATGTTGAGGTCCGTAAAAAGCGGACCTATGTGAAGCGGGACGACGTCGAGGAAACTGAGGCAGTCGCAGAAGCTGATTTGGCGGAGCGCGAGAATGTCGCTGCTGACACGCCAGCGATTCCTCAGGCTGAGGACGTGGTCTCAGTTGAACCTGAAACCACGGCAGTCGCAGAACCAATCGTTGTGGATGAAGATGAGGATACCGCCAACCTCGATCCCGAAATTTTACGGCAACGCGCCGCAGCTCGCCGAAAGATCGCGGAAGCGGAGCGACAGAAAGAGGTTGAGGCTGCAGTCGCTGCGCGTAAAGCTGAAGAAGCGCGGCTTAAAGAAGAGGCTAAGATCGCTGCGGCGCAGGCCGCTGAAAAACTCGAGGCAGCGGAGCGTAAGCCTAAGCGGCTGCACGAAGCGCCAACTCGAGAGACGCGTACTGATCGCGATACAGGCGATGATCGTCGCAAAACCAAGGGCCGTATAGACCGAGGCAGTATGACGGGCGTGCGTGGCAAGCAGCGCGGTCATAACCTATCGCTCAGCGATCTCGAGGCGGCAGAGGCAGGCGTTGGACGTCGACGGGGTGGCCGTAGAAAGCGTGCCGGTGACGATAACCAGCATGGCTTTGAGCAACCTACTGAAAAGAGAACCTATGATGTAGCGCTGCCACCGAATATCAGTGTCGGTGAGCTGGCGGCTCAGATGGCGGTGAAAGCGAGCGTCGTCATTAAGGAATTGATGAAGCTGGGCGTTATGGCCACGATCAATCAAATGATCGACCAGGATACCGCGACATTGGTCGTCGAGGAGCTGGGCCACAACGTTGTCCTCAAAAGCGAGGAGATATTAGAGGATCAGCTCGAGGAGACGCTGGCTAGCCAAGGTGGTACACCGGTAGCCAGAGCACCTGTGGTGACTGTAATGGGCCATGTAGATCATGGTAAGACGTCATTGTTGGACTATATCCGTCAATCCCGTGTGGCAAGTGGTGAAGCGGGCGGGATCACCCAGCACATCGGCGCCTATCACGTAAAGACTGACAAGGGTGTTATTACTTTTCTCGATACTCCAGGTCACGCTGCATTTACGGCGATGCGCGCTCGCGGTGCAAAGTCGACGGACATCGTCATTCTTGTTGTGGCTGCCGACGATGGCGTGATGCCACAGACCGAAGAGGCGATTCAGCATGCGCGGGCGGCGGAAGTACCGCTCGTGGTTGCGGTGAACAAAATCGATAAAGAAGCGGCGGATCCCGATCGGGTGAAAAACGAGCTCGCGGCGAAGGATGTGATTCCTGAAGACTGGGGCGGAGATACGCAGTTCATTAACGTGTCCGCACATACTGGCGAGGGCGTCGAAGATTTACTCGATGCGTTGCTACTGCAGTCTGAGTTACTTGAGTTAGTGGCGCCTGCAGACGTCCCGGCATCGGGTATTGTGATTGAGTCTCGTCTGGACAAGGGTCGCGGTCCTGTCGCATCGCTACTGGTTCAGCAGGGCACTTTGCGGCAGGGAGATATTGTCCTCGCTGGTCTGCAATACGGACGTGTGCGCGCGATGTTGGATGAAAATGGTCAGCCGATTCAAACAGCTGGGCCGAGTATTCCTGTTGAAATTCTTGGTCTCGATGGGACCCCTGACGCCGGCGACCAGTTTGTGGCCGTTGAGTCGGAGAAGCGCGCTCGTGAGATCGCAGATTTTCGACAAGACAAGATGCGCACAAACAAGCTGGCACGGCAGCAGGCTGCCAAGCTAGACAATATGTTCGAAACCATGACTGCAGGCGAGGTACAGACACTCAATCTCGTAATCAAAGCGGATGTCCGAGGCTCATTAGAGGCACTTCAAGGCGCGTTGGCCGATTTGGGTAATAGCGAGGTCAAGGTGAACGTCGTGTCCGGAGGCGTGGGGGGGATTACAGAGACCGATGTAACGCTGTCGATGACGAGCTCCGCGATTATTATCGGTTTTAATACGCGGGCAGATACGAAGGCGCGCGACCTAGCCGAAAAAGAGGGTGTTGAGGTTCGTTATTACAACGTAATCTACGATCTGATCGACGATGTGAAATCCGCTTTGGTCGGCATGTTGTCACCTGAATTACGTGAAGAAATCGTTGGTATCGCTGAGGTGCGTGATGTTTTCCGATCACCCAAGTTCGGTCAAGTGGCTGGTTGTATGGTGGTAGAGGGTACAATTTATCGCGCCAAGCCGATTCGTGTTCTGCGTGACAATGTCGTGATTTACGAAGGCGAGTTAGAGTCGTTGCGTCGCTTCAAAGATGACGCGAGTGAAGTTCGTAATGGCATGGAATGTGGTATTGGCGTTAAAAACTACAATGATGTAAAAGTCGGCGATTTGATCGAGGTCTATGACGTCAATGAAATTGCTCGCACGCTCTAAGGTGTAGTTCTTGGCTAAAGACTACAGCCGTACCCAGCGCGTCGCTGATTTTCTCCATGAGGAATTGGCGCGCTTACTCCAGCATGCGGTTCGCGATCCGCGAGTCACGTTGGTCAACATTACTGCAGTATCTGTCAGCCGCGACCTCAGCCATGCCAAAGTGTATTACACCCAGTTGGGACTTGATAATACGGAGCAGGCAGCTGAACTCACTGGGGTTCTCAACCGGGCGGCGGGCTTTCTGAGAACAGAGGTCGCACGCGCCTCGACCATGCGCACCACGCCACGTTTAAGCTTTGTCTTTGACGAGAGTGTCGGGCGCGGTCGCGATATGGAGGCGTTGTTGCGTGAGGTGCGCGCGGTGGACTCGGCGAGGCAGATAGTGGACGAGGAGGAGTAGGGTTGGCGCGGCGTCGACGCGGTCGCGCAATCAGCGGCATCCTCGTTCTCGATAAGCCCCGTGGCTTGAGCTCTAACGCTGCGCTGCAGCGCGTAAAGCGTTTGTTGGATGCGCAAAAAGCCGGGCATACCGGCAGTCTCGATCCGATGGCGACTGGTGTTTTGCCTTTGTGCTTTGGCGAGGCGACCAAGGTTTCGCAATATCTTCTCGATGCCGACAAGGGTTACAGCAGTACCCTCATCTTGGGTGTTGCGACCGATACGGGTGATGCCGAGGGTGAGATTAAGTCCAGAGCGGATGCGAGCACTGTCAGCGAAGCGGATGTCCTGGCAGCGATGGCGACCTTGACCGGGGATATTGAACAGATCCCACCGATGTACTCAGCCCTGAAACACCAAGGGAAGCCTCTGTATGCCTTAGCGCGTCAAGGTGTAGAGATTAAACGTACTGCTCGGAAGATATCGATACTGCAGTTTGAGTTGCTGAAGTTTATACCTGGCCAATATGCTGAAATTGAGGTCGATGTGCGGTGTAGTAAGGGCACGTATATTCGCGTGCTGGCTGAGGACTTGGGGGCGCAACTGGGCCTGCCATGTCATGTCAGTCGGTTGCGCAGGACAATCTCAGGCCCATTTGCGTTATCGGAGGCGGTGAGCATAGAGCAGTTGGAAGCGGCTCATTCCGGAGAGTCCCAAGCCCTAGACCAATTTCTAGTCCCGATTGAATCAGCCTTAGCGCAGTTTCCGCCGATTTTTTTGAGTGAAAGTGCCAGTTTTTACCTACAACAAGGGCAACCCGTACTAGTGCCAAATGGCCCAAGGAGTGGTATGGTGCGCATCGCTGATCAGACGGGGGCATTCCTTGGGATTGGCGAAATGCTAGATGATGGGCGCGTCGCGCCTCGGCGGTTAATCGCCACAGCCTAAATGACACTATCCTAGTGATGTTGTCGCCACCTGAACCGGCCTGTAAACCTGCACGGACCGGCTCATCACACAACTGCAGGTTGGAGAAAAAAATGGCACTTGATGCAGCCGCTAAGGCGCAAATCGTTAAAGATTTTCAACAGTCCGAAAGTGATACCGGCTCACCTGAAGTACAGGTTGCGTTGTTGACTGCGAATATTGAGCAGCTACAGGGGCACTTTAAAGCGCATGCGCAGGACCACCATTCGCGCCGCGGTCTGATTCGTATGGTGAATCAGCGTCGTAAGTTGCTTGATTACCTTAAGCGCAAAGACACCAGTCGCTACGCTGATTTGATTAAGCGTTTGGGTCTGCGTCGCTAAAACAGATCATAAGGCCGGCTTTATGCCGGCCATTTCGTTTTTTGGAGAATACTAGTGAATGTAGTGAGAAAAACATTCCAGTACGGTGACCAAGAAGTCACGCTGGAAACTGGGCGTATTGCCCGACAAGCCACAGGAGCCGTTTTGGTTTCTATGGGAGAAACAAGCGTCCTGTGTACCGTCGTTGCCGAGCGAAGCTCGCGCCCAGGTCAGGATTTCTTCCCGCTGTCTGTCCATTACGTCGAAAAAACCTATGCTGTGGGTAAAATTCCCGGCGGCTTTTTCAAGCGCGAAGGCCGACCGAGTGAAAAGGAAACATTGACGTCTCGTTTGATCGATCGTCCGATTCGGCCTCTCTTTGCAGGCGGATTTATGAATGAAGTACAGGTCGTCTGTACTGTGATGTCAGCGGATAAGGAAACTGATCCTGATATTCCGGCAATGATCGGCACATCGGCCGCTTTGGCTATCTCGGGCTGCCCGTTTAACGGTCCCATTGGCGGCGCGCGGGTTGGCTTCACTGACAGCCAGGGCTACTTGCTTAATCCCAACTATTCTGCGCTCAAAGACAGTAAGCTGGATATGGTGGTGGCGGGCACGAAAGATGCCGTCCTGATGGTTGAGTCGGAAGCTGATGAACTCACCGAAGATCAGATGCTCGGTGCGGTGCTTTTCGCTCACCAAGAAATGCAGGCAGTGATACAGGCTGTTAATGAGCTGGTCGAAGAAGCGGGTAAGCCGCGTTGGGATTGGCAGGCACCGGAAGTCAATGCGCCCCTGTTAGAGGCTGTGGAAGCCGCGGCAAAAGGTCCGCTGGGTGAAGCGTATCGGATTACGGAAAAGGCTGCGCGTTACGAGCGTGTGGGTGAGATCCGACAAGCCGTCGTCGCTGAATTGGCGACAGAGGACGGTCCAAGCGCGGAAGAGGTCAAGGATCTCTTCAAGTCCGTTGAGAAGCGTCTCGTAAGGCAGCGCATTCTTGCGGGTGAACAGCGTATCGACGGTCGGGATAACCGCACGGTGCGTGCAATTGCTTGTGAAGTCGATGTGCTGAGCAAAGTGCACGGCTCGGCGTTGTTTACGCGCGGCGAGACGCAGGCGATTGGTGCAGTGACTTTGGGCTCAACTCGTGATGCGCAGATCATTGATGCGCTTGAGGGTGAGCGCCGTGACAACTTCATGTTGCACTACAATTTTCCGCCCTATTCAGTCGGCGAGGCGGGTCGTATGGGATTTACGGGACGTCGTGAAATCGGCCATGGGCGTCTGGCACGTCGCGGTCTGCAAGCGATGCTCCCCGGTGAAGATGAGTTCCCTTACACCATCCGCGTTGTCTCAGAAATCACTGAGTCAAATGGTTCGAGCTCAATGGCCTCGGTGTGTGTGGGCTCGCTGGCCTTGATGGCTGCAGGTGTGCCGTTGAAGGCGCCGGTTGCGGGTATTGCCATGGGCTTGGTTAAAGAAGGCAATCAATTTGCAGTCTTGACCGATATCTTGGGAGACGAAGATCACCTCGGCGATATGGACTTCAAAGTTGCGGGTACGGCGAATGGTGTAACCGCACTGCAAATGGATATCAAGATCGAGGGTATCAATGAGCAGATCATGGAGATCGCGCTCGCGCAAGCGCTGCAAGCACGTTTGCATATTCTCGCGCAAATGAACGAGGTTCTTCCCGCGGCTCGACAAATCACCTCAGAGAATGCGCCGAGTATGGTGTCGCTGAAGGTTGATCAAGATAAGATCCGTGACATCATCGGTAAAGGTGGTGCGACCATCCGTCAGATCACCGAAGAATCTGGTGCGACAGTCGATATTGATGACAATGGTACGGTTCGTGTATTCGGTCAGAACCAAGCGTCTCGCGACGCCGCAGTAAACGCTATCATGGCGATTACCGCTGAAGCTGAGATCGGCGAAGTGTACACAGGCACGGTCGCCCGGATCGTCGACTTCGGCGCATTCGTCACGATTCTTCCCGGCAAAGACGGGCTAGTGCATATTTCTCAGATCGCCAATAAGCGCGTGGAGAATGTCAGCGATTACCTATCCGAGGGACAGGAAGTCCAGGTGAAGGTTCTCGATGTCGATCAGCGTGGGCGAATCAAGCTGTCGATTAAAGAGCTACTTGAAGATGAGGCTGAGGATTCGGTGGAAGACCAGCCCGCTGAGGAAGTCGCTGAGGTTGAAATGGCAGCGGAAGAGGCTGTGGCTGAGGCGGATGTTGAAGAAGCTGGGGCAGCTGATGAAAGCGCTGAAGAGGAAGATTTAACGCAAGAGTAATCTCGCGCGATCTTCACCAAGAAAGCCGCGCATGCGGCTTTTTGTATGTCTGATAAAAGGCTAGAAATCCTGCTCCATGCGAATTCCGAAAATTTTTCGACGGAGAGCCGCTATGCATTCATTGCGGCCGTCGTTGAATCAGATCCTCGACCACACTCGGGTCAGCCAGCGTCGAGGTATCCCCGAGGCTGTCCAACTCGTTTTCTGCGATCTTTCGCAGTATACGGCGCATGATTTTTCCAGAGCGTGTTTTTGGCAAGCCTGGCGCCCATTGCAGCACATCGGGCTTTGCGATGGGGCCGATCTCTCTTACGCACAGAGCGATCAATTCCTGTCGCAGCTGCTCACTATCTTCGATACCTGCCATCGGTGTGATGTAGGCATAGATACCCTGGCCTTTAATGTCGTGAGGGAAGCCGACGACAGCGGCTTCTGCAATAGCTTCGTGGAGCACTAAAGCGCTCTCGATTTCGGCGGTACCCATACGATGTCCCGAAACATTGAGGACATCATCGACGCGACCCGTAATTCGCCAGTAGCCATCCTCGTCACGGAGGGCGCCATCACCGGTGAAATAGTACCCGGCATAGGTGCTGAAGTAGGTATCAACCATACGCTGATGGTCACCATAAACGGTGCGAATTTGCCCTGGCCAAGAGCGCTTGATCGCCAAATAGCCCGAGCCTGCGCCTTCAATTTCCGCTCCCGATTCATCGAGTAACACGGGTTCTACACCGAAGAAGGGGAAGCTCGCGTAGCCAGGCTTCATCGGGTGGGCACCGGGCATCGGGGTGATCATCATGCCGCCAGTTTCAGTTTGCCACCAAGTGTCGACGATGGGGCAACGACCATCTCCCACGACTCGGTGGTACCATTCCCATGCCTCTGGATTAATCGGCTCTCCCACTGAACCTAATAATTTCAAACTACGGCGTTCGTATTGAGTGACCCAATCATCACCCAAACTCTGCAACGCGCGAATGGCGGTCGGAGCGGTGAAGAAGGTATTTACTTGGTGTTTGTCGATGACGGCCCAACAGCGGCCGCCATCGGGATAGGTCGGGACGCCCTCAAACATGAGCGAAGTGGCGCCATTACAGAGTGGCCCGTAAACAATGTAGCTGTGCCCTGTGACCCAGCCGACATCTGCTGTACACCAGAACACCTCGCCGTCTCGATAATCAAAGACGTACTTGAAGCTCATGGCCGCCTGAAGTAGATAGCCACCCGTAGTATGAAGGACACCTTTTGGCTTACCTGTCGAACCCGAGGTATAGAGAATGAACAAGGGGTCCTCGGCATCCATCATTTCTGGCTCACAGACTGGGTCGGCGTCCTGACAGGCCTGCTCATACCAGATGTCGCGGTCTTCTTGCCAGTCGATCCGACTTCCTGTGCGTTTCACAACCAAGACAGAATCGACGCCGGGGCATTGCGTCAATGCTTGATCGACGTTGGCTTTGAGTGGGATCGCTTTACCGCCGCGAACGCCTTCGTCGGCAGTGACCACGAGTCGGCAGTCGGCGTCGAGAATGCGATCCTTCAGCGCTTCCGGCGAAAAACCACCAAAGACAACGGAATGGATCGCACCGATGCGCGCCGCCGCCAGCATAGCGAAGGCCGCCTCAGGAATCATTGGCATGTAGATGCACACCCGATCGCCTTTGCGGACGCCACGCTGTTTCATCACGTTGGCGAGACGTGAGACTTGCTCCAGTAACTCTTGATAGGTAATTGCCTTGCTTTGGGTAGGGTCATCACCCTCCCAGAGAAACGCGGTCTGATCAGCGCGCTCGGGCAGGTGCCGATCGATACAGTTGACTGAAGCATTGAGCTTGCCACCGACGAACCAGCGTGCCGTGCCCGTGGCAAGGTCGCTATCATTGATGGATTGCCACGGCGATTGCCAAGTAATGAATGCGCTTGCTTGTTGCGACCAAAAGGTCTCAGGGTCATCAAGCGACTGTCGATACATCGTGGCGTAAGTTTCCGGCGTGATCAGTGCGTCGCGGAAGTTTTCAGGAATGGGGTAGATAGAAGATGACATGGCGGGTACAGGCTGTTCAGTTTAGGAATGACAACGATACGGATTCTTTGCATGAGGTCAATTGCTTCTACGGAGCTTTTTGAGCCATGATGTCACCGGTTTCGGAGAGATGAGTCGCACTGTGCGTCTACACCCGCAGTCCTAAGATGCGTTCTATGACGCCTGTAGGTTGGAAAAAATAACAGGAATTGACTATGTCAGAGTCACGCCGTGACGACGCCTATTGGCGTCGAAACCTGCGGTTGGTTGCAGGTCTTTTGTCGATCTGGTTCGTGGTCAGTTTTGGCTGCGGTATTTTGTTTGTCGATCTGCTCAATCAAGTGCCTTTAGGTGGTTTCAAGCTGGGATTTTGGTTTGCACAGCAAGGCGCCATCTACGTCTTCATTGCCCTGATTTTTTACTACGCTCACGCGATGAAAAAGCTTGATCGAGAGTTTGGTGTCGAGGAGGAGGAAGTATGAGCCTCACGGCACTCACATACTGGGTGGTTGGCGCGACCTTCACCCTCTACATCGGTATCGCTATTTGGGCGCGTGCGGGTAGCACCAAAGAATTTTATGTGGCGGGTGGTGGCGTGCCGCCCATCGCCAATGGCATGGCGACGGCTGCGGATTGGATGTCTGCAGCCTCCTTTATCGGTATGGCCGGGCTGATTGCGCTGTCCTACGGTGGCTATGGCGGCTCGGTTTTTCTGATGGGCTGGACCGGCGGCTTTGTCATTCTCGCTTTGCTGCTTGCACCATACCTCCGCAAGTTTGGTCGATTCACTGTGCCTGAGTTTATTGGCGATCGGTTCTATTCCGATACCGCCCGAATCGTCGCAGTGGTGTGTCTCATTTTGTGTTCCGTTACCTATGTCATCGGACAAATGAAGGGCATTGGTGTCGCCTTTTCTCGATTTTTGGAGACGGATTACCAAACCGGGTTGTTCACCGGCATGGTGATTGTGTTCTTTTATGCTGTCCTTGGGGGAATGAAGGGGATCACCTACACCCAGATCGCTCAGTATTGTGTCCTCATTATGGCGTATACGATTCCAGCTATATTTATCAGTTTGCAGTTGACGGGTAATCCCATTCCACAGTTAGGCTTGGGCAGTACCTTACTGGGTACGGACACCTACTTGCTTGATCGTCTCGATCAAGTGGTGACCGAACTCGGATTTGTCGAGTACACGACGAGTATTCGAGGGAGTACGCTCAATATGGTTGCCTTCACCGCCTCGCTCATGGTGGGAACTGCTGGGTTACCGCACGTTATTATCCGATTTTTTACGGTCCCTCGGGTGCAGGATGCGCGAACTTCTGCAGGTTGGGCGCTGGTCTTTATAGCCATTCTTTACACCACTGCGCCAGCGGTCGCGGCGATGGCTCGTTTGAATATCGTACAAACGCTGGTTCCCGCTCCGGGAGAGAGTCTACAGATTGACGAGAGGCCCGTTTGGTTTCAAAACTGGGAGGAGACCGGTCTTCTGGTGATTGACGATAAAAACCGCGACGGTGCGATTCAATACTCCGCCAATCCAGATACCAATGAATTGGTGAAGTTGGATAACGATATTCTCGTCTTGGCGAATCCGGAGATTGCCCAACTACCCAACTGGGTGATCGCGCTGGTTGCAGCGGGTGGTTTGGCTGCTGCGCTATCGACCGCAGCGGGACTCCTGTTGGCTATTGCGTCGGCGATCTCTCACGATCTCTTAAAGAGCACTTTTATGCCGCGTATTACCGAAAAGCAAGAGTTGGCGGCGTCGAGAGGCGCTATGGCCCTCGCGATCATTGGTGCGGGCTATTTAGGCTTGCATCCGCCGGGCTTTGCCGCAGGCACCGTTGCGCTCGCATTTGGCCTCGCAGCGTCCTCATTGTTTCCTGTCTTGATGATGGGGATTTTCTCAAGACGCGTCACAAGAGAGGGCGCCATTGCCGGCATGGTGGCGGGCATTGGTGTGACCTTATTTTATGTGTTTCAGCACAAAGGCATCATGTTTATTCCGGGGACCGCATTCCTCGGTGATACCCCTGAAAACTGGTTTTTTGGGATTGAGCCGAATGCCTTTGGAATTATCGGTGCGCTGCTGAACTTTGTGGTGGCAATAGTTGTGAGTCGACTCTCAGCACCCCCACCTGAATCGGTGCAGCAGTTGGTTGACAATATTCGAACCCCGCGGGGCGCCCAGCGTGGGCTTGTCGATCACTGAAACCCTTGATCGAGGATGAATCGGACGGCCCTCACAGGGCGATGCGGTACACAATGGTGTCGGTGTTCAAAGTTCGCTTAAGAGGCTACGCCCACTACTGGACAGCAGCGCTCGTGCTGCCCATATTGATCCTAATGGGGTGGTTGGTTGCCGGGTATTACGCGGAGAATTCATCTCGCCAAGCAATCGTGGCTGGCCAGCAATACCCTTTGCTCGAGGGTAGCGGTTGTCGTTATGCGGGCGGACGCTGCGTGTTATCCAATGGCGACTTTCATTTAGATGTCGGTTTTGAGGTCAGTCATCGAGTTGTGCGGCTTGTTGCCGACCAGACTGTGGAGCAGTTGCTAGTGGGCTCTGAACAACGACCCGATGATCCGCCGTTGAAGGGAGAAAGGTTACTTCCGGGACAGACGTGGATCGGCATTTTTGAGGAGACCATCCCCGCTGGCGATCGGTTAACCGTCGCTGTCGTGGTGAGCGATGCGATATTTTTTGGCTCGGCGTCACTCGAGTTCGCGACGAAATGACCCCTCGTACTATCGCTCGATGACCAGATTATCGATCAAGCGTGTCGTCCCCAAGCGAGCAGCAACGAATAGTGCAAGGTGTGTGTCGCTCTCGTCGGCAAGCCGTAGCGACTCAGCTGAGCGAAGCTCTAGATAGTCTACGTCGAAGCCTAGCGAACAAAGCGCCTCTTGGGTGCTCGCAAGAACTTTGCCTGCTTGCTCACCCTCGCCAATTGCAGCCCCAGCCGCTTTCATGAGCGTATGAAGCTGGGGCGCGATCCGGCGCTCCTCTGGAGTTAGATACTGGTTGCGTGAACTAAGCGCAAGGCCATCGTCGGCTCGCACAATCGGTGCACCGATGATTTTTATATTCATTGCCAGATCAACCGCCATTTTTTGGATAATCAGAAGTTGTTGCAGGTCTTTCTTACCAAAAACAGCCACCTCGGGTTGAACGAGGTTGAACAGTTTGCAAACAATTGTGGTCACGCCGTCGAAATGCCCGGGTCGGCTTGCTCCGCAGAGGCAGTCGGTCAATCCGGGTACGGCGACTTGTGTGTGCGCGGTGACGCCGTCGGGATAAATTTGTTCTGTCGACGGCGTAAAGGCGAGTGAGGTCTCTGCCTGTTGCAATTTCCCAAGGTCCGCCTCTAGTGTTCTAGGGTACTGATCGAGATCCTCATGGGCTGCAAATTGCATGGGGTTGACGAAAATCGTTGCGATAACAATGTCGGCGTGGCGACGCGCGATCTCAACCAAAGAGAGATGGCCCGCGTGAAGATTCCCCATCGTGGGGACAAGTGCAATGCGTTGGCCGTTCGCGCGATACTGAGCGACTTCACTGCGGAGCGCGGCATCGGTTGTGACAACATTCACAAGGGGTGATTCCTACTGGTAGGTGTGTTCTTCACGGGGATAAGCGCCGGATTTCACGGCCTGTACAAAGGCGTTAAGCGCGCCTTGGATGGACCCCTCCGACTGCATAAAGTTTTCAACGAAGCGAGGAGGGTTCTCAGTCAGTCCTAGCATATCGTGGAGTACCAAGACTTGTGCGTCAGTACCGGGCCCGGCACCGATCCCGATGACGGGGATGTCCAATTTGGCACTGATATCAGCGGCAAGGTGCGCTGGAATACACTCCAACACCAGTAGACTCGCCCCCGCATCTTGAATTTCAACCGCATCCGCAAGAATCGATTTGGCTTCTTTTGGCGTTCGTCCTTGGACGCGATAGCCACCAAACACGTTGACGGATTGTGGTGTCAGACCAAGGTGCGCACAGACGGGGATGCCGCGTTCAACCAGCTGGTGGATACTGTCGCTGAGCCAAGTGCCCCCCTCGAGTTTGACCATTTGCGCACCGGCTTGCATAAGCTGGGTACCGGCAATCAGCGCCTCGTCTCGAGTGCCATACGTCATGAATGGCATATCAGCGACAATCAATGAATGTGGCCGCGCCCGAGACACACTTGCCGTGTGATACACCATGGACTCTAGCGACACTGGGATCGTGGTGTCATGGCCCTGTAACACCATGCCCAGA
>Ga0181573_10003709_pt1 | contig 13353 bp, 10 predicted proteins | sample 101ome_25_FD_148643 | JGI IMG/M metagenome (GOLD analysis project Ga0181573, IMG submission 148643) | Coastal salt marsh microbial communities from the Groves Creek Marsh, Skidaway Island, Georgia - 101409BT metaG (spades assembly) | ecosystem: Environmental > Aquatic > Marine > Intertidal zone...
CCTGGGCTTGGTGCCTCGCACGCGCCTTACCTACGACCTGGGCGGTCGCTTCGACGTGTTCGAGGCGCTGATCGGGATCGACGACCGCGGCGGCCCGGCCGCGCACGCGGTCTTCCGGGTACACGCAGACGGCGAGCAGGTGTTCGAGTCGGCGCCGATGGTGCGCGGCCAGGCGCCGGCCGCGCTGCGCGTGGCGCTGAACAAGGCGAAGACGCTCACCGTCGAAGTCGACTTCGGCAAGAACTACGACCTCGGCGACTTCTGCGCGTTCGCGGACGCGCGCGTGATCCAGAAGTAGGCCGACCCGCCACACCACGACCATGATGTTGCTCGCAGCCTTGACGTCCTGCGCGTTCCAGGACCCGCTCGCTGCGGTCGCACAGAGCGAAGCGCGCCGGGTAGCAGTCATCGACCGCTGCTCGCACGCCGTGTGCTCGGTGATGTCGATGGACTCGCCGGGCGGCGGCAGCGGCGTCATCATCGACCCCGCCGGCTTCCTGCTGACGAACTTCCACGTCGTCGGCAAGCCGGACAAGGACTACAAGCTGCCCGAGCCGCCGGAGCCGCCGGAGTCGGCGCTCGCCGAGCTGCGCGCGAGCTACGACGCCGAAGCCGCTGATGCCGGCAAGCAGTGGAACGAGGCGGCCGCGGTCGAGCAGTGGAAGGAGCAGTGGCGCCGTGAGCACCAGCCTTCGGGCTCCTCGCACTACAAGAACAAGAAGATCGGGCTGCCGGACGGCGAGCTCTACGAGGGCGTCGTGCTCGGGATCGACCCCGGCAGCGACCTCGCGGTGATCCGGCTGCTCCCCAAGGAGGACGGCCAGACGTGGCCCTCCTGCGACCTCGGGGACAGCGACGACGTGTTGGTCGGCGAGACGGTGTTCGCGATGGGCAACCCGTTCCTGCTGGCGACCGACTTCAAGCCGACGGTGACGTTCGGCATCGTCTCGGGCACCCACCGCTACCAGGAGGGCCAGGGCGGCCGCATGCTCGTCTACCCGGACTGCATCCAGGTGGACGCGCCCGTCAACCCGGGCAACTCGGGCGGCCCGCTGTTCAACGAGCGCGGTGAGGTCATCGGCATCAACGGCCGCATCTCGATCGGCGACCGCGGCCGCGTCAACGTCGGCGTCGGCTTCGCGATCGCGTCGAATCAGATCCGCAACTTCCTAGGCGACCTGGTCGCCGGTCGCCACGCCGAGCACGGCACGCTCGACATGAGCGCGTGGTTCATGACCTCGCGCGAGGGCCAAGAGAAGCGCCGCGGGGTCTTCGTCCAGCAGATGTTTCAGGACTCGGTGACCGCCGCAGCGGGCGTCGGGCTCGGGGACGAGATCACCCGCTTCAACGGCGTCGACGTGCGCTCGGCCAACCAGCTCGCGACGATGGTCGGCGTCCTGCCCGCGGGCACCTGGGTGACGCTGCGCCATCGCCCGCTGCTCGAGGGCGGCGGGTTCGGCGACGAGCGTGAGGTCACGGTGCAGCTGACCAAGCTCGACACCGGCTCGAGCCGCGACGGGACGGGCGACGACGCGCGGCTCGGGAGCCGCGTCGACCGGCGCATCGCGACCGAACAGCTGGTCGAGGCCTGGGCGGCGCAGCCTGCAGCGGCCGAAGCAGGGCCGGTGGTGAAGTGGTCGCGGCGCGGCCCGACCGGCGACACGTTCGGGCTCACGGCCTTCGGCGACCGCGTGGTCCTCGACGTCGCCGGCGTGTCCTACGCGCGCCTCGGAGACGGCGACGCCCTCGTCTTCATCCCCAGCGAGGACGCCAGCGGCGTCGTCGTCGAGATGACCGTCGACGAGCGTGAAGGCATGCGCAGAGAGCTCGCGGCCAACCCGATGCTCTGGCGCCGCAGCGACCTGCGTGAGCGGCTCAAGGGCGCCTTGCTGATCGGCGGCGTCAACGTGCTCGGTCGGCCCGGCTACCGCTTCGCGATCCCTGGCAAGGGCGACTGCGAGGCGTGGTTCCTGCTCGACGGCACCCCGGCGGGCTACGCCTACCGAGATCCGATGCGCAAGGCGCACGTCGCCTACCACGTGCGCGGCGAGCAGCTGCGCGTCGTCGTGGACGGTGCGCTCGAGCCCGGCTGGACGGCCGGCGCGCGCGAGTTCGGCGAGCTCGACCAGCAGGGAGGCAAGTGATGCGCGCGCTGCTGTGCGTGCTCTCGCTGGCGCTGGCGCTGCCCTCGCAGGGTGAGACCGCGCCGCGCGAGCTCGACTTCGGCAAGGCCTACTCGTTTGACGAGCGCGCGCCGAAGACGCAGGTCGAGAAGACCATCGACAAGCTGCTGCCGAGCGTCGTCAAGGTCTTCGGGGCGTCGGGCCTCGCGACCATCAAGGCCTACGCGACCGGGATCATCGTCAGCGACCGCGGCCACATCCTCACGCTGGACCAGATCCTGCTGCAGAAGGGCCGCACGCGCGTCGTGCTCTACGACGGCTCGGTGCACGACGCGGTCCTCTACCCCGCCGACGAGGCGCTCGGCGTGCGGATCCTCAAGATCAGCCCCGAGGAGGTCGACGGGTCGCTGCAGCCGCTCTGGCCGCCCAGCGCCGAGCAGGCGAAGTACCGCAACGGTCAGTTCGTGGTCAGCCTCGGCAACTGCTTCCGCCTCGCGGAGTTCTCCGAGAAGGTCAGCGCGACCTTCGGCGTCGTCGTCGGCACCGCCAACACCGCGTTGCGCTACCGCATGGCCGACGTGAAGTACGACGGCGACATCATCCTTACTGACGCCTGCAACAACCCTGGCCACTACGGCGGCGGGCTGTTCACGCTCGACGGCCGTTGGATCGGCCTCAACATGCGCCTGCTGGACAGCAAGGAGACCAACACCATGCTGTCGGCTGCGATCCCCTCGCGTGACCTGCTCCCGTACCTCGACGAGATGGTGCACGGCAAGGAGCGGGCAGAGGTCGTCGCCGAAGTCGTGCCCGTCTGGACCGGCGTGACCCTGTTCGAGTCCGCCGGTCGCAAGTCGCCGCCCGCCTATGTCGAGCGCGTCAAGCGAGGATCGCCGGCCCGCGCCCTCGGCCTGCGCATCGACGACCTGATCGTGCGCATCGACGACTTCTCGGTGCGGAGCTGCAAGGAGTTCCGGCGCGTGCTGACCAAGTACCGGCCCGGCGACAAGGTGACGGTGATGTGGAAGCGCGGCACGCGCGTGATGACGGGCGAGATGACGCTCGCAGAGGAGCCGAACAGGTGATCCCCGCCGCGCTGCGACGATTCGCCTGCGCCCTGTTGGCGCTCCCCTTGTGCGCGCAGCGAGGCGACCTGGACGAGTTCGTCCGGCTCGAGCCGGTGCTCCAGCGCGCGATCGCGACCGCCGCGCCGTTCGTCGTCACCGTCGAGACGTTCGGCGGCACGCGGCGCGCGACGGGCAAGGACGGCCCGATGGACGGCCCGGCGCCGCCTCGACCTCGACCGAAACCGAAGCCCAAGAAGCGGGACGACGAGGAGGGCGAGCCCAAGAAGAAGAAGCTCCCGCTGGTGGCCGGCGGCTTCAAGCAGGCGCAGGGCAAGACCACCGGCGTCGTGCTGACCTCGGACGGCTGGATCCTGATCTCGCGGTTCGCCCTCAACCTGGACCCGACCACGGTCCTGGTCACCGTTCCCGGCAAGGGCACCTTCACCGCCGAGCGCGCCGGCGAGGACACCAGCCGCGGCATCGCGCTGGTCAAGATCGACGCAGACGGCTTGCCGGTGCCCGAGTTCGTGGAGCCCGGCGCCGTCAAGGTCGGCCAGTGGGCGTTCGCGCTGGGCCGCACGTTCGCGCAGGACGAACCGACGGTGCACCTGGGCATCGTCAGCGCCAAGGACCGGCTGTTCGGCCGCGCGCTGCAGGTCGACGCCTACACCTCGCCCGCCAACTACGGCGGCCCGGTCGTCGACATCCGCGGCCGCGTGCTGGGCGTCGCCGTGCCGCTGTCGCCGTCGGGCCGCAACGCGGGCGTCGAGTGGTACGACAGTGGCATCGGCTTCGCGACGACGCTCGCCGACATCGCGCCGCTGCTCGAGCGCATGAAGGAGGGACAGATCCTCCAGCGCGCGTGGCTCGGCGTGCAGCTGTCCACCTCCCACCTGGGCCCGGGCGCGAAGATCTCGGGCACGCCCAAGGAGGGCGCTGCGGCGGAGGCGGGGCTGCGCAAGGGCGACGTCATCATGGAGGTCGACGGCGTCGACGTCCTCAACGGTCCGCACTTCCAGATGCTGGTGAGCTCTCGGCTCGGGGGCGACGCGTGCACGCTCGTCGTCAAGCATCGCCGCAAGGACGAGCTGCGCACGGTGGGGCCGATCACGCTCAAGGACGCGCCTTGGTCGGAGCAGACCAGGGGTGAAGAAGACCTGCCCGCGTCGTTCTCGCTGCCCGACGAGGAGCGCGGCCGCTGAAGCTGCGGGAGCCGGCGTCTCAGGCCGACCCCGGCAACAGCGGGAACAGCCGGGCCAGCAGGCGCTCGCGGTGGAGGAAGCGCTCGATGCTGTCCGGCCGCGGCGCGCCCGCATCGCCCGGCGGCGGCGCGCTCGCGTTGCGGTCGCTCGCCTCCATGGCGTCGCGGACGGCGGAGCCTGCGTAGCCCTGGTCGGCGAGCAGCGCGGTGAAGTCGTCGCGCAGGCGCTCGGTGCGCAGGAAGCGGACCGCCGGCAGCTCGTCGAGCAGTGCGATGCCGTCGAGCCGCGCCTCGGTGAGTTCGTCCAGGGCTTGCTGCGGGCGCGGATGGAAGAAGCGCAGGAAGTGCGCGGTCAACGCGCCGATCTCAGCTCTCGGCTCGGCGCCCTGCAGGACGTCCGGGAGCGCGAACTGCTCGAGGTAGTCCAGGTAGCCCGCCAGGTCCAAGTCCGGGAAGGCCGGTAGCCGCGCGCGGATCGTGTCGGCAGGGGCTGCGGGGCTCGTCCGCCAATAGCCGTGATGAAACGCGCTGTGTAGGTAGGCCAGCGGATGGCGGCCGACGCTGACCACCTGCCGTTCGCCAGCCCAGGCCGGGATCTGCCGCCAGCAGCCGTGTTGGCTGCGCCGCTGCGCGCTGCGCGCCGTGGCCGTGCGGTCGATCGGCAGCTTCAGCTCGTGGAAGCCGCGCCAGCCGACGCGGGTCCCCGCGAGCGGACGCGCCAGCACATTGTGCTCTACGCCGTGCAGCCGCCGCAGCACCCCGCGCATCCAGGTCGAGCCCGTCCGGGGGTAGTTCAGCAGCACCATGTGCGGCGTGATGATCAAGGCGTGCTTTGCGGTGGACGGAGCGCGCGTCGGGGCGGGACGGTCGGCAGGCTCGACAGGCTAGCGCATGGCGACCGGCTACCGCTTGCGAGAAGCGGCCCGCGCGCAATGATAGCGAGGCGCCCCACACCACCACCTGCGCGTGACCGCTGCGAACACGTGGCCGTCGCCAGCAGCGGCCGACGGACATGTCCGGTTCTGTTGATTGCCTGATTATCGGGGCCGGGCCGGCCGGCCTGACCACCGCGTTCGAGCTGCGCAAGCGCGGGAAGTCTTCGGTCGTGCTCGAGGGCGGAGACGACGTCGGCGGCCTGTCGAAGACCTGTGAGCACCGCGGCTACCGCTTCGACATCGGCGGTCACCGGTTCTTCACCAAGGTCGACTACGTGCAGGAGCTGTGGCTCGAGATCTTGGGCGACGAGTTCCTGAGCCGCCCGCGGCTGTCGCGCATCTACTACCGCGGCAGGATGTTCGACTATCCGCTCAAGCCGTCGAACGCGCTGCTCGGCCTCGGCGTGGTCGAGTCGCTTCGGATCGGCCTGAGCTACCTGCGCGCGTCGTGCTTCCCCTCCAAGGAGGAGCGCAACTTCGAGCAGTGGGTCTCCAACCGGTTCGGCAAGCGGCTGTTCCAGATCTTCTTCAAGACCTACACGGAGAAGGTCTGGGGTATCCCCTGCGACCAGATCAGCGCGGAGTGGGCGGCGCAGCGGATCAAGAACCTCGACCTCCGGGCGGCGGTGGTCAACGCGTTCCTCGGCGCGCGGAAGAAGAGCGGCAAGCAGGTGATCACGACGCTGATCGAGCGCTTTCAGTACCCGCGCTTCGGCCCCGGCCAGATGTGGCGAGCCTGCGCCGACAAGCTGCGCGCCGCTGGCGACACCGTCGAGCTGGGCGCGATGGTCACGCGCTTGCGACACGACGGCGCCAAGGTGCTCGCCGCGACCGTGACCCGCCGCGACGGCAGCGCGGCGGAGGTGACCGCGCCCAACTTCGTCTCGACCATGCCAGTGCGCCACCTGCTGCGCGCGCTCGATCCGCCGCCGCCGCCTGAGGTCCTCGCCGCCAACGATCGGCTGCGCTACCGCGACTTCTTGACCGTCGCGGTGATCGTCGACGCAGCAGAGCTGTTTCCCGACAACTGGATCTACATCCACGCGCCGGACGTGAAGGTGGGGCGCATCCAGAACTACAAGAACTGGAGCCCGGACATGGTCCCGGACCCGCGCAAGACCGCGCTCGGCCTCGAGTACTTCGTCCAGGAGGGCGACGAACTCTGGAGCATGTCGGACGAGGAGCTGGTCGCGCTCGCGACCCGGGAGTGTGAGCAGCTCGATCTCATCCCGAAGGGAGCCGTCGAGGACGGCTGCGTGATCCGCGAGAAGAAGGCCTACCCGGTCTACGACGACGTCTATCGGGAAGCGCTGGCGGAGATCCGGGCCTACCTCGACCGGCTGCGCAACCTGCAGCTCGTCGGCCGCAACGGCCAGCACCGCTACAACAACCAGGACCACTCGATGATGTCCGGGGTGCTCGCGGCCCGGAACATCGCCGGCGAGGACCATGACGTCTGGGCGGTCAACGTCGAGCAGGACTACCACGAGGAGCGGCGCGACGAGCGCGCGGAGGACGGCCGCAGCGGCGCCAGCGGCGAGCGCCTGGTGCCTGCGCGCGTCGCCGAGCGCGCACTCGACGAGGCGCTCGAGGCGACCTTCGCGCGCTACGACGCAGTCGCGCTCGGCGTCGCGGTCGGGGTCGTCGCCGGGCTCTGCCTGTTCGTCGCGACGGCGGTCCTGCTGCTCCGCGGTGGCGTCGGGGTCGGCCACCACCTCTCCGTGCTGGGCAACTACCTCTACGGCTACTCGGTGACGTGGCCGGGCGCGCTGGTCGGCCTGATCGAGGCCGCCGCAGTGGGCTTCTTGCACGGGTGGCTGATTGGCAGGTTGACGAACGCCATCATCGGGCGCGAACAGCGTCGGTTCGAGGCGCTCATCCGGGAGACGGCCGCGTCGCCCGACGTGTTCGCCGAAGGGAGTTCCGAATGACGGGGCCGACGGAGCGCCGCCTGCTCGCCCGCGCCGTCGCGCGGATGCGGGCGCGCATCATGGCCACGTCGTGTGCGGTCGTCGGCGGCTCGGGCCTCTTGCTCGCCACGTTGCTGCACCTCGTCCGCGAGCGCGCGGCGTCTTCGCTCGACATTGCGTTGCTCGCCCACTACCTGCCCGGCTACAGCGTCAGCTGGCAGGGGGCGCTGCTCGGGTTCGTCTACGGCGCTGCTGCGGGCGCGTGCATCGGCGGCGCGTTCGCCTGGTGCTACAACCGACTCGCCGACGGAGACCAGTGATCGGAGGCGGGTCGCACGTCTGGGTGGTGATCCCTTCCTACTCGGACCCCGACGCGCTCCTGGCATGCATCGCATCCGTCACCGCGTCTCGCGGCCCCGCGCCCAACGTGCTGGTCGTGGACGACGCATCGCCGGACGACACGGTCGCGCAGGTGCGTCGACGCTTCCCGCAGTGCGCCGTGGTCGCCAACGCCGAGAACGTCGGCTTCGCGACCACCTGCAACCGCGGGTTCGCGCGGGCGCTCGACGAAGGCGCGGAGCATGTCCTGCTGCTCAACCAGGACACGGTCGTGTCCCCTGACCTCGTCGCGACGCTCGCGGCGTTCCTGGCGCGACATCCGGACGCTGGCATCGTCGGGCCGCGGACGTGGCTGTCACGCCGCGCCGACGACGGCCGCGAGCGGCTCCTCTACGCGGGCGCGTGGCGGACGGCGCTGCCGCTGCGCCAGCGGATCCCGGGCATCGAGCAGGTGGACACCCAGCCCGTTCGCAGCCCGCGCCAGGTCGACTACGTCTGGGGCCACGGGATGATGATGCGAGCTCAGGTCCTGCGGCAGGTCGGCAGCCTGGACACGGACTTCCGGATGTACTACGAGGACCTGGATCTCTGCCGTCGGGCCCGCGCTGCAGGCTTCGAGATCTGGTGTGAACCGTCCGCGACGATGTGGCACGACATCACCGACGGCGCGCGCGCGCACCGCTCCGATTATTGGCGGTGGGTGTGCAAGGTGGCGGGCGCGTCGGTGTTTCACCGCAAGCACTACGGGTGGCCGACGGCGCCGCTTCTGAGCCTGCTGACCGTCGCGGACGAGGCGAGGCAGCTGCTCTGGAGTGGCCACCTGCGCGCGACGGGCCATCTGCTCACCGCGGCGCTCCGCCACGCGCTCGGTGGACGCGCAGCCCCGACCCGCCGCGCGCCGGCTCCGGCGGGGGGGGACGCGTGACCCGCGGGCTCTCGGTGGTGATCCCGACGCACCGGCGCCCCGAGCAGCTCGCGCGCTGCCTCGAGGCGCTGGCGGCGTCAGACGACCCGGGCGGCTCGCTCCAGGTCGTGGTCGTCGAGGACGGCGGTCCGACCCACGAGCTCGACGCGCTGCGGGCGCGGTCGTTCGGCGGGCTCGAGCTCGTCTGGCTGGACCAACCGCACCGCGGTCCCGCCGTCGCCCGCAACCTCGGCGCGAGGCACTCGACCCGCGACCTGATCGCGTTCACGGACGACGACTGCCGGCCGCGGCGGGACTGGGCGCGCCGGCTCGAAGAGCAGCTCCGGTCGACGCCGGGCGCGGTCGTCGGTGGCCGCACGGTCAACGCGCTGACCGACAACCTCTGGTCGGGCGCCAGCCAGGCCCTCGTCACCTACATCACCGCGCGCGGGCAGCAGCCCGGCGGCGAACCCTTCTTCGCGTCCAACAACCTCGCGCTCGCGCGCGCGGTATTCGACGAGTGCGCGGGCTTCGACGAGACCTTCCCGCTCGCAGGCGGTGAGGACCGGGACCTCTGCAGGCGCCTCGTCGAGGGCGGCCGGCGCCTCGTCTGGGTGCCGGCCGCGGTCGTCGACCACGACCACCTCCTGACGATGCGGAGCTTCTGGCGCCAGCACTTCCGCTACGGCCGCGGCGCGTATCAGTTCCACCGCGCGCAGGGGCTGCGCGCCGACCCGGCCGACCAGGACCCGAGCCGCGGCGTGTGGGACGTGCGCGCGCGCTTCTACCTGGACCTCGTGCGGTCGCCGTTCGTGCACCGTGCGGCGCCGCAGCGGCTCCGGATCGCCGCGCTGCTCCTGTTCTCGCAGCTTCCGAACGCCCTCGGGTTCTTCGCCGAGCGTCGTCGCGCCGAGAGGGAGGCGCGGTGAAGGTCGCGGGCGGTCAGGCCGTCGTCGTGGCCGGCATGCACCGGTCCGGGACCTCGATGGTCGGCGGCATGCTCGCGCGCTGCGGTGTCGACATGGGGCGCCGCCTCGTGCCCGCAGACGCTGCCAACGCGCGGGGATACTTCGAGGACGCCGACATCGTCGCCTTCCACGGCCGGATGTTCCGCCAGCTGCTGCCCGAAGGGGCCGCGGGCCACGTCGACTGGGGTTGGTGCGAGGCCGCCACGATCGACGACGCGGCGCTCCTTGCGTTCGAGCCCGAAGCCCGGGCGCTAGTCGACGCGCGGGCTGCCGGCGCAGAGGTCTGGGGGTTCAAGGACCCGCGGGCTGCCGTGACCCTGGACCTGTGGGACCGCTGCATCGAGGACGCGCGCTTCGTGCTGGTCTACCGGTTCCCGTGGGAGGTGGCAGACTCGATGCAGCGCGGCGGCGCCGGCGTCTTCCTGCGCAACCCTTCCTACGCCTACCGCATCTGGGCGCACTACAACGCGCGCCTGCTGGCGTTCTACGAGCGGCACCGCGCGCGCTGCGTGCTCGTCTGTTCGAACACGCTCGCCGAGGACCTCGCGAGCTTTCAGCGCCTGCTCCATGACCAGCTCGGCCTAGAGCCGCGTGACGTCGACCTGTCCGAGGGCTTCGACCGCGACCTGTTCACGGCCGGGGAGCCCGACGATCCGCGCGCGGCGCTGGTCGACGCGGCCTATCCGGAGTGCACCGCGCTGCTCCGTCGGCTGGACGACGCGGCCCACATCAGCGGCGCCGGCGCGTGGTGCGCACAGCCCGCCGCGCGGCCTACGGTCGCGCGTCCTGGCGACGACGGAGAGGTCGACGTGTCCATTGTGGTGCCGACCTACGGCGACGGCGTCCTGCTGCTGGACGCGCTCGCCAGCGTCGAGCGCTGCCGTCCTCCGGCCACAGAGCTCGTCATCGTCAACGACGGCTCGCGCGACCCGGAGACCCGGCGCATCCTCGAGGCCTTGCGAGGACGCGGCTGGCACGTCGTCGACAAGGCCAACGGCGGGCTGTCCTCGGCGCGCAACGTCGGCATCGCGCAGTCCCGCGGGCGCTACATCCTGCCGCTCGACGCGGACAACCGGCTGCGTCCGGGGTTCGTCGAAGCCGCTGTGGCAGCGCTCGACAGCGAGCCGCAGGTCGGCGTCGTCTACGGCGACCGGCAGCTGTTCGGCGTCGTCAACAAGCGGCTCCCGGTCGCCGAGTTCGACCTGCCGAGGATGCTGGGCGGCAACTACATCGACGCCTGCGCGATGCACCGTCGGGCGCTGTGGCAAGACGTCGGCCGCTACGACGAGGCGATGAGCGGGCTCGAGGACTGGGAGTACTGGCTGCGCGCGAGCCTCCGTGGGTGGCGGTTCCTCCGGCTCGACCGCATCGCGTTCGACTACCGCGTGCGCCCAGGCTCGCTGATCGCGGTGAGTCTGCAGACCGCCAAGCGGCGTGAGCTCATGGGTCGCGTGCTCCACAAGCACGGCGCCACGCTGCACGCCCACACGCCGCGGCTCTTTCGCGCGCCTTCGGCGATGCTCGGGTGGCTGCTGCCACGGTCCTGGCGCGCCTGCCTCGTCCGTGGCGAGACGTGGCTCTTCTGGCGGCCCTTCTGGTGGCTGTTCGGCGCGGGCGGGCTGCTCTCCGCCGACCGCCAGCAGCTCCGCGCGCGTCGCTGAGCGCCGCGGCCCTAGCGGCGGCGGCGGAGCAGGTCGACCAGGATCCCGCGGTCTTCACGGCTCGTGCCGAGCGCGAGGTAGAGCGCGGCCCAGAGGGCGGCTGACCCTGCGGCTGCCGCGATCCACCCCGCGCCTTCGTCCGGTCCGGCCAGGAACTGCTGGACAGCTGTGTAGAGGAGCCAGGCGCAGACGAGCGCGAGCGCGCTGTCGGGAGACCACGGGTGGATGCGGAGCGTCCACCAGACCTGCGCTGCCTGCGCGAGCCGGACCGCGAATCGCGCCGTGAGCGTCGCGCACGCAGCCCCATAGGCGCCGTGCTCGGGGATCCAGAGGAGGTTGAGCGCGACGTTGATGCCGAGCATCGCCAGCACGTTGAACATGTTCTGGCGCAGCCGACCGATCACGAGCAGCGCCTTGCCGCACGACCCGGTCCATGCGACGGCAGCGTGGCTCAAGGCGAGGGCGCTCAGGACGGGGCCGCCGGCTGCGAACTCGGGTCCGAACATCCCGAGGACCTGAGGGCCCCACAGGATCAGCAGCAGCGCCGCGCCCGTAGCCGACCAGATCGACCAGCGCCCGGTGCGCTTGTAGAACGCCTCGAGGCCTGCGAGGTCCCCCGCGGCGTACCGCTCGCTGGCGTGCGCGAAGAACATCTGCGTGGCGCTGCCGTGCACCACGAACACGAGCGGCAGCAGCCTTGCGGACGCGCCGTAGACGCCCACCTCGGCGGGCTCACTCAGCAGGCCGAGCATGAAGACGTCGAGGCTCGACAAGGCGAAGGCGATCAAGCTGGTGCCGAGGAGCGGCCAGCAGGTCGCCACGAGCGAACGCGCGGGCCAGGCCGCTGCTTGCTCGCGGGCTTGGAGCACGCCGGGCACGCGGGCGCCGGCGAACGTCGCGCTGCAGGCGAGCGCGGCGGCCGGGCCGAGCAGAGTCGCCCCCAGCACGCCGTAGAGGCCGAGCTCGAGCGCCCAGACCGCGACGAGCGCGGCCAGCGTCGCGCAGACGGGGACGATCGTCTCCGCCACGGCGTGCGCGCGCATGGCCTTGAAGCCCTGCAGGACGCTCTGGGTGGTGAGCAGGAGCGCGATGAGCACGACGGCGGGAGCCAGCCAGCGCAGGACGCTCGCGAGCGCAGGGTCGTCGAACACCGATCGTGCGAGCCACGGCGCCAGCACGAACAGCGCCGCGGACACCAGCAGGGACGCGGTGAGGCTGATCGCCAAGGCGGCCCGCACCGTGGCGCGCAGGCGCGGCGGGTCCTCCGCCAGGCGCTCGCGAGCGAAGATCGGGACCGCGCCCGGCGCGAGCCCGAGCGTGGCGGCGGTGCCGAGCACCTGCGTGATGGCCTGGGCCTGCACGTAGGTGCCGAACAAGCCCGCGCCCAAGAGCCTCGTCGTGATCAGGGCCGCGACGTAGCGCAGCGGCATCCCGAGCGCGGTCGCCAGTACGGTGAAGCTCATCTGGCGACCTGCGTGGTCGCGCTCGGGCGCGCCTGCGTCGGTATGATCCCCCGTGTCGGTCGCCATCGAGCTGCGCGCAATCTACTCGATGCATCCGCCGCTCCGCGACGACCGCCGCCCCTCGTGTCGATGAGATGACCCGCTCCGAGCCAACGATCGACCGCGCTGTCGGGATGCACACGAGGCATCGAGCGCTCCGCCTGGCGTTCTGGTCCCTGGTCGTGATCGCCGCTGGCTGGCTCGGCTACGAGTCCTGGCGGCTCCTGCTCCAGCCTCGGCCGCTGGGCGCGGTGGACCTGTTCCTGCGGCACGCGGAGTGCGTGCGGTGGTTCGAAGGCGAGAAGATCTACAGGACCCGCCACGACGCGGTCTATCCGCCGGCGAGCTACCTGATGCTGTGGCCGCTGCTGGGCTGGTCCAGCAAGGGGCTGGTGCGGGTGTTCTGGCTCGTCCCGACCGCCTTGTCCGTCGTCTGGATCTGCCGACTGTTCGTGCAGCACAGCGGCGTGCGCGCCGCGCCGCTTCGACGGCTGCTCTACGTCGTCCCGCTCGCGAGCTATCCGGTGGGCGCGACGGTCGGCAACGGCCAGCTGTCCCTGCTCGTTGTCAGCAGCCTTCTCGGCGGGCTGATGATGCTCGCGGAGCCCCAGCGGTCATGGCGTCGCGACCTCGCGATCGCGGCGCTCGTGCTCGCGGCCCTCGTCAAGCCGTCGGTGTCGGCCTACTTCTTCTGGATCCTGCTGTTCGTGCCCGGTGGCTTCCGCCCGGCGTGCGTCGTCGTC
>Ga0181573_10003710_pt1 | contig 13351 bp, 9 predicted proteins | sample 101ome_25_FD_148643 | JGI IMG/M metagenome (GOLD analysis project Ga0181573, IMG submission 148643) | Coastal salt marsh microbial communities from the Groves Creek Marsh, Skidaway Island, Georgia - 101409BT metaG (spades assembly) | ecosystem: Environmental > Aquatic > Marine > Intertidal zone...
AATCGTTGTCGCGAGCTGCACTTTGTTTGGGGGGGCCTTATCCAAACGGGGGGGGTGCGGACGGATGCGGGTCGCGACGCGCGTCGCGGCGGTGATTCGCCGGGACACCGGCGCTCCCTCGCTCGAGACGATATCGTCGGAGCGTCGATCGCGATCGGACCGACGATCAATCGGTGAAGACGGGACGCGAGGGGCGACGGGGCGGGCTTCCCATGCGCCCGGGGTTTCGTTTCGTCCGGCTCGCGTCGCGGCACTCACCTTGGGGGTTGTCGACGTTCCTAATCAACCCGCGGAAGCCGTTGAGCAGGTCCTCGGCGGGCGAGGAGCGCGGCTTGGTGAACTCCCCGGACGCGATGCGCTCCTCGAGGGTCTTGGCGCGGCACGGTGTCGCGGCGCGGCGACGCGGGAGCGTCACGCCCGCCGCCCGCCCGGACCCGCGCAACGATTCGGACCCGAAGCCGCGCATCGCGCGACCGGCCCCGAGGTTGGAGCGAGAGGATGCGGACGGCGCGACGCGGGCGCGCCCGAGCGTGGGCGCCCTCCCGGAGGCGAGCGACGACTGCATCACGACTGGCTCAGGACGCGCGCGGCTCTCTTCGAAGAGCCCCGGGGCCTAGTGGATGTTTAGTTGCCTGCCTGATAGATGAAGGCGGCAGGGGGAGTCCACTTTTCCCAAACCCATCCGACGTGCCACCACCTGATTTGCTGTGCCTGTTCTATGCGACAAATTCAGGGTTTATTCTTGAGTTGTTCGGAAGATGCGAGGAGATCTCGAGATCTATTTGCAACCGACCGATTCCTGCGACCTGATGACTCGGCTCCTATCGGCGCGCGGGGGGGGAAAAGCACGTCGTCACAGTCGGCAGCGCTCCGGAGGAGGACGACAGCCTTCGGCGGTTTCACTCGCCCTCGCCGCCTCCCCGCTAGCTTCCCGGTGAGTCTCGCGCGCACGTGGACGCGTCGACGCGCACCTTCCCGCCCGCCGCGCGCCGGGTGACGTCTCTCGCGCGCCCCCCGAAGCGCGCGTCGTCTCCGCTTTTTCCCCGGCGTTGACCGAGACGCCCCGAGGCCGGAGGCGCGTCGCCCGTCCCGACCGACCTCGCGACTTCTCTGACCCCTCGCGTTCCGTCCGTATCGTCACCACCGAACGTTACGTCTCAGGAGGTCGCCGCGGTCGGTGGACGGGAGTTTTGCGTCGGAGAGGAGACCGTCTCCGTTCCATCCGAGGCGTGAAAAGACGAGAGCGGCATCCGCGTCTTCCCGATGGGGGTCGAGCTCGGCGTCTCCGGTGTCAACGTCGCGACCGCCGCCGCAGAGGCATCCAAGCCGGGAGGGGGACCGCAGATGGCGACGGGGGAGAGACTAAGCATGTGCGGACAGTACGTCATATCCAGGCGCGGCGAGTGGAGGCCGGTGCCCGAGGGCGATCGGGTCGCGACGCGATGCGCGTTTGACGCCGCCGAGCCCGATACCCGCCGCGCGCCAACGGGTGAGGCGCGACGATGACGGGAACGTCGCGGGCGACGTGAGTCGGTCCCGCGCGCGCCGCCGCTGTGGGTGTCGTGTGCCGTGGGTGACGCGCGGCGACGTCGAGGATGAATGTAAGTTACCTAAGTCAGCTCCAATCCGATGCGTTCGAAAAGTGGGGTCGTCTGGAAGATATTTTGCCGCCGGCGAGACGCCCTATAGGTGAACTTCACGGCGCGCGCCGACGTCCGAGGCGTCGGGGGTAGCCGTCGGGCGCGCGTTTCATCGCCCACTCGCATGGCGTGGGGCACCTTCGGGGCATCGCCGGGAGCGCCGCCGAACCCGGGTTTCGCGGGCGCATCCTCCCGGGAGGCGGGCGGGATCCGCCGAGCCCGACGGCTGGCGGTGCTGGGCACCGCCGCGGGGCTCGCGTCGGGGCTCGGGATCCAGCGCAGGGCCGCGCACGCCAAGATGGGGCCCGGCGGCACCGGCGGCGGCACCGGATCCGGTGGACAGGGTAAGCGACCCGCCCTCGGCGCCTTCACGCACGCGATGGCCGGCGCGTTCGCCGGGGGAGTCTCGCGCGTCGCCGTCGCCCCGCTCGACGTCGTCAAGATCCGCATGCAGGTGCAGGTGGAGCCCGTGCTGAACGGCGTCGCGGGGGGCAAGTACAGGGGCATCGTGCAGTGCGCGACCACCATCTTGAAGGAGGAGGGCGCTCGCGGGTTGTGGGCCGGCACGGTCCCCGCGCTCTTCCTGTGGGTGCCCTACACCGCGATCCAGTTCGCGTCGCTGGGCGAGTTCCGCAGGCGAGCGCGCGAGGCGGGACGCGACCCGACCGCGCCGCCGTGGGCCTTCCTCGGCGGCGCCATCGCGGGCGCGTCCGCCACCGTGTGCACGTACCCGTTCGACGTCATGCGCACCGTGCTCGCCGCGCAGGGCTCCCCGAGGGTGTACGATTCGCTGGCGCAGGCGGCGGCGGGGATCGTTCGCGACAGGGGCGTCGCCGGACTGTACGCCGGGTGCGGCGTGACCCTCATCGAGATCGTGCCCGCGTCCGCCATACAGTTCGGCGCCTACGCGGCGCTCAGGAACCTGGCGACCCGCGGCGGCGCGAGCGGCGACGGGGAAATCGAATCGGGGAAATCCAGCGGGGGCGAGCGGAGGATTGATCCGGCGACCAACGCGGCGTGCGGCTTCGGCGCCGGGACCGTCGCGAGGCTCATCATCCACCCGCTGGACGTGGTGAAGAAGCGGTTCCAGGTGGCGGGGTTGGCGAGGAGCCTGAGGTACGGCGAACGCGTGGGGGCGTACGCGAATTTCGCGAGCGCGTTTGGCGCCATCCTGAAGAAGGAGGGAGTCGCGGGGTTTTACAAGGGCTTGCTCCCCGGGGTGATCAAGTCGGCGCCGGCGTCCGCGATCACGTTCGCGGTGTACGAGGCGACGATGGTGGCGCTGTCGGCGATGAACGCGGGTGAGCGATGACGGGTATGGCTCGGTTGTTAGTCTATTTTTCATGGCACTGTCAAATTTTTGGGCAGATACGAGGCATCCAGCCCAACAGTCGTCCATCAAGCGATGGAAAAAAAGGAAATAGACGCCGCTCACACGTTCGTCGTGACTACTACGCCGTTGAAAGTCAGCTCACATAACACGTTACGGCTCGCGGAGAAAACCAAAAAAAATTCTCACGATTCCCACATTTCGGTGGGTGGTAGAGAATCAGCAGTAGCTAATCCTCCTCCAGCAGGGATCGAACCTACGACCTTGCGGTTAACAGCCGCACGCTCTACCAACTGAGCTATAGAGGATTCCTCGGAAGAGGAGAGAGAGAATTTCATTTCTCGCTTGTCCCCCAGGTATTTCTGGGAAGGTCGGTTCGTGATTGTACTCGATCCCACCTTCTTGGGATTATGATCCCTTCTCCTTCGTGCGTGTCGCGCACGAGCGAATGTTGGGAAACGGTCGGTGGACACCACGGAGTGCGACGGAGCCTCGAGGGGAGCGGCGAAGGCATCGATCCGCCCGAACCGCCCCCGTCCTCACCACACAGGAGGAACGTCGAAACACGTCCTCGGCACTAAACCCTAAACTCTAACCCCGCTCGCTACCCGTCGATCCACCCGCCAGACCGTGGTTTTCCGGATTGGGGCTCCCTCTGTCAGCGCCGAAGTCGCCGCGGTCACGACCTCGTACGCCGCCGCGCGCTCCGCGCCAACCGCCCACCCCGCCGTCGGCGCCCACCGCGTCTGCCTCGCGGGATCCCCCAACAGGACCGTCCGGCCGCCGCCCGCGCCGACGACGCAGCCGTCGTCCTCGGCCACGGCGGAGAGCCACGATTGAAACGCCTCGGCGAGACCCTTCACGAAGCACACGTCGCCCGCCATGACCACGTCGTACGCGCGCGTCCGCGAGATTGGAGCGCGGAGGAGGTCTTCGTGCGACGTTTCCAGCTCGCACGGCCCGTTCGAGAGCCCGCACGCGTCGGCGTTCGCGAGGAAGGCGACCGCGGCGAGGGGGTCGATGTCGTTGGCGCACACCCTGGCCGCGCCGGCTCTGGCCGCGGCGAGCGCCGCGACGCCGCATCCGCTGCCGACGTCCAGCACGGACCGACCGCGGACCACCTCCGGATTGTCCAGGATGTACCTCGCGACTCCCTGCCCCCCGACCCACGGCACCGCCCAGTACGGCGGGCACAGTCCACCACCGCTCGACGCCGCCGCGAAGGCTTCGGTGCGCTCCCACAGCGCGAGCACGTCGTCGCCGTCGTCGAGCAGCCACATGGGCAGCTCCGGGCACAGCTCGCACGGTCGCAGGGTCACCAGGTCGCACGTCACCAGCGCGCGGGTCTCGGGGCAGTCCCTGAAGGCGTCCGCGAGTCGCGCGTCCCAGCCGTCGCCCATCACCGCGCCCGTCGACGCGGACGCGGAGGACGACGCCCCGTCGGGTCGGGTCCTCCGTCGGCGGGGTCGCGGCGAAGATGACGCCCCGCGATGGATCGATCCGCGCGGTCGCGGCGCCGCGACGACGCGCGACGACGGTCCCGCCGCGGCGGAGGCCATGTCGTGCCCGCGGCTGTGTGTCGTCAATCCCGAGAGTTTCGCCTTTTTCCCTGCGCGGTACTGTGGCGAGGTGCACAATCGAACGGAGGATCGGAGGCGCGCTCACTCGAGGGCGCGCGGATGGGGTTCGCGGCGAGGGCGAGCCGCGCCCCTCGCCCCACGGCGGCTCGAGCGCGCCGGCGCATCGCGCGCCCCGTCCGCGCTTCATCATCCTCCCCCCTCCATCCCGGGGCCGGCGAGTGGAGCGTCGGCGACTTGCCCTCGTGCGTGGGATGGGTCCGCCGCATCGACCGGCGCGGCGTCGCTCGCGAGTTCTACGTCGTGGGCACCGTGCACACGCCGGGGAGCGCGTCCGCGGACGAGGTCCGCTCCGTCATCGAACGCGTCAAACCCGACGCGGTCGTCCTCGAGCTCGACCAGGAGAGGTTCGACGGCGTGCTCGCCACGTTCATGCGCGACGAGGACGAGGACGCGATGAGACGGACGCGGTCCTCATCCCCATCCCCGTCGTCGTCGACGGCCGGCACGTTCGCGCCGCTGTCGCTACCGTACGCGATCGTATCGTCCGCGCGCGGCTACGGCGCGGACTTCGTCGCGGGCGCCGCCGCGGCGGAGGCCATCGGCGCCCTCGTCGTCCTGGGCGACGCCAAGGCACGATCGCTCCCGGACGAGCTCCGCGCGAGGATGACGGACGATCCGGCGGACCCCCGCAGGCTCGTTCGCTCGCTCGGGTACGTCGCGCGCGCCTTCGGATCCCGCGGGGAGACGCGAGTGTTGAACAGTGTTGAACAGAACAACACGAACGAGAAGCGAGACGAGACGCTTCTAGAACCAACCGCGTCGAACGACGACGACGAGTCGGCGCGAACGGTGAGCTTCGTCGCCGCGCTCGCCGAGGACCCGGGGAAGCTCTCGCCCCTCGCCGGCCCGCTCGCGCTCCTCGCGCTCGGCGCCGCCGCGTTCGTTCGCGACCTGGCGGTGCCACGCGGCGTCCACGTGGAACCGATAGTCCACGTGGCATCCGCGTGGCGTCCGTCGGGGGTCGTCGACCTCGCGCTCGCGCTCGTCGCGGCGATCGCGACGGGGCGCGCCGCGGAGGTGCTCCTCGAGGACCGCGACGGCGTCCTGGCGCGAAGCGCGGCGAGGGCGTCCGCGTGCTGCGACGGAGTGCGCACGGGGCGGCTGCGTCGCGTGTCGTACGGGTTCACCGCGGACTCGGCGGCGACGGCGCGGGCGGCGAAAGAGGCGGGGCCGGCGCGGCTTGGGGGAACGCCGTGCTTCACGCTTCGCGCGCCGCTCGCCGCGGGGGAGACGCGGCGGCTGAACCTGTTCGAGCCGCGGTGGCTGAGCTTGATGGACGGGCTCGCGACGGAGAACGGGGGCGAGCTCGTGGGCGCCACGCTGGGGTGCATGCTGGGCGTGAGCAGGCGGTACGTCAGCGAGGATTGGCTGCGGCGAACCGCCGGGAACAAACGGCGCAACCTGGGCGGTTCGAACGAGAGCGGCGAAGGACGACTTAATTCGAACGCGGAGGTCGCGAGATCGAATCCGGCGGCGGGCGCCCCATCCGGCGTCGCGCATCGGAGGTCCGCGGACATCGTCATCGAGCCGTGGATGCGACTCGCTCGGGTGATCCGGTGCGAGGAGGGCGCGCGAGCGGTGACGGGCGCGAGGAAGCTGGAGGTTTGGATCCGAGGGTTGCACGAGGGGGAGCCGGGGGGATTCGTCCCTCGGGTCGCGTCGGTGACGGCGCATCCCGCGGGGTACCTGTGCGCGCAAACGACGGGGACGGGACACGACGGCGGCGGCGAGGAGGAGAAGGAGGAGAAGGAGGAGAAGGAGGAGGAGACGGCGGCTTTGTCGGGGGAGTCGACGGAACGACAGACGGACGAGCCGGTGCGCGTGGTGTGCGTGGTGGGGCTGGCGCACTGCAACGGGGTCGTCGACCGCCTCTCCGCGATGGACCTCGAGCGCTGGCGGTGAGGTCGTCGTTGGGACGCGTCGTCCGCGCGCGCTCGGCGTTCGGCGTACGCGGCGGGGGCGACGCGTTGACGCTTAATTTTACTCCACCTATCGTGTCGTATTCGGCGACGTGAAATACTCGCACCGGGTAATTAAGTTACCTCTTCCCTCCCTTCCCTTCGCGGCGGGCGACGTCCGGTGGGGCTCGACCGGGGCTCATCTTCCCAGCGGCGGGAACTCCGTCTCGTCCACCAGGGGTATGACCTCCGCGTCGCCCCCGCCCACCGTCAGCTTCCCCATCTTCGTCGTCGTCGCCTCCGTCTCATCGTTCGTCTCGGGGGGGGCGACGCTGATGGGCGAATCCGTCGTCGTCGTCGTCGTCGTCGTCGTCTCCTCCGAACCGTTCGGAGGCGACGCGGAGGGCGCGTCGTCCTCGACGACGTCGACCTCGTAGGTCTCGTCGGAGTCCGCCCGGTCGTCGTCCGGGACGTCCCGCGTCCCCCCCTCGCGAATCGCGTCGTCGAGCGATCCATCCTCGTACGCGTAGGCGGCGTCCTCGTCCTCGTCCTCGTGAATATCGTCCTCGTCCTCGTGAATCATCTCCGTGTCCCCCGTGTCCCCGCTCTCGTTCGTCGTCGAGGTCACTCCCGTCGACGCCGCCGTCGCCGCCGACATCGTCGAGCTCACCTCGGCGGAGGCAAAGTGCGAGCGGCGCGACTTTTTCGGCGGTTTCAGCGGCGTCTTGGACGCGGCTACGAACACGGGTAACGAACCGACCGTCAAACGGCCGGTGGCGTCGATGGCCCTCAACGCCGCGTCCACGTCGCAAAACTCCGCGAACGCCACGGACGTCGCCTTCCTCTGGCGCTCCTCGTCCGCGGCGTCCGTGTGTGCGTTGCGACGAGGTCCCTTGCCCTTGTTGTTCTTCCGAGCCTGCAGGTGAAGCGCGGCGATCTTCCCGTCGGCGACGCGTTCCAGCGCCGAGCGCAGATCCTGCGATCGCACGTCCGGGTCCACGTTGGACACGTACACCGTCCTTGTGCACCGCTCCCGTTCCTCGTCCGTCCGCGGCAGCAGCCCGGGATCCACCGGCATCACCTCCGTGCGCGAGGGCATCACCCGGATGGGTTCGCCGAGCAGGAGCGACCCGTCCATAGTCAGAGCCTGCCGCACCGCGTTTTCCGTCTCGAACGCGACGAACGCGACGCGCTTCTTGACCCCCCCGTCTGGCGTTGATTGCGAGTGCGGGTCCGCCGAAACCCGGCACTCGCGCACGGATCCGCACGTGTAGAAGTGATCGTGGACGTCACCCTCGGATGCGCCCGACGGGATCTCTCGCACGTACACGGTGAGGGTGGCGCTCGACGCGGACGCTCCGGGAAACCCTCGCGAGTTCGCCCGGGATTGGCGCGGGGAGGGAACGAGATCGTCGGGGTCGAAGACGATGCTGCCCCTGGACAGGCGCCCGGCCCGGTCCTGGACGGGCGACGTCGGCTGCTGCTGCTGCTGCTGCTGCCACCACGCGAATCCGCGGGGACTGGCGCCGGCGGGTCCCGGGGCGGAACCCGCGCTGAACGAGCCCGCGCGCGGCGACGCCGCGAAAGGATCGTACCCGGGCGCGCTGAACGATCCCGTGCGTGGTGTGTTGGACTGCGAGGGGGGCCATCCGCTCATCACCCACTCGTCGATGGTCGCGGAGCCCCACCCGAACCGCCCGAATCCATCCCCCGAACCTCCGCCGTACGAGCCCCAACCCGACCCGCTCCCGGAGCCCCCGCGGGACTTGCCGCGGCGATGCCTGCCCCGGTGGTGGCCCGAGCGCCCGGGTATCGCGATGGGCTGGGGCGGCGCAGGATTTTCGCTCCGCGTCTCTCCACCAGAAGCCCCCGCCGCGCCTCCCCGCGCGACGTCGACGTCGCCATTTCCTAAATTCGCCCCGGAGGATGCGTGCTGCTGCGTGGCATCGGCAACACCCCCACCCGCGCTCGTTGACTCGGGCGTCGGCCGCGCGCTCGACGCTTCATCCGCGCTCGACGACCCCCCTCGCTCTCCGTCATCCGTGGGCGCCGCATCCTCCGCGGAGTCGCCCCCCATCACGAATCCCCCGCCGCCGGTCGCGCGCCCGCAGCGGAACGCGCCGAGCCGGGGAGCGATTCTCACTTTGCCGAAGTAAAAGGAAATCCCTCCAAAAAGCATCAGCCAAGAAACAAACGTCCACAAACAGACCCTCGAAAGCTCGGGTTGGTCGGGCTAAACAACTAATATGCGCTGCGCGCCAACCAAACACAGGTGGGCACCCTCCCAAAAAAACCCACCAATTAGAATCATCCACTGAGGACCCTAGCCACTGAGAAGACGAGATTCCCTAACGATGTCGGCTGCGAAAATCTTCCGGGCGAATCAAAAAGACTGGTGTTTCCCGGTCTACCTGGCACCAGCTGTGTTTCCCCACTGCATTTCAGGCGGACCAACCCGCTGCGGCTCTCATACTTCGTCGCTCTCTTCTCGGTGCCCGCATCCGAGCAGTTCTAGTCACACCGTCGAGAGCAAGATGGCGTCCATGATGATCTCCGGACTCGCCGGCGCGCGTGTCGGACCGGCGGCGGTCTCCCGCAAGTCCTCCGTCCGAGCCAGGGCGGGCCAGTCGATTCGGATGAAGTCCTTCCCCGCGCGACGCGCGGTGGAACTCGCGACCGTCGCCTCCCTCGTCGCTCCCGGCGGCGCTCAGAGCGGCGCCAACCTCAGGTACGCTTCCATCTCCGTCCGTATCGCGTCTCGGCTCGCGCCGCGTGAACCCGCGCGCCCTTTCCCGCGCGCGCGCCTCCCGAACCATATCCTCCTCGTCCCCGAACGCGGGTCCCGACCCTGTTTCCGAACCCGGGAGACCAAATTAACTCTCGATCCGTCCCCTCGAACAACGACGACGCAGGCGCCGCTCCGTCATCCCCCAGTCCGCCGCGGGTAAGAGCCCCCGCGTCGAGTCCATCGCATTCAACGATCCCACGCCCGCGCCGTGGTACGCGCGCGAGTTCGACGTGCACATCGCGCTCGACAAGGGCCTCGGCTCCGTCTGCCTCCTGGGCGCCACCGCGCTCTCGCTCTACCTCGCCAACTCGGGGTACGCGCACGACTTCATCCATTTCTGGGAGCACTTTCACTTCGGACCCAAGGCCATCGGTCTGTTCCTCAACGCGCACGAGTGGGTCAACGAGGGTCTGATGGCCATCTTCTTCTTCAACGTCGGACTCGAGATCAAGCGCGAGTTTGCGTTTGGTTCCCTCTCGGACATCAAGGCTGCGCTCCTCCCGTGCTTCGGCGCGCTGGGCGGCATGATCGCGCCCATGGGCATCTACCTCGCGCTCAACATGGTCAACGGCGGCATCACCGCGGGCTGGGCCATCCCCATGGCCACCGACATCGCCTTCGCGATGGGCGTCTACAACTTCTTCAAGAACCGCATGCCCCCGGCTGTCGCGGCTTTCCTCCTCACGCTCGCCACCGTCGACGACCTCGGCGCCATCGCCGTCATCGCGGTTTGCTTCGCTAAGGGTATCGTCCCCGCGTACCTCGCGGCGTCCGCGGCCATCACCGGGGCGCTCTTCGTCGCGTGCAAGAAGAAGGTGACCAGCATGGCCGTCTACGGCGGATTGGGAGTTGCGCTGTGGTACGCGCTTCTCAAGGGTGGCATCAACGCGGACATCGCCGGCGTCGTCGCCGCGCTCGCGGTTCCCGCGGCGGCGCCCGCTCCCCCCGGCAGCCACGCGCACGGCATGGAGGAGGGCATGGAACCCACACTGTTGGACGACCTCATCCACAACCTCCACCCCATCTCGTCCTTGCTCATCATGCCGCTCTTTGCCCTCGCGAATTGCGCGGTGCCCGTCGACGCCTCCGCGCTCGGCGGCGTCGTCGGCACGCCCGTCGGCCGCGGGATCATGGCGGGCCTGCTCCTGGGCAAGCCGCTCGGTATCTTTGCGCTGTGCTACGGCGCGGTCAAGGCGGGAATCTGCGCGTTCCCCGCTGGCATGAACGGTAAACACCTCGTCACCGTCGGGATGCTCGCGGGCATCGGCTTCACGATGTCGCTGTTCCTCATCGAGCAGGCGCTCGTGGGCATGCCCGCCGCGGCGGTGTCCGCCAAGCTGGCCATCCTGTGCTCGTCCGGCATCGCCGCGGTAGTCGGCGGCGTTGCCATGACCCGATTCCCCGTGTACTTCTGCGAGGTCGTCTGCGACGAGGACGAGGGTTGCAGGCCCGAGCTGTACGAGGAACAGAAGTTCAAGGCGGAGAACGACTGCGACGAGGTTGCGTGCACGCCAAAGTTCCTGACCGAGGGCGAGGAGGAGTCCGCCTAGGTCTCAGGACCGGAGGGGTGGGATTTGTTGGCGACGGGTGTGGAATGTAGTATCGGACGAAGTATTTTAGCTCCTGTATCATATACCGGGCACTGTACACATCCCCGGGTATGTTGTTATCTGAGACGAGAGAACTCTGAGTTGTGAGCCGTTGGTACGTCTCGCATTTGTTAACCGCGCCACGGTCTAAATATCCTCCCTTTTTCCCAGTCAGCAAATACCACCTCATCATCCGCGACCAATCAGAAACTGGCAAAATCGAAGGGAGTCCGAGAACGGGAACAGCCATGATTGACTCCCAGGTGAATTTACCGCGCGAATTAAACCGGAAACGACGAGTTCGAGAATTTACGTCTAAATGCGTACCTTCGCAGAACAGAAAAAGCGTACGAAGGTACGAAGGTACTTTTTCACCACGTACCACGTATGGGATTTTGGTCCGGCGGGAAAATCAAACTCAAAATTTAACCGTAATAAGGGCACGTTGAAACCACGTGCGCGCGGCAACGCACGTGTGTCGGGCACCACTGATGCGATCTCGGCGGGGCCGAACATCTCCCTCGCAAACAAGCGGCTTTTTCGCGCAAGATCTGGAGGTCATCGACACACAGCTGTGAAGCACGGGGTCGGCGAACAGGAGGGTTTAGGACACAAAAGGGAGGGATGTCCACGCCCGGCACACCCAACGTAAAGACCCCGGGAGGCAAGCGCCCCACGGTCTACTCCGACCGGTTCGTGCCGAGCCGGTCGGCGTCCGCGGGCCTGCAAGGATTCAACCTGCTCGACACCGGGTCTCCGCCCGCGAGCGCTTCGCACCCGAACTCCGGCGAACGAGAGGTGCGTGTTGAGACCTCGACGTCAGGGTCCGCCTCGGCATGAGCTCGATAGGTTTTCGCGAACACCCGCGGTCCAGCTTCCTCGAGCCATCGCGCACGCGCGCGTCGCCCGCTCTTCCCCCGACTTTTCGCCCCCTCGACTCTCGGCTAAAATTATCGTCCCGCTCGAACGCCCCACACGCAGGATACCTCCGCGGCGTATTCGACGCTGCTTCGCTCGGAGATGCTGGGGGAGAACGGCGCATCCGTACTGGGCGCATCCCCCGTCAAGTCTCCCCCGGCTATCGAGGGCGCGCGGCAGTACTCGCACTCCAGGTGAGCCTCGGAACCGCCGACAGATAATTCGCCGATAATTCTCCGAGACGACCGGATCTCCCAACCCAAATTCAGAACCGCCGGCCCACCTCCTTTCCCCCCGCCTCCTCCACCCCCGCTCACCTCCCCGACCCCACCCCCGGTCGTCGCATCGCAGTCCGAGCAAGAAGCTGTTCAGGTTCAAGAGCGACGGCGTGCTCTCCGAAGGGATCAACAATAGTGCGGATTCGCCGTATTCCCTCTCGCCAGTCGGCGGCGACGACGCGCTCGACGGCCGACACCCGCAGCGCCGGTCGCACCGCAAGATCGCGAGGTCCCCGTTCAAGGTGCTGGACGCCCCTGCGCTCCAGGACGACTTCTACCTCAACCTGGTGGACTGGTCCTCGCACAACGTTCTCGCGGTGGGACTCGGAACGTGCGTGTACCTGTGGAGCGCGTGCACCAGCCGCGTGACCAAGCTCTGCGACCTCGGTCCCGGGGACTCGGTGTGCTCGGTGGGGTGGACGCAGCGGGGCACGTACCTGGCGGTGGGCACCAACAACGGCGAGGTGCAGATATGGGACGCGACGCGGTGCAAGAGGATACGGAGCATGGGGGGGCACAGGACGAGGGTGGGGACGCTGGCGTGGTCGTCGTCCACGCTGTCGTCGGGATCCAGGGACAGGAACATCCTGCAGAGGGACGTCCGCGCCCCGGAGCACTACACCAGCAAGCTCACGGGGCACAAGTCCGAGGTGTGCGGACTGAAGTGGAGCTACGACGACAGGGAACTGGCGAGCGGCGGGAACGATAACCAGCTCTACGTGTGGTCGGCCAACTCCACGCATCCGCTGCTGAGGTACTCGGATCACACCGCCGCCGTGAAGGCCATCGCGTGGTCGCCGCATCAGCACGGGCTCCTGGCGAGCGGCGGCGGTACCGCCGATCGGTGCATCCGGTTCTGGAACACCACCACGAACACCCCGCTGAGCTGCATAGACACCGGCTCGCAGGTGTGCAACCTGGTGTGGAGCAAAAACGTGAACGAGCTGGTGTCCACGCACGGGTACTCGCAGAACCAGATCATCGTGTGGAGGTACCCCAACATGTCCAAGCTCGCGACGCTGACGGGGCACACGCTCAGGGTGCTGTACCTGGCGATATCTCCCGACGGACAGACGGTGGTGACGGGCGCCGGAGACGAGACGCTGCGGTTTTGGAACGTGTTCCCGGGGCCGAAGAGCCAGGGGAGCGTGCACGACAACTCGGTGTGGTCGATGGGACGGACCCACATACGGTGAGTGAATCGCGGCGGCGAGTGGGAGGAGGGGGAGGTTGAGGTGGTGGAGGAGGAGGAGGAGGAGGAGGGGGTTTC
>Ga0181573_10003711_pt1 | contig 13349 bp, 4 predicted proteins | sample 101ome_25_FD_148643 | JGI IMG/M metagenome (GOLD analysis project Ga0181573, IMG submission 148643) | Coastal salt marsh microbial communities from the Groves Creek Marsh, Skidaway Island, Georgia - 101409BT metaG (spades assembly) | ecosystem: Environmental > Aquatic > Marine > Intertidal zone...
CGAACGAGCCATCATGCTTCTCACGGCGTTGAAGCCGGACCGAATGGGCGCTGAACGAGCTCGTTTACTAAACAAGGAACAACGCTACCCTTTTGTCGTCAGTCACTCACTCACTCACTCACTCAGTCAGTCAGTCAGAGATCAGATTTCCTGCGTAATACACACCACCAACTAAACGGCAAAAATCCTTCGCGCTATCTGCGCAGGTCCCGTCCTTTGAAAGGGACCGCCCTCCGGGCGGGCCCCCGCTGGTTACACCCCAGCTAAATGGGGGACCCGCCCGGAGGGCGGTCGACTATTATTTTGCGCTGTGTCCGAGCACTCCGATTTGGCCTAATGCCCATAGTTCATATAGCTTCCTCGGGCTGATCGCCGAGCAATCGCCTATCGCCAATCGCCTATGGCGGTGTCCTGGGAAATAGAAACGTGGCCGTCTGTGTGCTCTTAGGCCACTGAGGCCACTGGACAGATCGGCATTTCGAGCACGGACCGCAGTGACTCTCACAGCTATCCTAGGTCTCAGACACACGGTTTCAACCATAATCTCCGAGCCATGATCAGATCATCTCGCCGTCATTCACCTTGTCAATGTCAAACTGCCCCATGATGTCATCAGAGTGGTTCGCAGCAAGTGCAGCGCCACTCTCGGCCGCTCGCGTCATCGATCCTTTGAACTTGCTGGATACGAAGCTAAAACCTTTTCCAAGCTCGCGGTCGATCTGTTCTTCCTTCGACGCCAGAAAGGGCTTCAGATACCGCGAGTACAAGTACGTGGCGCCGTTCAAGTACGCGCATACGCAAAGGAACAAGAGCTTCGCAGTGCCATATAGCGGTACCCAGTCCAGGAACCATCCGAGCAAGTGATCAACGACGTAAAGGGCGCTGAAGAGCATCCAATAGGTCAGCCACTGCCGGCCTGGACACGGAAGATGATAATGTGGCATTAGGAGCACAGGAAGCAATAGATGGCGCGCTGGAACTTACTGTCGTATTTGTCTGCGTGCTCCAGGCACTTGTAGGATCGATATGCCGGGTACACCACCGTCAATGCGAGGGCGACGGGCTCGAAGATAATGTTGCCCATTTCTCCCACCCGCGATGAACTCCGCCGTCCTTTGTAAATGCTCGTCGGGACTCCACGCGGGCCGCCCTAATTTTATAAAAAAAGGCACGGAAGCGCTAGGGATCCTGTGCAAATGCCTTAACCTTTGGAAAACGTGTTAAAGCCCCCCTACGTGTAACTAGAAGTCTGACTGACGTGATGAGCAAGACAGCAACCCCGACCGACTCTAATCCGTATCAGTGTTCATCAATGCACGGACTAAAAGTACTCTGAGATTCCAACATTTTTTAATCAAATAACTGATACTTCTTGTACTACTGTAAGGGACCCTCCTAGGTATATGTTCCCTACAACTATTAATTACTGTAAGTAGGTCCCGATCAAAACACGGTCAGCTCAGCGCCATGTTTGTGTGCGCGAAACAGTAGCTAGCCCACTCAGAGTGTTTAGAGAGATCGGGGGAGATGCTTCATTCCCCGGGAGCTCCCAGGCGGGGCAAGAGGCAGCTCGTTGTTAACGGGGCAGGGAATGCCGGGACCGCGGTCGACCGAAAGTTGGTGCTGCATTCGTTGCTCCAACAGACGAAAGCGGACATTGAACGGGCCCGCACAGGGATGCCGCCACCGCGGCTTGAGGAACCGATGGAGCGGGAGTATATTCGGGTTGCAGGAAATGAGTACTTTTTGCTCGTCTTTTACCACCACGTGTCATACACGCCTCGAGCGTACGTGAACCTCTCGAATTGGGGGACCGAGCTCACCACCGAGGTAACGACCGACCACGCCTGCGCCTGCTTCTGGGGCACAGTCGCTCCCGTGGGACGCGTTGGAGCGCGCGCTGGGTGGCACGCGGGGCCCACTTGACATTGCGCGCGTCTGCGTCTGCGCCATTCGCTGCGCGAGCAACATTGCTTGCGTTATCTCACATTGTTTCACTCGCTGCTTGGTCCACACGCAACAGAACCTTGCGCTCACCGCGCGGCTGGACCGGAGCCACTGCACGGCCCTGGACTTGCGGGGTATCACGCTGACCGGCGAGATCATCACCTGGCTTGGAACGTTCCCGGCTTTGCGCTCCATCGGGCTGCGGCGGTGTCGCGGGGTAGGTCCGAAGCTGCCGAGCCTCGTGCGGTGCTGCCGAGCGGTGCGTTCGCTGAACCTGTCCCGCTGCCGCCTCGTCGACGCCCACGTCATGAAGCTGGCGGACGCGGCCGAGAAGCGCCTCGAGGAGCTCGACCTGTCGTGGAACCCTGCGTTGAGCGACGAGGGCGTGGACTACATCGCGGACCGTTGTGACCAGCTCACGAGCGTGCGGCTCGCCGGCCTGGTCCGCCTCAACGACGCGGCCCTTGCCGGCTCCGTCGGGTCGGGGGGGCTGGTCCCACGCCACGCCCCGCGTCTGCGGCGGTTGAGCGTGGCGCACTGCGCGGGCCTGACGGACGCCGCGACCGACGTGCTGCTGAGCCGGGTGCACGACGCGTTCAACGACCCGGCCAAGGCGCTTGAGGCGGCGCGGGACCCCGAGAGCCACCGGCAGCGCCACGCGCCGCGCCTCGAGGAGCTTGACTTGAGCCACCTGCCGCGCCTCACGGACGACGGGCTGCGGCCGCTAGTGGACCTGACGGAGCTGGGGACGTGGATGGTGGGCGACCTCGAGCTCGGCCGGCGGCGGGCCGAGCCGCTCGACAGTGTCCGCATCGTGCGCATCGCCGGCTGTCGCCAGGTATGAAGACGGGGCCGAGGGGGGCAAATCGAATTGGCGCATGGCAGCTGCGCTCGTATGGGGCGACCTTCCGGTGTGTGTGGAACTGACACTTAGCTCCTGCGTGCCCCTCGTGCCAGGTGAGCGGCGCCGGCCTGTCGTACTTGTCCTACGGCTGCCCGAACCTGACGACGCTCGACGTGTCCGACGGCGAGCTCTTCGACGACAAGTCTTTCGGCGCGCTGCGCTCCCTCGCGTCGCTGACCGACCTCGCGGCCCAGCGGCTGCCGCAGCTCACGCACCGCGGCGTGCGCGCGCTCCTTGAGGGCACGGGGCCGGAGCCGTGCCGCATCGGCCGCTTGGCGCACCTGCGGCTCACTGGCTGCCGCGGCGTAATGGGGGCTGACGTCCTCGCTGCGGTGGCGCGCGCCCAGGCCACGGTCGACATCTTGACACTCGAGGTTGGGCACTGCGTTGGGGTGCCCGTCGGCGGCCGGGGCGACACCTCTCCCCTGCGCTCGGCCGCCGCGGCGCAGCGACTGCTCGCGGGGGCCGCCGACAATGGCAGCGACAACGGCAGCGACAACGGCAGCGAGAGCGGCAGCGCTGGAGGACCTCGGGGCGAGGCCGGAGGTGAGGCCGGTGGCTTGGAGGGCGCGGCGCAGGGCTGGGGGGCGGCCGAGGGGCAGGCCGAGGGGGCCCTGAAGCGCCTCTGCTGCAACTGCACGAGCCTGACCGCGCTGGGCCTAGCGGGGCTTCCGGGCGCCGTGACGCGCGACTCCCTCTACACGCTCTCGGCGCGGCTCCGGAAGACGCTCACCTCGCTGGATCTCGGGGCGAGCGACCTGGAGGAGACCGAGGCCCTCAACCCGCTGCGAGCCATGCGCCCGAAGCTCACCTCGCTGAGCCTCAAAGGGTCGCCGGGCCTCCGCGACGGCGCCGCCGCGCACCTCCCGGTCTCCCTCACGCGGCTCGACGTCTCGGACATGCCACAGGTTAGCGACTACTTCTTCGCCGTCCTCGCGAAGAAATGCCCAGCGCTGAAGGAGCTGCGGGCAGACCACTGCCCGCGGCTCACGGACAAGGCCCTCGACCCTTTCCTCGGGATCGTTGGCGATGCCGACGGCGACGGCGACGACGATGAGGAGGAGGACGCCGAAAGCGATGCCGACAAAGTTGCGCGCCTCTTCCAGAAAGGAGGCCTGAGCAGCAAGAAGCGAGCGGCGCCAGCGGCGCAGCCGCGGAGGGTGCTGGAGCACTTTAGCTGCATCGAGACGAAGGTCAGCGACCGGGCGCTGGCGAGCCTTGCGAGCCGCACCGTGGAGGCGTCGGCCCTCGCGGCGCACGCCAGCCAGCATGCCAACCAGCACGCCAATCAGGGGGGCGACGACGCCGATGGCCCGCAGAGCGCAACCGTCGGCGGGCTCCCCTGCCGGGTCGTCACGTGTGGCGTGCGCAGGGGCGTCGCGGGCGGCGGCGGCGGCAACGACGACGACGATGACGACCTGGCGGTGACATTTCGAGTGACGCTGCTGGACCTGGAGGTAGGGGGCGTGGACGCCGCCGCGAGGCACGCCCTATGCGACGGGGTCTGCTGCGCCCTGCAGCTGTCGCGTGCCATGCTTGAGCTCGAGGCGCTGGCCGCCGGGAGCGTGGTAGCGTCGTTCCGGGTCGCCGGACTGCCGGACAAGGCGGCCGCAGACGGCCTCGCGGCGGCGGTGGAGGCGGCCAAGGGCACGCTCGTCGACCCCGCCGTCTTTGGCCGCTTTCTGCTGCACGACGTCTGCATCGCCAGCCGCAGGGCCGGGGGGGGTATGGGCTCCATGGAAGACGGTGATGGCGGCGAGGAGGAGGAGGACAGCGATGGCGAGGACGGGCCGGCGACGCCCGCTGCGGCCCCGCGGCAGTTCCGCGGCATCCTCCCCGTGCCCGGAAGCGGCGCGGCGCTGGAGCGGCGGGCGTTCTTTGAGGCGTGCAAGCGGCGCGACGCGTGCGGCCCCGTGCTGCAGCACTGGGCGCGCGTCCGGCTCGAGTACAAGGCCAACATGCGGCAATTCGGCCTCGAGGTGCAGGCCGCGCGCCGCTTCCAATCGCTCTGGCGCACCTTCAACGTGCAGCGGAAGTTTTGGCGGATCCTCGACGTGCGAAAGGAGGCGTCGAGGGTAGTGCAGAAGCGGTGGCGGCGGTACGCGGCCATGAAGAAGGTAGCCGCGCGCATCATGGGCCACCGCACAGCCGCCCTGAAGCTTGCGCTCGTGGCGCTCGGCAAGTCGGTAGTGGCGACGGAGGCGCTGGCGGCGCGGGCCGAGACTCGGGCGGCGCGGAGGAGGACGCGGGCGATCCTGCGGCGCTGGCACGCCTGCCTGCACGCCGAGCTCGCGGCGACCGAGGAGCGCTCCAACCAGCACTACGTCCGTCAGATGCTGCACAAGCAGCTCCTCGCGTGGCGGCGGGTGGGGCAGGAGACGGCGCGGCGCAAGAAGCGCATGGCGACCGTGTTCCTGGCGGCCGCGGGCGACCTCCTTATCCACTTCAACTCGTCGCGCCAGCTCGCGATCGCGCCCCTCGGCATGCGGCACTGGCGGGGCGTGGTGGGGCCCAAGCACCTGCGCGCGTGGCAGCGGGTCACACTGGCCATCCGCCACCACAAGGGCAAGGTGCAGGAGCTCGTGGCCATCCTCGTCGAGCGGTGGCGGCCCTGGGCCCACGACCGCGTGGTCTGGAAGGCCAACGCGCGCAAGATGCTCGCGTTCAGGAACCGCAAGGCTATCCGGGCTTGGACCGTGTTCGTCGCGGCGAAGCTTCGCAAGCGGTCGCAGCGGCTGCTTGCACGGAAGCACTACCTGCGCGTTGAGAAGCTGAAGTACTTCGTGCCGATCCGCGTGGTGACGGCCGCGTCCTTCAAGCTGCGCATGGAGCGCGTCGCCTTATCCGAAGCGCGCATTATCCGGCCGCGCCAGAAGCGCTTCAAGCGTATCGCCGTCGCGGGCTGGGCCGAGTACGCCGCGTACCGCAAGGTCGGGCGGCTCGCGGCCACATCCATCCAGCGCGGCATCCGTGCGTGGCTCAAGATGCTCCGCGAGGACCGTGACCGGCGCAACGAGATAAAGAACGATCACAAGGCGGCGACCCACTGGCGCAGACGGTCCCTCCCGCCCAACTTCGGCATGTGGTGGCGGTGGGCGCACTGGCGGCACGTGTACCACCCCAAGGCGGACGCGCAGGCGTACTACGCGCCGCTGCGCATCGTCTTCCCGCAGTGGCGGCAGGCGGCGCGTGAGGAGGCCGGGGCCCGCAACATCGAGCGCGTCGTGCGCGGGTTTGTGGCGCGGAAGAAGCACCACAAGTTCATGATGAACCGCGAGTGGGCGGCCCTGACCATCGGCCGGGCCTTCCGCGCGGCCATCTTCCGCCGCAACTTGAGCAACGTGCACCGCCTGCGCATGAGCATCATGCGACTCCAGGACGCGGCGCGCGCGATGAAGGAGCGCGAGCTGTTCGCTCGCGAGGACGCAGCCGCGCGGGCCATTGAGCGCAATCTCGCCGCGGCCATCAAGGTCCAGGGAGCGTACCGCGGCGTGCTGGGCGTGCGGCGGTGGCGTGACCAGCTCGCGCAGGCCGTGCTGGACCGCTCCAAGGCGGCGCGCAAGCGGCAGGCGGAGGTAAAGCTCGAGGCCGAGGAGGCGGCGCGGCGGCGGGCGGAGCACCAGCGCCACGTCGAGGCCATGGCGCGCCGCGTGCAGAACTCGTGGCGGAGCCGCAATGCGCGGGGTTTCCTCAAGCTCATCCTCGAGTTTAACGCGCGGACCAAGGTGGCCACCATGCTGCAGGCCATGTACCGCGGCCGCTGCGGCCGCCGGAAGGGCTTCGGAAAGCGCCGCCTGAAGAAGGTGCAGCACACGATGCTCCTGACCAAGCAGGCGGAGAGCGCTGTGCTGCGGTCCTTCGGCGTGAAGCGGCGCTCGTATGCGGGGCCCTTCCAGCTGGGTCAGCGGACGGCGCGCAAGTGGCTCCGCAACCTTGGGTTGGGTCCAGCCAGCTACAGCTCGTGGGCGACACTCAAGACGGAGCTGCGCGAGGACTTCCTTGACTTTCGGCACGCCGCGCTCACCCGCATCGAGCTCGTCGCCACCGACGGACCGGTGGCCGCCATGTCGCTGCGCATCCCGAAGCGCGTGGAGAACAAGTTCCTGATCAAGCATGGGTGCGCGGTGCAGATAATCCACGAGGACCACCCGCTCATGGGGCAGACGGGGTACGTTCTTTCGGTTGACAAGTCGGACCAGAAGCTCGTGGTTGCCGAGGTGCGCATGGATATGGACGGCAAGACTATGTTCATCCCGATCAAGACCGAGGAGTCCATCACGCGGCCGTCGGAGCAGGTGCTCATCACCGTCCCCACGATGCCCTTTAGCGCGGTCGCCAAGCTCGGGGCGTCGGGCCTCCGCAACCGGTGGCGCAACAACATGATCGAGTGGTCCAACTCGAACCGGGAGGAGATCTTCCGAGGCCGGCGCGCGCGAACCATACAGTGCGCCTACCGCCAGTACGCTGCCCGCGTGGTAGCGGCGCGGCTGCGGGACGAGTCCGGCATTCGGAACGCAGTGCGCTGCCAGAAGTCGGCGCGGACGCTGCGGCGACTGGGGATCTACCACCGCGACGGCGCGCGGGCGCTGAGCCTGTGGTACTGGGCCTGGTACGGGCAGTACTACCACCATCTGGCGGGCGTGCGCGTCCCGGCCGACCTCCCGGCGTACCCGACGCGGGCCTTGCGCAAGGCCGACCAGATGAAGCGCATGCGCTGGCGCAAGGCCGAGGTGCGCGAGCTCACCACGTTCATGAAGCGGCAGGCCGAGTTTTACGGCGGGAAGCCCGAAATCGCGGAGAAGCTGCACGTCAAGGGCGTGCCGGACGACGACATGCCCCTCAACCTCAAGATACAGATGCCCTTTCGTCAGTGGAGCATGTTCACCAAGTTCATGTGGCGCCGGGCCTACCACAACCAGAAGCACCTGGCGGGGTTCCAGCGCGGCCCGGGCGTGAGCGGGGGCGTCAACCTCGAGCCCGGCTTCCGCGGCGACGGCTTCTCAGCGCAGCCGCTTGGCATCGCCGCGCACGACCTCTCCAAGGAGCACATCCTCGGCCGCAGGACGGACCACGCCGCACACAAGCGGCGGCGCGACGGCCGCGGCGTGGGCTCTCACGCGCTCAAGGTGCGGCACCACCTCGTGACCGCCATCCGCCCGACCCACACGGACGGTGTGGAGGGGGCGGGTGACGAGTTCGTCACGGCCCCGAACGGCGCCGTCTTCCGGCGCGCGGCCAATCCGCCGGGGGTCGAGGAGCGCCAGGTGAAGCTCATGCAGCGCGAGGCCAAGCTGGAGCTGCGCCGCACGGGCATCGGCGCCATGGAGCTGGCGCAGCTCAAGACCATGCCCTTCGTGAACAACGACGGCTGGGCGCTCGTGCACGGTGTCTACCGCAACGGGCTGCCAGACGGCTGGGCCGTAATTCACCTACTCACCGGGAACCGCCCCGAGCAGGCCCTCAAGGGCGGCGTCGCCATCTTCAAGACGGGCGCGGACCGCTGGACCAACGACGCGTCCGTCGAGATGGCGCTGGAGAAGGAGACGCGCCTGGCGCGTATCACGAAGCGCGCCGCGGACGTGCGCAAGGCGCTGCAGGTGGAGATCAGGCAGCTGCGAGTGGAGGACCTGAGGTTGCGCGAAGGCCGGCGGCGGTACGAGGAGCGCACGGCGCCGGTCCTCACCGTGGAGGACGAGCTGCTGGCGAGCTGCACTCGGCTGCAGCAGCTGGAGAGGGCTATGGCGCGCGACATGTCCCCCGCGGTGGCCGACGAGGAAGCCGCCATCCTGCCCCTCAACGTCGCCATGGAGCGGGTGGCAGCGGCGGACTGGCGCGTGCGGTCCATCCTCCGGCGAAGAAGCCCCGAGGATCACCCGCCGTGGCCCACCGAGGGCAAGTGCCCCGACAGCGACGCGGACGAGAGCCTTACCTCGGAGCCGCTCGTCGTGCCCAAGAAGCCCAAGCGCCTGGTAGCAGCGGCGGCCACGGCGGCGCAGCGGTCGGCCCGGGCCAAGGCCGTCCTCTTCGCAAAGATGCAGGACAGCGCCATCAAAGCGCGGCCGAGGACGGCCGACAGCGACAGCGACAGTGATGCTTCGGCCGAGGCGGCCGAGGAGGAGGAGGAGAATCCGGAAGAGTACGACGAGGCGCTGGACGTGGCCGAAGCGCAGGCGCGTGCGGACGCGTGGGCATCGCACCAGGGGCCCTACCTGCTCGAGTGCTTCGACAACTTCGGCCTCGCGTGCGGCGGCGCCGCCTCTGAGCCCCCGCCGCCGCTGCCCCTTAAAAAGCGCAGGGGGGGCGGGAGCGACGACGAAGAGAGCGGATCGGGCGAGGACAGCGACGACGACGAAAGCGACGGGGACGACGACGCGGCGGCCATGGCGGCGGCGGGGCTGGTGGGGGCGGCGGCGGCGAGCATCGGCGGATCGTCGGTGTCCGTGGCCACGGGCTCCGTGGTGGCCGAGGAGGCGCCGGACGAGAGCCCGCCCCAGCGCGAGCGGCTCAAGCCTCACCTGCTTTGCAGCGCGTACCCACTGCTGGTGCGGGGCGCGACGCGGTTTGGGAGGAGCCGCAAAGCCCTCAAGGTGCTCACCGACAACCACGGGGGCAAGCACCGGCGGCCCAAGTCCATCCATTACCGGCTCTTCATGCCGCCCTCGAACGAGGACTTCGACTTGGCGGACGAGGCCGCGGTCGTCAAGCTCGACCCCGACATCAATGAGAACGGCCTCGTGGCCCAGAGCATCCGAAACAAGGCCAAAAAGGCCGGCCAGCAGGCCGCCACGATTCTGGCCGCCCTTCGGGATGACGAGATCCACCCGTACCACTTCAAGATTGTCGGTGTCGGGCGCGGTCAGTTCAAGCTTGTCACGCGGCCGGGAGCTTTGTGCTACGTGGAGGGAGCACTGGCCTCCCGCGCCACCGCCGCGCAGGGCCGCACGCACCCGCTGGTCAACGGCACGCGCATCGTCGTCGGGCGGTTCGGACCCACGGCCCGCACCTTCATCTTCCGCGACGAACCGGGGTTCTACCCCCCGCCCAGGCCTGCCCCCGTGACATCGCCCGCGGGGTTTGTAGCGCCGGCGGCGGCGGCGGCTTCCTCAGCGGCAGCGGCCACCGTGGCGGCGGCGGCGGTGGTGAGCTCGGCGGCAGCGGCAGCGGCCGCGTCACCAGACGCGGCGGCTACTGCGGACGCAGTCGCGCTCGACGCGCCTCCCGCGCCTCTGTCGCCTCCGCCCCCCCCGCCGGCCTGGGTGCGCTGCGAGCGCCGCCTCAACCCGTCAAAGCCCCCGCCGCCCCCACCCCCGCAGCCACCGAACCCCGTCGATCCCGCCGCAGATGCCGCCGGTGGCCCGGGCGCCGCGGCGGCGAGCCCAGCTTCGGACGGCAGATACGCCAAGGATGTCGCCGAGGAGGTCGAGGCCGAGGCCAAGGAGGAGACCGAGGAGGAGAAGGAGGCCAAGGCAAAGCAGGAGGCAGAGGACCTGGCGGCCGAGGCGGAGGAGAAAGCCGCCGCTGCGGCCATGGCGGCCGACGTGCGGCGCAACCGGCGGCGCGCCATGGAGAGCTGCTCGGCGGTGGAGTGCGTGCATGGGGACCTCTACCACGGCGTGCCGGCGGTCATGGCCACGACGCACATGAAGCGCCAGGTGTGCGAGTGCCGGGCAGAGGACGAGTTCCTCAAAACGGGCGGGGGCCGGTGCGCGACCGAGAACAAGGCGCGGCTGGACCTCATGGTTACCCAGCTCGCGGCGACACGGCAGTCAACCAAGGTGCTGCTGGAGAAGCTTGGGCAGCTTGTGAGCGGCTGCGAGGCAAAGGTGGAGCAGATCAACGGCCAGATCGAGGAGAACGACCGCATCCGCAAGGACAAATCCAACGCAAAGTACATGCGGGAGCGCGCCAAGGACGAGCGAAAAAAACTGATGAAGGAGACGCTGCCCGAGGCCATCGCCGCGCTGGACGAGGCGCGCGCCATCTTCAACAAGAAAAAGGAGGAGGCCGAGGCGCTCATCGCCCACCTCGAGGAGCTCGTGTCGGCGTCCGAGGTGGCGGACGCGGAGGCGTCGGCCATGCTCGAGGCGGAGGAGACCTTCCGCAAGGCCCTCGACCGTCGCCTCGAGCTCGACAAGCGCAACACCACCAACCTCCTACGTGCGCGGGCCACGACGCAGCGGCTGGTGGCCAAGCTGCACGGAGCGGTGGCCGACGTTCGCCTCTTCGACGACGCCGTAGCGCGCCGCAAGGAGCGCATCCAGACCCTGCACGCCAAGCTGTTGCACCTCCAGCGGGAGGACCATACGCGGCGCGCGACCAAGGCGAAGCGCGACGAGCGGTTGCGGGCCAAGGCCCAGGAGGAGGCCGACCTCCGCGTGCGCAACCGGCGCATTGACCGCCTGCGGGTCCTCGTGCAGGCGGGCTGGATCCCGGCTTCGCGCGTCAAGGAGGCCGTGGACAAGCTCGAGGCGGACATGGCCAAGTCCGGGGACCTGGAAAAGGAGGCTCGGCGGCTGGACCGCATGATCGCGATGAAGGCGATGCTGGGGCCCATGGGCGCGGCGGCGAGCGGGCGGCACATCGGCGACGTGGACGCGGATCCCGACGCGCCCTTCGTCGACATGGGCGCCTTTGAGGAGGAGCACGGCCGGCCCGACCAGCGCACCGCCTTCGACATTGAGTCGTGGGCCGAGCCCATCGAGGACGGCACCGCGCCGCTCGTCGCAGCGGCGGCCGCCGACGCCGCTGCTGACCCAAGCGGCCCCGACTGCGACGGAGGGGGTGCGGCGGTGGCCGAGGGGGCGGCGGTGGCCGAGGGGGCGGATGCCGCCGCGCCCGCGGTTGCGGGCGAGTCCGGGGCAGACGCTTCTGGTACCGCGGCGATTGAAGCGGGCGGCGAGGGGGTGATGCCCGGGGAGGCCGAGGCGGTGGCGGCCGAGGCGACCGAGGCGGCGGCCGAGCTGAGGGTCGAGTCTAACGAACGCATCATCACGACGATCCGGTGCACGATGCGGTCGGGGCGGATCCATGGGCTCGTCGCCGTGTCCTTCCGGGACGGGTCCGAGTTCCTCGGCCCCTGGGACGACTCGATGCGGCGGTCCCTCGGGAGCGTGCGGCTGCCCGACGGCTCCAGCGACCTTCCCGCGTCCTGGACACGCGACAAGGCCTTCATGCACCCCATGGCCCGCGCAGTGCCGCGGCCGCTCGTGAGTGGCGTTTGGAAGACCCCCGCGGGCGTGGAATGGGAGGCCGAGCTGGTCAACGTCGACTTCGACCCGCGCTCGGCGTCGGGCATGTACGCCATCAGCTACCCGAACGGCGAGTTGTACGACGGCCACGTGCTGCGCGGCAAGCCCAACGGGTTCGGGCGCAAGAAGTTCAAAGACGCGCAGCCCCTCGGCGGCTTCTTTGAGGGCGAGTACATCGGCGAGTGGCGCGATGGGCTGCGCCACGGCAAAGGCACCCAGATCCTCACCAACGAGGAGATGTACCAGGGCGATTGGTCCGACGACTGGATGGACGGCCACGGCCGCCAGACCTTCCCAGATGGGAGCACGTACGAGGGCGACTTCAAGCGCAGCCGCTGGCACGGCCACGGCGAGCGGCGGCTTGCCAACGGCGACGTGTACACCGGCGACTTCCGCGCGGGTGACATGGACGGGTACGGCGAGCTCAAGTACGCCGACGGGAGCCAGTATCTCGGCGAGTGGAAGAGGTCGAAGCGGTCGGGGCGGGGGCTCTTCATGACGGCCTCCAACGAGCGCTACGACGGGACCTGGGACGAGGACGACCTCCACGGCCAGGTTACGTGGACCGGTCGTCAACCCGCGGCGCGCGATATGCCGCCCGAGCCCGCGATCCGCGACGCGCAGTTCGACCACGGCGTCCGTCTCCACTGGCTGAGCTCGGCCATCACAGCCGCCTCGACCAAGGCCTTTGTCCAATTCTTCTGCGAAATCGAGCGCATGGACGCCCAGCGCCGCGAGAAGTTCACACTGGTGCCGTCGTCCTTCGCGCTCGAGTACGCCACGCTGGCCGCCGTGATGATGCCCATGCCACCCCCCGGGGTCGACCCCGCCTCGGCCGCCGTCAGGCTTATCATGCACAAGATCTGCGCGAGCCGGAGCCTGCAGCCGCTTCTGGGCCAGACGGTGGAGGAACGACTGGCGGTGTACCTGGCCGAGGCGAAGGCGAACCTGACGGCGGTGGAGGGCAACATCGCCGCCGCGGAAGAGCACCGCCAGCAGATCGTGGCGCGGTGGAAGCACCAGAAGTCCCTCGTTAACACGAAGCGCAAGGAGCTCAAGCACGTGCGCAAGACCATCGCCGACGCGTACAAAGTCATTGCCGCCTGGTGGGCCCGCGAGAGAGTGTTCGTCGCGTCGAAGCGGCCGCCCGGCGGCCCCCCCGTGGACACGCGCTACGAGGAGTCGACGGAGCTACGCCCGCACGGCGCGAGGCAGTGCTACTTCGACGCGGTGGACGCCCTGAAGATGAT
>Ga0181573_10003714_pt1 | contig 13345 bp, 9 predicted proteins | sample 101ome_25_FD_148643 | JGI IMG/M metagenome (GOLD analysis project Ga0181573, IMG submission 148643) | Coastal salt marsh microbial communities from the Groves Creek Marsh, Skidaway Island, Georgia - 101409BT metaG (spades assembly) | ecosystem: Environmental > Aquatic > Marine > Intertidal zone...
TTACGGTATGAACCCAAAAGCTCAAATTCGGGTGAGTAACAAAAAAGCTCGTCGCTCGCCGCAATCCAGAGTTCTTTGTCGGTGAACTCAATCCCGCGAAGGCCCCTATCCCAACCGCGCCCAGTGAAATCGATATCCCCCGTATTCCAGTCGATCCGCTGATCCACCCGATGATTTTCAAAATCGATCAGATAGACCCCACCGTGACTTTGGCCCTTTTGCGAGCCGCGCACCACCGAGGTTGCCACCAATTTGGGGAGCCGAGCAGTCATCAAACGGTATCGACCATTACGGGTTCCAGAATTTCTCTCAGCCCTTCCAAATGTTTCTCAAACCGCTTCCAGGTCTGAACTGAGCCTTTGTATATCGGTTGGCGAACTTGTTCAGAGCTCGCTGTTCGCACAGCCCGTTGGGTTTCATGAAAATTGACACAGTTTTCTTCAAACGGCAGCTCGCAAAAATCCAGAATTCTCCTGACCTGAACCTCCAGATCGTCCACCACCTCCTCGTATTGAACCCGAAGCACCTCTCCCGGCAGCACCTGATCCCAGTGGCTCATTAGTTGGTCGTATTCCAGATAAAACTCACCGAGTTCGAATAGGTCGTAGGTGAAGGTCTGACCTTTGGCAAAGTGCTGTTTGAAGCAACCAAAGCAACTGTCCATAGGATGCCGCCGAGCATCGATGATTTTTGCATTGGGCAGAATTGTTTTAATAAAGCCGACGTAGGCGAAGTTATTGGGCATCTTGTCGGTAAAAAACGGCGCGCCCGCGCGGTGAGTCTGTGTCTGTCGGAGATAACGCTCCCCGAGTTCGCGAAGGGAATCGGCTGAATGATCGACCAAGCATTGAGGAAATACCTGCCCCGTTCTCGGCTGTGTCAGACTCTGGGCAATCATGGAAATATCAGGCAGTTCGCTGGTCCCATCCACTTTAGAGTGGCTCGCTAATATTTGCTCAAGAAGCGTTGAGCCTGATCGGGGCAAGCCGACAATGAAGATGGGGTCAGGCGAGGCACATCCGCGCTCGGCGTGCCGCTCTGCAAAGAAATCGTGGCTAAACGTTTCACGCATTCGGCCGTGCGCAACGCTGGTTTGCACCGGGTCATAGGCGATGGTGTCGCGGTGCAACTGATTGGCTAACGCGTAGTGTTCAAAAGCCTGATCAAAATCCTTGCGATCCTCGAAAGCTTTGCCCAACGAAAAGGCGAAGTGAACTCTGCAGTCAACAGGCAGGGCGCCATTGGCCAATTTGCCGGTCATTTCCTCCACTTCATGATCAGCAAACTTGAACGTTTTGAGATTGGCCAGGCTGTAGTACGTCTCTCCAAAATCAGGACGCAGCTCGATGGCACGACGATAGGCGGCAATGCCGCCATCCTGATCTCCCACTGTCTTCAATACGTGCCCGAGGCCGATATGCGCACCGGGTAGCTCAGGATCCAATGCCACCGCTTTACGGTAGGCAGTCACGGCTTGCTCCGGACGGGCCGCCATTGCAAGCGCTGCGCCATGGTAATAGTGAGTCAGCGCGTTATCCGCATCCAGCTCCAGAGCCCGCTCCAGCACCGTTACCGCTTCATCGTATTGGTGCAGCTCCTTCAGCACAGTGCTGAGGTCGTGCCAAACCGCGATAAAGCGTGGCGCTGTTTGAGTAATCTTTTCGAGAATCGCTTTAGCGTCCTCATAACAGTTTGCCATCATCGCCAAGCGAGCGAGTAGCAGCGCGGCATTTACGTCTCTTGGATTCTGGCGCACCAATTCCTTGGCGATCGTCTCGGACTCCCTGAAGCGTCCCTGCGTAAATAACCGCGTCGCCTCATCCAGCTTGGCCTGTTCAGGCGATAAGGCTGCCGCTTCTTTACGATAACGCTCTGCCTCTGCAGCGTTGCCGGCGCGGGCGTGTGCAGCACTCAGTTTGCTCAGCAAAGGTGCTTGAGCAGGGCGCAATTCTCGAGCCCGTTCCAGGTGGGTCAGCGCGCGCTCCGCTCGATCCATATTTAGATAAAGCGTGCCAAGATCTTCATGCGCCTGAGCGTGTCCCGGGGCTGCTTTGACAGCGCGCTCAAGCTGCTGTGCCGCTTCTTCATGAGCACCGCGCGCTGCCAGAATTGAGCCCAGCAATGACACAAAGTTGATATCACCGGGATCTCGCTCGAGCGCGTCTCGACAAAGCGACTCCGCTTCCTGCCGCTCGCCACCTTTCAGCAGCGTAACGATGCGCTCGAATATCCTGCGAGGGTGTTGTTCAGTCATGCAATCGCGGTCTCTGTCGTGTCGCGGATGAGGGGGAATCCACAGCAATGGGCAGTGTGCCAGATTTCAGTGGCTTGGATACAGCCAGCCGTTGCTTTGCAAGCGAGCGGGTGAGACAGTAAGCCGCCGGCGCGATAGGTGCAGGCCATTCATTTTCTGGAGTGTCTTGTGACCGAAACCGCCATTTCGCCCGCCGGGCCAGCCAACCCTTTCGACGCAAGAGGGCCCTTTCTTCTCAGCCTGTTCATGACGCTTGTCGGCTACAGCGTATTGGTTGCCCTCCCCGCCATCAACGGCGCGTGGGTTGATCAACTCGGCTTTACCGACGTCGAGGTCAACCGCGTAGCCTCTGCGGATCTACTGGGACTGTTCATTGGTGCGGTATTAACGAGCCTTCTCATTCGGACTTGGAACAGGCAGCGACTCACCTATTTGGGTATCGCTCTGGCCATTGCCGCCAATGGGTTATGCACGCAATACGTCGATTACCAAATGACGCTGTTACTACGATTTGTTGCCGGTTTGGGAGCAGGCTTCTACACGGCGGTGGCCGTTGCAGGCCTCGGTGCACACTCCAAACCGCGGGAAGCCTTTAACTGGATGCTGTTGGCCTTTGCTGTTTCCCAGTTCCTGGAGCTGCAACTGATACCCCATCTGACCATGAATGGCATCTACGTTTTCTTTATCGCCACCTACGTTGTGACGCTCCCCTTTGTCAGACTGATCCCCCAAAGCGCCCCACAAGCTCCCGCCAGCGAGCCCGTTGCAACGGGACAAAGACCTTCTCTGCTAGCGTGGGTGGGGATCGGCGCAATCGTCATTGCCTATGTGAATATCGGTGCCTATTGGTCAAACATCGAACTCGCAGCGGAGGCTGCAGGGTTGGACGGAGATTGGGCAGCACAGGTGATTGCCTGGTGCGTTTTGTTGTCCTTTGGCGGCTGCTTCACTGCGATGTGGATTTTGAAAAAATTTGATTACGACCGCCCACTGCTTTTCACGTTCTCTCTCATGGTGCTGGCGGTGGGCCTGTTAGCGGTCGAGTTTACCGCGGCATTGTTCGTGTTCAGCGTGGCGATGTTCAATTTTCTCTGGATTTTTATCGACGTCTATCAGATGGGTGGCGTGTCGGTAGCCGACCGTTCCGGGAGCGCCGCGGCCTTCATTCCCGGGGCACAAGGACTGGGACAGACCGCCGGCCCGTTCGCCGCCTCGGTCATGCTCGATCTTGGCTGGGGTTTTGACGGTGTCTTCGTCCTTTGTGCGCTGGCCTCTGCAACGGCGCTGCTGGTCTATACGCTCATTTACCTGAGGTACGGGCATCAATCTGTTTAGGCATGGGGATCCGCGCGAAATCCTGCGCGCATGCACTCGCTCGGGGTATTCGCGCGTTAGCATCGCGCTCGCTGTGATCATTTTGCTTGGAGGTTGCGAGCAACCATCAGAGCCGTCCCCCCTTGCATCATCTCCCAAACGAGAAATGGTCGATACCGTCATTCGCTGTGGTGTCTTAATCGACGGACTTAACGCAACACCGACACGAGATCAGTCGATAGCGATTCGTGCCGGGCGGATTGTGTCCGTCTTATCCACGGAGGACGCCACCTCGTCGACGGGAGCGGCGACCATTCTGGATTTATCTGACTTCACTTGTTTACCAGGCCTGATTAACACACATGTCCATTTCGACGGTAACCCAGAAGATTCCGTGGACTATGGTGTTTATGCGCGCAGAACGGTGGACGAGACGCTGAGGGTCATTCTCGACAATGCAGAAACCACGTTGCTTAGCGGCTTTACGACCGTGCGCCATGTTGGTGCCTGGTTTCCCGACGCGGTGTATCGAGCCCGGGCACTCATCGAGTCAGGTGACGAGCTCGGCCCACGCATCCAGACTGCGGGGCCCTACCTAACCATTCCCGGGGGTGGCGGGGATCTCACCTTCCCGGAGATCCCGCCTGAGAACATTCCAGTCGAGTCACAGCAAGGCATTGCCAGCTCACCGGAAGAGTTCGCGGCGCGTGCTGAAGCAGCCATTTTGGCAGGCGCTGACTTCCTCAAAGTTATCGCTTCAGGCGCGGTTTTTTCGGTAGGCACTGAACCCGGTGCTCCGGAAATGACCCAAGCGGATATCGAGGCCGTGGTCGCAGTGGCCAAACAATATGGAAAAAAAGTAACTGCTCATGTGCACAGCGACCAATCCGGTCGAGATGCCATCCTGGCGGGAGTTGATTCGCTAGAGCACGCTTCGCTACTGGAGGACGCTACGATTGAACTCGCTGCAAAGCGAGGCGTTGCGTTGTCCATGGACGTCTATAACGGTACCTTTACCGATACGATTGGCAGGGAGCAGGGTTACCCCGAGGTGTTTCTGAAACGCAATACCGACACCACCGAGGCTCAGCGACTGGTCTTCGAGAAAGCCTACCAAAAGGGTGTCACGCTACTGTACGGCACCGACGCAGCGGTACTACCGCATCACATGGGCGGCTGGCAGTTTGCAATCATGATCGAGCGCGGTATGACACCTATGGACGCGATTCAGTCGGCCACCTCTGTCGCCGCAGCACACATGGGGCTGGGCAGCGAAGTTGGCGCGGTAGAAGCGGGCAGAGCTGCCGACATCGTCGCGGTGCACGGTGACCCGCTCACAAACCCTGAAATCTTACGCAGCATCGAGGTTGTGATACAGAACGGCGCGCTGATTACAGCGCCTGACAGCTTATTGACGCGAGTTGAACCCTAGCCGCGAGTTCGCCATCATCTGATCACGTTAACTGGCTGACCGGTGCATACCATGGACATTGGCGTACCCATCAAGGACCTCGGCGCTTACGACATCGAGCCGTTGCGGGCCAAAATTCTGAGCCTGCCCGAAGAAACCTGGTGGGGTAATCAATTCAGGCAATTAGAGTACGAGGTGCATCAGCACACGCAATCCATCGTTATGGTATTCACCGACGGTGAAGGCTGGCCCAACATCGAAGTCTCAAAAGATCAGGGCTGGGATGTGCTTGCCGACGAAGCGGTACCTTTGATGCACAAGATCCTTGAGGACCATTATCCGCCGGGCGGCACCATTATTCGCGCCATGGCGGCAAGACTCGAGGCTGGAGGCATTATCAAACCCCATACCGATAAGCATCCCTCATTCCATTATGGCCATCGCATCCACATACCGATCTATACCAATCCCAGAGTGCGGTTCATGATCGACGGCCGCCCCCAGAGCATGCCCATCGGTCACGTCTACGAAATTAACAACCAAAAACAACATAGCGTGATGAACAAAGGGAACGAAGGTCGAATCAATTTTATTTTCGATTACATTCCACCGACCAAAATCCAGCGCTGACATACCTGTCTGGCCCCGGTCCCTGCAATACATATTCCATAGCAAACTGTCTATCCACTGGCGAGAAAAGACCGCGCCATGGCCGCGGTGATAGAGACACACACCGCTGCGGAAAGTCAGACGCAATCTTCAACCAATGTGCTGGGGAAATGCCCGATGCAAAAACGCCCGGGCGACGGATCTGGCTCGCCGTTTACTTAATTCACGCGGCGTAACCAGCAAACCCAGATGCAGACCATCGATCAGCGCCGAATACCCTGTCGCCAGGTCGTGTGGATCTGCGTCGAGATATTGTCCTTCGCGAATAATCTCCGCAAACAGCGCCTCCAGCTTTCGAGCAGCCAACCGGTCCACCGTCGAGACAATTTTTTGGTAAACCGGGCGTGCGCCAGCCTCGCCATAGTAAGCGAACCATACCGACATCTTTTGGCGCTGAGTCACGCCTCGACCCAATTGAAAATCGAGCAAAGCATCAAGTCGTGCTCCGAGATCAGTAATTTCCGAGCCTTCCATGATCTCGATCTGGCCACTGTGATACTCCTCAGCTACGAAACGAAGCGTCTCCCTTAGCAGGTTGTCCTTACTCTCGAAATGAAGATTGGCGATGCCAACACTGAGACCTGCCTCACTGGTGACCATTTGCATGGTAACTGCTGAGAGACCGTGCTGAGCGATACACCGGATGGTCGCGTCAATCAGCTGCTGCCGGCGCTCCGCTTTAGGCCTGATCTGGCGTCGCTTGCTGCGGGTATCCGGTGAGACCTCTCTCACCGTGCCTGACGCGTCACTCATTGATTGTCTCTCGATGCGTTTGTCTGGAGTCTAAGGATTTCGCATGCAAGTCTCAATCAAGAATGAACGTCCATTCATTCTGAGGTAGACGCTTGGTGCCCGTCGTGGCACTATTTCGGTCCGTTTGACTCACCGGAGAGTGCAGTGAACCAATACGATGCAATCGTCATTGGAGCGGGCCATAACGGCCTCACCAATGGGGCCTATCTCGCCAAAGCCGGGTTGAAAGTAGCAGTACTGGAGCGTAACCCCTACATCGGTGGCGCGACTGTGAGCCGTGAGCTCCATAAAGGCTGGTGGTACTCAAATTGCTCCTACGTTTCCAGCCTCCTCCGACCGGAGATCACACGAGACCTCGAGCTACCGCGCCATGGATTACAGGTTGTGTCATTCGGCGGCGGCGCCACCTTCATGCGTAACGGGGACTATTTCGGCAACTACAGCGATCACGATCGCCACTACCGCGAAATTGCCAGACATTCCAAGCGCGATGCCAACGCCTATGACCGCTACGCGGCAGATACCAGTTTACAAACCAAACTGATCCGCCCCTACCTGCTGCGCACCCCCCCGGACCCCACTTCCCTGAAACCCCGCGATCTGCGTGATTTGCTGGAATTCGCCCGCTCTTTCATGGACCTCGGTGAGGAAAAGTTGCTGGACACCATCAAATTCTGGACAGCCAGCGTCGGGGACTACCTGAATGAATACTTTGAAACGGATGTCATCAAGGCCCATATGGCGGGCAGTGGCATCATCGGAACCGCTTTGGGCGTCTACTCGCCGGGCACCGCCTACGTGTTACTCCATCACTATATGGGCGATGTCGACGGTAATGTCGGCGCTTGGGGCTTTGCCCGCGGCGGCATGGGTGCTATCGCCAGCGCGCTCTCCAAAGCCTTTCAGTCATACGGCGGCGAAATCATTTGCGATGCCAATGTCGATGAAATCATTGTCAAGAACGGCCGTGCAGCAGGTGTGGCACTCAAGGACGGCACCGAATACCGCGCACCGGTCGTGGTCTCAAATCTGGATCCGAAGCGCACTTTCCTCGATATCACCAACCCTTCAGATCTTCCCAAGGACGTTCTCAAGAAAGCGCGTAACTTCAAAATTCGGGGCTCATCAGGAAAGCTGAATATCGCGCTGGATGGTCTCCCGGTCTTTAATGGTCTGGATCCACGCAATCGGCTGATGGCTGGGGATCTGCATTTTAGTGACTCTTTGGAGCGACAAGAGCGCGCCTACGACGACTGGAAAGCCGGGACGTGGTCCAAAGATCCCTATCTCGACATGATGATTCCATCGCTAACCGACCCCACTATGGCCCCTCCAGGCAAGCACATGATGTCGGTGTTTGTGCAGTACGCCCCCCCCAAAATCCATGGCAGGGAGTGGACTGACGAAGATAAAGACGGCTTTGAGAAGTCGGTGATTGATCAGATTTCCAATTACAGCCCTAACTTCCGCGATCTCATATTGCATTGCGAGACACGCACCCCGCGGGAAATCGAAGCGGAAGTTGGACTGACAGAAGGCAATATTTTCATGGGCGAACTGACCTTTGATCAGTTGCTCTTCAATCGACCTTTCCCCGGCTATGCCCAGTACCGATCGCCGATCAAGGGCATGTACATGTGTAGCTCGGGAACCCACCCTGGTGGAGGCGTCATGGCCGCACCGGGCGCGAACGCAGCGCGAGAAATTCTGGCCGATCTGAAACGGCCCAACACCGTGCCCGGAGGGTATGCCGATGACTGATTATGATGCAGTAATCATTGGAGCGGGTCATAACGGGCTGGTGTGCGCCGGCTATCTGGCCAAGGCCGGTAAAAAGGTGCTCGTGGTGGATGGACGAACCGCTCCCGGTGGGTGCGCGAGTACGCGCGAGTTCACACCCGGCTTTCAAGTGTCGGACTGTGCGCAATGGTTATCGCAGTTTGATCAGAGCATCATCAAAGACCTGGATTTAAAGGGAGCAGGCCTGAAGATTGGCAAACCCAAGGCAACCATCTCGCTGCAACCGGACAGTAACCATCTCGTTCTCGATGGAGACACGATTACCGGGGCCGGAGTAGATTCAGCCGACCAGACGGCTTACCGCGACTTCAGAAATATGGTGCGTCGCTTCGCGAAGTTGATGACAACGCTCTACCGCAACCGGCCGCCTAAGCTGGTCGAGCAGAATTGGAACGACCGCCTGACACTGATGAAGCTGGGACTGGGGCTCAAACTGCTGGGCCGTGAACGTTTGAGAGATCTTATGCGCATCGTGATGATCAATATCTATGATGTGATGAATGAGCATTTTGGCAATGCCTCCCTAAAAAGCACCATTGCCCTGGATGCCATCACGGGCACCAATATGGGACCGCGCTCGCCCAATACGGTCTATAGCTACCTGCATCGCGCCACCGGGGAGTATCTTGGGCAAACCGGCACAACCCAGGTCCTGGGCGGAATGGGTGCTTTGGGTCAGTCCCTTGCCACGGCGGCCGAAAAGCAGGGAGCTACCCTGCGACTGGGCGCGGCTGTCACCCACATTCTAAAAACCGATGACCGGGTAACGGGCGTCGCGCTCGCCTCAGGTGAGACGATATCAGCCAAGCTAGTCATATCCAGTGCGGACCCCACCACCACTTTCCGCGACCTGTTGGGCTACCACCAGATGGAGGCCGGCGTGGCCAAACGGGTGGAGCATTACCGTTCACGCAGTGGCACAGCCAAACTCCATCTGGCGCTCAGTGCGCTACCCAGCTTTAAGGGACTCACTGAGGCGCAACTGACTGAGCGCCTGGTGATCACGCCTTCGATGGATGGCATGGAAACGGCGCTAAACCCAATGAAATATCGGGAGCTGAGCGATTTACATACCTTCGATATCAGCATTCCCACATTGGAGGACCCTGCACTGGCCCCTGCCGGTCAGCACGTGCTGTCGGCGATTGTGCATTACGTTCCCTATGCCCCTGACATCGGCTGGGAGGCAGGCAAGCCTCGGCTGCTCGAGCAGCTGCTACGCGAACTCGAGACCTTCGCACCGGGTATCAGCGAGCTGGTCATCGCCAGCGATCTGGCGGCACCTTCAGACCTCGAGGCTTCCCACGGAATGACCGGTGGTAGCTGGCACCACGGCGAACTCTCGATCGATCAAGCGTTGATGATGCGCCCTTTTCCGGGCTCCACCCAATACGCCACAGCCGTGAGTGGACTGTACCTTTGCGGCGCCGGCGCCCATCCGGGTGGCGGCTTACAGGGTCTCCCGGGACGCAATGCCGCCAAAGAAATTCTCAAGCAAGGAGCGCTGTCATGAGCAACGTCAGCCGGGACACCATGCTACTTACCACGCCCTTTCACTCGCGCGTTGAAACAATGTGCGATCTGAATGATTGGGGCAATTGGATGGGGTACACCACTCCCAATGCCTACTTTGACGTGGAGCTCGAATATTTCGCTATACGAAGCACCACCGGGGTGTTCGATCTCTCTCCAATGAATAAGTATCGGGTAACCGGTCCTGACGCAGAACGTTACCTAGATCGCCTGATTACCCGAGACGTTACCAAGATCGGTGTTAATCGAGTGGGCTATGCCATCTGGTGTGACGACAACGGGCAGGTAATGGACGATGGCACCATTTTCCGGCTGGGGGAACAGGACTATCGTATTTGCTCCTACCAGCGTGCCGACGATTGGCTCGAATGGAATACATTGGGTTTCGACGTCAGCATAGAGAACGAATCTGAAGCCGTAGCAGGACTTGCCGTTCAAGGACCCACCTCCTGTACGGTGCTCACTTTGCTGGGATGCAGTGATCTCAACCAGTTGAAGCCGTTTGGCATTACCCACTACACGTTTGAAGGTAGACCCATGATGGTGAGCCGGACCGGCTTTACCGGCGATCTCGGATATGAGGTCTGGGTTCCCCCCGAGTCCGCAGAAGCGCTTTGGGATCAACTATTCGAGTTAGGTCGCGACTACCTGATCAAGCCTATTGGCTCCCATGCGCTCGAGCTGGCGCGTATTGAGGCAGGGTTCCTTCAGGCGAAGGTTGATTTCATGCCAGCCGAGGAAATCGTGCGCGTTGGTCGATCGAGAAGTCCTTTTGAGTTGGGGCTGGGATGGCTGGTCGATTTTTCCAAACCGCTGTTCAACGGCCGGGCGGCATTGCTGCGAGAGCAAGCCAAGGGCTCTCGTTATCGTTTTGCGCTACTTGATGTGGAAGGAAACAAACCTGCCGAGCATTCCTTCATCCTGAAAGGCGACAAGCAAGTCGGCACGGTCACCTCTGCTGCATGGTGCCCGACCGCGAAGGCGAACATTGCCTATGCGCAAATAGAGATGCCCCATGGCGCAGTAGGCGACGAGCTGATTGCGGAGATCTATTACCAGCGAGAATTGCACTGGACACGGCTTTTGGCGCCCTGCAAGGTCATCGACGCGCCCATTTTCAAGTCGCCAAAACGCTGGCAGACGCCTGCTCCACCCCACTAACCTGCCATCAATTGTTGGAGAGACGCCGTGCATAACATAGCGACTTCCGTAGACGATTCCTTCGAGCGCATGCGTGACAAGCTGGAGGCCGAAAAGCACCGGCCTCACCACGCCATGGATCCCTATTTCTATCGCTCGCACCTCGTGCATGAGCAGGAGCTAGCGCATCTCATTTTCAAGAGCTGGATTTACGCCTTACACGCCAGCGAAATTCCATCTGCCGGTGACTATCAACTCGTCGAAATTGGCGAGGATTCGATCATCGTTGCGCGGACCGAATCGGGCGAGATCGTCGCGATGCACAACATCTGTCGCCATCGTGGCGCAAGGGTCTGCGAGGAGGTCGTCGGGAACCGCAAAACCTATGTTTGCCCCTATCATGGTTGGGTTTACAACATTGACGGTTCTCTGAAAGCCGCCCGAGAAACCCATGTGATGCCTGACTTTGATGCGGCTACCCATGGACTGAAACCGGTCAGATGCGTGACCTATATGGGCTTGGTGTTCATCAACTGTGACCCCGAGGCAGGCGACTTGCTGGCGTCGCTTGAGAATATTCGCGAGCCGCTGGGCGCCTATGATCTGGATCATGCCAAGGTCGCTCACCGGAAAACCTATCGGGTGGATGCCAACTGGAAACTCGCCATCGAGAACTATCTGGAGTGCTATCACTGCGCGACGTCTCATCGCGCCTACGCGCGTTTGCATACGCTGAAAGATCTTCAGGAGAAATCCGCCCCCATCGTTGCCAAGATGCTGGAGCGAGCGGACGAAATTACCGGCATCCCCGGGATTTCCAAAGAACACACACAAATATATCTGGATGCGCCGAGCTTCGGCGCCTGCGCGCATACGATGCGTTACGGATTGTTCGACGGCTTCAAGACTGGCAGTGAAAACGGCCAGCCCGTGGCACCGCTGATGGGCAACATAAAGGAATACGACGGCGGCGCGGGTGACTTCCAACTGGGGCCTCTGACTTTCATGCTCAACTACCCCGATCATTGTGTGCTGTATCGGTTTATCCCCCGCTCCCTGACCGAGACAGATATGGAGCTGGTGTGGTTCGTAAGAGAAGACGCCGAGGAGGGCAAAGATTACGACTTGGATAAAGTAACGTGGCTCTGGCATCACACCACGCTAGAGGACGAATACATCATCACCCGCAACGCCGCGGGCGTGAATTCACGATTCTTTGAGCCGGGCCCGTATCACCCGGAGTTTGAGTTCACGCTGCAACAATTCGTGCGCTGGTATCTGCACACCCTGGAATCAAGCCTGAACTCGCCCCCCGGTAGCTAGCCAACCGCCGCGGGCAATTCATGGCAGGCTGAATAACGCACGCAAAACTTTTGGCAGGGACCTTGTTATGCTGTGTCGGGCCAACCCCGGTCGGGGCTGACCGGCTGGCATAAATATAAAGGGGCTATGTCCTGTCGCACGAAAACGCTATTGGGGGATCCACAACGCCGGTGAAACGCACCCGCGTGCCGCTTTTTAGCGCGTTTTTCATGATCTATATCTTTGTCTCCGGCGGGTCCTTCGGGATCGAGGAGATGGTATCCACATCCGGTCCTGGCCTGACGCTCCTGTTATTGCTCACTTTACCGGTGGTCTGGGCACTACCCATGGCACTTATAGCCAGCGAGCTGGGTTCAGCCATACCGGATAATGGCGGCTTTTATGTATGGACCCGACGAGGTCTTGGTGAATTCTGGGGGTTTCAGGCCGGTTGGTGGTGGTCGCTTGCCATTCTGGTCGATACTTCACTCTACATCGTTCTCAGCGCCACCTATCTACAGCATCAGATCGGTTTTAGTGACACAACCTACTATGTCATCTGCTGGTCAGTCATCGTTGCTTTCTCGCTGATCAATATTCTCGGAATCAAAGTAGTGGCGATTGGTTCGAGCCTGTTCGCGGTCCTGATCATTTCTCCCATTCTGGCGCTAGCTGTCACCGGTTTGGCTAACTGGCAGTTCAATCCCCTGACACCTATCACGCCCCCGGATACGGACTTACTGGGTGCCGACGGAGCCTTGATACTCGGCCTCAGTATTGGCATGTGGATGTATTCAGGGTACGAATCAATGTCGACCATTGCAGGCGAAATCGAGGATCCACAGCGCATTATCCCGAGAGCACTGATGCTGGTCCTGCCTTTTGTTGCGCTGATGTACCTGCTTCCCACAGCGTCAAGCATCGCGGCTTTCGGCCACTGGGAACTGTTTTCGGTGGACAGCGGTGAAGGAAAGGTTTCATTTGTCGATATCGGCCGTATTCTCGGTGGCACTGCTCTGGGGAATGCACTGTTGGCCTCAGTGGTGCTGGGTAATCTGGCGCTTTATCTCGACTACATGGCGTCCGGTGCGCGCCCGCTTCAAACGCTCGCAAAAGACGGCCTGCTCCCCCCTGTTCTCGCGAGAGTCAGCACGCGATACGACACGCCG
>Ga0181573_10003718_pt1 | contig 13338 bp, 8 predicted proteins | sample 101ome_25_FD_148643 | JGI IMG/M metagenome (GOLD analysis project Ga0181573, IMG submission 148643) | Coastal salt marsh microbial communities from the Groves Creek Marsh, Skidaway Island, Georgia - 101409BT metaG (spades assembly) | ecosystem: Environmental > Aquatic > Marine > Intertidal zone...
CTGTCGCTCTCTCTCCGACCCTACCTGCCTGCTCGCCAATTTTCATCCGAGCACCTCCTCCCTGGGCACCCGGTCGGGCGGCAGTCGAACGCTCCGACGGCCGTGCTCGCCAGACCTACGCTTGTCTGCACAGCCTCCTGCCCCTCGTGCTCCCCAACCACCGCCCGGCAGCCCGCGCGGCCCTTATCAGGCTCTTCCTGGTACGGGAACCACGGTGCCTTCGTCAGCGTGCTCCCTCCGCCCGGTAGCTTCTTTATCGGCGGAGATATGCCCTCGTGAGGGCATCCGACGCCTCACGTCTTCGGAAGCCTGCCTCGCGACCCATCACAGTCATTCCACAGTCGCAGCCGAGTATCATCCATTCATTGCCTGCCCACCCACGTAACAATGGCGACGACGGGCGGCATTGTCGTGGATTCAATCGAACGAAGCCGAGAGAAACCGAATGACCAAAAGGCGAAGCGGCGACAGGCCCAGCAGGCTCAGGCGGTCGCAGGGTCCAATTCGCCTCTCAGGTTACCACCCTCGAAGTATACAGCGGTAGGTTTCGGCCAATTCACCCGTTGACCCGCTCGCCCACCCATTTCCCTCTCGCACGGCTCCTCACGTTCGTTTCGCCTGTTCCTGTTCGCCCCTTCAGATTGCCCGAGCCAACAAGTGCTCCCTTGAAGACGTATCAAAGCTGCAGCTGCATCGGAAGTCGCTGTTCGACGACGTGTGGGAGGTGGAGCCGGGCGTGAAGGACAGTCCGCTCGAGCCCGTTGACGACCGCGGGCACATTCAGTTCAAAGCGGAGAGGAACCTGACGCCGCGGTTCAAGATGTTGACGTGTGTGGGGACGGGGACGTTTGGGAAGGTGATCATGTGCTGGGATCGGGTGGAGCGGGTCGTGGTGGCGGTCAAGGTGTTGCGGTCTGTTGAGAAGTATGCGATGGCTGGGCGGAACGAGATTGCGGTGCTGACGACGATGATGAACCACGACAAAGGTGCGCACTGGCCGTTTCTGCGGTTAAAGGGCTGGTTTGAGTACAGTGGGATGGGGGAGAGCAGGCACATCTCGATGGTGTTTGATATGCTGGGGCCGAGTCTGTACGAGACGATGCTGCGGAACTGGTCGGCGCCGTTTCACGTCGTGGATATCAGGGGGTACATCAGGCAGGTTTTGCAGAGCTTGGCGTATATGCATGGGCTGGGGATCGTTCATACGGATGTCAAGCCGGAGAACCTGTTGCATACGAAAGTGGGGTATGCGACCAAGGCGAGGGGGGGCAACGCGGTCGCCAACGGGGTCGGCAACGGTTCCGGCGGGAACGAGGCCGGTAAGGGCGACGACGGACCGGAGGCCGAAGATGGCCAGCGGCCGAAGAAGAAGGCGAGGTCGACTGCGAACAGGAAGCCGCTGGCTGCGTACCTGCCATCGGACGGCAAGATCATCATGTGTGATTTCGGGTCAGCGGCGTTTGAGGACGGTGTGCATGCCAAGACGGTTTCGACGCGGAATTACCGGGCTCCGGAGATCATCCTGCAGGTGGGTTGGTCCGTGGAGGTGGACCTGTGGAGCGTGGGGTGCCTGATCATGGAGATGGTGACGGGGGCCACGTTCTTCTCGACGTCCTGCGACAAGGAGCACTTGGCGATGATCACGAGGGTGGTGGGGCGGCCAATCCCCCAGCATATCGCAGAGCTGCATCATCGGCGGGTGCCCAATAGCGAGCTGCTGGAGGCGGGCGGGGCGGCGGTGCGGGACGTGGCACAGAGGCAGCAGCTCCTCAATAAGAACCTGCTTGACCGGTACTTTGTCCTCAAAGTGAACGAATCGCTCATGGCTGCGAGCCAGGAGACGAAGGACCTGAAGAACTTGGTGAAGAAGTTGCTCCAATGGGATCCAAAGGCCCGGGGAACGGCCGCCGAGGCGCTCGAGCACCCCTTCTTCACGAGGAATTCGTGAATTCATGCAAGCGAAATCCCAGCCGATTGGCTCGATGATACATATGATATTAAAAGCGAAGGGAAAATCTCATTCTTGCTCTTATTCTCATCATCGTGGGTGCCACCGGGGTGACGGCCGACATCGCAAACGCCGACAAGACATTTTATCTACACGATCGATCAACGACAAATCTCTTCATGACTTCTTGAGGTGTTATTCTATTCTCGTGTGCATCTCTTCTTTCGTTCATTCTTGAGGGATGCGGTGTGTTGATGGATTCATGGATCACCACCACCGCTCGTGGGCCACCATCACCCAGCCGGACTGGGCATCTGCAACATGCCCCCGGGCGAGGTTATGAGCATGTTCAGCCTGCCAACGTCCGTGTTCATAAATGCGACCCCCAGATCGGCGTCTTCCATACCGATGAGAGGCAGAGGGAGGCCGTCCTTGCCTGGGGACAAGCCGATGCCCCTGTGGACAAAGCCGGGCGACAGCTGCATCTCCTTGGCCAGGGGCGACAGCTGCAGGACGTCGTAGTTCTGGTCGCTGGACTTGTCCACGGCCTGCCAGCTCTTCATCTCGTGCCCCGAGACGTGTCCCGACGCGTCAAACGTGACGGTGGCATACACTTCGGGATGAGCCGGGGCCCGGGTGGCCCCGAGACTCCCATGAATCCCGTGGAACACGCCCGGGCTCGAGCCGTGTTGTCCCTGGTACGAAGACGGCGTCATACTCGGGATTGTATTATACTCCTGTTTCAGTATCGTCGGAATGGGGACGGGCGACGCGCCCGCGCCCGGCATGGCCGGGCCGACCCTAAACCCCAACGGCGGGTCGGGGGAGTTGGCGTTGGCGGCCTGGCCACGACCAGGCTCATGGCCGTGACTGCGACTCGCGGTCGCGGTATATTCACGCGCGACCTTCCTCAGATACTCCATGCTCTGGCTGATGCTCTGCGTCGTCGCCTGGTATGGCTTGAAGTCCCGCTGGACACTGTTCATGAGCAGGTCGCTCAGACTGGTTCCCTCCATCTTGATCTTGCTTTCCGAGAAGGGCAAGAACTGCGGGCTCTCTTGGGGCGCATGCGACACCTGGGGGACAAACTGCACCTTGGAGGCCTTGCTCGCGGCCTGCCGCGAGCTCTTTCTCGGCCCGGTCCCGTTGTTGGCCTTCTTCGTCCGCGCCCTCTTTGGCTTCTTCTTCGCATCGGTATTCATCGAACAGAGAGCCGCCACACCCGACATCCTCAAGATGTCGTCCACGTGATCCTTTCCCCTCCGGTTGGAGACCTTGCGCTGCACCGGCTTGGGCGGCCTCAATGCATGGGACGACATCTTGATGTCCTTGATGACATCATCCCTGCTCATCCCATCAATCGCCTTCAGGTACTCGGCATACGTCTCGTACGGGTAGTTCAGCTCGGCCAGCTCACCGAGGTAGGCGACGGCGGCCTTGTCGTACGCCTGGGCCGCGTCTGCCTCCTTGTCGAAGCCTCCCAGATAGATCTGCTTTCCCCTCCTCCTCGGCTTCTTCCGACCGTCAGCGTTCTGAGGCCTCTCATACGTTTTGTCCCAGAAATGGGCCTCGAACTTGCCGGTCGTCTTGTGCTTGGTCACGCCCTTGAAAACCGACGTGAACGCTCCGTCGTCCCGGCACGAGTTGGCCTTGCTGCTCTTGCCCGCGTACATGGTCGCCTTCACCACCCCCTTATGCTTGCGGAGATTTTCCATCTCCTCGACCATTGCCACGGCGGCTTTCATGTCCGTAGGAACATTGAGGGCTCCAAACGCCCCCACGCTCGGCTCCAAGGCCGGGTCGGGCGCCTTCCTCCGGCGCCGGCTCTGCACGACCTTGGGCGAGTGGATGGAAGCCTTGATGGCCGCCGCTTCCTCCGTCCGATCCTCCTTGGAGATGGCCAGGGCCGCCGTGCCCACCGTGGGAGGGACGAACGGCACGAAGCCCTCGCCGGGCGCCGAGCTGCCTGACGCGAGACCGCGGATTTCCGGTTGTCCGGCCATGTTCGCTGCTGGATGCTGCTGAACGAGATGGGTACACTGCTACGTTCGACAATTCTCGCCTCAGACGGGCCGTTCGAGGGAACGGGACGACGGGCGAGACCTCGGATGAATCTCGTTGGAAATTTGGGAAGACCGCCTCGGGGCCAACGGTCTGTTCAATTGCACTGATCCTGCGTCTGAACGATATATCGAGTAATCTATATCAGTCGATGGGCGCCAAATCACGAGGTCGGACCTGGGCTCCGTCATCCCGAGGAAACGACCCGGCGGGCAGAATCTACGCACCCTCGGGACTCCAAATCACACACTGTACGCTGCTGCGCCTCCCGGGACGGCTTTGTATCTACACTAGAGACTACAATTTGGCGATATCTCTACGATTTCTTCTATGATATGGCCAGAAGCGAGTTTTTTCTCGCTGCCTCGGGTGCGAAATCGAGGTCGGTGTGACCTCGAGGTCGGTGGACGGGGGGCGGACGCCCGCCGACCCCGCGGACCCCGTCGCCTCCGCCTTCAGGTGACATGGCGCGTGTCCATGCCGATCGCAAGCCACGGGAGCATTAACTGAGGGCTTTGGCGGTGCCTGGGGTCGCTGGCCTCGTTCCGTTCGTCGACACATTACATGTAGAGTGACAGACCGGCACGAACGTCGCGCACGCCAACGCCCATCGGGTCTCGTTTATTCGGTCGGAATCATCAGCCCATCTTGGCGAGCTCGTCGGCCCTGGCCGCGGCACCGTTCACCGCGTTGATAAAGGCGTTGCGCACGCCGGCCTTCTCGAGCTCGTGCACGCCAGCGATGGTCGTGCCGGCCGGCGACGTCACCCTGTCCTTCAGCACGCCCGGGTGCTCTCCCGTCTCGAGGACCATCGCTGCGGCCCCCTTGACGGTCTGTGCTGCGAGCCTGGTGGCGATATCACGAGGGAGGCCAGCCTTGACGCCGCCGTCGGACAGTGCCTCGATCATCACGAAGATATACGCCGGTCCGCTGCCACTCACTCCCGTCACAGCGCTCATCAACTTCTCTTCCACGCGATAGATGGTACCGACCGCGTCGAACAGCGCCTGCACGACCGCAGCGTCCTTGTCGTCCGCCTTGGCGTTGAGGCACATGGCCGCTGCCGTCTCGCCGACGAGGCAGGGCGTGTTTGGCATCACGCGGATGATCCTCATGTTGCTCCCCGCGGCTGCCTCGAGCGTCGCTATGGTAACACCGGCAGCGACCGAGACGACGAGTTTATCCTTGGTGAGCGAGGACCTGACCTCCTTCAGAACCGTGCTCACGTACTGGGGCTTGACCGCGACGAAGATGACGTCACACTTGGACACGAGTTCAGCGTTGCTGTCGCATGCGTTGGCGCCCCAGGCGGCAAAGTCGTCCTTGCGCTTCTGTCGGAGGGCAGTGGCGTATATGTTAGACGCCGGGACGGAGGCCTTGTTCACGAAGCCGAGCGCCAGCGCCTCGGCCATCTGGCCAGCGCCGATGAAGCCGATTCGAGTGTCGCTCAGATCGACGGCTGATGTCATAGTGGTGGTGACGACGACGTGTTTAAAATGTGCCAAAAAAAACAACCTTGAAATCAACTGCGTAGAGCTTTGCGCGCGACACCCGAAGCGCGAGCGGCAAGGTGGCCATATAGGGAGTCTTTGCAAGGGGCTGTGGGCGCTGCAATTGAGACGACATGGCCACGCGAGCGAGGAAATCCGCCAAGCGGAAGCCCGAGCCAGCGGAAGGAGACGACGGATACGACAGAGACGACGGAAAGCACGGGGTTCTCGATGGGTGCAAGTACGTCAAGGTGGAAGAGGCGGTGAAAGAGGAGGATCCGCTCCCGCCGCTCCCGCCGCTCCCGCCGCTCCCGGAGATTGACGTCGACGCACTGCCGCCGCCCGTGTCAGAGCCTCCCGATATTGGCATGGATCTGAACGTGTGCCCATCGTGCGAGGAAGAACATTCGGTGTGGTGGGACGACGTCGACGGCTGGTACCTCTGCCATAACTGCGGATGGGGCGTGGAGCCGGTCGGGGAAGGGGGAGAGGTGGTCGTCGTTCCGGCGGAGGATGTCAACAGATACGACGATGTGGTCCACGAGACGATGTTCGACGCCAGTGGACAAGTATATGGTACGATCTACGTCGGCGCTGACGATACAGGCGCGCGGGTGGCGATGAACACGATGGCGTCGCCCGGCGGGCGGCAGGCGGTGCAGCGGAACCAAGGGTACGACGGCGTGGCCAGGGTCAAGAAGCTCATCGATGAGTATGGCAATCGTCTCAATCTCACCGCGCCAGTCGTAAACGAGGCCAAAGCCTACGGTGCGCACATATACGACACGCTCGAGTCACGGACGATGAAACTCGAGCTGATGGCGCTCTCCGGGCTCTACATCGCGATCCGGATGAACGGCCTCCCCAAGACGCTCGTCGACATCACTTCATCTATACCGCGGGGGAATGAGACCGTCTACTCGGTCGGGAAGGCGTACCGCAGGTCGCTGGACAGACTGAAACAGGCGCCGCCACACGGGCCGGGGCTCAGGCTCGAGGTGCCCAGGACGCACGCCAAGGTGCTGGTTCCGAAGGTCCTTGCCATGCTGCTCGCAAAATACGACGTGCTCGAAGAGTATGATGGGAGCATCGGCGGCGTTGGTGGCGCCGGCAGCGTCGGCGAGCTGGACCGCCGCACCCGGGACGCGATCCATCGAGACGCGAACGAGCTCGTGGACTACATCGAGAGGATGGAGCCTCGGGCACAGCACCCCCTTACCCTGGCGGCGACCGCAGTCTACTTGGCGATATCGATGAACAGGCTGCCGAAGCCGACGCTCGACGTCGTCACCCGCGCCCTGGGCATCAGCGAGACGGCCCTCAAGACCAAGGCGAACTTCGTCAAGAACTCGATGGCGGAGCTGGGACAGATCCTCGCGTATGGTAAAAATATCACGCCACGGAACGCGATGAACTACGCGTGCGTGATTCTGAAGCTCAGCAAGCTCAAGCGGCGGGACGCAGTGGCGGCCCTGGAGACGAGGGGGGAGAAGAGGAAACGGATCGTCGGGGATGTATCGATGGCGATTGCTGGCGAAGAGACCATTGAAGACGACGCAGACGTCTATGCCGAAGGAATTATAGACAACCTGGTCAACGACTACGGCGGCGAGTTGGACGCCGGCGGGGCGGACGGGACGGACGACAGCGATGACGTTGGGGACGACGAGGACGATGACGATGACGACGAGGACCTGGAAGAAATCGACGTGGACGAGTACCTGCTGACGCAAGAGGAGGTGGACGAGCGACAGGTGATGCGGCGAGACCTCGAGAACATGGCGTCGCCTTGATGAGTTTTTTCAATCATTTGCTCTGTGATCGAGCCATCACCTTTCGCGCACACGCGACTCACTCGAACGACGATCAAGCACGTATGGCCGCCGCTGGGGACGCCGTCGACAGGCCGTTGCCCCTGGAAATCGCCATCTTCTCGCTCGTGCGCACGGCCCAATCCGAGCACGGTGGGTACTGAACTCGTGCCACGCACGCCACTGGGTCGTCCTCGTCCTCGTCCCCGTCCTCGCCCCTGACGACGCCCCGCCCTCTCAGTATCACCCTCACTCTCGCTCCCGGTCGCGCTCCACTCGTTCTTTGGCCAGGGCTCGGCAAGTTTACAGAGTACACCCGCTACCGGCAGTACTGTGCTCGCAAGCTGCACAAGCTGCACAAGGGGGCCAACTTGGTGCAAGCCGGGGCAAAAGGAAAGTATGTCAAGCATCCGATCGAGGCGAGTGCCGTGACGGACGTCCGTCTGCTGCAGATTCCCCTGGTGGCCGCCGAGCGCGCCTGGGCGTACGCGATGGACATCAAGAACGAGATCGAGCAGAGCCAGGCGCCGTATAAGCGGAGGCATATGATCAAGCGGCTGTCGAAGGCGCACGTGCACGCCAAGGAGCTGGCGAGCCTGGTGGGGGCCAGATCGCTGGACGCGAGGGCCGCCGTGGAGGCCGACGCCTACTTGCATTGGATGGCGGGGACTCTCTACTTGGAGAAGGGCAGGGACTGGCAGGTTGCACTGCAGAAGCTCGGCCACGCGCAAAACGTGTTGAACGAGCTCTCAAAGGTGAGCGACTACGAGCAGCGCGTAGACGTCCGGTTCATGCTCGATAAGATCGAGCCCGCCGTTCGGTTCTGCGAGTATCAGCTGACGCGGGCCGGCGTGAGCTTTACAACGCCCAAGGGCGGTGACGCGATGGGCGCGGCAATGTCGTCGAAGTTCAAGGAGTTGAGCAGCAGGAGCGCTCTGCGCGGCGACGTGGTGGAGACAGCAGCGTCGGCGACGGTGGCAACGACGGCGACGACGGCGGAGACGAATGCAGACGAGGTCCATTGGAACGGCGAGGCGTACCCCGTGGCGGAGGGACGTTGCAAGGCCAAAGTCCAGGCGGCGCGGGGGCTCGTGGCCGAGCTTGAGGCGATTACTGCCGCGTCGGCCTCGCCGTCGCCGTCCTCGTCGTCATCTACGCCGCTCGACGAGGTGATCCAGCTTCACGACAGAGTCGTCAACGCGTACGCGAGTGCTCGGAGCGCAGCTCGGGCCGCCACGCAACTGGGGACCATCACGGAGGCTCAGCAGCTGCAGCTGATGGAGCTGGTGCGCGCGATCAACGGCATCGAGCTCGAGTGGACCATCAAGCGCAACAGGATCCTGGCCAGCGCCATGGAAGACCGCCTGAACGAGGCGCTCTTGCAGAGCATCAGTCAGCGATCCGTCGCCGCCAACCACAGTAATATCAGCAAGGAAAAGCCGGTGCGGCCGGACGAGCTGGTGCGGACGTACGACAACCTCGTTGCCAACGTGACGGCCTTGAACGACCTGGCGGCCGAGAGCGGCGGGGCGCAGGGAGAGATCCTGATGGACGAGTGCGCCGCAAGGATCGACCATTACAAAGCGTGCCGGTGCTATTTCATCGCGCACAAGTATTTATCGGACGGATTGTACGCAGAGGCGCACGGTCTGTTCGGGAGGTGCCTGAAGCGCTGCGCCACGGCCGCCTCGCTGATGGAGGAATGCGCCGAGGTGGACATGGAGGCAAAGGCCGAGGTCTCGGCGCTCGCCGACAAGGCAAAGGCCTTTTCCGCGGTCTGCGTCGCCGAGCACAAGGGTACTCAGCTCGAGCAGTCGGAGTCAGCTGCCAACGCTGTCCGCAGGGTGTCGCTCCACGACACTTCGGCAGACCCGAACGTCGCCGCGACGACGACGATGACGGCCAGGCTGGGCGCGTGGGAGTCGTTCGTCGACGCTTCTGGGGCGAGAATCTCGAGCATCCCGCCGGCGATTCCGTTCATTCCAGTGCGCCCCATCGTCCTCGACGGAGCCATTGTCGGCATCGAGCCTCCAAACCTCGACCACCGGGCCGTCGAGGAGCCTCGCAGCACGTCCAGCGTCGTGTCAAAGCTGTTCGGGTGGTGATTGTGATTCTGATCTTGATCGTCGTGTAATGGCTACATCCTTTGGAGCACTCCGAGCGTGGCAAAGGCGATCGGGTTGCCGACGATGTAACCCAGGCTGGCGACGAGCAGCGCGGCATTGACCAGGTGCGTCCACTTCTTGGCGATGCACATGGCGACGGCGGTCGCTGCGCCACCCACGTTGGCGTTGCACGCGATCAACACGATGTCGAGCGGGACGCGCAACAGCTTCCCGAGGAGCAGGCTGAGCGCGAGCTGCACGAACAGCTGCATGCCGATGAAGCCAAACAGAGGGAGAGCAGACGCGGAACCAAGGCTCCCGACCCCGGCAATCGCACCAATCGATACGAAGAAGAGCGTCATGGAGATCGACGCGGCGCTCATAGACCCCGAAAACAGTGCCGCAGACGGCCGTCCGACGACTCTCGACGCCAGCGGCGCGACGACGCACGCGACTACGCTGACAAGCGCGAGCGAGATGGACGGAAACCCAAAGGCGCGAACCGCAAGAACGCCTGCGACGCGCGAACACACGAACGCGGCGGCGATACCGGCCGACAGTGTCGTCGCCGTCGTCGCCATCGTATTTGCCGTCATCGGCCCGTCCGTCGCTGCCGTCGACGTCAGCGCGTTGCCTTTCGCCTTCGTCGACAGCCACATGAGCACAGCGATGTACATTCCCATCATCAGGTTGTCGGCGGCCATCGCAGCCGGAACGCTCGACGGGAGGCTCGTCCCGAGGGCCGCGATGACGGCGGCAAAGTTGACAGATCCCCCGATGTAACTCGCACACAGCGCGGCGGCGATATTGATCCCATCGACGGACAAATACCTGGAAAAGACGGCGTACGACGCGATCGTTCCTACCGTCGTCGCACACGCCCCGCACAAGAACGCCAGCAGCATCGACGAGCTCTCCCTCGAAAACACGTTTGCCACGTTGACTTCTAGCACGTATAGCGCGACGCCGAGCGGCAACAGTACGTCTGAGATTGTGCCATAGACCGGACTCGTCGCCGGCACGAGGCCGAGACCGGCCGCCGCTACACCGACGACGATGGCGATGAGCGGCCCGCTCAGTACCGACCCCAGCCTCGTGTTCTCCAGCGACTGCGTTGCGGCAGCAGACAGCGTGAGAACCATCCACGTGTCCAGGGCGTCGTCGCCACCGGTCGGCGTCGTCGTCGTCGTTCCGGAGAATGCCCAGCAAACCCGGTTTCCTTTCCCTACACGATTTCCTCGCAGGCGCGAGGAAACCGAGCCCCACGGCACCGCCCGCGCGCCGACGGCCTGCATACGTATCACACGCATCACCACATCACAGTTACAGCAGTCGTCGACACCGATAGGGGGTTTTCGTCTTTCCCTTCACGTACGTGAAGACGAAGTTTTCTCGCTCACGCCTTGAGCGGCGGGCCGCCAGGCAGCGAGTTGAGATCTCCGCTCACGATATAGTCCTTGTACGGCGCCAACTGCTGCATGAGTTCCTCCTCGCTCTTGTGCACGATCTCGCTCACCCTCCAGAACTGCAGCGCCCCGCCGCCGTTGATGGGCAGAGGCCCGGCGCCCGGACTATTGACGCTCGCCGACATCAGCGTCCACGGCTCGTCCGGATTCCAGCAGAAGTCCACCACCGAACTCGTATGCCCCGCATGCTGAATGATCAGCTCCTCCGGCACCGCCAAGTTGAGCGTACCCCGGTTCTCCGCGGCCCGCCTGTTGAGGTCCCAGACGGCGACTATCCCGTCGTCGCTCCCGCTCGCCAGCACGCTGCTCACGTGCGGACTCCACTCCACCTTCGTCACCGCCTCGTTATGATGCATGAACTTCCTCGTCGGGCCCATTCCCAGGTTCCTCTTGTCCCACACGTACACCCCCCCGTCCTGCGCCCCCGTCACCAGCAGGTGCGGCGTCACCATACTCCAGTCCACCGAATGCAGGTCCTTGTTCCCGTGCGCGTTCCCCACCCTATCCACCGGCTTGGTACTCGAGCGCGTGTCCCAGAACAGCATGCTGTAATCATCCGCCACACTCACCAGCTCAAACTGGTTGCCCGGCTTGAAACACACGTCCTCCACCGTGTTCGTATGCCCCTCCAGAAACACCGTCGGCGGCACGTTCCCCCTCCCCAGCGCCCCCTCCAGGTCCCACACCAGCACCTGCGTATCCTTCCCGCCGCTCGCCACCAGCCCCCTCACCCCGCACGCCCCCATGGCAAACTCGGCATTGTCCGTGTGCCCCACCAGCGTCGCGTCCGCCACAGACGGCTCCACGTCCGTCCCCGAGCCCTTCTTCAAGTCCTGGTCACGGTTAGGCTGAGAGTTGAAGTTCCACACGTGAATCTCCGGCGAATCTGTGTGCGTGGCCACCACATGCCGAAAGTTGGGCCCCGGAATCGTGCACACCTTGTTCACCTCCCCGGGATGCACAATCGTCTTGAGCACCTTGACATTCGGCGACGACGTCTGCTGCAGCTGAGACGCCCCCATCGCCGCCAGGTTGATCGGACCCGCCGCATGCTGCTGCGGCATATCCACGTACGCCAGACACAGCGTGTTCATCGCAGACCCGTCCGTCTGCTCGCTGATGTACAGAGACCGCACGTCCGACGTCGACACCTTGTTCTCCGCCGAGTACGAGAACGATGTCCCCTTGGCCCCAGTCGGATCGTCCATGTACCGAGCCTTTGCCGCCCTGTTGGTCACCCCGAACGATACCTCCTCCTCGGCCGTCAGCACCGGACCCCACTGGATCGACAACGACGGCCACACTAGGGCGTGGTTCTCGAACCAATCATACATATAGCTGAGGAGGGAAGGAAGCGAAGGAAGCGAAGGAAGCGAAGGAAGGGAAGGAAGGGAAGGAACGAGTGAGCGCGAGGGAGTGCGTGAGTGAGCGTCGGGAAATTCGGTCGAATCCAGTGCCGTACGGGACGAGGCGCTTCCAGCTCTCGTACTGCTGACGAGTCAGTTCCGTCTGTTTGCCGTTTGCGGGCGAGCTCATGGTGCGTGCGTGGGCGGGGAGTTTCCCCGGTTGTTTGAATTCGTTCGAGATGAAACGGGTCTCTTCTCCGCACTCGCTCACTCACCGCCACAGACGGCGAACGAGACGAACGAAAAGAACGAAAAGAACGAAAAGAACGAGAAGAACGAGAAGAACGAGAAGAACGAGAAGAACGAGAAGAACGAAAAGAACGAGACCCCACTCGACACCACTCGACCAGCCACTGAAAGCATTCTGCAGAACGAGAGAAACGCAGTGCGTGAGTGAGGACGCGGGGGGCCCGCACGTGCCCCCCAACTCGGATTCTTCTCGAACTCGAGCCGATAATGCTTCGTGAGAGGTTCTTCGGCCACGCTTTTTTCTTTCTTCTTTCTTCGTCACCTCGTTACACACGTTATACGGACAATACCCACGTTCTGAACACTGCATTGCCTCGGTCAGTCCCGGACGGTCTCCGTGCGTCTGCCGAGGAAATTCTGCGTTCATTCATTCGCGCTGGTCGTCCGTCGGACACGGACAGGCGACCCAGTACGAGGCATTTTATTGGAATTTAATTGTCGGGCTTGGTGCGACGGAGACGTCTGCGCGTGCCATTCCGGACTCGGGTCGATTTCGTGGCGGATAGATTCCCCGACCTGAGGAGAATCCCGTGGTGTCGACGTGTCGACGTGTGGACGTGTGGACTGCGAGAATACGACTAGGATCAACGGGTCATGGTGCTTCCGTTCAGTGTGCATCATATCGCGAATCAGGCGGTGAGCGGGGTGGTGGTGGGGGTGCCGTTGGTGGTGGCGCAGGCGGGGCGGCCGGTGGCCGGGGAGGGGATTCGCCGGAGAAGAAATTCGCTCGAGCTGCGGTCGGTGTCGTCGCAGTATGGTGCGCAACAGGCGGTGTGGAGGATGCGGGGTCGGGGCGCGCGGG